>ENA-OQKL01000545-OQKL01000545.1-human-gut-metagenome-genome-assembly--contig:-NODE-545-length-11719-cov-3.093944_pt1 | contig 11719 bp, 12 predicted proteins | sample MGYA00242779_ERZ504800 | MGnify/ENA primary metagenome ERZ504800 (study PRJEB26092, sample SAMD00036410) | human gut metagenome | host: Homo sapiens | study: EMG produced TPA metagenomics assembly of... | reverse complement strand
TAATACTTGGTGTTCTCGTCCAGCAGCTCGGCGGGGATGGTGGACCTTGATGACCTTCTCCATCACATCGGCGCGCAGTTGCTCCATGCTGACGGCATCGCTGTGCTGGCTGGAAATGACCACAGCGTCCACGCGGACGGGCTTGCCGTCCACGTACTCGACAGTGACCTGGCTCTTGCCGTCCGGACGCAGATAGTCCAGCTCGCCGCTCTTGCGGACTTCGGTCAGCTTCTTGGCCAGCTTGTGAGCCAGGCTGATGGGCATGGGCATCAGCTCGGGGGTCTCGTCGCAGGCATAACCGAACATCATGCCCTGGTCGCCGGCGCCGCCGACCTCATCGTTGGTGCCGAGGGCGATGTCGGGGCTCTGGCCGTCGATGTTGGAGATGACGGCACAGGTGTCGGCATCGAATCCGAACTTTGCGCGGGTATAGCCGATGTCAGCCACGACCTCGCGGACGATCTTCTGGAAATCGACATAGCAGTTGGTGGTGATCTCGCCCATGATGTGGACAAGACCGGTAGATGCGCAGGTCTCGCAGGCCACGCGGGCATCGGGGTCGTGGGTCAAAATCTCGTCGAGGATGGCGTCGGAGATCTGGTCGCAGATCTTGTCGGGATGGCCCTCGGTGACGGACTCAGAAGTAAACAGACGGTGCTTTGCCATTTTTGTACCTCCTTGGCGTTGGGGTGTGTGTATCAATATTGACAGCTTCCTACTCGTTCATCAAGTTTATGCAATTAAAAACGCTCAGAACCGAAGCTCTGAGCGTTGCACTCTTATCTTTCGGTTTCCCGCAGGATTTGGCACCTTATGCTCACGCACAGGTTGTCGGGCTTCACAGGGCCTGTCCCCTCAGCCGCTCTTGATAAGTCGGTATTCAGTTTGTCCGAGTAATATCTTATCATTGCTTCGTCGAAATGTCAAGAAGAGTCGCACTCTTTTTTGACATTTCGCGCAGATTGATAAGGCTCAATAACCCTTTGCCTGCTCGCCGTTCAGGATCTTGACGGCGCGGGAGGTGCCCAGACGGTCTGCACCGAGGGCGAGGAACTTTTCCATATCCTCGACGGTGGAGATGCCGCCGGCGGCCTTGACCTTGCAGCGGCCAGCCACGCCCTTGACCATCAGTTCCACGTCGTGGAAGTTTGCGCCGGCAGTGGAGAAGCCGGTGCTGGTCTTGATGTAGTCAGCGCCTGCCTCGCAGACGATGTCGCACATCTTGCGCTTCTCGTCGTCGGTCAGCAGGCAGGTCTCGATGATGACCTTCAGGACCTTATCGCCCACAGCCTGCTTGACGGCGCGGATGTCCTCGCGGACGGCGTCGTACTCGCCGTTCTTCAGGCGGCCGATGTTGATGACCATGTCCACCTCGGCAGCGCCATTCTCGATGGCAGTCTTGGCCTCAAAAGCCTTGGAAGCGGTGTCCATTGCGCCCAGAGGGAAGCCGACCACACAGCAGACCGGGATGCGGCCCGCCATGTACTCGACGGCCTGCTTCACATAGCAGGTGTTGATGCAGACGGAAGCCGTGTGGTTGGCGATGGCCTCGTCGCACAGGGTCTGGATCTGGGGCCAGGTAGCCTCAGGCTTGAGCAGGGTGTGATCGACGTGGGACAGGATCTCTTCACGATTCATGTTTTTTCCTCCTGAATCGAAGTTGTTTTGAAAAACAGCTCCTTAGTTCTTGGTGGCACGGTGTACCTTCGCCATGCCGACAGCGCTCAGGGCAATGGCCGTTGCGGACACCGTTGCGCCGATGATGCCCAGCACAAGGCCGGAAACCAGAAATGCAAAAACCTTTCAGACCACGTTTCATAATACCGTACCTCCTGAAATTGTTATAATAGCAACCTCTCCGTCACGCCTGACGGCGTGCCACTTCCCCTAACGAGGGGAGGCCTTGGCATTTCGTAAAGCTTTATCTCTTCGCCAGAGGCTCCCCTCGGCAGGGGAGCTGTCGAGCGTAAGCGAGACTGAGAGGTTATTTCTTCTTAAAAACGATGAGCTTGCTGAACACATAGTTCAGCACCACCACCACCACGTTGGAGAACACCTTCACCGCCATGCCCCACAGGGCCTGGGCATCGTAGAAGCTGGTGACAAAGATGGCGGTGGGGCCGTCGGCGCCGCCGATGATGGCGATGGCGGCAGAGCCGTCGGAGATGGAGGGAGCGGGCGCTGCGCCGCCGCTGGCCATGTGCAGCACCGTATCCGGGCCAAACCAGCCAGCCAGCAGGCTCAGCGCACCGTTCATAAAGCTTTCCACCAGAGCCGCCCCCTGGGCTGCCAGCAGGTTGCCGAAGATCATCATGATGGCGGCATCCAATACCAGTGTACCCAGACGGCAGGTGACGAATGCACCAAATTCTTTCAGTGCTTCTCTGCCCTGCGTCCGGCTGGCGAAGACGAACGCCCGGTTGGTGACATAGGCAACAAAATGCAGATGACATTGTCCAGCACATTGCCCCAGCTGTTGGCGGCTTCGTAGCCGAACAGGCGGCTGAACAGCGCATACAGTACGATGTTCAGCAATGTGGTCAGCACACCGAAAACGAGATAAGCCAGCACCTCGCGGTGCTTGATAAACCAGTTTTTCATAATTGTACAAAACAGCCCCGCCGCCGTTTTCCCGGCAACGGGGCTGTAGTTCGCATTGTGTCTAATGAGACTATGCTGCGGGCTGATTACTCAGCGTCGTCGCTCAGCAGAGCCTTCATGGACAGGCTGATGCGCTTCTTGTCGAAGTCGACATCCAGCAGCTTCACGTCGACCATATCGCCGACCTTCAGTGCGTCGGAGACCTTCTCAACGCGGTCATTGCTGATCTCGCTGATGTGGACCAGACCGTCAACACCCGGCAGGATGCGGACGAATGCACCGAACTTGGTCAGGGACACGACCGGAGCATGGAAGGTGCTGCCGATGGGGTAGTTGTTCTTCAGCTGCTCCCAGGGGTTATCCTCAGCCTTCTTGTAGCCCAGAGAGACCTTGTGGTTCTCGGTGTCGATATCCTTCACATACACCTCGATGGTGTCGCCAACAGAGACGACCTCAGAGGGATGCTTGATGCGGTTCCAGCTCAGCTCGCTGATGTGGCACAGACCGTCCACACCGCCGATGTCAACGAATGCACCGTAAGAGGTCAGGCTCTTGACGACGCCGGTGTAGGTCTTGCCGACCTCGACGCTTGCCCAGAACTCCTCACGCTTTGCCTTGTTCTGCTCAGCGGTGACCTTGTTGATGCTGCCGACGATCTTGCGGCCGGAGCACTCGGTGACGACCAGCTGAACGTGCTGGCCAACCAGAGCAGTGTAGTCCTCGTCGCGGCGCATAGTGGCCTGAGAACGGGGAACGAACACCTTGACGCCCTTGACGTTGACGACAACGCCGCCCTTGTTGAACTCGGTGACGTCGCCCTCGACGACCTCGCCGGACTCAGCTGCCTTGGCGATTTCTTCCATGCCCTTGCGAGATGCGAGCTTCTTGCGGGAGAGCTGGATGACGCCATCCTGATCCATAACCTTCTCGACGATGAGGTCCAGCTCATCGCCAACCTTCACCAGGTCTTCGACCTTGGCGGAGGAATCATCGGTCAGCTCGCTCAGCTTGACAAAGCCGGTCTGCTTCGCTCCGATATCCACCTGGATCTCGTTGGCAGAGATGCTGGTCACGATTCCTTTCACAATACTGCCTGCATGAACACGCTTTTCCTCGGATGCGTTCAGCATCTCCTCAAAGCTCATGCTGTCATTGATTTCTGCGCTCATACTGTTAAGTACCTCCTCAATAATAGACGATGGCGTTGAAGCCCCGGCTGTCACGCCCGCCACTTTAACATCTGCAAACCATTCCGGCCGAAGTTCGCTCGCTGTCTCGACCGTTACGGCACGCGTGTGTTTTGCGGCGACCTGTACCAGCTTTTGGGTATTGGAAGAATGATGACCGCCAATGACAACAATGATGTCGCATTGTTGGCTGAGGTCTTCCGCTTCCTGTTGCCTCGCCCACGTCGCATTACATATTGTATCAAAAATTCGGGCGTTTGTATAGGCTTTTTTGAGAAACTCCGAACTTTCTTGCCATTTTGTAACCTGAAATGTGGTCTGTGCAACTGCAAACAGGGGTTTTTGCGGGTCAGAGGGGCCTTTCCATGCCTTCAACTCGGCCAGATCGGCAAAAACGAACACCTCTCCGCGGGTGTGGCCCACGATCCCCTGCACCTCCGGATGGGTCTTGTCGCCTGCCACCAGCAGCACCGCCCCCGCCTTTTCGGCCTCGGCGGCAATGCGCTGGATCTTCTGCACGAAGGGACAGGTGGCATCATGGTAGGTGATGCCGCGCGCATCCAGCTCGTCGTACACGGTGCGCGGCACGCCGTGGCTGCGGATGACCACCTCGTACCCGGCGGGCACATCGGCGATGGCATCCGCCACAAGGGCACCCTTTTTCTGCATATCCTCCACAGCCTGCGGGTTATGGATCAGCGGGCCGAGGGTGGCCACCTTGCAGCCTTCGTTCAGCAGGCCATAGGTCAGGTCCACCGCCCGCTTGACACCAAAGCAGAACCCCGCCGTTTTGGCAACTCGGATCTCCATCTTTTACGCCCCCATCTTTTCCCACGCATCCAGCAGGGCCTGCTTGTTGGCACGCAGCTTTTTGGTGTCGCGGCGGCTCTCCATGGCAAACTGCTCTGCAGGCATCGGCTCGCCGTAGATCACCCGTACTTTGCAGAACAGGTGCATTTTTCCATCCGGCGTATCGTACAGGATGCGGCAGGGCACTACGTCCACCCCGGCCCCGCCGCAATGACGAACAGTCCGCTCTTGGGCGGCAGAAGCTTCCCGTCCTTTTCGCGGGTGCCTTCCGGGAAGATGAGCAGTGTTTCGCCGTTTCTGCACTTTTCTACGGTCTGCTCAATGGCAGCCATTTCATCCTTTGTGCCGCGCACGCACACCGCGCCGCAGCAGCGGAAGAACCATGTGAGCAGGGCGTTGATCTCGAACAGTTCCTTCTTGGCGAACACGATCATCCGCCTGCCCCACCGGGTGACCACGATGAACACCGGGTCGATGGCGGAGACATGGGTGGGCGCAAGGATGCAGCCCTTTGTCTGCACCTTTTTCAGGTTTTCGCGGCCCTCTACATGGATGCGGAAGCCGATATGCCACAAAAGCCACGCAAAGGGCACTAAGATGTAATATAATATCATTTTATCGTTTTATTCACTTTCTCCGCAATGATCTTCTTCATTGCAGCAAGGCTCTGTTCAAAATCCAGCTCCGAAGTGTCCAGCAGCACGGCATCGTCCGCCTGCTTCAGGGGTGCAGCGGCACGGTGGGTGTCCTGATAGTCCCGCTGCTTCACGTCGGCCAGCACCTCTTCATAGGGAGTATCGATGCCCTTGGCCTGATACTCTTTCCACCTGCGTGTGGCGCGGGCTTCCGGCGTGGCGGTGAGGAAGATCTTCACCGTGGCATCCGGCAGCACCACCGTGCCGATGTCGCGGCCGTCCATCAGCACGTCCTGCTTTTTGGCCATATCCCGCTGCAGTTCCAGCAGAAAGGCGCGCACAGTCGGGTTTGCGCCCACGGCAGAGGCAGCCATACCTGCGGCCTCGGTGCGGATGGCGGTGCTCACATCCTCTTCCTTTAAATAAATGTGCTGCTCGCCCTCAATGGAGGCCAGCCGCAGTTCGATCTGGGGAAGCAGCGCGTTGACCGCTGCGTTGTCCTTGGGGTCCTTGCCTGCGCGCAGGGCATACAGGCCGATGGCGCGGTACATGGCACCGGTATCCACATAAATATAGCCCATTTCAGCCGCCAAACGGCGTGCCAGCGTAGATTTGCCTGCACCTGCAGGCCCGTCGATCGCAACAGATACCATGTTGTATCTCTCCTTTTTTAAAACTGAACGATTTAAAATGGCCTCCGCTCACGCTCTGGCCATCTTCAGCGGAAAATTATTTTAAACATTTATAAATCTGGAAAATCTGCGGATTTTCCAGATTTGATTTTTCACAAGCGGGGCCGCAACGGCCAACTGAATCTGCTGCTCGTTCCCTTCGGGAACAGTTGCGCAGCGGTCTGTGAGACTATCCCGGCAACAACTCTTTTTGTGAAAACGTATTTTGAAAACGACCGCAGTCGTTTTCAAAATACAAATCAAAAAAATCTATTCCTATAAATATGCCCAGAGCAGCGCGGAGGGCATTTAAAATTGTTTTATCTGTAATTACAGATTATTTGCAAATGCCTGTGCAGTGCAGAAGGCGATCTGCAGGTTGTAGCCGCCGGTATAGGCATCCACATCCAGCACTTCGCCTGCAAAGTAAAGGCCCAGCGCCTTTTTGCTCTGCATCGTCCTGGGGTCCACCTCGCGCACGGACACGCCGCCGCTGGTGATCACCGCGTGGGCCAGATCGCCCCGGGCGTCGATGGACACCCGCCAGTGCTTCATCAGCTGCACCAGCTCCCTCTTCTGCTCCCGGGTGATCTGGTTGGCCTTGGTAGCCGGGTCGATGCCCCAGCGCGCCACCATCACCGGCTGCATACTGGACGGCAAAAGCTTGACCAGTGCGCCCTGCGCCGCGTGGTTTGCCAGCAGGGCAAAATCCCGCGTGATGCGGTCATAAAGCTGCTCCTCGCTGAGAGCGGGCTTGAGGTCGATCTCCGCATGATACTTGTGTTTTTTTCATGTCGCCCAGATGGCTGGATGCGCTCAAAGTCAGCGGGCCGCTGATGCCAAAATGAGTGAACAGCATTTCGCCCTGCTCGTCAAAAATGGCTTTGCTGTCCTCGAACAGGGTCAGGGTGACGTTTTTCAGCGCCAAGCCCATCATCTTTTTGCAGTCCGCGTCATGGCTCACAAGACTGACCAGACTGGGCACCGGCTCGATGAGGGTGTGCCCGGCCTGCTGGGCCAGTTTGTAGCCATCGCCGGTAGAGCCGGTGGTGGGGTAGCTCACGCCGCCGGTGGCCACCAGCACGGCATCTGCCCGATACTCCCGGCCGGAGGTGCCCCGCACACCGATGCACCGCAGTGCCGGGCCTGCCTTTTTCTTTTTGGGGTGGCGCGGGTTTTCCGGTGCGGCGGGAGCTGCTTCCGGCTCCGGTGTTACCTCTTCCAATAGCAGCTTTTTCGCGCCGTCATGCACGAGTTCAGCATCCTGCGCATAGCGCAAAAGAGCCTGCCGGATCTCCTCAGCCTTGTCCGATACTGGAAACACCCGGCGGCCGCGCTCCACCTTCAGCTCCACGCCAAGGCCCTCGAACAGTTCCATGGTCTTTGCCGGTGGAAAGGCCCCCAGCGACGAATACAGAAAGCGCGGGTTCGTGCGCACATGGCGCAAAAACTCCTCTGCCGGGCAGTCGTTGGTCACATTGCAGCGGCCCTTGCCGGTGACAAGGATCTTCTGGCCGGGCTTGTCCATGTGTTCCAGCACCGTCACCTGATGCCCCTGCCGCACGGCGGTACCCGCCGCCATCAGTCCTGCCGCGCCTGCGCCGACGATCAATACTTTCGCCATCCGTTTTCTCTCCCATCGCCTGATAATACGAGTATATCATACCAGAATCGACACACAAAAGCAATGTGTTGCCGTATTTCTGCCAATTACAACAGCTGGGCAAGGATGCTGTTCTGCACGATGAGACCCGCCGGGGTCAGGGCAAGGGTGCGGCCATCAAAGCTTGCATAGCCCGCCCGGACGCAGTTTTGCACAAAGGCCAGCTGTGCGGTAGAAAATTCTTTCCCGTAAAGTTTTTTGTATGCATCCAGCGAAAGGCCTTTGCGCAGACGCAGCTGTAAAATAAGGTAGTCCTCTGCGCCGCAGCTGCCGTCCATCACCGGGGCGGCGGCATCGTTCAGGAAAGCGGCGGTGTCCGGCGGGTAGTAGAACCGTCTGCCGCCCATGCAGGAGTGGGCCGCAGGGCCGATGCCCAGATAGTCGCCGCAGTCCCAGTAAATGAGGTTGTGTCTGCCCTCATAGCCGGGCTTTGCAAAGTTAGAGATCTCGTACTGTTTGTAGCCGTGGTGTTCCAGCTGTTCCACTGCATAAAGGTAAAAATCGGCGGCTTCATCGCCGGTGGGCAGGCCTTCGGGCGGATGTTTACCAAAGGCCGAATCCGGCTCGATCTTCAGCAGATATGCCGAAATATGGGTAGCCCCACCACCCTCGATCAGTTCCAGCGTTTCGTCAAACTCGGCTTCGGTGTAGTGCGGCAGTGCCAGCATGATGTCACCGCTGATGTTCGCAAAGCCTGCGCGCCGCGCGGCGGCAAATGCAGCCCGCGCCTGCTTTGCCGTGTGCGGCCTGCCCAGTGTGCGCAGCTGGGTATCCCGGGCAGACTGCACCCCGAAAGAGATGCGGTTCACGCCCGCCTCCCGGAAGCCTGCAAGGCTTTCTTCCGTCACCGTCTCCGGGTTTGCTTCCAGTGTGATCTCGGCCTCCGGCATCGGCCGGGCCGCATCGATCAGCCGTTTTGCCTGCTCCGGGCGCAGCAGGCTGGGCGTGCCGCCGCCAAAATAAAGGGTGTCCGGCTGCAGGGGCCTCTCCGGTGCAAAGCGGTCAAGCTCCCGCACAAGAGCCTCCACATAGGCATCCGGCACGCCGCGCTCACCGGGATGGGAATAGAAATCGCAGTATCTGCATTTGGAAAAACAGTAGGGTATGTGTAAATAAAGCCCAAGAGACATACAATATCACAGCCTTTTTCATGAATCGTTCATTTCTATGCAGTATACTATATTCCGTAGACCGGAGCAAGGAAAAAGTGTTCCGGCAGAAAGAGACTGGAGGAGTCCCATATGGATTACAATTACAATGGTTACGATCGAGGCTACACGGAGCCTGCCATGACCTCGGCTGACTATATGAACCGCACCTACCGCTGGATGGCGGTAGGCCTGCTCATCACCTTTGCAGCGGCGTTCGTTACAGCCGCTACCCCGCTGCTGTACGTCGTCAACTCGCTGTATCTGGTGTTCACCATCGCAGAGCTGGTGCTGGTGTATGTGCTCAGCTCCCGCGTGCAGAACATGTCGGTGGGCGGTGCAAGAGCCACCTTCTTTGCCTATGCACTGCTCAACGGCATGGTGCTGAGCTACTACTTCCTGATATTTGATCTGGGCACTCTGGTGCTGGCCTTCCTTGCCACCTCGCTGTACTTCGGCTTGATGGCGGTCTACGGCACTACTACCCACAAGGATCTATCCGGCTGGGGTCCCAAGCTGATGATGGGCCTGTTCGCGCTCATCATCACCGGCTTTGTGGGCATGCTGTTCGGCATGAGCTTCCTCACCACGGTGCTGTACAGCGCTGTCGGTCTGGTGGTGTTCATGCTGCTGACCGCCTACGACACCCAGAAGCTGAGCCAGATGTTCTCCTACTACGCCTATGACGGTGAGCTGGCCGAGAAGGCTTCCATTTACGGTGCACTGACGTTGTATCTGGACTTCATCAACATCTTCCTGTATGTTGTGCGCCTGCTGGGCATGAACAGCCGCCGCCGCAACTGATTTTTGATCCGCAAAGGCTCTCCCGAAAAGGGAGGGCCTTTTTGTTTGGTAATATCATTTAGAATATCCTCCGCTTCGCTCTGGGTATCAACACAGAAGGCCACAGAGGGAAGATGCATTTTCCGGCTGCGGCCCCTCTCGTGAAAACGCAGAACCGGTCAGACCGCGGTCTGACCGGTTCTGCATCACTATAAATGCAATTCCGCTATTATGGCCAGAATGAAATGGAGGCCATTTTAAATCGTTCCGTGCATAAAACCTGCCCTGCTGTCCCACACTAAGCCCAGAAGCAATGCGTACACAATGCAGCAGATGGGAGTAACGACAATGGAGCAGATCAAAAAAGTTTTTGCGCAGCAGGGGCTTTACACTGGCACTGCTGGCCTGTCTCGTCGCAGCCGCAGCGGCGGGCGTGTGGGCAGTGCGCACCGTGCGGGATGAACTGAAAAAGAGCTACGACGACCTGACGACCCCGCAGGAGGAACCTGCCCCGGAGCCACAGCTCACCCTTGACCCACAGGAGGACGATGTATGGCAGCAGCCCGTGACCGACGCCGCAGAATCTGCGGCAAATGTACCCAAGCCCGCATCCTCTGCGTCCTCTTCTGGGGCGCAGTCTGGCTCTGGTTTGGTGCACGAACCCTCCGCACTGCAGGGCGCATCCTCGCCTGCCAGCAGTTCAGCTGCGCCTGCCTCCACGCAGCCCGTCTCAGGCAGGGTCTTGAACGCCTACAGCGGCGATGAGCTGGTGTACAGCAGCACCCTTGGCGACTGGCGCACCCACAACGGTGTGGACTACGCCGCCGACAAGGGCGCGGAAGTGACCGCCCCGGCGGCAGGCAAGGTGGTGGAGACCGGCACGGACGACAAGTGGGGCCTGTGGTCGCCATCGAAGATGCTTCCGGCAGGATTTGGCGGGTCTGCGGTACGACGGACTCCAAGGTGAAGAAGGGCGACACCGTCTCGGCCGGGCAGACCATCGGCAAGGTGGGCAGCGTGAGCTGTGAGTGTGCCGAGGAGAGCCACATCCACTTGGAAGTCATGGAGGGCGAAAAGTATCTCGACCCCATCAAGGCCATGAAATAAGCAAAATTTTCCGGGCAGGTGCAGCAGAACGCTGTACCTGCTTTTTTCACATTGCTTTTGGCGGTCGATTCTGGTATGATAAACTAGAATAAGTGTGAAGACAGAAGAAAAAGCGGAGGAAACGAAACATGAAGGTCTTAGTGGTAGGCGGCGGTGCTGCCGGCCTGATGGCGGCGGGCGCGGCCCTGCGGCAGGGGCATGAGGTGACGGTGCTGGAACATATGGAAAAGCCGGCCCAGAAAATTCTCGTTACCGGCAAGGGCCGCTGCAATGTGACCAACGACTGCACCGCAGAGGAATTTCTGCACCATGTGCGGACGAACCCCCGCTTTCTGTTCTCGTCGCTGGGGGCTTTCCCGCCGGCCAAGACGATGGAACTGTTTGAGTCTCTCGGTGTGGAGCTGAAAGTGGAGCGCGGACGCCGGGTGTTCCCGGTGTCCGACAAGGCCGAAGAGATTCGGCAGGCTCTTCTGCGGTACGCAGACGGAGCGGACATCATCCACGACGGGGCAAAAAAGCTGCTGCTGGAGCCGCTGGCCCAGCCGGAAGAAGCGCCTGCTGCGCCGGAAGATCCGCGCCACCCGAAAAAGAAAAAGCCCGGCCCGGCCTATCGCTGTGTGGGTGTGCGGGGAACTTCGGGCCGGGAGTACAAAGCGGACGCCGTGCTGGTGGCAACGGGCGGCCTGAGCTACCCCACCACCGGTTCCACCGGCGACGGCTACAAGCTGGCCCAGCAGGCGGGCCACACCCTCGTGGAGCCTGTCCCCAGCCTTGTCAGCCTCGTGAGCCATGACGCCGACTGCAAGAAGATGATGGGCCTCGCCCTCAAGAACGTGACTCTCACCCTCCACGAGGACGGCAAACCTATCTTCGAGGAGCAGGGCGAGATGCTGTTCACCCACTTCGGCATCAGCGGGCCGCTGACCCTCAGCGCGTCGAGCCATCTGGGCGACATGAAAAACGCACAAGTACGAAGCTTTTATGATTTGAAGCCTGCCCTCAGTGAGGAACAGCTTTATGACCGCATCACCCGGGACTTTGCCCTTCTGGCGAACCACGCGGCGCAGGGCGCACTGGTGAAGTTGTTGCCGTCCAGTATGCAGCCGGTCATGGT
>ENA-OQKL01000544-OQKL01000544.1-human-gut-metagenome-genome-assembly--contig:-NODE-544-length-11746-cov-2.324382_pt1 | contig 11746 bp, 15 predicted proteins | sample MGYA00242779_ERZ504800 | MGnify/ENA primary metagenome ERZ504800 (study PRJEB26092, sample SAMD00036410) | human gut metagenome | host: Homo sapiens | study: EMG produced TPA metagenomics assembly of... | reverse complement strand
CGGCGAAGAAATCACTTCCAAACCGGCAGAGAAACTTCCGCTGACACAGCTTTACAGTCTGGTTTTAAACAATTTTGAACCATTATATTCTGGTTATCTGATCATAAAAATGATATTCGCAGGACTGTTATTTATGGAGTTTTGTGAGAACTTTTATAAGAACTTACCAAACAATATAATGACAGTCCTGTCAGATTTAACAGAAAAATATACTGAAGAAGCAGGAGAGGAGAGAATATTATGTTAGGAGTTTGTCTTTTATTCGTAGGAATCGTACTGATCAACAACGGTATGTGTTCTTTATACAATGTAGACGGAAAATCAACCGCCATTATGAACATCTTTACAGGTGGTCTTTCTTTATTTATTAACTTTGTCAATCTGGTGCAGGGCAATTATTATGCAGCAGGAACAGGACTGCTGTTCTGCTTTACCTATCTTTTCGTAGCCCTGAGTAAATTCCTGAAAGCAAGCCCTATCCCATTTGCATGGTTTTCTACTTTTGTAGCCATCAATGCGGTGATCTTCGGTACAATCGAGGGATTTACAGGAAGCACTGCACTGGGAATCACACCGGATCTGCGTTGGGCAGGAATCTGGTATCTTTGGGCAATTCTTTGGGGTACTTCCTTCGTAGAGGATATCTGCGGAAAGAAACTCGGAAAATTTGTGCCATGCCTTCAGGTTTTTGAGGGCATCGTCACTGCGTGGATTCCGGGTGTCATGATGTTGCTTCAGCTCTGGTAATTCGATAAGGAGGATGTGTTTTCATGCTTTGCGAACAAATTTTGGGGAAACTTCCGGACTTTGATCTTTCCGGAAAAACTGTCGAATATGTCGATATTGAATGGCACGAGGCCTTCAAAAAAATACATAAAAAGACAACCGATCACGGAACAGAGATCGGCAACTGCTATGCATCGCTGTTCTGGGGCAAAGACGATACGTTTATTACAATCTACAACGAGCCCATGCTTATTATGCTGCAGAAGATTCACGGCGTCACGGCAGTAAAAGAGGTGAAAAAGCTCGATTTTGACCAGCGAATTTCCGCATCCATCCACAACCATCATCACTGATGCGGTTTTTGTCCGTACCTTCGGAAGAATGGGCCGACCTCTTTTCGCGGGCAGGCTCATTCCGTATCTTATGATTTTCAGGAGACTTTTTATGTCCGAACTTAATTTTTATCTTCTTCAGATCAACGATGCTTTATTTCCAATCGGTGCGTATTCACACTCGCAGGGACTCGAGACGTAAATCTCTTTCTCTCACGATCGGAGCACGCAGATACCCTTCTGGATGAAATCCGGGAATTTCTTGCCTCCGATCCGGAAATTGACGGCGGCGCAACTATACTTTCCTGCGGTGATCTTGCAGTTCGTATTTTCGGTCTACGCGCGCAAAGGCTGCAGCAAATGGCGGAAAAAATAAGTCTGCATATGACAAATTTTTATAACTGTCTATTCAAGTCGTTCACTTTTCCCTCGTCAAATTTCGCAGAAAAAATGTCAAAATAAGGATATGACAACCTCTTCAGAATGTGATAAAATAACTTTCGTTTTAAGCGAAGATAAAACTTATTTTACCATCATTTCGAGGAGGTTTTTCTCATGGAAAAAGACATGACAAAGGGAAGTCCGCTTCCGGTCATTCTGCAGTTTACGCTGCCGCTGATTATCGGAAACATTTTCCAGCAGCTCTACAACATGGCAGACACGATTATCGTTGGCCGATATGTCGGAGCGGATGCACTGGCTGCAGTTGGTTCTACGGGAACGATTATGTTCCTGGTGCTTGGATTTGCGCAGGGCATCACAGCAGGCTTTACGGTTCTGACATCGCAACGGTTCGGTGCAAAGGATACGAGCGGAGTAAAGCGAAGTGTGGCAAACGGCATTCTACTGGCTCTCCTTTTCACGGTTGTCCTGACATTCTTCAGCATGATCTCCATGCGGCCGTTGCTGCATCTCATGAACACACCGGAAAATATTTTTCAGGACGCTTATACCTATATTATGATTATCTGCGGTGGCCTGATCGCTACGATTTTTTACAATCTGCTTTCCTCCTATCTGCGTGCAGTAGGAAACAGCCAGACTCCGCTGATGTTCCTGATTTTTTCGGCTGTATTAAATGTTCTTCTGGATCTGCTTCTCATCATTCGTTTTAAAATGGGCGTTGCGGGAGCCGGATATGCAACCGTTTTCTCCCAGGGAATTTCTGCTGTGCTCTGTCTTTTTTATATTTATCGCTCCATGCCGGATATGTGGCCGGAAAAACACCACTGGAAGCTTCATGCGGCAGATTCCCGCCATCAGCTCTCGATGGGCATTCCGATGGCACTCCAGTTTGCCATCACCGCATCCGGTACAATGATTATGCAGGCTGCCATTAACCTGTTCGGCTCGGAGGCGGTTGCCGCTTTCACGGCGGCCTGTAAGCTGCAGAATCTGGTCACACAGGGCTTTTCCGCAATGGGACAGACGATGGCAACCTACAGTGGACAAAATTTCGGAAAGGGCGATATTCCACGGATTAAAAAGGGAGTTCGCGCTGCACTTCTGACTTCCGTCACGTATTCGATCGCAGCCGCTGCTCTCGTCTTCCTTCTTCTGAAGCCATGTCTTTCCCTCTTCTTCTCGGGTGATGTCGATATGGCCGCCATGATGCCATGGGCAAAGACTTATTCCTATATGTGTGCTCTTTTTTATGTACCGCTCTGCACCATCTTTATTTTCCGAAATGCAATGCAGGGTTGCGGCTACGGCTTTCTGCCTATGATGGGCGGTGTTTCTGAACTCTTTGCGCGCCTTATTGTAGCTGTGATTGCCATAAAAGTCATCAGCTATCCGCTCGCCTGCTTCTGTGACCCGGCAGCCTGGGTGACGGCAGCTGTCTTTACCGGTGTTTCGTATCTGTTTGTCATGAAAGATATCGACAAAAAGTATGATTCAAAGACACCGACGGCTCCGATCAGCTGACATTTTTCATACCAAACGCAAAACTGCGCGGAATGCACGATTCTGAAATGCATTCCACGCAGTTTTTTGTATTTACAGGATTACAGATTCAGTTTTGCTTTCTGCAGACTTACACAGGAACGATGATATGTGAGTGTCATCGTCAGATAAATGACGCCCACGACAATGACTGCGAGAATACCGGTATGGAACACCAGATGCAGGATCATCGTCGCACACAGCAGGATCTGAATCATCTTGCCCAGCGCCATATAGGCCTTATAGGCACTCTGATATACCATCTCTTTTTCTGCCTCATCGCAGCTTGCCATCCAGTCTTTCTGGAAGGTTTTTTGAGTTCATATCGCCTCTCTTCTCCGGATGAGCCGCCTGAACCATTTTCACGTAACGCATCTGATAATAGCCATAGAGAAAGAAGTTGATACAAAACAGAGCACAGGTTGCCAGGAATCCGGCGAGCTCTTTTCCCGATGCTTCTTCCAGCCAGGAACGGGAAAAGGTAAATGTCAGCACGATGATATCGCAGACCTGCGAAATCACATTGCAGTTCATCAGCATCGCGCCGTATTTCTCTTCTTCATAGCTTAAGACTTCGTACTGTTCATCCTCTGCTTCTTCGAGATGCTTCATCGTATCCTTTAATTTCCGGCTGTAAAATTCCATCAGGACAATGCTTACAACGAAAATTACCGCAATGATCGGCAGTGCCAGCGGGCGGACCAGATCGCTCAGATCACTCATGCCATTTTTCACTCCGAACGTCATAAAAATTCCGACAAAAAAACCGCAGACTCCGCCGATTCCCAGATAAATCAGCATCCGTTTCATCAACTTTCCGTAGGAATTTGGTTTGTTCCCCTGTTTTTCTTTCATGATTCATCCTCCTCATATTGAAAAATATCTTCTACTTTTACTTCACAGATTTTTGCAAGTTTTAACGCCAGTGTCACCGACGGTGAATAATCTCCCCTCTCGATCAGGCTGATAGTCTGTCTCGATACCCCCGCCATTTTCCCAAGGTCGGTCTGGTTGATGCCGAGCTTCGAACGGTACTCTTTTAACTGATTGTACAGCGGCATCGCAGCATCTCCTTTCTTGTCACGTTTTTTAGATGAGCTCTCTATTTGACAACTTTTCTTGTCATCTACTACTCTACTATTGACAACTTTATTTGTCAATACTTTTGACAAGTTTTTTTGTCATTTCAAACTCCCGGTTGATTTGTGGGCTGAAATGTACTAAACTAGAGGTATCTATTTTCGTAACTATTCAAGCCGCAGAAAGGACAGAATCTATGGAACAGAAAGACAGCCGGTTTGCCGTATTGATCGATGCGGACAATGTTTCCCCGAAATACATCAAATATATCCTGGACGAGGTTTCGGACCAGGGCGTCGCTACTTACAAGAGAATCTACGGGGACTGGACCGATATCTCGAAGAAAAGCTGGAAGGAGCAGCTCTTACGCTACTCGATCAACCCGATCCAGCAGTACAGCAATACGAACGGAAAGAACTCGACCGACTCCGCGATGATCATCGATGCGATGGACATTCTCTATTCCGGAAATGTGGAGGGCTTCTGCCTGGTCTCCTCGGATTCCGACTTTACGAAGCTGGCACAGCGGCTGCGCGAATCTGGAATGTTCGTGCTCGGTATGGGTGAGCAGAAGACTCCATCGTCGTTCCGTGTGGCGTGTGATGCCGTTTTAAAATTCTTGAGGTGATCTCCCAGAATGAGGATGATATCTCTCCTGCGATTACCGCTGTTTCGGAAAGTTCGGCGCGCTATGGATATGGCGCTTCGCAGGATGAAGCGATTACGAGCAAGGCCGAGATTGAACGGACGGTTTCCCGTGTGCTGACGGAAAATAATGACCACGGAAAGAATACGACGCTCAGTGAGATCGGCAGTATTTTACAGAAGAAATTTTCGGAGTTTGATGTTCGAAATTACGGCTATTCGAAGCTTTCTACGTTTTTGGAAAGTATGAATGATATCGAGGTGCTGAAGACGGGTCACAATTACCTCGTGAAAGAGCGCCAGAACACCGTATCGCGCCAGCAGATTGAGAAATGCATCACCGACCTGATCTGCTCCAACGGCGGCCATATCGACAACCTGAGCATCATCCACGACGCTCTACGGAGCCGCTTCCCGGGCTTTGATGTGAAGCAGTATGGGTACAGCAGGATTTCGAGCTTCATCAACAGCTTTAAAAAATTCAAAATCACGAATAATACGGTTCAGATAAAATAAAAAAGACCCCGGAAACGCCAGTTTTCACTGATGTTTCCGGGGTCTTTCTATAATAATTCGCAGCTCAGATTTACTGTTTTCCTGTACTTCCAATTCCGCCGCGGTCCTCGCCGTTTAAGTGGTCAACTTCTTCAAAGCCGATGGTCGGCTGGTGTTTCTCGATGCGGAACTGGCAGATACGGTCATTGACATGAATCACGGTGTCGCGCAGGGCATACGCCGGCATGTAGAACCAGTCGTTCGGTCCGCAGTAGCTCTCGTCGATGATACCGCAGTGGTTTGTCTGGATAATACCGAAATTCTTGAAGGTGCTGCTTCTCGGCACGATATGCGCCTCGTAGCCCTCCGGCAGCTGCATGGCAACGCCGAGGTGGATCAGCTTGAATTCTCCGGCCTTTAACTCTACTTCTTCTGCCGCGCGCAGGTCGATCCAGTCGGACTTTCCGTCGATATAGCGCAGGCGCTCAATTTCATCGTTTAAATACTGAATTTTAATGGTTTCCATAAAGCGTCTCCTTTTCTTTTTGTGTCTATTTCTCGCCGAACAGTACGACTTCGCCGCGTGCTCTCGTCTTTTTCACATCAATGACTCTCTGATTCGGGCTGCCCTTCCATTCCAGGGTAACGTCCCTCTGGGCAAGAATAAAGCGGCCGTCCACAACCACGTCCGTGTAATCCATCAGTTCCAGATCACAGACGGATTCCCACTCATATCCGGTGTAAACCCAGATATCTTTTTCGGATATCTTTCCTTGATCTCTTTTGCCAGAGCCGTCACATCCGCCCGGTTTGCCTCATACAGCGGATCTCCGCCGGAGAAGGTGATGCCGGAAATGTAGTCCTTGTCCAGCTGTTCAAAAATTTCTGCCTTTGCCGCGTCATCAAACGGGATGCCGCCATTTGGATCCCAGGTAATCGGATTCTGACATCCCTTGCAGTGATGACCGCATCCGGCGACCCACGAGCACGACGCGCAGGCCGTCTCCGTTCAGCATATCGTCTTTCGTTATATTATGGTATCTCATAGCTTTCACTCCTATTGGACATAAGAAAACACAGAAAAACGAACCGTTTTGCAGATCCCTTTTTCTGTGTTCCCCGCTCTTTATCGTCTGGCAGATCTATTTATTTCGCGTCTGCCGGAACATCCTTGATACTGAAGCTTACACGGCCCATTTTATCTTTGCCCATGCAGACTACTTTTACAACATCGCCAAGGCTGACAACGTCTTCTACTTTCTCAACACGCTGTTTGGCGAGCTTGGAGATGTGTACCAGACCTTCTTTTCCAGGTGCGAACTCAAGGAAAGCACCGAAGTCTTTGATGCTGACAACTTTTCCGGTCAGGATCTGTCCCTCGGTAAAGTCGCTTGCGATGATCTCGATATATTTCTTTGCCTGATCCATCATAGCCTGCTCGGTTCCGCAGATGGAAACTGCACCGTCGTCTGTGATGTCGATCTTTACGCCGGTCTCATCGATGATGGCGTTGATGGTCTTTCCTCTCTGGCCGACAACTTCACCGATCTTCTGCGGGTCGATCATCATCTGGATGATCTTCGGAGCGAACTCGCCGACCGTCTTACGCGGCTCTGCGATCGCTTTCTCCATAACCTCGGTCAGGATGTACTCTCTTGCCTGTTTCGTTCTGGCAATCGCCTCTTCTACGATCTGACGGGTCAGTCCATGGATCTTGATATCCATCTGGATTGCAGTGATTCCGTCGTGAGTACCAGCTACCTTAAAGTCCATGTCGCCGAAGAAGTCTTCGAGACCCTGGATATCGGTCAGTACGAGGTAATCATCATCGGTCTCGCCTGTTACCAGACCGCAGGAGATACCTGCAACCGGGTTTTTTGATCGGTACACCGGCAGCCATCAGAGACATGGTGGATGCACAGATACTTGCCTGAGAAGTAGAACCGTTGGACTCGAAAGTCTCGGATACGGTACGGATTGCGTACGGGAACTCCTCCTCGGTCGGAAGCACCGGAACCAAGGCACGTTCTGCCAGAGCTCCATGGCCGATCTCACGGCGTCCCGGTCCGCGGGACGGTTTTGTCTCACCTACAGAGTAGGACGGGAAGTTGTACTGATGCATGTAACGTTTGGATGTCTCGAACTCGTCCAGTCCGTCCAGTTTCTGTGCTTCGGAAAGCGGAGCCAGTGTTGTTACGTTGCAGATCTGAGTCTGTCCACGGGTGAACATAGCGGAACCATGAACACGCGGGATAATGTCAACCTCTGCTGCCAGAGGACGGATTTCTGTGATCGCACGGCCGTCCGGACGTTTGTGGTCTTTTAAGATCATCTTACGAACGGTCTTTTTACTGATACTGGTAAACAGCCTCGCCTAATACTGCCAGCCACTCTTCGTTGTCGGCAAATGCCTCCTCGAGTTTCTCGGTGATGACGCGGATGTTTTCTTCTCTTGTCTGTTTGTCATCGCTGAAAACAGCCTCTTCCATCTCTGCCGGAGGAACGATCTCTTTGATTGCTGCAAACAGCTCTTCCGGAATAGCGCAGCTCTCATAAGCGTGTTTCGGTTTTCCAACCTCTGCTACGATGCTGTCGATGAATTTGATGATTTCCTGGTTTACTTCGTGTGCTTTGTAGATGGCGTCGATCATTTTTGCTTCCGGAATCTCTTTTGCTCCGGCTTCGATCATGATGACTTTCTCTCTGGTGGAAGCTACGGTCAGTTTCAGGTCGGATACGGCTTTCTGTGCGAGAGTCGGGTTTACAATGAACTCGCCGTCGATCATGCCGATCTGAGTCATGGCACACGGACCGTCAAACGGGATGTCGGAAATGCAGGTTGCGATTGCGGAACCCAGCATTGCGACTACTTCCGGATCACACTCCGGATCTACGGACATTACCATGTTGTTTAAGGTAACATCGTTGCGGTAATCTTTTGGGAACAGCGGACGCATCGGACGGTCAATGACACGGCTGGTCAGAATTGCGTGCTCGCTTGCTTTTCCTTCTCTTTTGTTGAATCCGCCCGGGATTTTTCCAACGGCGTACATCTTCTCTTCGTACTCAACGCTTAATGGGAAGAAGTCGATGCCGTCACGCGGTTTCTCAGATGCGGTTGCTGTAGAAAGAACTACAGTATCGCCATAATGCATAAATGCTGCGCCGTTTGCCTGTTTTGCTACACGGCCTACGTCTACGGTCAGGGTTCTGCCTGCCAGTTCCATAGAAAAACTCTTGTACATAAATAATCTCCTTTTTTTCTTCTGAGCAGAATTTCCGAAACAACTGAAAAGCACACCGGAATACGGACAGGATGCAGCTTTTCAATGTGTTTTTCAGTGGTCTCGGATAAAATTCCTGCACCTCCAGAACCTGCCACTGGCAGCTTCTTACGGATGCAATGCAGCTCAGAATGGCTCCATGTCGTTTGCGTCTTTGATCTTACAAGCAAAGAAACGGGCGGAAAATGTATCCCGCCCGTTGTTCCAAGCTGATTATTTTCTGATTCCTAACTTCTCGATTAAAGCACGGTATCTTTCAATATCAGTTTTCTTTAAGTAGTCAAGCAGACCACGTCTCTGACCAACCATTTTCAGAAGACCTCTTCTGGAGTGATGATCTTTGTGGTGAACTTTCAGATGCTCAGTGAGCTCCTCGATTCTTGCGGTAAGAACAGCTACCTGTACTTCCGGTGATCCTGTATCTCCCTCAGTTCTTGCATACTCTTTGATGATTGCCTGGTTTTTTTCTTTCGAAATCATTTTAAATTCCTCCTGTTATTTTGATTGCACCGCTGACTAAGAAGTGGTCGGAGTGTCCTGCCTCTGAATCAGGGTCCGGGGATCTTTTTTGTCCCGCATACTCGATTAGTATAGCATACGCTTTTCGAATTGTAAATACTAAAATCAGATGTTTTCGCGATGAATTTTCACGTAGTTACAGTTCTCCGAACTGTAACTTTCGCAGCTCTCATTTTAAGTTTTGCTTCGCAAAAGGAGAGCTGCTCACACCTGAATCACTTTCTTACGCAGCGAAACAGCGAGTGTTTCACTGCTGAGCGAACTTTTTTTCTACATATTTTTTTTTTTCCTGCCGCAACATCATGATCGAGCTGGTTTTTCAGCGCCTCGATCGAAACAAATTTCTGCTCCGGGCGCAGGAATTTTAACAGAGAAACCTCCGCCTGTTTTCCATAGAGATCCTCGCTGCAGTCAAAAAGATTCGTCTCCACGCCGGTAAATTTTTCCTGTACCGTCGGCTTAACACCGATGTTTGTGATACCGTAATAAATTTTTCCTTCGATTTTCACCTCGGAAACGTAGACGCCGAACGGCGGAAGCAGCTTTTCTGCCGGCGGGATCTGATTGATGGTCGGCACGCCGATCGTTCTGCCGAGTGCATGACCGTGGACAATCTCGCCGTGAACCGCGTAATCGTAGCCGAGCAGACCGCTCACGGCTTCCATATTGCCCTGTTCCAGCTCTTCCCGTGCCCAGGTGCTGCTGATCTCGCGGCCGTTTTCCTCTGCTTTTTCGATGATCTCGGTTTCAAAACCAAGGGACGGGCCCATTTCTTTCAGCATTTCGGCTGTGCCGCTTCTCTTGTAGCCAAAACCGAAATCCTTTCCCACAACAACTTTTTTCGCGTGCAGCTTATCCACCAGAATCTCTTTGATAAAGGCTTCCGGCGTCATGTGCATCACTTCATCCACAAACGGGCATTCCACAAGGCAGTCCATGCCAAGCTGTTCGAGCCGGGCTCTTCTCTCCTCATTCGTCAGCAGCTGATGCGGCTTGACATGCTGCACTTTCGACTGCGGCGGCACGTCAAACGTAAACACAACCGTTTCCAGTCCTTCCGTTCTGCCGATTGCAAGGACACGGCGGATCAGAATCATATGCCCCCGGTGGAGGCCGTCAAATTTCCCCAGGGTTACAACGCTGTCCCCTCTGCTGTCAAAATCCAGTGTTTTTGTTAGATATCTCATGTTCTCTCCAGAAATAACTTGACCGGTCTGGTTAAGTTTTGTGATGGTCTGTATTGATAAATACCGACAAACGTTCCGCCATCGAGATAAAGGCGGAACTCCTCGTCTTCTGCGAAGTCCCCGCCGGAAGCAGTTTCCCCGATTTCGCGGATCTGCGCCGGTTTCAGCGGATTTCCGTTTTCCGCAAGCTTTTTCGCATGATCGTCCGCTGTCGCAAAGCTGCGCAGCGCGGCAAACATTTCATCGACCGGCACGAGGATCTCCGAAAGGCGGCCCTCACCGACAATCGCTGCGATCTCGTCAAGCGTGTGCGCTCCGTTTCGGTCAAACTGGCCGACTCTCATGCGGATCAGCTGCTCCATACATCCGTGGCAGCCCAGTTTTTCGCCGATATCGTGGCACAGGGTACGGATATACGTTCCCTTCGAACACGTTACCTCCATGCGCACCAGCGGAAGCTTCACTTCCAGAATGCTGATCTCGTAAAAGTGCACCGTGCGGGCCTTCCTCTCGATCACGATGCCTTCCCGCGCCAGCTCGTAGAGTTTCTTTCCATTAACCTTCAGCGCGGAATACATCGGCGGCACCTGCTGATGCTCCCCGACAAACGAGGCGATGCAGTCCCGCACCTCTTCTTCCGTCACGGTCACTGGCGCTTCTGCTGTCACGGTTCCGCTCATGTCCTGCGTATCCGTTGCGATTCCAAGGTGAAGCAGCGCTTCATACGTCTTCGTTTCATCGGTCAGCATATCGCAGAGACGCGTTCCCTTTCCAAGGCAGACTGGAAGCACGCCCGTCGCATCCGGGTCTAGGGTTCCGGTGTGGCCGATTTTTTTCTGGTGCAGGATGCCGCGCAGCTTCGCAACCACGTCATGCGACGTAAATCCCGCCTCTTTCCATACGTTCAGAACTCCGTTTATCATGTTGTTTTGTCTCCCTCTTTTTCACAAGAAAACCGGGCGTGGATGTATTTTCTGCGCCCGGCTGTTTCCTGTTTATGCTTCTTCCTCTGTCGTCTCTTCTTCCTCTTCTGCAAGAAGCTGTTTTTCGATATACAGAGTCAGATTGTTGATTACATCATACGGAGAACCTGACATCGTGCAGCCAGCCGCACGGATATGGCCGCCGCCGCCGAATACGGCTGCGATTTTGCTCACATCAACCAGCTCGTCGGAGCGGAGGCTTACTTTGAAGACCTGCGGCTCCAGCTCATACAGGAAGATCGCTACGTGAACGCCTTCTGTATTTTTTAACTGGCTGACAATGCCGTCCATATCTCCCGTTGTCAGGCCATAGAAGTCCATGACCTTCTTCCGCACGATACCGACAATACACTGCTTGTCGAGAAGCATGATGCTCTCTGTCAGCGTGCGTCCCATAATCTGGTTCTGTACGTATGTTTTCTTGAAGAATGCATCCTCGATGATTCTGGTTAAACCGGAACTCCCGTTTTCCATCAGAGCGGCCGCAACCCGGCATCGTGTGCGGAGAGTGCTGCTGTACTGGAATACGCCGGAATCGGTCACAATCCGAT
>ENA-OQKL01000543-OQKL01000543.1-human-gut-metagenome-genome-assembly--contig:-NODE-543-length-11752-cov-2.326108_pt1 | contig 11752 bp, 15 predicted proteins | sample MGYA00242779_ERZ504800 | MGnify/ENA primary metagenome ERZ504800 (study PRJEB26092, sample SAMD00036410) | human gut metagenome | host: Homo sapiens | study: EMG produced TPA metagenomics assembly of... | reverse complement strand
CTGAATACTGCAGTTACGGTCACTATCTATGATTCTCAGGACAGAGAGCTGCTTACAGAATGCATGAATCTTGTGACAAGTATGAGAAAATATTCAGCCGCACCGCAGATGACAGTGAATTATATCAGTTAAACCATCGGGAACTTACACCTGTGAAGGGAACAGAGGATACTTATCAGGTGTCGGCTTCTCTGGCGGAGCTGGTTTCTAAGGGACTTGATTATTCTGTATTATCTGAGGGTGCATTTGATATTGCTATTGAACCGCTGACTTCTCTGTGGGATTTTACTGCTGAAAATCCCAAAGTGCCCAAGGACAGTCTGATCCAGGCAGCACTGCCCAAATGTAATTATCACAATATCTCTGTTGATACAGATAAAAATGAGATTACATTAAAGACAGACGATACTGCAATCGAACTCGGTGCCATTGCCAAGGGTTATATCGCAGACCGCCTGAAGGATTATCTGGTTTCTCAGAATGTAAAAAGTGCGATCATCAATCTTGGCGGAAATGTTCTCTGTATTGGCGAAAAAACAGACAATTCTGCTTTTAAGATCGGGATCCAGAAACCATTTGCAGACCGAAGCGAAACTATTGCTGTTATGGACATCAGGGATAAGTCAGTGGTTTCCTCAGGAATTTATGAGAGATGCTTTGAACAGGATGGCACTTTGTATCATCACCTGCTCAATCCTAAAACCGGCTATCCTTATGATAACGGGCTGATTGCAGTTACCATTATTTCCGATCAGTCTGTGGATGGGGATGCGCTGAGCACGACCTGCTTTGCTCTTGGTCTGGAGGATGGCATGAAACTGGCCGAGTCTCTGGACGATGTACAGGCATTTTTCGTAACTTCTGATTATGAGATTCACTATACCAGAGATTTCCAGAAAAAATCAAAGTTACGGAAACAGAATAAATCTGTCTCTGATGACTTAAATTGAAAAAACAGAAATATAAATCAACGATTATTAACTGGCGTTTTGACTTAATCAATAGATTTTGATTTTCAAGTCATACAATCCACACTAATTTCTTGACCTAATTTGCTATTTATAAATTTCCAGTCAAATATTTTTGCCTGTTCGCTTGACTTAATTTGTTATTCTATAAAATCTCAGTCAACATACTGTTAATTATTTCATGACTTATATGAAACGTTTTTTTGATTTAAGTCAATATTGTACATAGCTGACAAAAGTCCCCTGCTTATTGCTTTTCGCAACCTCCGCAGGGGACTTACCCTATTCAGTTAAACTTATCACTCAGCCTGACAGTTCTTCTGACGATTATTCATTTTTAGTCTGCTATATACTGATTGCATTCAAACACTTGCAATCCATATAGGATTTCACTGATTCAGTCAGAATCTCACTCCACATCAAATTTCTCCAGGCTTTCCAGTCTTGCTCTGTATTTGGAGTCATAGGCATCTGTAAACGAAGCCTCTTTCTTCATTTTTTCGAGAGCTGCTGCTGCTTTTTTAACTGTCTGGATAGTACCGGCACCTGCTACACAGCCGCCCGGACATGCCATTCCTTCCAAAAGATATCCATTATATTTACCAATCTTGGCCATCTGGAGCATCTTCTTACAGTTCTGCAGACCTTCTGCATTCATTACCTTTACTTCCCGATCAGGATCAATACGCTTCACCGCATGGACAACCGCTTCTGCCACACCACCGCTGACTGCGAAACCTCTTCCGTCAGCACTGGCATGAAACAGTGGTTCTCCTTCCGGAATATCTTTCCAGTCCACGCCTTTGGCATCAAACATTCCTGCTACTTCCTCGAAGGTCAGCACAAAATCCACATAGCTGCGGATACTCTTACGGCTGGCTTCCAGCTTCTTGGCTGCACAGGGACCTACGAAAACGATCTTACAATCTGGTTCCTTCTGCTTGATCAGCCTTGCAGTGAGAACCATAGGTGTCAGTGCCATAGAGATACATTTCGCCTGTTCCGGGAATAATTTCTTAGCCATCATAGACCAGGACGGACAACAGGATGTAGCCATGAAAGGAAGTTTCTCAGGAACTTCTTCCAAAAAGTCCTTTGCCTCCTCCACTGTGCACAGATCTGCACCGACGGCAACCTCTCTTACATCTGTAAAGCCAAGTGCCTGAAATGCTCCCCGTATCTTATTATTCTCCATACCCGGAAACTGGCCTGCAATGGCAGGCGCCACGATTGCATACACCGGTGTTTCACTTTTTAATGCCATAATAGTCTGGAAAATCTGTCCTTTGTCTACAATAGCACTGAACGGACAACTTACCAGACATTGTCCGCAGGATACACATTTATCCTGATCAATCTCTGCTCTTCCATATTCATCAGAGCCAATAGCATTCATACCACATGCCTTTAGAACATGGACGTTCCTGTTTGATGATTGCATTATACGGACAGGCTTCCAGACACTTTCCGCATTTGATACAGGCATCTTCATCAATATGGGATCTGCCGCCTTCCATATGCACTGCTTTCTTTGGACAGACTTCCACACAGGGATGCTCCAGGCACCCCTGACAGCCCTCTGTGATCATTACCCTTTTTTTCAGGGCAGGAATTACAGGCAAACTTGATCACATTGATAAGCGGCGGTTCATAATACTTTTCCTCAATAACGCTGGCCTCCACACCTTTGGAAATTGGCGCATGCTCTGTAACCTTTCTCAGTGACATCCCCATTGCAACGCGAAGTCTCTCACCAACTACCGCTCTTTCCAGAAAAATACTGTCACGATAAGTCGCAATTTCACCGGGTACAATCTTGTAGGGAAGCTCTTCCAGCATCTCCGGAGACTGGCCTTCATATGCCATCCTCGCAATTTCCGTAAAAATTTTGTGTCTGATTTCTGTTTTGGATGAATACAGTCCTCTCATTTTTTCCTCCTGATTTTGGATTTTGATAACTGTCCAGTCATTGGGCAATTATCATTTACATTTTTGGCTACTGCTGCAAAACAGCCACCCATTATTTCCTCCTGCCAGGTTTTCAGCTTTTATATAAAAAAACCGAATTTCCGCTCTATTCCGTTTCTTCCTCTGCAATCATATCACCAAACTCCATCGAACTCAATACAGCATCACAATTTCATAAACTGAAAAATCATCCCCAGATTCCACTCCTCTGTTCCTCCAGATGATCCAGGATATAATTATAAATATCTACAGACACACTGTCCGGATAGTGGGTTCCGTCTACGGTGGAAAATCCCTCAGATACCAGATGGGAATATACATCTATGTAGGTAACCCCGCTCAGATTTGCCTGCATTGCCGCATTGAAGCTTTCAATCTCCGCATTACTGCAATAGGGATCATTCTGCACCGGACCTACAGACACAAAATAAGTCTGCGCTCCCCTGTTTCCCCATTCGGCAGCTTTGGAATTAATATAGCTGATATAGTCATTAACATGATACAGGTCATTAACACCCATCAGAATAATAACCGCTGTATTGTCCTCAATCTGATCTTCTACCTGCGGCACTCCTGTAGATACCATCCAGTCATATCCCATAGAAGAAAGACAGGACCAAATGCTGTCATCGTTTACCGCATCCCTCAATCCCTCTGTTCTGGAATCTCCGATAAATACCAGTTTATCTGCGGAGATAGTGTCCGGATGGTCTGGCTTGCTTAAAGTTCCCTGGTCTGCCGGATTCTGTTTATCTGTCTCAGTTTCCTGCTCCGGTGTTGGAGTAGATGCAGGTATTGGTGTTGCTTCAGGCATTGGTGTTGCTTCAGGTTTTTAGTGTCAGTGCCGATTTGGATTTCGGTGCCGGCGGACCTGCCACTTCTGCCCCATGGACATCTGAAAACCATACAGACAGCTGCAATACATGCGGTTAATACGATTTGTCCGGTTCTATATTTTTTCGTAAATATCATTCCCTTCTGCAGTAATACTTACGTTACTTTTCACATATCTCAACTCCCTGGAGTGTGTTGCTGTGAACAGTAACATACTTACATCCCAGGCAGCATATCCGGCCATGAGAGGATTTCTCCGGAAATAATTTCCTCGTAATCTCCCTCAATATCCTGGCTTCTGCCTGCTTCGAACACGTTTGTCTCCGCTCCCCAGACACGATCTTCATATTCCCATATATGGAATCTCAGACCGCGAAACATAAAGTCGATGCTTCCGCATCCGTTTTCCTCTGTATATTCATAATGAATTTTCTTTGTTTTTAACGCTTCCTGTACTTTTTCCAAACGCATAAAATACCTCCTGATTATCTGTACAGTACCCTCTGTAATATAATACAGATAACTTTCACTGTAAAAAAACTGTTCTCGTGTACACCCATCAAAAGTCAAACAGATATTCGCAATCCGCTTCGCTACACAGCTCTACATATGCTCTTAATCCTGACGCCATTATACAAAACGAATTATATCATACTCTGCTACATAATATGTAATCTGAATGCCACTTCACAATTGCCGTTACTGTTCACTCCGTTCACAGTAACTTAGCCAAAATTCATTCCAGATTGCCTGCGGCAATAGAATTTTGGCTTGTATGTCTCGGGATTTTGGCATATTCATGCCAAAACACCTCGCGGGATAGTGGTGTGTGAACAGTAACCAATTGCCCATTCTACATTCTGATCGATATTCACTCATCTTTATTTCTGTCTTTTCTTCGTTGGTATCGCCAGGATGATGATCGTAGCAATTACAAACAAAGTTCCAAGCATCATCTCTTTTTTGGTTTTGTTTACTTTCATTGTTCGTTTGCATATTTCTGTTATCTTTCCTGTCTGTATTATTATGGATTCTGAATATTTGAGAATAAGTATAATCTGCTGTAACGACACTTGTCAAGAAAACAAAATACCGCAGAGACTTTCTTTGTCTCTGCGGCGATTTATAGTCCTGTTATAATCAGATATAATTTCCATCATGTACACTCTGCACTGTAAATGCAGATTTCTTTTTCACGAAATCAATCGCATCTTTCACAGTGATTCCGTCAATCTGCCAGTTCGCATAGAAACCATCCAGAGTCTTTAATGTCTCGTCTTTTGCTGTATTTTCATCAAGAACAAGAAGTACGATCAGACCTGCTGCCTTAAGATGGCGGACAGTTTCTGCATAGTGTTCACTCGCTGCCGGATGATACAGATAGGTATGTTTTCCAAGTACAGTCAGTCCCTTTTCTACCTGCTCTGCAAAATCAAGAGTGATTCCTTCTTTACCGATCGGGAATTCCACTACTACCGGTGTCTGACCTTTCAGTCCTGCACGAACCTGCTCGTCCACTTTTCCAATCTGAGATCTATCCTGAGAAACAAAGGTTTTTCTCACAACACCGCAGGCAGAAGTCATATTTGTGACACGATCTATCAGGATCAGCTCACCCAGTGTTCTGTGCCTGTCAAATTCGTCTACAACGATCTTCTCTGAGAATTCCAGAGTACAGGAAGCAATCTCATTTTTCTTTAAGATATATGCGCTTTTCTTTTCACCTGTATTAACATCCACAGAATAATTGATCTTTGTAACCAGGCCGGGGTATCATCTTTGTACCGATTTTTACAAAGAAGTTCTTGCCATCCGTAAGAGCATTGTCATCCATCCAGAGGATATCTGCTTCCACAGAGTCTGTAAGAACTGCGCCGGAATCAATGGCAAGTACACATCCGCGGGAAACATCTACTTCTCTGTCAAGCTGGATGGTAACAGGCTGTCCCTGTACAGCTTCCTGAACTTCTTTATCGCCAACAAGAATACTCTTTACATGAGCTTCTTCTTTACTGGGAAGAGTAGTCACAAGGTCGCCTGCCCTGATGGCACCATTCTCAATCTGTCCCTGGAATCCGCGAAACTCATGATTTGGTCTGCAGACTCTCTGTACAGGCATATAGAAGCCCTTCTCTGTATCTTCCTTAATGTCTACGGTTTCCAGATGGGAAAGAAGCGCCTCACCTTTATACCATGGCATATTGTCAGATTTGGTTGTAACGTTATCACCTTCTGTGGCAGATACCGGAATAATAGTTACATTGGCAAGTTTCAGTTCTTCTATCAGTGCTGCGATCTGATTCTCAATGTCGCGGAAACGTTTTTCATCATATTCAATAAGATCCATTTGTTACTGCAAATACAAAGTAACGGATTCCCATCAATGCGCAGATTCTTGCATGACGTCTTGTCTGTACCAGTACTCCCTGTGAAGCATCCACCAGGATAACTGCCAGATCTGCAAAGGACGCACCCACTGCCATGTTTCTTGTATATTCTTCATGTCCGGGTGTATCTGCAACAATGAAGCTTCTGTTATCTGTTGTAAAATAACGGTATGCAACATCAATGGTGATTCCCTGTTCACGCTCTGCCATCAGACCGTCCAGAAGAAGAGAATAATCAATGGCACCGCCTCTGCTTCCTACTTTGGAATCCAGCTCCAGAGCTTTCTCCTGATCTGCATAGAGAAGCTTTGCATCATAAAGAATATGTCCGATCAGAGTGGATTTTCCATCATCCACACTTCCGCATGTAATAAATTTCAATAATCCTTTACATTCTAGAAATATCCCTCCCTCTTTCTTCTTTCCATGCTGCCTGCCGCCTCGTTGTCTATGACACGGGTGGTTCTCTCTGAGGAAACAGCACTGAGTGTCTCATCAATAATCTCATCCAGAGTATCTGCTTCAGATTCAATACCTCCAGTAAGCGGATAGCATCCAAGAGTACGGAATCTGACTTTTTTGTTTTCAATCTTTTCACCCGGACGGAGTTTTAATCTGTCATCATCCACCATAATGATATTTCCGTCTCTGTAGATGACCGGTCTTTCTTTCGCAAAATATAACGGTACAATTTCGATATTTTCACGCTGAATGTACTGCCAGATATCCTTTTCTGTCCAGTTGGAAATTGGGAATACTCGCATACTCTCTCCCTTCTGGATCTTAGTGTTATAAAGCTTCCACATCTCCGGTCTCTGGTTTTTCGGATCCCATGCCTGAGCTGAATTACGGAAAGAAAAGATTCTCTCTTTTGCTCTGGATTTCTCCTCGTCACGGCGGCCGCCTCCAAATGCCGCTGTAAATCCATATTTGGTCAGAGCCTGTTTTAACGCCTGTGTTTTCATGATATCTGTATATGCAGAACCATTGTCAAATGGATTGATTCCTGCCTTTACACCCTCTTCATTGGTGTAAACCAGCATATCAATTCCGTTTTCCTTTGCGATTCTGTCGCGGAATTCAATCATCTCATGGAATTTCCATGTAGTATCAATGTGAAGGAACGGGAATGGCGGTTTCTCCGGGTAAAATGCCTTCATCGCCAGATGGAGCATAACGGAGCTGTCCTTTCCTATAGAATAGAGCATAACCGGCTTTTCACACTCGGCTGCTACTTCTCGCATAATATAAATCGCCTCTGCCTCAAGCGCATCAAGATGAGATAAGTTACTCATTGCATTATCCTCCTCTGTTTGTTTATACTCGGAATCTTTTCGTACTTGAGCAAATACACTAGAGCGTGTCTGAAAAATCATTCCCGCAATCTGCACGCCCCACTTTGCGGTATATTTTGCCCGAATTCGGTTGCCGTAGCCCGCTACGACGCCCTCATCCGAACAAAATCTCCCATAAATTGTGACGCACATCTTGCGTAAAGCATTTTTCAAACACACTCTAAAGACTCTGAGAGTACATACTTATGTTTAATATTTATTAGCGTCTTTCTTATTAACCTGAACAGTGATTTTAGTGCCATCCGGCTTCTCCACTGTCCATGTGGAAATATCCGGTTTCTCTGATACAACCATACTTGCACCTCTGCCTCCCACATCAGCTCCAAGGAAGAAGCGGATGGCATCATGCCTGCATTCCTTAATACAGGAAGTACATCCCCAGCAGTCTCTTACCTGACGGATAAAGGCTTTGTTCTCTTTATCCTTTTTGATCAGATTTCCGGGACAGGCTTCGATACATCTGCCGCATCCTGCACATTTACTTTTCTGAATCCGAATGCTCATCTCTTACCTGCTCCTTTCTCTGCTGTATTCAAACCTGTATTTTCCTTTGTGATCAGGTCACGATATAAGATCTTAATCTCGCCGTTTTCCATACGGGAGTTTACATATTTCATCCACTCTTCGCTCTGCTGCGGGTAGTCTGTATTCTCTCCGAAACTATGCCATCTGGTTTCCTTTCTGGCTGCCAGATGTGCGATCACTGCCTGGCACACGATCAGTCGTTCGCGAAGTTCATAAATCTGCATCAGTTCATAAGTATCTGTTGCTGCCAGAGTGTCAACTACTGGCAACAATGCTGCGATCTTTTCATCTGCCTTTGCAAGACTCATCCCGCTGTATCTGTAGTCTGTACCGATTCCTCCTGCGTACTGATCCATAATCTTCTGCATGGCTTCCTCAAGCTGCTCTGCATTCATCAAAGAACGGGAAGCATTCAAATGTGATTCGTATTCTGCCTTCTTAGCTATTGCAGTTTGAGACAGCTCCTGTTCTCCGCCACGCTCTAAAGCCTCTTCCTTATTTTCCGCTGCAATCCGGTCATCATCTTTGCCATTCAGATATTCCAAAATCGCCTCTGCTGCGATCTCACCTTCTGCCAGTGCGCCGGTTACATATTTCTGCGGACATCCTCCTGCTACGTCTCCGGCTGCATATAAACCTTCAATAGTTGTAGCTCTGTTATTATCTACCCAGTAACCGCTGGCTGTATGTCCGCCTACAATATATGGCTCTGTGCCCTCAATCTCTACATTCTCTTCGGATGGTCCTTTTCCGGCTTCCATCCATTTCAGAGTCTGGGACGGTGCCATATTCAGGTAAGCTTTGTAAAGGTCCTGCTCCTGTTCTTTGGAAATACCTTCCGTTCTGAGATAACATGGACCGTTTCCTTCTCTGTTCTCCATGACTGTACCGTAAACTCGCTGGGAAGTTGTCAGACCATATTTTGTTTCATAAATATCACCATGTGCATTGACCTGTCTGGCCCCAACACCCTGAGCAATAGTTCCTGTAGGAGCAATCGTGTCCTTACATCTCAATGCAATGAAACGCATCTCAAAGGTTGTCATCTCCGCACCGGAAAGAAGTCCCATTGCATATCCTGCACCTGTGTTAAACGGAGGATACCACATCTTATGTCTGGAAAATCCCGGATTATTCGGTCTGTAAAGTCCCGCTGCACCACCTGTGGCACAAAGACTGCTTTCGCATCAATGTCATAGAAAATATCCTCATTAACGCTAAATCCAACTGCGCCTGTGACTTTTTTAGTTTTCTGTTTTATAATCTGTAATATTTACATGATTGAGAACCGTAACATTCTCCTGTTCAGCTGCCGCCTTTGCAAGGATTGGCTTCATATTTTCGCCATTGATCTTGATGTTACGGTTTCCTCTGGCAACATATTTCCGTTTCGTCCTTCAGGATGACCAGCCCCAGATCTTCCATCACCTTTGTCACATGATTCAGTCTCTCTGACATGGTAAGAAGAAGGTCTTCTCTTACGATTCCATGGGCATCCTTTTTGGCATAATCCACATAATCCTGTGGCACTCTGCCTTCTGTAATATATGCGTTCAATGCATTCACGCCCGCCGCCAGACATCCGCTTCGCTTAATATTCGCTTTCTCTGCGATCAGAACTTTTCTGCCGCGTTTTTTTGCCGATCACATAGGCTGCAAAGCATCCTGCCGTACCGCCGCCGATGATCAGCACATCTGTCCTGATTCTCTCTGTTCTCATTCTCTCTTACCCTTTCCTCCATACCAGTGTGCCAACAAGTTGATTTTCCGATCAGTCTTGCCTCTGAATTTCTTATTTCTTCATTGTCGTCAGTCGCCGCAGCCACCGTTGTCAGATAATTACAAAGTCATCCCTTACAGCCTCATTTTCGATCAGCTGTACACTGTCACCTCTCAGTGCAAAAATCCTGTAAAGGAATACATTCACAGTCTCACCTTCCCGGATATCTGCTTTCTCCAGGCTTCTTCTGGCAGTTACTACGGAATTGTTGACTCTTACCTGAAGTTCCAGATTATCTCCCCTGAAAGAAACCCGTTCAACCACTCCCCGGGATACGGAAGTTTTGAACTTCTCCACCTCATCCAGTTTGGAGATTTTTACAAATTCCGGGCGGACAATGATCTTGTCTGCTCCTTCTGCCTGAGCAAAGGTATGGAAATCATCCGCATTTTTCAACACAGATGGCTGTCCGAAGAAGGACGCTGTAAAAGCTGTCTCAGGATTTCTGTAAACCCCTATGGGAGTTCCTTTCTGTTCGATCCGTCCTGCATTAGTGATAATAATCTCATCTGCTACTTCAATGGCCTCATCCTGATCATGAGTAACGAAAATACTGGTAATTCCCAGTTTCCCGATCATCTCTTTTAACCAGCTTCGCAGTTCCTGACGGTATTTTTGCATCAATGGCTGCAAAGGGCTCATCCAGAAGCAGCACCTGGGGATTTGGAGCAAGGGCTCTGGCAAATGCCACCCTTTGCCTCTGGCCGCCGGATAACTGGCTTGGATATCTTTTTTCCAGTCCTTCCAGCCCCACCAGTTTGATCAGCTCTCTGACTCTGGCATCAATTTTCTTCTTATCAGCCTTCTGAACCTTCAAACCAAATGCAACGTTGTCATAAACTGTCATATAGCGAAACAACGCATAATTCTGAAATACAAATCCAATCCCACGCTGACTGGCCGGAACATCATTTACCACTTTTCCATCAATAATGACCTCTCCGCTGTCCGGGGTTTCCAGACCTGCGATCATTCGAAGAATAGTTGTTTTTCCGCTTCCGCTTGGTCCCAACAGACCAATCAGTTTACCTTTCTCAATTCCGAAATTCACATTCCTTGATGCCTGGTAAGAACCATATGTCTTATTGATATTTTTTAACTCTACATACATATCAGGCTTCCTTCTTTCCTTTATATTCAATCAGGCTTCTGACTACCAGAATGATAACTGCCATGATCACAAGCAGCGAAGATACGGCAAACGCCGGAACATACTGAAACTCATTAAACAAAATCTCTACATGAAGAGGAAGTGTATTGGTCTTTCCTCTTAAATGTCCGGAAAGTACAGATACCGCTCCAAACTCTCCCATTGCTCTTGCCGTACAGAGCACAACTCCATACAGTAATGCCCATTTGATATGAGGGAATGTGATCTTCCAGAAAATGGTCCATCCACCTGCTCCCATCAGGGCTGCCGCTTCCTCCTCATCGCTTCCTTCTGCTTCCAGAACCGGAATCAGTTCTCTGGAAATAAAAGGAAAGGTTACAAATACAGTTGCAATAATGATTCCCGGTACAGAGAATACAACTTTCATCCCTAACTTCATGAGAAAAAAGTAAACAGGACTCTGTCGTCCGAAAATCAGAAGAAAGATCAAACCTGCAATAACAGGGGAAATAGTAACCGGAAGATCGATCAGGGTAGTGAGAAGCTTTTTACCCCTGAACTGAAACTTCGTCAGTGCCCAGGCTGCAAAAACACCAAAAACAGTGTTAAAAACAACTGCAAAGAGTGTTGCCTTCACTGTAAGAAGAAGTGCTTTGATGGTGTACTCATCTGTCACTGCAGCTGCATAGACCTTCCATCCGCTCCGCAATGCTTCTGTGATCACAGTGATCAGAGGAAGAAGGAGCATGACTGCCAGAAACAGAACACTGATCACGACAAGCAGCCATTTTGTAATTTTCTCCGAAGTCTTTTCATTGTTGTCC
>ENA-OQKL01000541-OQKL01000541.1-human-gut-metagenome-genome-assembly--contig:-NODE-541-length-11797-cov-2.515167_pt1 | contig 11797 bp, 12 predicted proteins | sample MGYA00242779_ERZ504800 | MGnify/ENA primary metagenome ERZ504800 (study PRJEB26092, sample SAMD00036410) | human gut metagenome | host: Homo sapiens | study: EMG produced TPA metagenomics assembly of... | reverse complement strand
GTAAAGAAACTGGATGCCATCATGGGATCCGGTGGACTGGTAGTCATGGATGAAAACACCTGTATGGTAGAAGTAGCCCGTTTCTTTATGAACTTTACCCAGCGTGAAAGCTGTGGAAAATGTGTTCCGTGCCGAGAGGGAACCAAACGTATGCTGGAGATCCTGGAGCGGATCGTAGACGGCAAGGGTGAGATGTCAGATCTCGATGAGCTGGAAGAACTAGCGCACATGGTACAGAGTATGGCTCTGTGCGGTCTTGGAAAGAGTGCACCGCTTCCGGTCATCAGTACCCTGAACCGGTTCCGCGACGAATACGTTGAACATATCCGTGATAAAAAGTGCCACGCAAAAGTATGTACGGCTCTGCGTCAGTTCCATATCAATTCCGAGTTCTGTATCGGCTGTGGAAAATGTGCGAAGAACTGTCCGGCGGGAGCGATTACCGGAGCTATCAAGCATCCGCATCAGATCGACAATAATCTTTGTATCAAATGTGGTGCCTGTAAAGATAACTGTAACTTTAATGCAGTATATGTGGAAATGTAGGAAGGAGGGTGTCTTATGAGTCATATGATCATCGATGGAAGAAAAGTTGAATTTACGGATGAGAAAAATGTCCTGTCAGTGATCCGAAAGGCGGGTATCAATATCCCGACACTGTGTTACCACTCCGAGCTTTCCACATTTGGTGCCTGTCGTCTGTGTACCGTGGAAGATGACAGAGGAAAGGTGTTTGCATCCTGTTCGGAAGAGCCGAGAGACGGCATGGTGATCCATACCAATTCCGGACGTATCAGAAAATACAGAAAACTCATCGTGGAACTGCTTCTGGCAGCACACTGCCGTGACTGTACCACGTGTGTAAAGAGTGGAGAATGTGTTCTGCAGGAACTGGCACATCGTCTGGGGGTTGAAAATGTCCGGTTCCAGAATACGAGAGAACAGAGAGAACTGGATCTGAGTTCCCCGTCTCTGGTGAGAGATCCGAATAAATGTATCCTTTGTGGAAACTGTGTCCGCGCCTGTGAAGAACTGCAGGGTATCGGTGCTCTTGGATTTGCATTCCGTGGTACCGAAGCGATGGTTATGCCGGCGTTTGACCGGAAGATTTCCACAACGGACTGTGTAAACTGTGGTCAGTGTAGAGTATTCTGTCCGACCGGAGCTATTTCTATCCGAACCAATATGGATGAAGTGTGGGAAGCTCTGGCAGATCCGAATGTGCGCGTGGTAGCGCAGGTAGCACCGGCTGTCCGCGTAGCAGTCGGCGATCATTACGGACTGACCAAAGGAAGAAGCGTGATGGGCAAGATCGTCAATGCTCTGCATCTGATGGGATTTGATGAAGTATACGATACTTCCTTCAGTGCGGATCTGACGATCATGGAAGAGAGTGCAGAGTTCCTTGACAGAATCAAAAAAGGAGAAAAACTTCCGTTACTGACTTCCTGCTGTCCGGCATGGGTCAAATTCGTAACCGATCAGTACAAAGATTATATTCCGAACCTGTCCACCTGCCGTTCTCCGCAGGGAATGCTTTCCGCAGTCATCAAAGAGTATTTCCGTGATCCGGAGCATGCAAAGGGGAAGAAAACTGTTATGGTTTCCATCATGCCATGTACTGCGAAGAAGGCGGAAGCTGTTCGTCCGAATAGTTTTACCAAGGGAGAACAGGATACAGATATCGTTATCACAACCACAGAGCTGCTTCGTATGATCGACAACTTCGGCCTTGATTTCGCAGTTCTTGAACCGGAAGCATGTGATATGCCATTTGGATTTGGCTCCGGCGGTGGAGTGATCTTCGGTGTAACAGGTGGTGTAACGGAAGCGGTGCTTCGTCGTCTGACCAACGATCACAGCAAAGAAGCGATGCATGAGATCGCAGAGAGTGGTGTTCGAGGCGAAGAAGGTATTAAAGAGTTCTCGGTAGATTATCAGGGAACCGAAATCAAGATCTGTGTAGCCAGTGGTCTTGCCAATGCGAGAAAAGTTATGGATCAGGTAAAGAACGGAGAAAAAGAATATCATCTGATTGAAATCATGGCCTGTCGTCGTGGTTGTATCATGGGAGGCGGACAGCCGACCAGAGCCGGTGACAGAACAAAATCACTCCGTGCGAAAGGTCTGTACAACGCAGATAATACAACGATCATCAAGAAATCCGATGAGAACCCGCTGGTTCAGGAACTGTACGCCGGATTATTAAAAGGTAAAGAGCATGAACTGTTACATAACGAAAGTTATGAATAAATTTTAAAATCATATAACTCCTGGAACTATTCCGTATTTGCATAGGTAGATGCGATCGGAACTGTTGAATTCTGACAGAGCGGATGTTATCATTTTTAAAAAGTACTATCAAAAAGAAAAACTATGAAAAATGTATAACGGAAAATCAGGAGGAAAAATGAGAGGACTGTATTCATCCAAGACTGAAATCAGACACAAAATATTCACGGAGATTGCCCGTATGGCATACGAAGAGCAATCTCCGGAGGAGGTATTGGAAGAACTTCCATATAAAATCATCCCGGGAGAGGTTGCAACTTACAGAGACAGTATTTTTCTGGAGCGGGCAGTCGTTGGTGAGCGTCTGCGTGTGGCAATGGGAATGTCGCTGAGAAAAATCACGGAGCATGCGCCAATCTCCAAAGGTGTGGAACCCAGTATTATAGAAGAAAAATATTACGAACCGCCGCTTATCAATGTGATCAAATTCGCCTGCAATGCCTGTCCGGAGAAGAGAGTCATGACAACAGAAGGATGTCAGGGCTGTCTGGAACATCCATGCGTGGAGGTCTGTCCGAAGAAGGCTGTCCATATGGAAGGTGGAAGATCTCATATTGATGAGTCTTCATGTATCAAATGTGGAAAGTGCTTGGAAGCCTGTCCGTATAATGCGATCATCAAACAGGAGCGTCCATGTACAAAAGCATGCGGAATGAATGCGATTGGTTCCGATGAATATGGAAGAGCGGAGATCGATCAGGAGAAATGTGTATCCTGCGGTCAGTGTCTGGTAAGCTGTCCGTTCAGTGCCATTGTGGATAAGGGGCAGATTTTTCAGACGATCATGGCGATAAAGAGCGAGACACCGGTTTATGCGATTCTTGCGCCGGCGATCGCAGGTCAGTTCCAGGATATGAAAAATACAAAGATCCGTGGCGCTTTTCAGGCACTGGGATTTACTGATGTGAGAGAAGTTGCGATCGGAGCGGATCTGTGTACGGTGGAAGAAGCAAAGGATTTTCTGGAAGAAGTTCCGGAAAAACTGCCGTTCATGGCAACATCCTGTTGCCCGTCCTGGTCTATGATGGCGAAAAAACTGTTCCCGGAACAGGCAAAATGCATTTCCATGGCGCTGACGCCGATGGTTCTGACTGCGCGACTGATCAAACAGAAAGAACCGGACTGCAAGATCGTCTTTGTTGGTCCGTGTGCAGCGAAAAAACTGGAGGCAAGCCGGAAGAGTATCCGCAGTTATGTGGATTTTGTACTGACATTTGAGGAAGTTGCCGGAATGTTTGATGCGAAAGGTGTGGACTGGAAGGATATTCCGGAAGGCGAACCTTTATTCCGTGCAAGTGCAGATGGACGCGGTTTTGCAGTCAGCGGAGGGGTTGCACAGGCTGTCGTACATGCGGTAAAACGGATCGATCCGGAACGGGAAGTCAAAGTGGTCAATGCAGAAGGTCTGCAGAACTGCAAGAAGATGCTCCAGATGGCGAAAGCAGGTAAGTACAATGGCTATCTGCTGGAAGGAATGGCATGTCCTGGAGGATGTGTGGCCGGAGCAGGTACGCTGCAGGCGGTAAAGAAAGCAGCAGCAGCGCTGGAAAAGATGAAAGGTGAAGCGTCCTTTACAGAATCTTCCGACTCAAAATATCAGTCAAGACTGGAGAGTTTGGAAAAGTTTGATGTGGAATAACATACAGATACTACAGCTACAGAGAGCAGAATTTTCTGCTCTCTGTATTGAAAAGAAGCAGGCACAGAAAGTGCAGATATAAGGGAGTGAGTGGAACATGAACAGAATTGCCGTGATTGGAATTATCGTGGAAGAACCACAGGAAGTCGAGAAACTCAACCAGCTGCTTCATGAATATGGAAGTTATATCATAGGAAGAATGGGGATTCCCTACCGGGAGAGAAAGATCCATGTGATCAGCATCGCGATGGATGCGCCACAGGATACGATCAATGCCCTGACCGGCAAGATCGGAAGACTGGAAGGAATCTCGGCAAAAGCAGTTTACTCGAAATAGGAGACATGCATGAACAGAGACATACTGAGTAAGATCGAACAAGAGCAGATGATCAGCCGTGAGGAGCTGGAAGAACTGCTGACGACAACTGATCAGGAACTGATCGAGGAACTGTACCGGCGGGCGAGAGCGACAGCCGGGAAATATTATGGAAAAGAGATCTACCTGAGGGGGCTGATCGAATTTACCAATTATTGCAAAAATAACTGTTATTACTGTGGGATCCGCTGTGGCAATGAAAAAGCGCAGAGATATCGGCTGACCATGGATCAGATCCTTTCGTGCTGTGAAAGCGGATGGGAACTGGGTTTTCGGACCTTTGTACTCCAGGGAGGAGAAGATCCTTATTATACCGATGAGCGGATCTGTACGATCACAAAAGAAATCAAGAAACGATATCCGGACTGTGCGGTGACGTTATCGATCGGAGAGAAAGAACGGGCAAGCTATCAGGCGTATTTTGACGCGGGGGCTGACCGGTATCTGCTTCGGCATGAGACGGCAGATGAAGTGCATTATCAGAAACTTCATCCGTCACAGATGTCACTAGCACACAGAAAACAGTGTCTGAGGGAACTGAAGGAGATCGGATATCAGACAGGGTGTGGTTTTATGGTAGGATCGCCGGGACAGACGCTGGATACCTTATATGAGGATCTGATGTTTATCAAAGAACTTCAACCGGAGATGGTGGGAATCGGACCGTTTATTCCCCATCAGGATACCCCCTTTGCAGAAGAAAAGGCAGGAACGCTGGAAGATACCTTACGGCTTCTGGCAATCATCCGGCTGATTCATCCGATGGTACTGCTGCCATCCACCACTGCACTCGGAACGATCCATCCGATGGGAAGAGAAAAGGGTATTCTGGCAGGAGCCAACGTGGTGATGCCAAACTTGTCACCGATTCAGGTGAGGGACAAATACCAGCTGTATGACGATAAGATCTGTACGGGCGAAGAAGCGGCAGAGTGCCGCGGTTGTCTGGAACGGCGCATGGCTGCGATTGGTTATCAGTGTGTGACAGATCGCGGAGACAGTGCAATGTGCCGATGAAAAACAAGAAATACTAATTGGGAAGATTGCGGAAATCTGTCTGCGGGATCCGAATGGAATCACAGAAGACCCGGCAGCCTGACCAAAAAGAAAGGAAGAGAGACGTTATGTATAATCCGAAATCGTTAAAAGCCGATGAATTTATCTCAGATGAAGAGATCAGAGAGACCCTGGCTTATGCAGATGCAAATAAAGATAATATAGAACTGATCGACCAGATCCTTGCGAAAGCAAAGGAATGTAAAGGCCTGACACACAGAGAGGCTTCTGTGTTGCTGGCCTGTGAGATGCCGGACAAGATTCAGGAAATGTATGAACTTGCGGCAGAGATTAAAAAAGAATTTTACGGAAACCGGATCGTGCTTTTTGCACCGTTGTATCTGTCCAATTACTGTATCAACGGCTGTGTATACTGTCCGTATCATAAAAAGAATACACATATCGCCCGGAAAAAACTGACCCAGGAAGAGATTGTAAAAGAAGTGACAGCTCTGCAGGATATGGGACATAAACGACTGGCGATCGAGGCAGGAGAAGATCCGGAAAACAATCCGATTGAATATATTCTGGAATCTATCAAAACGATTTACAGTATCAAACATAAAAACGGAGCCATCCGCCGTGTGAACGTAAATATTGCGGCGACCACCGTGGAAAATTATCGAAAATTAAAAGAAGCCGGAATCGGAACTTATATTCTGTTCCAGGAAACATATCACAAAAAGAGCTACGAAGAACTGCATCCGAAGGGACCGAAACACAACTATGCATATCATACCGAAGCTATGGATCGTGCGATGGAAGGTGGTATCGATGATGTGGGTCTTGGTGTGCTGTTTGGACTGGAGCTTTATCGTTATGAATTTGCGGGGCTTTTGATGCACGCAGAACATCTGGAAGCTGTACACGGTGTGGGACCGCATACGATCAGTGTACCACGTATCAAACATGCGGACGATATCGATCCAACGGTATTTGATAACAGTATCAGTGATGACATTTTTGCAAAAATCTGCGCGCTGATCCGTATCGCAGTGCCGTATACCGGTATGATCATCTCTACCAGAGAGAGTCAGGCAGTTCGTGAAAAAGTACTTCCGTTGGGTGTCTCTCAGATCAGTGGTGCGTCAAAGACGAGTGTTGGTGGATATGATACACCGGAGACGGAAGATGAAGTGACTTCCGCACAGTTTGATGTCAGTGACCAGAGGACACTGGATGAGATCGTACGGTGGTTAATGGAGATGGGAGATATCCCGAGTTTCTGTACTGCCTGCTACCGCGCCGGAAGAACCGGCGACCGTTTTATGTCCCTGTGCAAGAGCAAACAGATCCTCAACTGTTGTCATCCGAATGCACTGATGACATTGATGGAGTATCTCCAGGATTATGCTTCACCAAAGACAAAAGAAATCGGTATGAAACTGATCGAAAAAGAACTGGACAATATCCCGAGTGAGAAAGTCCGCAGAATCGCAGAAGAACACCTGCGGGATATCGAAAACGGACAGAGAGATTTCCGGTTCTAAAAAGAACAAAGCGACTGTTTGAACGCTGAAATAAGCGGGAAACACAGTCGGAAAATATGACACAGCAGATAGCAACTGCAAAGGCGCAGGGGTTGTTTGCTGTGTCTGTTAGATTTACGCGAGTAAAATTCGCGAAGCATATTTTATCTCGTTACGGAAATGATGAGCAGGAGTTTGAGTCTGCACGTTACTATAAAGGTGTGCAGATTATTGTGAAAACAAGTTTACATAATGTTAAAAAATAAATATGGAAATTACAATTTAGGAAAAGGAGGAACACAGATGGGAACAACATTACAGGAAACGCCCTCCGGCAACCGATTACATATAGGAATATTTGGAAAAACAAACAGCGGAAAGTCTGCCTTTATCAATGCATTTTCCGGGCAGGCTGTCTCCATCGTGGCAGATGTAAAGGGAACCACCACCGATCCGGTCTATAAAGCAATGGAGATCGCACCGCTCGGTCCGTGCGTGCTGATCGATACGGCAGGATTTGACGATGAGGGAGAACTGGGAGCCATGCGTATGGAAAAGACGGCGCTGGCTGCACAGAAAACAGAACTGGCACTGATCTTATTTGCATCCGAGGATATGGAAACAGAACTGGAGTGGTTCCGGTATTTTCAGGGAAAAAACGACACCGGTAATCCTGGTAGTAAGCAAAAGCGATCTTCGTTCTGAGAAAGAAAATCAGACATTTGCAGAAAAACTCAGAGAACAGACGAAAGAGAAAGTCTGCATCGTGAGCGCAAAAACCGGAGCCGGAATCGCAGAACTGAAAGAGCGGATGATCCGCATGGTTCCCGAAAGCTTCGGCAGCCGGACGATCACCGGAGATCTGGTATCCGAGGGAGACGTTGTCCTCCTGGTAATGCCCCAGGACATCCAGGCACCCAAAGGTCGCCTGATCCTCCCTCAGGTACAGACGATGCGGGAACTGCTGGATAAAAATGTATTGTTTTAAGTACCACCACCGACAAACTGGTGGAAGCCCTGGATCAGCTGAAAAATCCCCAAAACTGATCATCACCGATTCTCAGGTCTTCGACTATGTCTATGATCACAAACCTACAGAAAGTCTGCTCACCTCTTTCTCTGTCCTCTTCGCCGACTACAAAGGCGATCTGGACTACTACAAAGAGGGGGCCAAAAAACTGATGAACCTCTCCTCCGATTCCCGGGTCCTGATCGCCGAATGCTGCACCCATGCACCACTGAAAGAAGACATCGGCAGAGAAAAGATACCCGCGGATGCTGAAGAAAAAATACGGCGAAACCCTGAAAGTAACCGCCGTAAGCGGCACCGACTACCCCAAAGACCTGACCCCATATGACCTGATCATCCAGTGCGGCGCCTGCATGTTCAACCGCAAATACGTCCTCCACCGCATCCAACAGGCAAAAGACCAGGGCGTAGCCATGACCAACTACGGTGTAGCAATCGCTCAATTAAAAGGTATCTTGGACAAAATTGTCTGCTAAAGTAAAACAAAAATACTTTTACAAGTCGATCACTGAAAATTTATTATTATATTACCATGTAGCGTACCTTTTCGTGTTCCAATACACAGCTCGAAGAAGCCGGATGACAGGACGGTCAGAAAGGCGAGCAACACTTTGTGGGCAGTTAGAGGCGATTTTGAGATCCGACACCTACGTAGACTTTCGCGAGTGTCAGCTGACACTCGTGAATATTAGTCGGAGTTGGTGGCTAGCTCAAAACGACTCTGCCCACGTTGCCACCTTCTGACTGTCCTGCCATCCGGCTTCTCCGGGCGTCCGGATGCATTTCCCTCCTACTTGTAAATAAGCCCCCTTTTTGATACAATAAATAAAATAAGGCTTTTTATGCCCTTTAATCGGAACAAACAAGGAGAAAAAACATGAAAGTAGTAATACTTGCAGGTGGTTTCGGTACCCGCATCAGCGAAGAAAGTGTACTGAAACCAAAGCCCATGGTAGAAATCGGCGACAAACCGATTCTCTGGCATATCATGAAACTTTATTCCCATTATGGATACAACGAATTCGTGATCTGCTGTGGATACAAACAACATATGATCAAAGAATGGTTTGCAGACTATTATCTGCACAGCTGCGACGTGACATTTGATTTTACCCGGGAAAATAAAATGACTGTGCACAACAACATCTCCGAACCATGGAAAGTAACCCTGGTAGATACCGGATTAAACACAATGACCGGTGGAAGAATCAAACGGGTCAGAGAACACCTGAACGGAGAACCATTCTTCCTGACCTATGGGGACGGTGTGGCAGATATCAACATTGCTGAACTGTTAAAATTCCATCAGGAAGGCGGGCGCATGGCAACATTGACTTCCGTACAGCCAATGGGACGATTCGGCGCGCTGGATCTGCGGGAAGATGGAGAAATCACAAACTTCAAAGAGAAAAAACAGGAAGACAGCGGCTGGATCAATGCCGGATTTATGGTACTGGAACCGGAGATCCTGGATCTGATCGAAGGAGACGCGACTGTATTTGAGAAATATCCTCTGGAAGAGGCAGCCAGAAGAGGACAGCTGGATGCATATCGGCATAATGGGTTCTGGCAGTGCATGGATACAATGAATGAGAAGAAGAAACTGGAAGAAATGTGGAGAAGCGGAAATGCTCCATGGAAAGTGTGGGAGTAAGAGACATGAATAACCTGGCATTTTTTAAAGGAAAAAAAGTATTTCTCACCGGACATACCGGATTCAAGGGATCCTGGCTTTCCCGGATCCTGATTCTTTCGGGAGCCGAGGTGACCGGATATGCGCTGGAAGCACCGGTGGAGGCGAAACTTTTTGATACCTTACATCTGGAAAAAAATATGCACTCCGTGATCGGAGATATCCGCGACCGGGAAAAACTGATCCGTACCATGCAGGAAGCACAGCCGGAGATCGTGTTTCATCTGGCAGCGCAGCCGATCGTGCGGGAATCGTATAAAGATCCGGTGGGAACGTATGAGACAAATGTAATGGGAACAGTAAATATTCTGGAAGCGGTGCGCCAGACAAAAAGTGTAAAATCGTTCCTGAATGTGACAACGGATAAAGTCTATAAAAACAACGAGTGGGAGTGGGGCTATCGGGAAATCGATGAGTTGGATGGGTACGATCCCTATTCCAACAGCAAGTCCTGTTCCGAACTGGTGACTCACAGCTATGAAAAATCCTTCTTAAAAGAAGCCGGTGTGGCGGTGTCCACGGCGAGAGCGGGCAATGTGATCGGCGGCGGCGATTTCGCTCCGGACCGGATCATCCCGGACTGCGTGCGGGCAGTCGCAAAAGGAGAAAAAATAGCGGTACGGAATCCACATTCCACAAGACCGTATCAGCATGTGCTGGAACCGCTTGGTGCGTATCTGATGATCGCGCAGGCACAGTATGAAAATCCGGCGTGTGCCGGTTCCTATAACGTTGGGCCGAAAGATGAGGATTGTATCACCACCGGTCAGCTGGCAGACCTGTTCTGTAATTCCTGGGGAGGGAGGCAGCGTGGGAAAATCTGTATCAGGGAGGGCCGCACGAGGCGAATTTCCTGAAACTGGACTGCTCGAAGATCCGTACGGCATTTGGCTGGAAACCGCACTGGCAGGTGGCGCAGGCAGTGAAAGAGACAGCCGTGTGGTATCAGGCATGGCTTGAGGGAAAAGATATGGAAGCATTTACGGATGAACAGATCCGAAAATAGTTTTACTTTACAGGAAAGAAAATAGAAAAGGATAAATGTGAAAAAGAGAAAAATATGAATAATAATCGAAAGATTCTGTGCGGGGCGGCAGCTTTGCTGGTGTCAGCAGGATTCTTTGGAGCATCTTTTCTGATACCGGAACTGTCGGATCACATCAACCGACTGGGCAATGGAAATCTGCTTGTTTATACTACCATGTTATTGATATTCTGCCTGGTATTTCTGGGGGGGCATGCTTCTGACAGAGCGGTGGGAGACAGGCATATGGCTAAGCAGAAAAAATAAAAAAGTCAATGAACTGGTATTTGCAGTATTGATTTTATCGCAGATGATCTTTTACGCCATCGGAGTATTCATGGAAACCGGCCAGGTAGGAAGTGTATCGGAAAAATATGGCTGGCACACACAACCGTTGCCACTGATGATTCTGCTGTTTCTGGCAGAACTGGTTGTATTTTTCCGGGTGTATGCAAACATACAGATCAGAGAAGAAAAGAATGACTGGATGGTATGGCTTATATATGCAGTTTTGACGATTCTGATAGTTTTATTGCATGGATACGCCGAATATTTTCGGGCGCTCGGAGGCGGGGGATCATTTTCACGCTCACGCGTATTATAACTCTGTATACAATGTATATCAGGGCTTGCCTTATACAGATACAATGACGAGTATCTATGGGCATTATGGGCTGTTATTTAAGATACCGATGAAACTGGTGGGCGGAGATTTCCGGATGTTCGTGCTGATGATCGCGGCACTTGGAACACTGGCACACGTCTGTGCATTTCTGGTGTTGGAACTGACGGTGGAAAGCCGGATCCTCCGGGCACTTGGCGCAGTTGCTGCGGCATTTCCGGTACTCGGGATGCGGGGCGGTTATTACTGGCAGGTATGGCCGCATCGGATGATCTTTCCGATGATCCTTCTGTTGTATGCGGCGATTTTAATGAAAAAACCAGTGGTGGAATAGGTGGACCGGTCTGGCCGGATATCTGATCTGTCTGCTGGCGATCCTCTGGAACACGGAAACCGGCGTGATTCTCGCCGTGGCATGGATGGCACTTTATATTTCACGGTGTCTTGCCGGGGGAGAATGGAAATCGGGCGTCTGGCACGAACGTACCGGTACACGCGGTCTGTGTGACAGCATCATTTTTACGGAGCCTATGGACTCGTGAATCTCTATAATCTGTCCAAACTCAGTCCGGCCAATACGACTGGGCGAATTCCTG
>ENA-OQKL01000537-OQKL01000537.1-human-gut-metagenome-genome-assembly--contig:-NODE-537-length-11846-cov-3.602099_pt1 | contig 11846 bp, 11 predicted proteins | sample MGYA00242779_ERZ504800 | MGnify/ENA primary metagenome ERZ504800 (study PRJEB26092, sample SAMD00036410) | human gut metagenome | host: Homo sapiens | study: EMG produced TPA metagenomics assembly of... | reverse complement strand
GCGACCTTGCCGACACCGATTTCCTTCATCTTCTCCATGAGCTCCTTGACGAAGTCCTTGCCGGAGGAAGGCGGAACATCGCGGCCGTCGAGCAGGGCGTGAACATAGACGTTTTCAACGCCCATCTTTTTTGCCATTTCCAGCAGACCGTAGAGGTGCTGGTTGTGGCTGTGCACGCCGCCGTTGGAAAGCAGGCCGATGAGGTGCAGCGCGGTGCCGTTTTCTTTTGCGTTATTCATGGCGTGTACGAGCGCTTCGTTCTCAAAGAAAGAACCGTCCTGTACCGCCTTCGTGATGCGGGTAAGCTCCTGATAAACGATGCGGCCTGCGCCGATGTTGGTGTGGCCGACTTCGCTGTTGCCCATCTGGCCGTCCGGCAGACCGACGTCCATGCCGGAAGCGCCGATCTTTGTAATCGGGTTTTCAGAGAACAGCTTATCGAGGTTCGGTCTCTTAGCGGCGGCAATCGCGTTGCCCTCCGTTTTAGCAATTCCGAAACCGTCCAGAATCATGAGTACAACAGGTCTTTTCATAGTGGAGATGCCTTTCCTTTCAACTGGAAAAAATCTTTCGGTGGAAAAATCAGCCCTTGGTGGCTGCGTCTACGATGGCTGCGAAGTCGTTCGGCTTCAGGGAAGCGCCGCCGATGAGGCCGCCGTCAACGTCCGGCTGTGCAAGAAGCTCAGCTGCGTTGCCTGCGTTCATGGAGCCGCCGTACTGAACGGTGATGCCTTCTGCAGCCTTTTCGCCGTAGAGGGACTTGACGGTCGCACGAATGACAGCGCAAACTTCGTTTGCCTGCTCTGCCGTGGCGGTCTTGCCGGTGCCGATGGCCCAAACCGGCTCGTAAGCGATGATGATGCGCTTAAGCTCTTCTTCGGTTACGCCGCCGAGTGCGATCTTTGTCTGCATGGCAACGAGCTCATCGGTGATGCCCTGCTCGCGCTGCTCGAGGTACTCGCCTACGCAAACGATGACGGTGAGGCCTGCGTCAAGCGCAGCTCTTGTTCTCTTCTGAACCGTAACGTCGGTATCGCCGAAGTAGGTTCTTCTCTCGCTGTGGCCGGTGATGACGTACTCAACGCCGCAAGCCTTCAGCATTTCTGCGGAAATCTCGCCGGTGAAAGCGCCGCTGACCGCCCAGTGGCAGTTCTCTGCGCCGATCTTGATGTTGGTGCCCTTAGCCGCCTCAATAGCGGTTGCGATGTCTACATACGGCACGCAAGCGACAACGTCGCAGCCTGCGTCCTTAACGAGCGGAGCAATGGCGGTGATGAGTTCCTTTGCCTCCGCAGGGGTTTTGTTCATTTTCCAGTTGCCGGCGATAACAGCCTTTCTAACAGCCTTGTTCATGATTTTCTATTCCTTTCCGTCGGTTAAAAACCGTTTTTATTGAGACAACAATACGGGAGCAGAGGCAAGCTCCGCTCCCGTTCATGCTTTTAATTATTTCTCGTTGAGGCAAGCAATGCCGGGGAGCTCAAGACCCTCGAGGAATTCGAGAGAAGCGCCGCCGCCCGTGGAGATGTGCGTCATCTTATCCGCGAAGCCGAGCTTCTCAACAGCCGCAGCGGAGTCGCCGCCGCCGATAATGGAGATCGCGTTGCTGTCTGCAACTGCCTTTGCAACCGCGATGGTGCCGTTTGCGAAGTTTTCCCACTCGGAAACGCCCATCGGGCCGTTCCAAACAACGGTGCCTGCGTTCTTCACGGCGTTTGCGAACAGCTCGCGGCTCTTCGGGCCGATATCCAGACCCATCCAGCCTTCCGGAATGTCGTCGGAATCGACGATCTTCCACTCGGAGTCTGCACTGTACTCGGTTGCAACAACGTTATCGACCGGGATGAGGAAGTTGATGCCCTTAGCCTTCGCCTTGTCCATCATTTCCTTAGCGAGCTCAACCTTGTCGTCCTCGCAGATAGAGGTGCCGATCTCGTGACCGAGAGCCTTGAAGAAGGTGTAAGCCATGCCGCCGCCGATGATGAGCGTGTCGACCTTTTCAATCAGGTTGTTGATGACGCCGATCTTATCGGAAACCTTAGCGCCGCCGAGGATTGCAACGAACGGACGCTTCGGGTTCTCGAGCGCGCCGCCCATGATGGAAATTTCCTTCTGGATGAGGTAGCCGCAGACAGCCGGGAGGTAATCTGCAACGCCTGCTGTGGAAGCATGTGCACGGTGTGCGGTGCCGAATGCATCGTTGACATAGATCTCAGCCATGGAAGCGAGTGCCTTAGCGAAATCCGGGTCGTTCTTGGTCTCTTCTGCGTGGAAGCGAACATTCTCGAGCATGAGGACTTCGCCGTCCTTCAGAGCTGCAGCCTTAGCCTTAGCGTCCGGACCTACAACGTCTTTTGCCATGATGACTTCCTTGCCGAGGAGCTTGGAAAGCTCTGCTGCGACAGGCGCCAGGGAGAACTTCTTCACGTCGCCCTTAGCAGCTTCGAGTGCCTTAGCGGTCGCTTCGGCCTGCTCTGCCTCCGGCATAGCGTCGATCTTCTTCTTCTCCTTCTTGTCGAGCTTTACAACGTCGTTGAAGATGTTGTGCGGGCGACCCATGTGGGAGCAGAGGATGACCTTTGCGTTGTGGTCTACGAGATACTTAATGGTGGGCAGCGCACCGACGATGCGCTTTGTGTCCGTGATGACACCGTCCTTCATCGGGACGTTGAAATCGCAGCGGACAAGAACGTGCTTACCGGCAACGTCGATGTCTTCTACGGTTTTCTTGTTGAGGTAGTTCATTTTCGTACACTCCTTTAAGAAATATATTGAGTTACGGTTATACGTTTGGTTGGCGGACAACACCGCCTACAGAATTTATTTTATACCAAACGGAAGATGATTTCAAGAGATAACGCGCAAATTGCACACTTTTTTAGCGCAAATTTTTCATTTTTGCGATTTTGTACGGGTTTTTATTTCGCACCGTTCGCGTCTGCCGCGTCCCAGTCGTAGCCGCGCAGGCGACCGGCTTCGGAGAGCGCGGGAAAATCCCACTGGCGCAGGACTTCGTAAACGCCGATGGCGATGCTGTTGGAGAGGTTTAGGCTGCGCGCTTCCGAAATCATGGGGATGCGCACGCAGCGGTCTTTGTTTTTGAAAAGCAGATCTTCCGGCAGTCCGGCTGTCTCTTTGCCGAAGAAGAGGTAGCAATTATCGGGATAGTGTATATCCGTGTGCTTATGGACGGATTTTGTGGAGAAAAGAAAAATTCGCCGCTGTTTTTTGCAAAAAATTCGTCGAGCGAGTCATAATAGGTGATGTCGAGCAAATGCCAGTAATCGAGACCGGCGCGCTTTAGCTTTTTGTCGTCGATCTTAAAGCCCATGGGGCCCACAAGGTGCAGTCTTGCGCCCGTGGCGGCGCAGGTGCGCGCGACGTTGCCGGCGTTTTGGGGGATCTCCGGCTCGACCATAACGATATTCAAAATCATTGCTGTCAAAGTCCTTTCGGGAAGAATGATGTATGGTTTTTGTTAAAAAGGGGGAAACTAAACGTGACGGCTGTTTTGTATGGTTTTTAAAAGCCGCAATCTGGATCTGGAGGTTGGATGCCATGTATAAGCAGAGCATGAACGTTGTGAAGGGCGTGGGTCTCGGCATTGCCGCAGGCGCTGCCGTGGCTGCCGTTTCGTCCGCGATGATGAACGGCGGGAAGAAATCCGCCAAGGCGCGCACAAAAGAGATGCGCCGCAGCACCGCCAAGGCCGTGCACACGGTGGGGCAGCTCATTGACGGCGTAGAGAACATGTTGAAGTAACTACCCGCGGTCGCAGTGGCAGCCCAAAACGCCGCTGTGGCCGAATACATAGATATTGCATGACGTGCGGCGCTCGCCGGCGGCTGCGGCGCATTTGAGCGTCAGGGAGCCGGAAGCGGGCTGCTCGTAGCACCGTTGCAGCCGGTTGCAGCATCCGCCCGCGATGTCGCGCCAGCGGCATGCCCCGGCGTTTGTGCAGTGCTTGATGCACTCCATATCGATGTAGCGCTGGGAAATTTCGCCGCCCGCGTGGTAATCACCGTTGGAGATGAGCAGGTGCGCAACGGCGAGGTCGCCGATAACGTTTGAAAAGTGGCTTTCTGTGCCGTGGTGCGGCGCTTTGACGATATAGTAGCCGTCAAACAGCTTCCCGGAGATGCGGCGCAGCACTTCATCGGACACGTCGCCGGTCATTAGAATATCGAGGTTCGACGGGCCGCGGCTTCGGCGGTTGTGAAAGACGAGGGAGAGGTCGTTCTGCGTTTCGGTGTAGACGTTGCGCACGACGGATTGATTTAAAATGTCCTGAATATCCGGCGCGGCGGGGGAATGGGCGAGGTTGCTGCGCATATCCTCCATGCGGCCTAAGAGGTCGCGGAGAGAATCAAGCAGGATGCGCCGTCTGCCGGGCGTGGCGCGGTCGGACGGCGCGAAGGCCGTTTGACACTGCATGTAGAGCCTAACGAACGCATCCTTCGTCTCCAAAAACTCCGTTTCGCGCCCGGTGTGAAACGGGGAAGAGAGGCAGATGTTGAGGTTTTCGACGGCTTCCGTCAGGATGGCATCGAACGGGAAGGGCTCGTTACGCGCGGGGGAGAGCACCTCGTAAAACGCGCCGTCAAATGTGAAGATGTCGCCGCCGCCGAGCGTGAAAATGCGGTCTGCGCCGACAGAATCATTGAGCGCGTCGAAAATACGCAGGCAAGTGGTGTTCACCTGCGCGAAGTCACTTTGCGGAACGGCGAAAAAATGCGCGAACACGGCGAACTCCAAAACGGGATTTACGCCGCGCTTATCACACGGGAGGGCGGGGAGGTATACGCGGTCAAAGTAGCCGGGATCCTTTTTGACTTGCTTTAAAAAGCCGCTCATGTGGTCGCGGTGGTAGTGCGTGAGCAGAAACTGGCGCTGGGAGGCGGGCGCATAGCGGCTGAAAATTTCGTTAAAACGGCGGTCAATCTCCTCTTCACCGCGGCGGGCGTAGCGGCTGACGGAGCCGCAATCCACCATTAAAATCTGCCGGTTTTGCCCAACGAGGACGGTGCAGTCGCCGTATTCCACGTCGTGCAGTTCAACGCGGTCCATTACGCTTTGTCCTCGTTCTGCACGTGGCGGTACAAAATGCCGTTTTCATAGCGGTCATCTTTCCACTCGCCGGTGTAGACGACATTGCCGTTTTTGTCGAACGCTGTGCCGTGACCCTGCCGTTTACCGTTCTGCCAGCCACCGGAATAAATTAAATTGCCGTCTGCATCGAACAGGGTAGCTTGACCCGCTTTTTCGTTGTTTTCATATTTTTCGACGAACACGCAGTGCGTTTCGGGGTCGACGGAGACACCTGCGCCCTGCTTTTGGCCGTCGATGATTTGGCCGTTGTAAATTAAATCTCCGTTTTTAATTGAAAATCGTTGCCATGCCTTGCGGCTTACCGTTTTGCCAGTGGGAAATGTGCAGCGCGTGGTCGCTTTCGCGGAACGAAACGCCGAAGCCTTCGCGCTGATCGTCTTTGAAGTCGCCGATGTAGGAGACGGCGCCGCTGCGGTAGTGGTGCACGCCGAACCCCTCGCGCAGGTCGTTTTTGTACTCGCCTTCATAGAGCGTGATGCCGTTGTTGTTCACGGTGCGGCCGAAGCCCTCGCGTTTGCCGTCTTCGGAAAGGTCGCCTGTGTAACGGAGCGGCGCGCCGCCTCTGATGAGCGTGATGCCGGTTTCGGGGTCGTCCTCTTTTTCAGCTTCCTTTGCAGGCAGGAGCTTATCAAGCAAAGTACGTGCCTGCCGGAGCTCTTCCGGCGTGATGTCGGGGGCGCGGTCTGTATTTGGCGTTTCTTCGGGAGCAGGTTCTTCCGGGGCTTCTTCGGGTTCTTCTGCGGGAGTGTCCTCAATGAGGGTATTCTTCGACTTCTTTCGTCTCGGGTTCTGTTTCGGGCTGCGGCTCGGCTTCGGGTGCTTCGGAAGCAGCTTCTTCGAGAACGGGTTCCTCTTCGGTAGGTTCTGCGGCTTTTTCGGCGGGTCGCTCAGGAAATCGACAAGTGCGGGTTCGGTGAGGTTTTCGAAAACGGGCAGCTCGGGCTCCGGCTCGGTCGTTTCGGGCACGTCGCCGTCCTTGATCTCCCAACCCCATGGAGAGCATGACGGAGGCGTTTTTATTCTGCTTCAGAAATTTGATGCGGCGCTGCTGCTCTTCACGCGGGCAGTAGGCGTATTCGCCGCGCTCATCGGCGACGAGCAGAAGGCGGTCGCCGAACTGGGCGTTTTGCAAACTCTGCTCGGCGGTTTGGAATGCATACGGCACGGGGAACAGCACGGTTTCTTTCGTTTTGCCGGTAGAATCGTTATAATCGAAGCGGATGACGGCGTCGCGGTGGTCGTCCGGCTTAAAGGTAATGCGCGCGCGGCGGTCATCATCGGGAGAGAAATACTCCGTGCGCATCCACTGCATTTCACCGTCGTAGTACACGCGGGCGCGCAATGCGCCGTAGGCGTTATAAAACGCGATGCCGCGCTGACCGCCGTTTGTGAATGCGGCTTCGAGCGTATTTTTGCCTGCGCGGTTTTTTCCATTTTATAGTGCGGCGGGAGAGCTTGCCGTGCACCTCGCCGGAAAGCCCGTCGAAAATGCCGCGGGCGCGGATATGTACGGTTTTGCCGGAGCCGAAATAGCTGCGGCGCGCTTCATAAAGAGCATCGTGAAACGAAGACAGCGTATCGAGCCCGGTGTAGCACACGGTGTAGACCTTACGGTTCACAAGGCTGGCGCTGAGAGAAGTGGCGTTATGTTCCGTCATCTGAACGACCTTTCTGCGGAAAACGTGCTTGTTTCCCGTCTTTTCCGTTGATATAGCTTCAGTATACCACGAAAGGGCGCTTATTTCAATCTTGCGCGTACACGGTTCTTTTGGATTTTGACTTGCGAAATGCTTTAAAATCTGCTATGATATTGTATCATCATTCTATACTATATTATAGATGAAAGGATCGCGCGGCATGAAAAGTTCGAAGAAAGAAGTCTCGTTCAGGCGAAAACTGATGACGGCTGTATTGAGCGTCACGCTGCCGCTGATCGCGCTGCTTTTATTCAGTAACCTGTATTCCACGCAGGCATTTAACAGGAAAATTGCGGATTCCAACATGCGCACGATGGATTACCGGGTAGGGCGCATGGAGGAGCAGCTTGATTCTGTGAACGATTTTCTCACCGGGCTGACGGTGAGCGACGATTACCGCACGCTTTCGGGCGGTGAGAAAAACCCCTTAAAGGCGTATCTTGCAAGCTATACGCTCATTACGCAGTTGAAAACGGCGCTGCCGGCATACGGTGATGTGGGCGCGTTTTTCATTTACAGCGTGCCGAGCGATGCCGAGCGCGATATTTTTGACGATTCTATCCCCTATGCGCAAAAGGAGCGGCTGCGCGCTTTTGTGCGTGACGCGGCGGAGAACAACACGTATTCGTACAATATGCAGTGGCGGCACGCGGAAATCGGCGGCAAGGCATATTTATTCCGTTTTTACGGCGGGCGCGGCACGTACCTTGTGGCGATGGTGCCGTTGGCGGCGCTGGCGGACGTGCGCTACACGCAGATTGACACCGACGCGGTGATGTTGTTTTCCGATAAAAATAACGAGCCGCTGACCTCTGTCGATTTTGTGGAGGATAACGGGATCGATTTGAACGGCGACTATGAGAGCTACTTTATTTCGGGCGGAAAGCAGCGGTATATGATCGTGGGCCGTGATTTGGCGGGTACGGATTGCAGGGCAATCCTTGCCGTAAACGAAAGCGGGTATTTCGGCTCGCTCGATGGCTTGCAGGCGGCGCTGCTTGTACTCTCTTTGCTGGCGCTGGTGCTGATTCCGGTCATTCAGTGGCGGCTGACGAACTCCATCTCGAAGCCGGTAGAGGGGCTGCGCAGTGTTATGGAGCATATCCGTGCCGGCGATTTGGGGGCGAAGGCTGAGGGCAAGACGAACATACGCGAATTCAATGAGGTGAACGAGACGTTCAACACAATGATGACGCAGATTAAAGACCTCAAGATCGAATCTTATGAGCACGAGATTGAGACGCAGAAAGCGGAGCTGCGTTACATGCAGCTTCAGATTCGCCCGCATTTCTTTTTAAATTGCCTCAAAAGCTTATATGCGTTGGCTGAAGCGGGCAAATATGACCGCATACAGAAGATGATTTTGGAGATTTCGAAGCACATTCGGTACATTTTTACGGACAGCATGGAGCTTGTGCCGCTTTCGCGCGAATTAGACCACATTGAAAATTACATCGAGATGCAGCGGGGATCTTCGCAGTACCCGCCGGTGTGCCGGTTTGATATTGATTCGCATTTGAAGGAGCTGCCGATCCCGCCGCTTTCTTTGCAGAGCTTTGTGGAAAACTGCGTGAAGCATGTGTACTCGCCGGATTATGTTTTGGAAATCGAAGTGAAGGCGGCGGTGCTGCGCAGCGGCGCAGACACGTTTGCCGACCTGACGGTGACGGACAACGGCGGCGGCTTCCCCGAGGACGTGATTGCGGAGATTAACGAGCCGGACAGCCCGCTGTACGCGCAGAACCACGTGGGCATCAACAATGTGAAAAAGCGCTTGCAGCTGATTTACGGTGACCGCGCTTTATATGCGTTCTTTAATCGGGATATGGGCGAACGCATGGGCAGTGTATCTGAAATTTTGATTCCGATAGATCGCGAGATGCTGAATGTGGCGGAGGACGAGCCGGACGGAGAGGAGGCTTTCAACGGATGAACGTATTGATCGTAGATGACCAGCCGGAAGTTGTGGAGAGCATGGTGACCGGTGTAAACTGGAAAGAAATACCCGTGGAACAGGTGTTTACGGCGTACAGCGTGAAGGAAGCGCAAAGCGTTTTTGAACGCGAGCGCATAGATGTGCTGCTGTGCGACATTGAAATGCCGCCGACGAATGGCTTTGCTTTGCTGCGTTGGGCGCAGGAGCGGTTTTCCGGCGTGGTGTGTATTTTCCTTTCTGCGCACGCGGAATTTGAATATGCGCAGGAGGCTGTGAAGCTGGGCAGCTTTGACTATATTTTGCAGCCTGCGCCGTATGCGGAGATTGAGGCGGCGGTGGAGCGCGCGGCCGGAAAAGTGCGCGAAGCGGAAAACCAGAGACGGTACAACGCTTATGCGAAGTACCGCGGCGAGGATGACAGTGCGGAGAAGGAGCCGGACAAGACGGAGCAGACGCCGATACAACGCGCGATGACGTATATCCGGCGGAACATCGACAAAGATTTGAGCCGCGCGGAGATCGCGGACGCGATTTATTTAAACCCGGAGTACCTTTCCCGCTTATTTAAAAAGGAAACGGGCGCCTCTTTAAATGATTATATTGTGACGGAGAAGATGCGCGCGGCACAGTCTTTGCTGAGTGACACGAATATTCCGGTGAGCCTGATTGCGACGAAGGTGGGGTACTCGAATTTCTCGTATTTTTCGCAGGTTTTTAAAAAACTACACAGGCATGTCACCGGTGGAATACCGTGCGGCAAAGCGGCGGTCTAAGCTGTAAAGCGCGTTTTATTTCGGTAAATTGTTGTAAAACTGTCACAAAATGTAAAATCCGTGTAAACGGGTGAAAGACAGAGAGCGTATCTTGCATTTGAAAGAGGGACACCCATGTGGGTTTTCCTCTTTTTTATCGATATAGAGTATCGATATGCAGGATTGTAAAGGACATCCTGCAAAGTCTTCACAAATATGTCACATTTTGAATAGGAGATGTCACGAAATTTGCAGAAAAGGTGCGGATTTTCTGTTACTATATATGTGTAATTTGACCGCGAAGGCTAAAAATAAATTTATCGCAGGTCGAAAAGTATGAAAGGAAGTAAGAAAATGGCAAAGAGACTTGTAGCAATGCTCATGGCAGCAGCGCTGACCCTCTCCCTGGCAGCTTGCGGCAACGGCGGTTCTTCCGGCTCCACCGCAGACTCCAGCACATCTTCCGAATCTTCCGCTTCTGACAGCGCTGCGGCTGATAGCAGCGATGCCTCTTCCGAAGCAGAAGATCTGAAAGAGTCCGAACTCGTAACCCTCAACATCGTGACGATGGCAGGCGGTAAAGAAGAATCCGGTATCGCACAGGTTGAGGAAGCAATGGACAAGATCCTCGAAGAGAAGTTCAACGTGAACGTTAAACTTTCCTTCCTCCCGTTCAGCAGCTATGCTGACCAGATCTCCCTGATGCTTTCCTCCGGCGAAGGCGTTGACCTTCTCCCGGTTTACATGGTCAACTACACGGCTTGCGCTGATTCCGGTCAGCTCTATCCGATGGATGATCTCATCGAGAAGTACGGCCAGGGCATCATTGAGCAGCTCGGTTGGGACAACATCAACTGCGGTCGCGTAGGCGGCGAGCTGTTCGGCCTCACGGAGGGTCGTGATCTTGCAGCTTCCTATGGCTTTGCGTACAGACTGGACCTTGCCGAGAAGTATAACCTCGACATGGATTCCGTTAAGACCCTCGAAGACCTCCACGATGTTCTCGTTACCATTAAGGAAAACGAAGAGAACTGCTGGCCGGTAGCTATTTCCGCCGGCGAAAACATCCGTGCCTGGGGTTGGGACTCTCTGGGCGACGAGATGGTTAACCTCGGTGTTCTCCCCGACATGGCTACGGACACCACCGTTGTGAACCTCTACGAGACTGAGCAGTACAAGAACCTCGTTACCACGATGTACAACTGGATGCAGGAAGGCCTCATTCAGGCTGACGCCGTGAACACCACCGAGACTGCAACCACTCTGATGGATGCAGGCACTGGATTCGGTACCTTCACTAACCTGAAGCCGTACTATGCAGAAGAGAACAACGCGAACCTCAAGAACCCGATCGGCACGGTTGAGCTGGTTCCGGCACTGGCTACCACCGACCGTGTTACCATGGGTCTGTGGTCCATCGCAGGCAGCTGCGAGCATCCGGAAGCTGCTATGAAGACTCTGAACGAGCTTTACAGCAACCCGGAGCTGAGCAACCTCTACATGTACGGTATTGAGGGCGTTCACTACGAAGTAATCGAGAAAGGCGCTGTTACGAACGGTCAGGACAGAATCAACTATCCGGACGGCCTTGATGCAACGACCACCACTTACAGAAAGTCCGGTACTTGGCTGATGCCGAACCAGTTCATCGGCGACATCTGGGGCACCGATCTCCCGGCTGATTACTGGGATGTAACGAAGAAATTCAACGAAGAGTCTCAGAAGTCCGCAGCATTCGGCTTCACCTTCGACGCAACCAAGGTTGCGAACGAGATCACCGCTTGCACGAACGTTGTTAACAAGTACCACAAGGCACTCGGTTGCGGCGCTCTTGACCCGGAGACGACTCTCCCGCAGTTCAACTCTGAGCTGAAGGATGCCGGCATCGATGCGATCATCGCAGAGAAGCAGGCACAGCTCGACGCTTGGCTGGCTGAGCAGAAGTAATTTACTTCACAATTAGACTTAAAGAAGCTGGAGCGAGATTCGTTTCAGCTTCCTTGTGAAAATCCGTGTCTTTTTCCCGAGAGGGAAAAGGGCATGGGCGTGTACAGAGAGATGACCCTTCTGTACATGCCCATGTTCTTTTGGAGAATTTCAACGGAGCAGGACGAAAACAGATTGAAAGGGGTTTCTAATTATGCCGAATAAATCTGCCGCACTGGAAAAACGAAATGAAAGTGCGCTCGGCAAAACCCGAATAAGTGGCTGCGCTTTTACCGCTGCATCCCGCTGTATCTGATGTTCCTTCCGGGCGCCCTGTATCTGCTCATGGATAAGTATATCCCGATGAGCGGTCTGATCATCGCCTTCAAGAAGGTCAACTGGCGTAAGGGCATCCTTGCAAGTGAC
>ENA-OQKL01000532-OQKL01000532.1-human-gut-metagenome-genome-assembly--contig:-NODE-532-length-11899-cov-6.215257_pt1 | contig 11899 bp, 6 predicted proteins | sample MGYA00242779_ERZ504800 | MGnify/ENA primary metagenome ERZ504800 (study PRJEB26092, sample SAMD00036410) | human gut metagenome | host: Homo sapiens | study: EMG produced TPA metagenomics assembly of... | reverse complement strand
AGTTGTTTTAAGGAGGTCTTGTACGATGGCAGATATAACAGCAGGCTCTGTAAAGAGCAAAAAGAAAAAGAAGATAAGTATATTTCCAATTGTAAATTGCATCATTATGGTACTGTTTTTGATCATAACGCTTTATCCGGTGCTTAATACACTTGCGATATCGCTTAATGATGGTACAGATGCATTAAGAGGTGGAATTTACCTCTTACCAAGAAAGTTTACCTGGAAGAATTATATAACGGTTTTACAAAAAGATAATCTTATAACAGGAGCATACATTACTGTTGCCAGAACAATAATTGGAACAGTCTTAGCACTGGTGGCAAATGCAATCCTTGCTTTTATAGTCAGCAGAAAAAGATTTTTGTTCAAAAGAGGTTTATCCCTGTTTTGGGTTATCACAATGTATGTCAATGGTGGATTAATCCCTACCTTCCTCCTGTACAAGGGACTTGGGCTTACCAATAGTTTTTGGGTTTATGTAATCCCTGGAATGGTCAGTGCGTTTAACATGCTTGTTATCAGGACCTATATGAATGGAATTCCTGACAGCTTAGAGGAATCAGCGCAGCTTGACGGTGCAGGATATACCACCATTTTTCTGAAGATTTATTCCCCTCTCTGCAAACCGGTATATGCGACAGTAGCTTTATTCGTAGCAGTAGGACAGTGGAACTCATGGTTTGATGCAATGCTTTATAATCGTATGAGTACAAAGCTTACTACATTACAGTATGAGCTTATGAAGCTTCTTTCAGCTGTAACAAATCAGGGAGGATCAGCAGAAACATTGAAAAATGCTGTAGGTGCAGTTACACCTACCTCAGTTCGTGCCGCAGCAACAATTATAACAATGCTTCCGATCATATGTATTTACCCGTTTTTACAGAAATACTTTGTTACAGGACTTACACTTGGTGGAGTTAAAGAATAAATATTTTTTTACAGGATGCCCGGCAGGATAACTGCCGGGTGTTTTTGTGTAAATGTTTATTTGAAAGGAGAATTTTCTTCAAATCAGGAGCAAAATGAGAAAAAATAAGCTTAAGGCAGATTGGCCCGCGTGCCGTATATCGTATTGCTGATGACAGGATGTATGAAAACAAGCGCAAATCAAAGATCGGAAGACAATAATCACCAATTTTTATGATAAAAATATTTACATTATCGTAATATATGATAAAATATTTCTAATACGAAACACAATGGCTACATAAACAATAGGATATATGGAGGAAGTTATGGACGATAACAATTATATGAACAATGACAACCAGTCGTCAGGCACACCGGACAATACAGATGTCTTCGGTCAGTCTTCAGGAACAGCAAATGGCTCAGACACATACAGCCAGCCGCAGGACACATACAGCCAGCCGCAGGACACATATAGTCAGCCGACAGACACATATAATCAGTCTGTATCCCAGCAGGAAAGTGGGAATGCATATGCATATGGACAGTCATCAGACCAGACAGGCAGCACAGACGGATATGTCAATAATCCGGGCAGTGCATATGGTTATGCAAATCAGGGTACATACAATCAGAATCCAAATGCCCAGGGTACATACAACCAGAATCCAAATGCCCAGGGCACATACAACCAGAACACATATGCTCAGGGCTCATTTAATCAGTCAGCTTACGGACAGACGCAGTATGGCCAGCAGCCAAACGGACAGGGTGGCTACAATCAGACCGCATACGGACAGACAGCCTACAATCAGCCACAGTATGGAGCTAATCCATACAACCAGCCGCCAAAGAACAGCAATGGCTTTGGTATAGCTTCTCTGGTACTTGGAATCGCATCTATTGTACTGTTTTGTACATGCATCAATTATGTGACAGCTCTGCTTGCTATCATTTTTGGTATTATACATATCATAAAGGGCAACAACAAGGTGTTTGGTATAGTTGGTATAGCAACAGCAGCCATCTCAGTTATAGTCAGCATCATATTCTGGGTTGTGGCAGGCGCAAATGTAAGCACAGATTTAGAAAAGGAGTTCATGAGGGGCTTTGATGAGGGCTATGAGTATTATAATGATGACGATTCCTATGAGGATTACGATTATGATTATGATTCTTATGATTATGATGATTTTGATTATCAGAATTTTGATTATGATGGCATTTATTAGAGTTAATTATTATCAAATTATTACAGAATCAATTACATCTTGACAACAGTGGCTTTTCAGTTATATACTTAAACACAGTTAGTAAAAGGCAGTGACGAAGACAGTAGAGATGGCAGGAAAGTCAAAGAGAGCCGGGGCAGGTGAGAGCCGGTATGAGTAGAGCCGTTTTGAAAATCACTTCTGAGCCGCAGGCTAAAATCGCCATACAGCGTTGCGAGAGTAGGTTCTGACGTATTCCCTACGTTACAGGGGCGGGTATGCAAGGGTATTTCCCTTAAGTACATTGTAATAGGTGGTATAGACGTATCAGGCACGCGTTCCTAATTACAGGAATGTGTGCCTTTTTTTGTGAATATTCCATAAACCGAAAATTCTAGTGGAGTAAGCCACAAGGAAGCCTCGTAAGAGTCGAATTTGAGGTGCATGTTGGGATGTTCACGAACAATATAGAATAAGGAGAGATAGTCATGTACAACAAAGTTGACACCAATATGAACTTCGTTGAACGCGAGAAGAAGACAGAGCAGTTCTGGAGAGAGAACAATATCTTCAGAAAATCTATGGAAAACAGAAAAGAAGGAGAGACATACACATTCTATGATGGACCTCCTACAGCAAACGGAAAGCCTCACATCGGACATGTTGAGACACGTACCATAAAGGATATGATTCCAAGATTCCAGACCATGAAGGGCAAATATGTGCCACGTAAAGCAGGCTGGGATACACACGGACTTCCTGTTGAGATTGAGGTGGAGAAGCTTCTCGGCCTTGACGGCAAGGATCAGATTGAGAACTACGGACTTGAGCCATTCATCAAGAAGTGTAAAGAGTCTGTATGGAAATACAAGGGCATGTGGGAGGATTTCTCCAACACAGTAGGTTTCTGGGCTGATATGGACAATCCATACGTCACATATGACGACAATTTCATTGAGTCAGAGTGGTGGGCTCTCAAGGAAATCTGGAACAAGGGACTTCTTTACAAGGGCTTCAAGATTGTTCCTTACTGTCCTCGTTGTGGAACACCACTTTCTGCACAGGAGGTGGCACAGGGCTACAAGACAGTTAAAGAAAAATCAGCAGTAGTACGTTTTAAGGTAGTAGGAGAGGATGCATATTTCCTCGCATGGACCACAACTCCATGGACACTTCCAAGCAACGTGGCACTCTGTGTGAACCCTAATGACACATATGTAAAGGTAAAGGCTGTTGATGGCTATACATATTATATGGCAGAGGCACTTGCAGACAAGGTGCTCTCACAGCTTCTTTCAAAAGAGGACGCAGAAGCAGGCAAGAAGGCATATGAGGTGCTTGAGACATACAAAGGAAAGGATCTTGAGTACAAGGAGTATGAGCCGCTTTATGACTGTGCTAAGCAGGTTGCCGATAAGCAGGGCAAGAAGGGCTTTTTCGTGACATGTGACACATATGTTACTATGTCAGATGGTACAGGAATCGTTCATATTGCTCCTGCATTTGGTGAGGATGATGCCAATGTCGGAAGAAATTATGACCTTCCATTTGTACAGTTTGTAAACGACAAGGGAGAGCTTACAGCAGAGACTCCGTTTGCCGGTATGTGGGTAAAGGATGCAGATCCTGAGGTATTAAAGGACTTAAGCGGCAGAAAGCAGCTCTTCGATGCTCCGAAATTTGAGCATGAGTATCCACACTGCTGGAGATGTGACAAGCCTCTTATCTACTATGCAAGAGAGTCATGGTACATCAAGGAGACAGCAGTAAAGGATGACCTTATCAGAAACAACAATACAGTAAACTGGATTCCTGAGTCTATCGGTTCAGGACGTTTCGGAAACTGGCTTGAGAATATACAGGATTGGGCTATCTCACGTAACCGTTACTGGGGCACACCACTCAATATCTGGGAGTGTGAATGCGGACACAGAGAGTGTATCGGAAGCCGTGCAGAGCTCGCCGAAAAAGCAGGAGATCCAAAGGCAGCAGAGGTAGAGCTTCACAGACCATACATCGACGCTGTGACAATCAAGTGTCCTGAATGTGGCAAGGATATGCACCGTGTACCAGAGGTACTTGACTGCTGGTTTGATTCAGGAGCCATGCCATTTGCACAGCACCACTATCCATTCGAGAACAAGGAAGTATTTGAGAAGCAGTTCCCGGCCAAGTTTATCTCAGAGGCAGTTGACCAGACACGTGGATGGTTCCATTCACTCATGGCTGAGTCTACACTCCTTTTCAACAAGGCCCCTTATGAGAATGTCATCGTGCTTGGACACGTACAGGATGAGAACGGACAGAAGATGTCCAAGTCAAAGGGCAACGCGGTAGATCCGTTTGATGCACTTGAGACATACGGTGCAGATGCCATCAGATGGTATTTCTACACAGCATCAGCTCCATGGATTCCAAAGAAGTTTTCAGGAAAGCTCGTGCTTGAGGGACAGCGTAAGTTTATGGGAACACTCTGGAACACATACGCATTCTTCGTTCTTTATGCAAATATCGACAATTTTGATGCTACAAAATACAGCCTTGAGTATGATAAGCTTGCAGTAATGGACAAGTGGATTCTTTCAAAGCTCAACTCAGCAGTGGCAGGCGTGGATGAGTGCCTGTCAAACTACAAGATTCCGGAGGCGGCAAAGTACCTTCAGGAGTTCGTAGACGACTTGAGTAACTGGTATGTACGCCGCAGCCGTGAGCGTTTCTGGGCAAAGGGCATGGAGCAGGACAAGATAAACGCATACATGACACTTTATACAGCACTTGTCACCATATCAAAGGCGGCAGCACCTATGATTCCTTTCATGACAGAGGATATCTACAGAAATCTTGTCTGCTCTATCGACAAGAGCGCACCGGAGTCAATTCATCTGTGCGACTATCCTGTAGTTGATGAGAAGCTGATTGACAAAAAGCTCGAAGCTGATATGGATGAGGTACTAAAGGTTGTAGTACTCGGACGTGCATGCCGTAACGAGGCAAATATCAAAAACCGTCAGCCAATCGGAAAAATGTTTGTAAAGGCTCCGGAAAAACTGGATGAATTTTATGTGGATATCATCGCAGACGAGCTCAACGTAAAAGAGGTTGAGTTCACTGATGATGTATCACACTACACCACCTACAAATTCAAGCCACAGCTTAGAACAGTGGGTCCTAAGTATGGTAAATACCTTGGCCAGATTAAGGCAGTTTTAGCTGAGCTTGATGGTCATAAGGCCATGGAGGAGCTTAACAGCACCGGCTCTCTCAAGCTTGACAGCATTAGCGATGAAGTTGTATTATCTAAAGAGGATTTACTTATCGAGATGACTCAGATGGAGGGCTATGTGACACAGTCTGACAACAATATAACCGTTGTTCTTGACACCAACCTCACTCCTGAGCTTATCGAGGAAGGTTTCGTAAGAGAAATCATCAGTAAGATCCAGACAATGCGTAAGGACGCAGGCTTTGAGGTTATGGACCACATCGCTGTGACATACGAGGCAGATGAGAAGCTTTCAAATGTATTTGAAAAGTTTGGTGATGAAATCAAGACCGAGGTTCTTGCCGTATCAATTAAATCAGGCGAACTTAAGGGCTATGAAAAGGATTGGAAGATTAATGGTGAGGCTGTTAAGCTTGCAGTTGAAAAACAATAATCTCTGCACGAGAGGGAGCATTAATTTGCTCCCTTTTAGTGCCATAAGGAGGAATATGATGAGAGATAATACGTTTAGCAAAAAGGTGTTTATTAAGACTGTATCAGACAATTTAAAAAATAAATATCGTAAGACTATAGATGATGCCACACAGCAGGAACTTTATCAGGCTGTATCAGAGGCCGTAAAGGATGTCATCATGGATGAGTGGATTGCCACACAGAGAGTGATGGACAAGGACGATCCAAAGGTTGTTTACTATATGTCCATGGAGTTTTTGATGGGAAGAGCTCTCGGCAACAACCTTATAAACCTCTCAGCATACAAGGAGGTCAAGGAGGCTCTCAATGAGATTGGTGTGGATATCAATGCTATTGAGGACCAGGAGCCTGATCCGGCACTTGGAAACGGTGGACTCGGAAGACTGGCAGCGTGTTTCATGGATTCACTTGCCACACTTGGATATCCTGCATACGGCTGTGGAATCAGATACAGATATGGTATGTTCAAGCAGCAGATTTCAGACGGCTTCCAGATTGAGGTGCCTGACAACTGGCTCAAGGACGGATATCCATTCGAGCTTCGTCGTCCGGAGTACTGCTATGAGGTCAAGTTTGGAGGATATGTGCAGGAGAGCACAGATGAAAACGGAGAGCTTCATTTCGAGCAGAAGGACTATCAGTCGGTGCTTGCAGTGCTTTATGATATGCCTATAGTCGGTTATGACAACAATGTGGTCAATTCTCTCATGATATGGGATGCAGAGCCAAAAAACGGCTTCTCGCTCGAGTCCTTTGACCAGGGTGACTACGACAAGGCAGTGGAGCAGGAAAATCTTGCAAGAAACCTTGTTGAGGTGCTCTATCCAAACGATAACCATGTAAAGGGCAAGGAGCTTCGCTTAAAGCAGCAGTATTTCTTTGTATCAGCAAGCATCCAGCGTGCACTTGCAAGGTTTAAAAAGCATCACAGCGATTTAAAAGATCTTCCGAATAAGGTCGTTTTCCAGATGAACGATACTCACCCTACAGTTGCAGTCGCAGAGCTTATGAGAATCCTTGTGGACGAGGAGCATCTGTCATGGGATGATGCATGGGATATCACTACAAGATGTGTAGCCTACACTAACCATACAATCATGGCTGAGGCGCTTGAGAAGTGGCCAATTGAGATATTCCAGAGACTGCTTCCTCGTGTATACCAGATTGTTGACGAGATAAACAGAAGATTTGTGATGCAGATTAATGAGAGATATCCTGGCAATGAGGACAAGGTAAGAAAGATGGCTATCCTCTATGACGGACAGGTCAAGATGGCAAATATGGCTATCGTTGCAGGCTATTCTGTAAACGGTGTTGCAAAGCTTCACACAGAGATACTTAAGAATCAGGAGCTTCATGATTTCTATGAGATGTTCCCTGAGAAGTTCAATAACAAGACAAACGGAATCACACAGCGTAGATTCTTAGCACATGCAAATCCACTCCTTGCAGACTGGGCAACAAAAAAGGTAGGAGCCGGCTGGATTACAGATCTTACAATGCTTTCAAAGCTCAAGGCTTATGCGGACAGCCCTGTTGCACAGCAGGAGTTTGCTGAGATTAAGAGAGCAAACAAGGTGCGTTTAGCAAAGTATATCAAGGAGCACAATGGTATTGATGTAAATCCGGATTCTATCTTTGATGTGCAGGTTAAGAGACTTCACGAGTACAAGAGACAGCTCATGAACATCCTTCATGTGATGTATCTGTACAACAAGATTAAGGAAAATCCGTCTATGGATTTCTATCCTAGAACATTCATTTTTGGAGCAAAGGCAGCAGCAGGCTACAGAAATGCAAAGAAAACAATAAAGCTCATCAACAGTGTGGCTGATGTGATAAATAACGATGCTTCTATTGGCGGCAAGCTCAAGGTAGTATTTATCGAGGATTACAAGGTATCCAATGCCGAGATTATTTTTGCGGCAGCAGATGTCAGCGAGCAGATTTCCACAGCAAGCAAGGAGGCATCCGGAACAGGAAACATGAAGTTTATGCTCAATGGAGCGCTCACTATCGGAACTATGGATGGTGCCAATGTCGAGATGTTCGATGAGGTAGGGGCTGACAACATGTTTATCTTTGGAATGAGCTCTGATGAGGTCATCTCACACGAGAACAGACATGACTACAATCCTGTTGATGTATATAATAACGATGCCGAGCTAAGAAAGGTAGTAAACCAGCTCGTAGACGGCACATACTCACCAAATGACCATGAGCTTTTCAGGGAGCTTTACAACTCACTGCTCAATTCACAGCAGGGACAGGTGGCTGACCGCTACTTTATCCTCGCAGACTTCCGCTCATATGCAAATGCACAGCAGAAGATTAATGATTATTACAAGAACAAGAGCGCATGGAGAAAGAGTGCACTGCTCAATATCGCACATGTAGGAAAGTTCTCTTCAGACAGAACAATCCAGGAATATGTGGACGATATCTGGCATCTTGACAGGATTACCGTAAATATGGCAGGAGTATAGGATTTTGGAAAAAGTTATCGCAAAGTCTGGTATCAGTGGAAGCACACTTAAGCTTATAGCCATTTTTACCATGCTCATAGACCATATTGCGGCAACGGTTATTCTTCAGATGATAAATAACGGGATAGGTGGACAAACGCTTATTGATATCTACTGGGTCATGCGTTCTATAGGGCGCATGGCCTTTCCTGTTTTCTGCTTCCTGCTTGTGGAGGGCTTCAAATATACACACAGCAGGGAAAAATATGCTGCGAGGATGTTTATATTCGCGCTTATCTCTGAGATACCGTTTGACCTTGCAATAAACAATACAGTGCTCGAATTTAAGAGCAACAATGTGTTTTTTAACACTGCTTTTAGGCCTGCTTGCCATCACAGTGCTTGATTGGCTTAAGTCGGTCGATAAAATAGAAAAGGCATCCTCTGCAGTCAAGTGGGTTTTTTGTCACACTGATCAGGTGTATAGTAATGGTATCAGTAGTGCTTGTTATGATGATTATTGCAGAGTTTGTGCTTTGCTGTGATTATGGTGCGGCGGGTGTAGGGTGCATTGTCATGATGTACCTGCTTTCTTCAAACCGAGATGTTGCATTTGCCGTGGCAGTCATACTGCTTGGACTTTTCTCAGGTACCATAGAGTTTTTTGCACTGTTTATGCTTATACCGCTTCGCTATTACAATGGAAAAAGAGGCATTTCACTAAAATATGTCTTTTACGCCTTTTACCCGGTGCATCTTTTTGTACTGTATCTGGTATGCAGGCTTGCTATGGATGCTGCTGTTCACACCTAACAGAGTTACAGACAACGATTCAAATGGGGGAATAGATGAAAAAGCGAATGTACACAAACCTTGAGTCGAAAAACGACACCTGACAAATTAACGCAATTCTTACGAATTGTTCTGCCACAGTACCCGCCGGATGGCATAACCCATGAAGGGCGGGCGGCGATACAAAAATAAAGAAAGAGGAATCCAAATGTCATTTTGTCATCTTCACACCCATACCGAGTACAGTCTGCTCGATGGGTCAAATAAGATAAAAGAATATGTAAAGCGCGTCAAGGAGCTTGGCATGAACTCTGCCGCAATCACAGACCATGGCAATATGTACGGTGTGGTGGAGTTTTACAAGACGGCAAAGGCAAATGATATCAATCCGGTCATAGGCTGCGAGGTATATGTGGCACCAAATTCGCGCTTTGACAGGGAGACAAGCCACGGTGATGACAGGTATTATCATCTGATTCTGCTAGCTGAAAATAATACAGGCTATGCTAATCTCATGAAGATAGTGTCAATAGGGTTCACAGAGGGCTATTATTACAGGCCGAGAGTGGATTTTGAGACGCTTGAGAGATATCACGAGGGGCTTATATGCCTGTCTGCCTGTCTGGCAGGAGAAATCCCCAGATACATCGTAAGAGGCTTTTATGACGAGGCGAAGGAGATTGCAAGGAAGTATCAGGACTGCTTTGGAAAAGACAACTTCTTCCTTGAGCTGCAGGACCATGGCATTGATGACCAGAAGCTTGTGAATCAGCAGCTTCTTAGGATGAGCAAGGAGCTTGAAATAGGGTTAGTGTGTACTAATGATGTGCACTACACCTACGAGTCCGATGCGGAGGCACATGATGTGCTTTTGTGCATCCAGACCGGGAAAAAGGTGTCTGACGAGGACAGGATGCGCTATGATGGCGGACAGTTTTTCGTAAAGAGCGAAGAGCAGATGAGAGCGCTTTTCCCATATGCTACAGAGGCTATTGAGAATACACAGAAAATTGCCGACAGATGCAATGTGACGCTTGAGTTTGGCAATTACAAGATTCCAAAGTATGAGGTGCCAGAGGGCTATGATAGTGCCGAAGCCTTCCTTACAGAGCTTTGCGAGAAGGGCTTTAGGGAAAAATACATAGGCTGTGGCGAGTACAGTGCTGATGAGCTTAAAAAGATACATGCAGATATGGACTATGAGCTTGGTATCATAAAGACCATGGGCTTTATAGAGTATATCCTTATCGTGTGGGATTATATCAACTGGTGCCGCACGCACGACTGCTGGGTAGGCCCGGGACGAGGCTCAGCGGCGGGAAGCAGGGTGTGCTATTGTACCGGAATCACGGATATTGATCCGGTTAAATACAATCTGCTTTTTGAAAGATTTCTTAACCCTGAGCGAGTTTCCATGCCTGATATTGATGTGGATTTCGAGTATGCGGAGAGATATCGCGCCATAGAGTATGTTCAGCAGAAGTACGGACACGATTCTGTAACACAGATAGTCACCTTTGGTACGATGGCAGCAAGAGGAGTCATAAAATCAGTCGGAAAGGCGCTGGATTTCCCATATGCAGAGACTGACAGGCTTGCAAAGATGGTGCCTCAGGAGCTTAATATCACGATTGACAAGGCTCTTCAGATGAACCCGGAGTTTAAGGGCATTTACGACAGTGATGCGAGAGTGCATGAAATGATAGATATGGCAAAAAGGCTTGAGGGACTGCCAAACCACACGTCAGTGCATGCAGCAGGTGTGGTAATCTATCCGGGTGTTGCGAGCGATTATGTGCCTCTTGGAAGGGCAAACGACGGAAGCCCTACCGCAGAGTACAACATGGTACAGCTCGAGGAGCTTGGCCTTTTAAAGATGGATTTTCTGGGGCTTCGTACACTCACGGTGCTAAAGGATTCTGTGAAGAATATCAAGGCATCAAGGGGCATTGATGTGGATATCGACCATATTGATTTCAACGATAAGGGCACACTTGACTTTATCGGAACAGGAAAGACGGAAGGCGTATTCCAGCTGGAGTCTGCCGGTATGCAAAGCTTCATGAAGGAACTCAGTCCACAGAGCTTTGAGGACATCGTGGCCGGTATTTCGCTCTACCGTCCGGGTCCTATGGATTTCATTCCCAACTATATAAAGGGCAAGAACAATCCAAAGGAGATAAGCTATGTGACACCTGAGCTTGAGAGTATTTTAGAGCCGACCTACGGCTGTATAGTATACCAGGAACAGGTTATGCAGATAGTGCAGAAGCTCGCAGGCTATACAATGGGTCAGGCGGACAACATCCGCCGTGCCATGAGCAAGAAGAAGCAGTATGTAATTGACGCAGAGCGCCAGAGCTTTGTGTACGGAGACGAGGAGCGCGGTATAAAGGGCTGTGTGGCAAACGGCATAGATGAAAAGGCTGCCAACAGCATATACGATTCGATGGTTGATTTTGCTAAGTATGCGTTCAACAAATCACATGCAGCCGCGTATGCGAAAATCAGTGTTCAGACTGCATGGCTTAAAAATTACTATCCGGTCGAATTTATGGCAGCGCTCATGACTTCTGTTATAGACAATTCAGCCAAGGCGGCGCAGTATCTTTACAGCTGTCGTGATATGGGTATTAAGGTGCTTCCGCCGGATATCAACTGTGGACAGGGCGAGTTTACCGCAGAGGGTGACCATGTCAGATATGGCATGTACGCCATCAAATCTCTAGGCAGGCCGGTAATAGACCAGATAATCGAGGAGCGGGAAAGTGGCGGCATATACCGCACACTCTCAGATTTTATCGAGAGAAACCTGCCAG
>ENA-OQKL01000531-OQKL01000531.1-human-gut-metagenome-genome-assembly--contig:-NODE-531-length-11928-cov-1.825184_pt1 | contig 11928 bp, 13 predicted proteins | sample MGYA00242779_ERZ504800 | MGnify/ENA primary metagenome ERZ504800 (study PRJEB26092, sample SAMD00036410) | human gut metagenome | host: Homo sapiens | study: EMG produced TPA metagenomics assembly of... | reverse complement strand
CATCAAAAACACGATCTGGGCATTGATTGTTCCAGGCTTCCTGTTAAGCGCAAACAACGTGCTGATGATCCGAAGCTACTTTAACACCAGTATCCCGGACGCGCTGTTCGAGGCAGCCAAAATCGATGGCGCCGGACACATGAAGATTTTCACCAGCATCACACTGCCGCTTGGAAAACCGATTCTGGTAACAATGGGACTGTTTTCCGCACTTGGCTATTGGAATGACTGGACAAATGGTTTATACTATTTATCAGGAAATGAAGGCCAGAAGCTTTACAGCATCCAGAACCTGCTGAATCAGATGATCACCGATATTCAGTACCTGGCAAGTGGAAAGTAACCGGAAATATCGGCGCGGAGGTGGCAAAGCTGCCGACAACCTCGATCCGTATGGCAATCGCATTTATCGCCATGCTGCCGCTGTTTATCATCTATCCGTTCCTTCAGAAATACTTCGCAGAAGGTATCACACTTGGCGCGGTAAAGGGATGATTTTCCATGCAGGAATAAAAAACGAGAAACATTTCGGTGTTTCCGACATAAATCAGAAAAACAGTACAGACTCATGGAAACATGAGGTGTACTGTTTTTCTGCTGTATCATATTCAGAAAAAAAGATCAGTTCGTAAAATCAAACACGGAAAAATTTCGAGCGTACCGGAACAGAAAAAACGGAGGAAACTTCATGCATATTTCAAAACAGACGAAAAAACAACACTGGCGCAGCAGGGGCGTTATCTTTTGATCTGCCTGCTGAGTATGCTGCTGCTTTTTCTGGCTGGGAGCGTGCTTATTCTGAACCGGACGCAGCGGCAGGTATATGAGCAGCTGGAAGAGATTTCAAAGCTGTATACGGATGAGCTGGATAACCGTTTTTTCGAATCAGCCGAAACCTGTTCTCGACTGTAATGGACAGCTCCAACCCGGATTCTGCGTTCTGGAAATATATGGATCTGATGGAGAAGGATCAGTATGAGGAATATGTCATTACGCAGCTGCGAAGGAATTATGTATCTGCAGCGTGGGATTTTGGAACGGATTACAATGTTTTTCTCTATACGCAGAAGGATGACAGCTTATATCAGCTGAGCATTTCCTCCGACGGGCTTTACGCCGTTGATCCCTATTTGCAGGAAGCGCTGAAGCGTAGGATCAAAAGCCTGTCGCAGCAGACGTATGCAGTTAAGAAAAAATGGACCGTGATGTGCCAGGGAGACGATGTTTATATGCTCAAGGTAGCGCAGAGTCAGGGCATTGGACTCGGCTGCTACGTCAATCTGAAGACAATTCTGGAACCGTTCTCTGAACTGTCTCTTGGAAAGAGCGGCTATGTCAGTCTCGTTGACCAGAACGGGAAAAGCATCGGAACACTGACGGAAAAAGGAATTGTAACGGACAATTCGAAAATTAATACCGACAATTACACCTTCCGGCAGGAACTTTCGCAGGCGCCGTTTGAAATACGGATTAAAATCTCCTGGACCGGTGTTTTGAATCTGATGACGGGAAGTGTGTTTGCTCTTCTCGGCGTTGCATTTCTGATGGTGATTGCCGGTTCCGTGCTGCTGTTCCATCTGAAAACCAAAAATCTTGAAGCCGGTCGCTATGTTTACCGGAAAATCTTCAAAAATATGACAATGGGGATCTCACCTATCAGATGTCGGAAGGAAATCTGGTAGAGCTGGAGCAGATTGACGATAAATTCCGGAACATGATTCACCAGATCCGCCGGCTGAAAATCACGCTGTATGAGCAGGAGCTGGAAAAACAGAAAATCGAGATGGACTACCTGAAAATCCAGATCCGCCCGCATTTTTATATGAACTGTCTGAACTTTATCTACAGCATGATCGACTTCGGTCAGTACGACCATGCAAAGTCGATGAGCCGTATTACGTCCGATTATCTTGCGTATATTTTCCGGAATACAAGCGAGATGGTGCCGGTAACGGCGGAGACGAACCACTGTGAAAATTACCTCAAAATTCTGCTGCTGCGCTATCCGGAAAAATTCACCTATTATTTTGAGGTTCATGAAGAGGTGGAAAACGCGGTAATCTTCCCGTTTCTGATTCAGGTGTTTGTAGAGAATGCGGCAAAACATGCCCTGACGCTGGAGAAGGTTCCGCTGATTTCCGTGACGGTTTACCCGGAGGACCGCGGAGACGAAAAGTATGTCAACATTTATATTTCGGACACAGGAAACGGTTTTCCGGAGGAGACGCTGCAAAGGCTGAAAGCAGGGGAAGATATTTCCGAGCATGGAAAGCATATCGGAATCGAAAACTGTCTGAAACGATTCCGCTATTATTATGGCGATTCCGGCGAGATTCATTTCGACAACAGTCCGCTCGGAGGAGCGATTGTAGATATCCACATTCCATACAAGACAGGGGGGAAGAACATGAAACTATTGCTCGTGGTATGATGAAGAGTACGTGATTGAAAGTATCAAAAGAAATCTCGATCTTACAGAGACCGGGGTGAGCGAGGTGTACACTGCGTTTTCCGTACAGCAGGCGAAGAACATCATGGGAATGGTGGATATTGATATTGTAATCAGCGATATCGTGATGCCGGGCGGAACGGGATTCGATTTTGTGGAGTGGGTCAGGAAAGAGGAGCTGAAGGTCCAGGTCATCTTCCTGACAAGCTATGCGGAGTTTGACTATGCCAGAAGAGCGATACAGCTGAACAGTGTCGATTATCTGCTGAAGCCCATTGATTTTGAAAAGCTGAAGGCGGCCGTGCAGCGTGCGGCGGAATCTGTTGCGAAAGAAAAGAAAATACAGGATCTCAGGCAGGAAAGCATCAAGTGGAATCAGAACAGAAAAATTCTGCAGCAGGATATCTGGAAAAATGTGCTGAAAAGCGGCTTCTCCGAGGAAAAATTCTGCGAAACGGCAGCACAGCGCCAGCTTTCATACGGACCGGGACACTATTTCCGGCTGATTTGTCTGATGCCGGAAATAAAGAGCAATAAGCGGGAAATGTGGGATACGGCGACCATGGAATTTGTGATCGAAAATGTGCTGTCGGAACTGTATGAGGAAACGGACATTGCGGTAGATACTGTTTTTTATCAGGAACCGGGCATCTACTGGATTGTTACGCAGTCAAGGGAAAAAGCATTCCCGCAGGACGGCGGGCGGGACTGTGAAATTCTGCAGCAATTTGTTGCGTGGATGAATGAAAAAATCTACCCGGAGCTGTGGTGCGGTGCCGGACAGTGGGAATCTGTACTGGGGATGCAAAAGCAGAGCCGGAATCTTCAGAAAATGCGGGAGGGAAGCCTTTCCGTGCGGAACGAGGTGCTGTTTCTGAACGAATTTCAGGCTCCGCAGACCAGCTACGAAAATAAGGAGCTGGATGTATGGAAAGCGCTGCTTTCGGAGGAAAAACCGGAGGAACTGCTGGAGCGGCTGCAGAAATACCTTGACCGGACGGAGCGGGAAGGAATGATTACCAGGGAGCTTCTGGTAGCACTCCGTACCGATCTGACGCAGGTGGTGTATGCATGGCTTTCGGAACGGGAGATCAAGGCGTATGCACTGTTTGCAGATGCGGATATGGAAAACCTGCATCGGAATTCCCTTTATGGCAGAGAAGAGATGATGGAATATGCCGGGGTACTGGTTCGGAAAGCAGTTCAGTACAGACAGTACATCAACAAATCAGATTCGGTTACGAGCCAGGTATGCGCTTATATCGATGCACATTACAGGGAGGAGATTCACCGGGAGGAGCTTGGGGAGCTTGTCTTTTTGAATACGGATTATCTGTCCCGGATTTTTAAAAAAGAAAAGGGTATTTCGATCAGTAATTATATTATCCAAAAGCGGGTGGAGGAGGCAAAAAAGCTTCTGACACAGAGCACGCTGCCGATCAATACGGTGTCGCTGTATGTGGGGTACAGCAATTTCTCGTACTTTACGAAGATGTTTAAGGACAATACGGGATACGCACCGCTGGAATACCGAAGAAGTTTTAGTGAAAAATAGCGGAAAGCCACCCTTCACATGTTCGGGAAATAACAGAGGATTTTATCACTTTCTTACGCACCGGAACAGCAGCAAACAGGTCGGAATAGTGAAAGAAAAAGGTCGGATCAGGGGATAGTTTTTTTTCAAGTCAGATGTGGTAAAATTTCAGTATAAGATTCAGAAAAAAACGGAAAAACGATATTTTTCTGACATTTTAGGGGTTTCTGAAGAAGCAGATACAGCAAAAACGAGGTATGGAGGAGAAAAAATGACCGAGCAGAAATTAAAAGAGCTTCTGGCCGACATGACGCTGGAAGAAAAAGTGAACCAGATGAGCCAGGTGGTGGGTGCCTTCTTCAATAAAGATATGGACATCACAGCCATGGGACCGATGGCGGATAAAGGCTTTACGCCGGAAAATGTTGCGCTTTCCGGTTCCATCCTGGGCAGCATGGGCGCAGAAACGTTAAAGAAAATCCAGAAGGATTTTGTGGAGCAGCACCCGCATCACATCCCGATGCTGTTCATGCTGGATGTCATCAACGGCTTCAAGACTATTTTCCCGATTCCGCTGGGACAGGGCGCAACGTTTGAACCGGAGCTCTCCGAAAAGTGTGCGGCAGTTGCTGCAAAAGAGGCAGCCGTTTACCGGCCTTCACGTAACCTTCGCACCGATGACCGACCTGGTCCGCGATGCAAGATGGGGCCGTGTCATGGAGTCTACCGGTGAGGATCCGTATCTGAACGGACTCTTCTGTGAGAGTATGGTAAAAGGTTTTCAGGGGGAAAACCTGAGTGATGAGTATAAGATCGCAGCCTGTGTGAAACATTTTGCAGGGTATGGAGCACCGACAGCAGGAAGAGACTATAATACAGTAGAATTATCCGAACATACTTTCCGGGAATTTTATCTGCCTTCTTACAAAGCCGGAATTGATGCCGGAGCAGCGCTGGTTATGACATCTTTTAATACAGTAAACGGAATTCCGGCCACTGGTAATAAAAAACTGATGCGAGGTATTCTTCGCGATGAGATGGGATTTGACGGAGTGCTGATCTCAGACTGGGCAGCGATTGAGGAAACCATTTATCATGGTTATTGTGCAGATAAAGAAGACGCTGCGATCAGGGCGGTAGAAGCAGGCGTGGACATCGATATGATGACAGGAATCTACTGCGATAACCTGTGCCGTCTGGTGAGAGAAGGAAAGATCCCGGAATCTCTGGTGGATGAATGCTGTATGCGTATCCTGGAACTGAAAAACAAGTTGGGGCTATTTGAGAATCCATATAAAGATGCAGATCAGAAAAAGAAAGGAATATATTTTATGTGAGGAGCACCGGAATCTGGCGAGGGAAGCTGCAAAGAAATCTTTTGTTTGTTGAAAAATGAGGAACATATCCTGCCTTTAGATCAACAGAAAAAGATCGCCTTTATTGGTCCGTATGTAGATAACAGAAACCTGTTTGGTGCCTGGTCATTTATCGCAGATGCAAAAGATGTTATGACGCTGCATGAGGCAGTACAGGAACAGTACGTTTCAGAAAACAGTACATTTTGCCAGGGATCACCAATGTTAGGGGCGGATGTATGTCTGGAAGGATTTGGAGAACAACAGCAGCAATCCTATACTAAGGAGCAGGAGGAACATATGCTGCAAGAGGCGGTACAGGCAGCAGAAGAGGCAGATATCGTAGTACTTGCAATAGGAGAAGACCGTTTACAGTCGGGTGAAGCAACCAGTAACGCAAATATCAGAATCCCTGAGGTACAGGAAGCATTGCTTGATAGAATTGCGGAAGTCAATCAAAATATTGTAGTGGTTTTATTTTCAGGACGTCCGTTAGACATACGTGAAATAAACAAAAAGGCAAAATCTATCCTTCAGGTGTGGCTGCCTGGAACGGAAGGGGCGCGGGCAATTGTGGACACTTTATTTGGAAAGTATAATCCAAGTGGAAAACTGCCTATGAGCTTTCCATATTGTGTAGGACAGGTACCAGTACATTATAATGAATATTCAACAGGACGCCCACATATAGAAGGCAAAGATAAAGACAGATTCCGCTCGAAATATCTGGATATTCCAAATGAGCCATTGTATCCATTTGGATACGGTCTGAGTTACACAACATTTGAGGTATCAGATATTCATTTGGATCGGACATGGATGGATACATCGGGACAGATCGAAGCGGAGGTAACTGTAAAAATACAGGAAACTGCACGGGAACAGAAACCCTGCAGCTTTATATCCATGATATTGCGGCTTCTGTAGTACGTCCGGTCAGAGAATTGAAAGATTTTAAGAAGGTTACGCTTCGTCCGGGAGAGGAAAAGAAGGTAGTTTTTACCATAACAGAACAGCAGCTTCTTTTCTTGACGGAGAATGGAATCTATGAGAGCGAAGCAGGAGAATTCGAAATATTTATCGGAAAAGATAGTTTGACAGATAATAAAGCTTCATTTGTATTGAAGAAATAAGGAAGAAGTGAAAAAAGGCTTCCAACCCCTCCGGGCTGGAAGCCTTACCTGTCCATTCTTATTTTGTCTTAGATTTCTTAGCGGCCTTTTCTTCATTCATGGATTTTTTCTCTTTCTGAAGTTCTTTGTTGGCGCTCTCAGCTTTTCTCTTTAACTTGGTTCTCCAGCTTACTTTGCCTTCCGGTTTCTCTAATGGACCGCGGACACCGGTAACTTTCGTGATATAAATACCACTTACTGTAGCTTTGACTTCTTTTTTCACAGGGATCATATCAAAACATGCATCATCAGCGATCAGAGTCATAACCTTTGGCCCGACCTTAGCCTTTACGATCGGAAGCTTGGAACGGCGCATAAGCTTTGGTGTCTGGTCAATGACTGACCTGTGGCAGACCGGACTGGGTTCAGACGCATCCTCTTCTTATCAATAATCAACATAGTAACAGTCTGTGCAGTTGCAGCAAGCTGTGCATCCTGCTCGTCTTTTTCTCTTACTGAGCTTTCTTTCCGAGGAAATATAAAGCAAATTGTTGCAGCAAATAAGCACTGCTAAAATAACTAATAATACAATTGTTACTGGACTCACAACGAAAATCCTCCCTAATTTCAAATTCGTGTTTTATTGTAGCATTGATTTTTGGAAAAAGCAATGTGATTTTGGGGAAATACCTTTTATTTTAGGGAAAATTGTGATATGTTATAAAAGTTAGACGGCAGACTCCGTCTTTTGGATTTCCGGCAGAAAAGCCGGAAAAGGAAATGAGGAAAAGAAAGGTAAGATTAAATGAAAAAGAGAGTGTTAGCACTTTTATTGTGTGTATCCACAGCGATCAGCATGACAGGATGCGGCAGCAAAGGTGAATCAGTTGAGGCAACGGAAGCAGTAGAGAACACCGAAAGCACAGAAGAGGTGCCGGCAGTTCCGCTTGCACAATATGATCTGAAGGGATCGGATTATGTGACATTGTGTGACTACAGTGCAATCCCGGTTACGATTTCAGGAGATTATGACGTCACAGATCAGGATGTGCTTGATTATGTGGAAAAGAGTTTTTACACAGGGCGGACCTTTTTATACGGCTGATCCGGACAAGACAACAGTGGAAGAGGGCGATATTGTAAACGTAGACTATGTCGGAAAATTAGACGGTGAGGCGTTCAGCGGTGGAACAGCAGAGGATCAGAATATTGATGTGTCCAACAATTCTTCCGCAAGCGGTTCCGGTTTCATTGATGGATTTACAGACGGGCTGATCGGTGCATCAGTAGGCGATGTGATCGATTCTAATGTGACGTTCCCGGATGAATACCCGAATAACCCGGATCTTGCCGGAAAGGAAGTTGTATTTACGTTTACGGTCAATTCTATCCAGAAGGAAGTGACCATGGATACGATGGATGATGAATTTGCATCGAAACAGTTTGGTGCGGATTCCGTGGATGGAGTGTACAAGCAGGTACGCCAGTATCTGGAGTCCAGCGCAGAGAGCACTCATAAAAATGATATTTATTCCGCTTTGGAGGATTATCTGTTAGAAAATTGTACTGTTGATATGCCGGCAGATTACAGATCTGATGTGATCGAAGCGATCCGTGCCAATTTCATTGACCGCTATTGCTCCGGGGATGAGAGCCAGATGGAAACGGTACTCAGCTCTTACGGCTATACAGAAGAGAGCATTGAGCAGGAATGGTCTGACAGTGTGGAGAGCAGTATCAAGTTAGAACTGATCGTAAAAGCCATTGCAGAAAAAGAAGATATCCAGATTGACGATACGGAGTTTGAAGATTATGTAAGCACGATCGTAAGCAACGGCGGTTACGGTGATGCTGACACGTTATATAGTAACTATGGCTATGGCGATTCTGTTTTACGGAAAGAATCAGATCCGTGTGATTTATCTTGCAGGATTAGTTTTGGATAAATTAGCAGAGACAGCAGAGGTTACTGAGAACGCAGTTGAAGAAAATACCGAATCTGTAGAAAGTACAGAATCCGCAGACAGCACAGAAGAATAAGAAAACGATACCGAAACAGAGGTATGAGATCATAAAAGAGTCGACAGACGTTGATGAGAGAAAGGGAGAGTAGAAAAATGGAATTAGTAAATGTAAGAGATTTATTCCGCAGACAGGATGAGTATGTGGATCAGACCATCGCGATCGGTGGCTGGGTGAGAAACATCCGTAACTCCAAAAACTTTGGATTTATCGTGGTAAACGATGGAACTTTTTTTGAGCCGGTCCAGGTTGTTTATTCCGATGTTCTGGAAAATTTTGAAGAGGTAGAAAAATTAAATGTCGGAGCAGCGATTATCGTTACCGGTAAATTAGTTGCAACTCCGGGCACAAAACAGCCATTTGAGATTCAGGCTGAAAAAGTGGAAGTAGAAGGCCCTTCTACACCGGATTATCCATTGCAGAAGAAAAAACACAGCTTTGAGTACCTGAGAACCATCTCTCATTTAAGACCGAGAACTAATACTTTTGAGGCTGTATTCCGTGTGCGTTCCCTCTGCGCTTATGCAATCCATAAATTTTTCCAGGAGAGGGATTTCGTGTATGTGCACACACCACTGATCACCGGAAGCGATTGTGAGGGCGCCGGCGAGATGTTTCAGGTAACCACACTTGACATGAACGATCTTCCAATGACGGAGGATGGAAAAGTAGATTACAGCAAAGACTTCTTCAATAAACCGACTAATCTTACTGTAAGCGGACAGCTGAATGGTGAGACTTATGCGATGGCATTTAAGAACATCTATACCTTTGGACCTACTTTCCGTGCAGAAAACTCCAACACAACAAGACATGCGGCAGAGTTCTGGATGATCGAGCCGGAGATTGCATTTGCAGATTTAGAGGATGACATGATCTTAGCTGAGAGCATGTTAAAATATATCATCAACTATGTATTAGAGAATGCACCGGAAGAGATGGCATTCTTCAACAGCTTTATCGATAAAGGGCTGTTAGAGAGATTACAGCATGTTGCAAACTCTGATTTCGCACGTGTGACTTATACAGAAGCAGTTGAGATTTTAGAGAAGAACAACGATAAATTTGACTACAAAGTATTCTGGGGATGCGATCTGCAGACCGAGCATGAGCGTTATCTGACTGAGCAGGTATTCAAACGCCCGGTATTTGTAACTGATTATCCAAAGGAGATCAAAGCTTTCTACATGAAGCTGAATCCGGACGGAAAAACAGTTGCAGCAGTAGACTGTCTGGTTCCTGGCATCGGTGAGATCATCGGAGGAAGCCAGAGAGAGGATGATTACGAAAAATTACTTGCAAGGATCAATGAACTTGGACTGAAAGAGGAAGATTATGGTTTCTATCTTGACCTCCGCAAATACGGTTCTGCAAGACATGCAGGATTCGGACTTGGATTTGAGCGCTGCGTCATGTACCTGACAGGTATGTCCAATATCCGTGACGTTATCCCATTCCCAAGAACTGTCAACAACTGCGAATTATAAAATTGAGTTTCATATCGTAGGTGATTGCGAAAACAATTGTGTTTTTTGTCATCTACGATATTTTTAGACAATTGCGAAACTCATGAAAATCTAAATTGAATTGTGAAAAATTAACAAAAGCTTGAGAAAACACTGGGGAGCGGTCGGTACTTAGAAGGCAGGTACGATGTCAATCGTGACTGGCTTCTTAGTACCGTTACCAGCGACACGTAGCGAAAGCGTGTTTTCGAAAATTTTGTTAATTTTGAACAATTGAAAGAAGAGTAGGATGAGTTTCGCAATTGCCTGCTACGATATTTAGATGACAAGGAGAAGGATTGTATGAGATATGTTTTGGAAAATGACACATTGCGTGTGGAGATCGATTCTTTTGGGGCAGAACTTAAATCCGTAAAGAGAAAATCCGACGATAAAGAGTACATGTGGTATGCGGACAAAAAATACTGGGGAAGAACCTCCCCTGTGTTGTTTCCGTTTGTGGGGAACTGCAGAAATAAAGAGTACCGCTATGGCGGAAAAACGTATGCAATAGGGCAGCACGGCTTTGCAAGGGATATGGAACATACCATGGAATCCCAGACAGAGGATACCATCTGGTTTTCTTTACATTCCGACGAAGAAACCATGAAAAAATATCCATTCGCGTTTGTTTTGAAAATTGGATACAATTTGACAGGCAATGAATTAAAAGTCATGTGGAAAGTGGAAAATCCGGATACAAAGACCTTATATTTTTCCATCGGCGCACATCCGGCTTTCTTATGCCCATTTAACGGCGAAGAAAATAAGCTTGGATATGGTCTGCAATTTGCAGGACTAAAGGAAGTGCATCATCATGGAAATACACCGGATACCGGACTGGCAGTAATGAGTGAAGATATTGTAATCCCGCTGGAGGATGAGAAAGTGTACTTTACACCGGGATTTTTTGACCGCTGCACTTATATGGTGAAGGAAAACAGACCGGGGAAGTTTCACTGGTCACACCGGATGGAAAGCCTTATGTGACTATGGATTTTGATGCACCTTTATTTGCGATCTGGTCACCGGAAGGAAAAGACGCACCGTTTGTCTGCATTGAACCGTGGTATGGAAGATGTGATGCAGATGATTTTGATGGTACATTAGAGGAACGGGCATACGAGAACGCAGTGGAGCCGGAGCAGATATTTGAGGCTTCTTACAGCATCCGTTACCTGTAAAAAAGAAGAAAACTTTCATCTGCCACGGCAGGACATAAGCGCTCATTTTTAAAAAATCCGCATAAGCAGCCGGATTGCTTCATATATATAGACAGAAGGGAAAGTCTGGCGGTGGCGGATTGGGAACAGGATTGAGATTAAGGGCGAGAGATGCAAAGGAAAACCCGGCAAAAGTGCTGGCAATGGTTCTTTTTATCATGTTTATCATAAGTGCGTTATTGTTATTGCTTCTGGCATTGCTTTTATACCGACTGGAGCTCTCGGAGGCAGTTGTCAAAGTGGCAGTGATCGTTATTTATATCATAACGGGGCTGACTGGAGGCATTCTGATGGGAAAAAAGATCAGGGATAAAAAGTTCCTCTGGGGATTTGTGGCAGGAACGGTTTATTTTGGAATTTTGTTTGCCGTCTCACTGATCATAAAGGGGGGAGCAGGCATTGAACCGGTGAAAATGATCACAACCTGGGTGCTCTGTGCGTGTGCGGGAACTGCCGGCGGCATGATCAGTTAAAAAAATGCTTTTCTTATGAAAAACTATGTGTTATACTATAAAGCAGTGAAAAAGATTTTTAAAGGAGAAATAATCATGAAACACGTTAAAACATTAAATACTAGAAAATTACAGAACACAGTAAAAAAAGGTGGATGCGGCGAATGTCAGACATCCTGCCAGTCTGCTTGTAAGACATCCTGCACAGTAGGAAACCAGACTTGCGAGAACAAATAAGTTTTAACTCAAAAGTGAATAATGACACTCACAAACGAC
>ENA-OQKL01000526-OQKL01000526.1-human-gut-metagenome-genome-assembly--contig:-NODE-526-length-11982-cov-3.957486_pt1 | contig 11982 bp, 8 predicted proteins | sample MGYA00242779_ERZ504800 | MGnify/ENA primary metagenome ERZ504800 (study PRJEB26092, sample SAMD00036410) | human gut metagenome | host: Homo sapiens | study: EMG produced TPA metagenomics assembly of... | reverse complement strand
GATGAACTTGACATCGGGATACTGGTCAGCAGCCCATGCCAGAGAAGCGCCGTACAGGTAGCCGACACAGACGATCACATCAGCGCCGTCGTTGACAGCCTGACGGATCATGGTCTCGCGGTCCTCACTGTCGATTTCCGGTACATGGCTGCCGCGGCATTCCATTTTAAGCGCAGCTTCCTGCTCTTTGATTTTTGTCTCATACGCCATCCGGAGTTCTTTCGGCTCATAGGCGGCCCCTTTCATGCCGAAGAACAGGCTCATTTTTTTCCAGAGATACGCTTTCTTTTCATTCGTATGTATATCTACCAGAGTTCCATATAAATCAAAAATATAATTCTGATACATCCTTCATCATCCTTTCTTACGGAAAGTTTTCCACACGACACGTATTCTACCAGACTTTTCTCCACAATTCCATGTCTTTTTTCCAGACTTCCTATCGTTTTTTCTCCACCCGGGCTTTCCATCAGACCAGATCGTTGAACTCTGTTTTGCAAAAAAATTCCCCCGTACAGATTTTGTCCGCAACAGGGGAATTCATTACATCTCACAGTTTCCTGCGAATTGTAATCTTTGATTTACTTTCTCGCATCCAGCATTTCTTTCACCAGACGAATATACTCCGGTGTTGTTCCGCAGCAGCCGCCGACAATGCCTGCACCCGCGTCTACCAGAATGTTCATATATCTTGCAAACGTCGGCGCATCCATGCTGTAGATTGCCTCACCGGTCGGCGTGATTTTCGGCAGGCCGGCATTCGGTTTTACGATAACCGGTACTCTTGCCACTTTTTTCATGGAATTTACGACTGCCTCAAGCTGATCCGGTCCGACCGAGCAGTTCAGTCCTACGGCGGATGCTCCCATTTCCTGCAGTGTCTCAACTGCTTCCACAGCGTTTCCGCCGAACAGGGCAGAACCGTCTGCTTCCAGCGTCAGAGAACACATAATCGGCAGATCGCAGACAGAAAGTGCAGCATCCATAAAGACACACGTTTCGTCTACGCTCAGCATCGTCTCTGCTACCAGAAGATCAACGCCTGCATTTGCTACCGCTGTTACCTGCTCTGTGTAGGATTCCAGCAGCTCTTCATAAGAGAGATCGCCTTTTGGCTGCAGCATTTTTCCTGGTGTAGAAAAATCTCCCGCGATCAGCGCACCTGTTCCGGCAAGCGCTTTTTTCGAGATGTCCACCAGGCGTGCATTCAGCTCCTCCACCTCGTTTTCTCTTCCATAATCCGCTAATTTCAATCTGTTTGCACCAAAGGTCGGCGCATAGACAATCTGGCTTCCCGCCTCCACGTAAGCCTTCTGTAAATTTGCCAGAATATCAGGGTGCTCCAGAACCCAAAGTTCTGTACTGACTCCTTTTGGCATTCCCGCTTTTGTCAGATTTGATCCGGTTGCGCCATCCAATAAAATGACACCTGCTCCGGCAAGCTGTTCAAATTCTTCTCTTGTCATTTTCTTTTCTCCATTCTGCCCGAGTTACCTGCAGCACATGTCCGCGTATACTGACAAATCCCGGCTGTTTTTTCTGAACCTGCCGCACTTTTCGCGTCAAATTCATGTTCAGTATAGCATTGTATTGTTTTCCCGACAAGTAAAAAAAGAGGTATCCGTTTTGGATACCCCTTCGTCTGTTTCTGTTCCCGAATGTTCAGCAAACCACGACATTCTCAATCATGATGCGCGTCTGAATGATGTGTCTCCGAATGATGCGTCTCCGAATGATGTGTCCTGCCCGAGCTGTTCCCCCCACCGGACGGGATATTCTTCGGTGACCCCGGAGACAAATTTGTTCCCTGGTTCACACGGGTTGCTTTCTGTCCATTTTCCACCTGCGAGGATGCCGATACCGTTGAAACACCCGAATCGGAACTGTTTTCCGTTGCAGCATTTTTTCCACACGCAACGAAAGCCAGTACTGCTGTACCGACAAGTACGGAAATTACTGCCTTCTTCATTTCTCCACCTTCTTTCCTGGTACATCGTTTTCGCCTGAACATTAGAGCGTGTCTGAAAAATCATTTCCGCAATTTGCGAGATACACTCTGGTTGTAATTTCATTTTAAATGAACTTCTTACTATTGTCAATTTACTCTACAAATTCCCTATTATTTCTTTTTTTAGTTCAAAAATATTTTCAGACACAAACAGCAGCCGGACCCCTCTCCCGGATCCGGCTGCCGTTTGTCCTGTATCGTATGCTTTTATTCTGCAGTGCTTGAAGACGTCGAATCAGTGCCTGTGCTGCTTGTCGATGTCGTTTCGGTACTGCCTGATGTCGTGCTGTCAGACGTTGTACTGTCCGTTGCGGTACTGTCCGTTGTTGTGCTGTCGGTTGTGGTTCCATCTGTGGAATCTGTAGAAGCGCTGTCAACTGTCATCGTATACAGATCTGCGTCCGTTACTTCAAGTTTTTTCCAGTTGGATGCGACCTTGATATCGCTCTCCTTTACCCATCCATCCAATGTATCGTTGTACTTATCCGATTTGCGGTTGGAAATGATAGTCTGTCTTCTGGACTCGGTTTTGTCCTCGTCGAATGCTTTATCTACACGGATCACATAATATGCATCGTCGCCTTCGATGACACCGTCATAATACTCGCCATCCTTCAGCTTTGCTGCTTCTTCCGCTACTTTATCTCCAAGAGAACAGGTATCGTCATCGTCTTTCTCCGATCCGGTTCCAAAGGATGTCTCGGAAGAGGTCAGATAAGAAACCTCAGAGGAGGAATCGCTGGCGGAACTGCTCGATGTGCTCGCGCTTGAAGCGTCGGATGCGCTTGTGTCGGAAGCATCGGAAGAAGAGCTGCTCTCATCGGAGCTGTCGGCAGAATCGGTGGAATCTGCGGTATTCTCCGCATTTAACTGATCGTTCAGCTCCTTGCGCAGATCGGTAAACGATGCGGCTGCAGGATCCTCAGACTCTTTTAAGAGATCCAGGAATCTCTGTGCGATTTCTTTCTTTGCCGCTTTTTCCTCGTCCGTCAAATCAATCGTTTTTCCATCGTCATCCTTCTCGGTTCCTGCTGTGGATACCGTGATGTAGCTGATGGAGGTCTGCTTTGCCTCTTCATCGGATACCTCGGTATCTACATCTGCGATGATCGGATCATAAATTCTGGTTTGAATAACATACAGCTCCAGTGCATCCTGGATGTCCTCAACGGTTGCGTGCAGCTTTTTCATCACATCGTCACCGTTCTTATCTGCGAATGCCTGTGCAGCCTCTTTCGCCTGCTGTTTTTCCTCGTCTGTCAGGGAAATTCCGTATTCCTCTGCGTGCTGCCGCATCAGAAGCTCTTTTTCGATCGTATCAAGAGACTGCTCCTTGAACGTTTCCCCGGTAGTCTTTCCATCGTCGCCTTCCTTGTCGTACATCTCAGACGGCATCTGCATTCCGTACATCGAGTACATCTTGGAATAATAATTGTACATGGTTGCCTGCTGATATCTCAGCATGAAATTTGCCTGTCCGAGTGTAATCGACTCGTCATTTACAGTAATTGCCGTTTTTGTTCCGTCCACATTGTCGGAACCGCAGCCAGTCAGTCCCATCGCTGCCATCGAAGCACTCAGCATAACGCAGACTGCTTTTGCTTTTAAATTTTTCATTACTTCCTCCTCATGCAGGGCGAAATGTATGCTCAAAAAGAGTTTTTCTTTTTACACGTTCGAATTTCCGGTCCTGCATCGATTTTTATAAACGCTTTTCCTATTATACCCTTTTTGTTGATACAGGGTCAACTTTTTTCTTCCCTGTTCACGCCTTTTTCACACGATTTTGTGGTTATGTGAGTATTTCACTCCTGTGTGATCTGCAGCAGATCTTCCACCAGTGCATGGCTCTTCTCCAGCAGATCGATCTTTTCCTTTGAATTTCTCCGCCGCGGCGTGTAGACAAACGCCAGCGACTCCATCTGGAATTTCAGTTCGTCTCGGTATTTCTGCAGCAGCTCCGGAATCCGCGCCACATCGATTTTTGCATGCTGCTGTAAGGTGACTCGTACCGAATCGCCCATCTGTTTCAGCTCCGTCACATACGCACAGTGCGCCAGCGCTTTCAGTTCTGCAACAGCCAGAAGATTCTGTACATTTTTCGGCGGTTCCCCGAAGCGGTCGGTCAGCTCCTCCGTCATGTCCTCATACTCTTCCTTATTTTCAATCGCCGCAATTCGCTTATAGGTGTCAAGCTTCAGAGACTCGTTGCTGATGTAGCTGTCCGGAATATAGGCACTGACATTCAAATCAATCGTTGTCTCGAACGCTTCTGCCGGTGCGATGCCCTTCGCCTCCTGGACAGCCTCTGCGAGCATTTTACAATAGAGATCGTATCCAACCGATTCCATATGGCCCGACTGCTCTGCGCCCAGCAGATTTCCGGCGCCTCGGATCTCAAGATCACGCATTGCAATTTTAAAGCCGCTTGCCATCTCCGTAAATTCACGGATCGCATGGAGACGCTTCTCCGCCACTTCCTTCAACATCTTGTTTCTGCGGTACATCAGAAATGCGTAGGAAGTCCGGTTCGACCGTCCGACGCGGCCGCGGAGCTGATAGAGCTGCGACAGTCCCATCTGGTCGGAATCATGGATAATCATGGTATTAACATTCGAAATATCGAGTCCTGTCTCAATGATCGTTGTTGACACGAGCACATCAATCTCTCCGTTGATAAAGCCGTACATGATCTTTTCCAGCTCACGCTCTTTCATCTGTCCGTGCGCAAAGCCTACATTTGCATCCGGCACGAGCTTCTGGATCGTGTTCGCCATATCCGCAATCGACTGGACACGGTTATAGACATAGTAAACCTGCCCGCCCCGCGCAAGTTCACGGTTAATCGCCTCGCGGACCATTTCTTCATTGTATTCACAGACAAAGGTCTGGATCGGCTGGCGATCCTGCGGTGCTTCCTCGAGCACACTCATATCCCGGATGCCAATCAGGCTCATATGCATGGTACGCGGAATCGGTGTCGCCGTCAGTGTCAGAACATCCACATTTTTTTGCAGCTGTTTGATTTTTTCTTTATGCGTCACGCCGAACCGCTGCTCCTCATCGACAATCAGAAGGCCAAGATCTTTGAACTTTACGTCCTTCGACAGAACGCGGTGTGTTCCGATGACAATATCCACGAGTCCTTTTTTCAGATCCTCCAGCGTTTTTTTCTGCTCTGCCGGCGTGCGGAACCGGCACAGAAGATCAACGCGCACCGGAAAGTCCTTCATGCGCTCAACGAACGTATTGTAATGCTGCTGTGCCAGAATGGTGGTCGGAACGAGGTAGACGACCTGTTTGCTCTCCTGCACTGCCTTAAACGCTGCACGGATCGCAACCTCGGTTTTGCCGTATCCGACATCGCCGCAGATCAGGCGGTCCATAATCTTTTTGCTCTCCATGTCCGCCTTTGTCGCCTCGATCGCCGCAAGCTGATCGTCCGTCTCCTCAAATGGAAACAGTTCCTCAAATTCCTTCTGCCAGATCGTATCCTTTCCGAACTGATAGCCGGATGACGCCTGCCGCTCGGCATACAGCTTCACGAGATCCTGTGCGATATTTTTTACCGCATGGCGAACCCGTGTTTTCGTCTTATTCCATTCCTGACCGCCGATTTTATTCAGCTTCGGCACCTTTGCAGCTTCGCCGGACGCATACTTCTGCAGCGTATCGAGCTGGGTGGCCAGCACATAGAGGTTCGATCCGCCCGCATACTCGATTTTCATGTAATCACGCGTTACGCGGTCCATCTCAATTTTTTCGATACCGCGGTAAATACCAAGACCGTGGCTCTCGTGCACGACATAGTCACCGATCGAAAGATCCGCAAAATTCTGGATTTTCTGACCGGAATACTCCGATTTCTTCCGGTTTTTCTTCTTCTCTTTTCCAAAAATATCCGTCTCTGTGATCAGCACAAATTTCTGCATCGGATATTCAAAGCCTCTGCGGGCCGCGCCGTAGATCAGCATGACCTCGCCCGGTTTCAGAACACGCTCCTCATTCTCGCTGTAGAAGGCCGGAATCTCCTCATTCTGCAGGTCCTCCGCCAGATGCTGCGCCCTCGTCCGCGACGGACTCGCCAGTACAATACGGTAACCCGCTTTTTTCCAGGATTTCAGATCTTTTACCAGAAGCGGGAACTGATTGTTATACGAATTGACCGATTTCACCGTCACACTGAATTCGTCACGGATATTCCACTCGCCCTTCTGCGGCTCCATCAGCGATACGGCAACACAGCCGCGGCGGTTCAGTTTTGCCACAAGCTCCGCCGTACTGCACATCAGCTTCGCCTGTCCCGGCAGGAGGTATCCCTTTTCAAGACGGTGGCTCACGCTCTCCTGAAATTCTGCTTCCAGCGCATCGGCACACTCGATGATGCGGTTCGGCTCATCGAGGAAAATGCGGCTGTTCTCCGGCAGATACTCAAGAAACGAGACGGTCTCCGGATAAAAATAATGAAGATACTGCTCCGCTCCCTGCAGAATTTCGCCTTCTCCGATCCGGTCGCAGATTTCCTCTGCTGCACGGCGGATCCTTGCCGCTTCCTCTGTCATCATTTTGTCGCGGAATTTTGTGCTTTGCGCTTTCGCCTCGTTTTTTTATAGCTTTTACGCCGCGCGCAATCGTATCCTCTGTTAAAATCAGCTCCGATGCCGGATAGATTGTGATCTCCTCGAGGTTTTCAATCGACCGCTGGCTCTCCGCATCGAAGCTTCGGATGGAATCTATCTCATCGCCCCAGAGCTCAATCCGGATCGGGTTCTGTTCCGTCAGCGGATAAATATCGAGAATGCCGCCGCGGACGGAAAACTGACCGGTCGACTCCACCTGAAAGGTACTCTCATAGCCGAGCCGCACCAGCTCTTTTCTTATTTTATCCAGATCGAGTTCGCTGTCATTGCGCAGATGGATGCAATGTTTTTCGAACACGCCAAGAGGCAGAAGAAAGTCCATACATCCCCCTACACTGGTGATGATGGTAACTTCCTTCCGCTCAAGAAGTGCCTGGATCACCTGAAGCCGCTGCCGGATCAGCAGATTTCCGTGAATGTCTGCCTGATAGAAAATCAGGTCCTTCGCCGGATAATACAGCGTCTCCGCATCGTACAGCCGGTAATCCTCATATAATTCTTTTGCTTTTAATTCATTTTCCGCGATCAGAAGCCGCACCGGGGCATCCTCGGAGAGGCCTGCGATCATGTGGGCTTTCTGGCTTTCCAGACAGCCCGAGATCACCGTCACACCTGCGGTTCCTTTTTTCAGATCACGGAACAGCTCGTCAAAACGGGCAATTTCTTTGATCGGTTCTAATAACGCTTTCATTTTCCTTACTCTGCCGGGTTTGCAGATTTGCGGTTATACTCATTCATAGCTGCGTCCACATCCCCGTTCAGCATCTGCTCAATTGCTTTTGCCGCATGCTCGATCGCCAGATTTACAAGGGGACGTTCGTCTTTCGTAAACGGACTTAACACGTAGTCCGCCAGATCCCAGTTTTTCGGTTTCTCACCGACGCCGACCTTCACACGCATAAAACGGTCGGTACCGAGATTGGCGATGATGTTTTTGATGCCGTTGTGGCCGCCCGCGCTTCCTTTTTTACGGATGCGGATCTGTCCCGGTGCCAGGCTGATGTCGTCATACACCACGATCAGCTCGCTCTCCGGATCTGCCTTGTAATAGTTTACCAGCTCCCGCACGGACTCACCGCTCAGGTTCATATATGTCATCGGCTTTGCAACGATAACCTTCTGACCTGCGATCATGCCTTTTCCGAACAGAGCCTTGTGGCCTGTACCGGAGGAAGAGATCTGATATTCATCGATCAGATAATCGATGGTATCAAATCCGACATTGTGCTTCGTCCCTTCGTACTGGCGCGTTGGATTTCCCAGACCTACTATAATATACATAAATTCTCCTGTCATCAGACCATTTTCCGGCGCAGTTTTTGTTCACGTCACGGTCAAAACGGATATTCTCCATCCACTTCGCTACTTGCGCATAACCGAATAGCTGCTTCGCCGCACCGAAAAATGATATATTGTTTTTCCATCTGTCATAAAGAAAGAACACGAACAAAAGAGCAGCCTTTTTCCTGCTCTTTTATTCGCTGAAATGCTTCGGCAATGTTTAGTTAAAGTATACCAGCTCGCTCTCCGGCTTTTTGGCCGGTTTGATTTCTTTTGCATACAGAACCGGGCCTTCGCCATCGTAAACCTTCATATAGCCCCATTTTACCGTTGCAGTCACGTCAACCCAGGAACCCATTACGAGAGATTTGGCGCTTGCGCATTTGCAGACATAGCCGATAAAAGAAGTATCATCTGCACAGCAGGTCATTGCCATACGACCCGGAACAAAGAAATCGGCTCCGACATCCTTGCTCTTTAATACCATACCGCGGAAATGAACAGTCTTGCCCTCGTAACGCTCCGGGTTGTCGCCCATATCGACATACCAGATTCCGTAATCGGCATCGTCGATCTCGATCACATCGGCATCGGTATCAAACGGCATCTGATCCTCAAAAATGTTGTCAATTTCGCCTTCTTCGTTCTCAAACAGAACGTCGCATGCCTGATTGACTACTTTGATGCTGCGGCGGAATGCCGGAAGCGGATCTTCCGGACGACAGCGGTTGAACATAACCATATCCGCATTTTTTGCCATCTCCATGAAAACAGATTTCATATTCTGCATATAAATCTGGAAGCAGCTTGCATCGACCGTCACAATCTCCTGTACAATGCCCCAGCCGCGCGGCAGCTCCATTTCTTCCAGTTTTTTTACACTCCAGAGCGGATTGTATTCCAGAATAATACGCTCCGGGCGATATTTACGGTTCAGTTTTTTCAGGTAATCTAAGGTAAACTGCTCCGGTCCTTCTACGATTTCCAGTACTGTATTGTGTTTGAGCAGTTCTTTTTCGTCATACTCTACCTCACCCTCTTCGGTTGTGATCAAAAGGGTCGGCCCGTCAATCTGGAAATATTCCTGTGCTACGGTAAAATTGATAAAAGAGGTTTTTCCACTCTCCAGAAATCCTGTTATGAGATAAATCGGAATTTCTACTTCGTCTTCTTCGTACATTTTGTACCTCCGTTGTCTTTGACGTACTCCCGGAATCTTTCTGCACTTGCTTTTGCGGCTGAGATTCCGGGCGTGCCTTTTGCTTTGTCTCTAAATCAAGAAAAAAGCTGCCACATCGGATTTTGTTTCTGATGCGGCAGCTTCACTACAGTTCACAGGTACCCTGCGGACCGTAATTTTCGCAGCTACTTTGTATTTTTACAGTCCGAACAGCTCTGCCAGCTTATCTTCTGCTAATTTGGAACCGATGACACAGATTCTTCCGGTGAATTCCGGTGCTCCGTCACGTACTTCGTACTCTTCCGGAACCATATCGAAATAGATCCACTGTCCATCGGCGCCTGCTACCATACCTTTGGCCCGAAGAACCATACCATAAGCGGTATCCTCGGAAAGTTTCTTTAAGATGCCTTCGATCTGCTCTTTGGTGAAGGTCTTCACAGTCTCCTGACCCCAGCTTGTGAAAACTTCGTCTGCGTGGTGATGATGGTGATGCTCGTGACCGCAGCCACACGCATCATCGTGATGATGATGCTCATGGTCGTGATCGTGACCGCAGCAGCATTCGTCATCATGGTCATGATGGTGATGCTCGTGTTCCTCGTGATCGTGACCGCAGCAGCATTCGTCATCATGGTCGTGATGATGGTGCTCGTGCTCCTCGTGATCGTGACCGCAGCAGCACTCCTCATCATGATCGTGATGATGGTGCTCATGCTCCTCATCGTGGTCATGGCCGCAGCAGCACTCGTCGTGGTCATGATGATGGTGATGATGCTCTTCCTCTTCTACCTGCGCAAGGTTGATGATGGCACCTTCCATCGTATCGAGTACTTTCTTACCACCCAGTACTTCAACCGGTGTGGTAATAATGTGTGCTTCCGGATTCAGTTCGCGGAGCATTTTTACAGCTGCCTCTACTTTTTCGGTATCGGCTTTATCGGTACGGCTCAGGATGATGGTTCCTGCGCTCTTTACCTGATTCTCGAAGAATTCGCCGAAGTTTCTGAGATACATTTTGCATTTCATAACGTCGACTACGGTTGTTGCGGAATTCAGGGCTACGCCTGCTTCTTTTTCTACACCGTCTACAGCCTTGATGACGTCGGAGAGTTTACCTACGCCGGACGGCTCGATGATGATGCGGTCCGGGTGATATTTGGTGATAACGTCTTTTAATGCTGCGCCGAAGTCTCCCACAAGAGAGCAGCAGATGCAGCCGGAGTTCATTTCACGGATTTCGATACCGGCATCTTTTAAGAAGCCTCCGTCGATTCCGATTTCACCGAATTCGTTCTCGATCAGGACAACCTGCTGGCCTTTCAGTGCGTCTCCGAGGAGTTTTTTGATCAGGGTTGTTTTTCCTGCGCCCAGGAAACCTGAAATAATGTCTATTCTTGTCATTGATTTAACCTCTTTATCTTGTTGATTCCGTTTATAGTTAGCTGCAAAAGGGCCGAAGTTTATCCTCCGCCCCACACTCACGCTTATTATAGCAACCATAGAACAAAAAATCAAGAGAATTTCCCTTGCTTTTTCTGCATTTCACCATTATAATATATTACATGTCTTTTCTACTTTAACGCGTTGAATGGGCAAATTATTTTACCTATGAATGGGGGATTTTTTATGAGTGGAACAAAAGAAAAAAACTCAATCTGCCACAGTCACTGCTTTTGCTGCTGCTGATCATCGTATCCGTCGCAGTCTGTATCCGCCTGAAAACCGGCGGTCCTATGATCGGCCTGTTTGCAAGCTGGATTTTTATCTATCTGTTTTGTAAGATTTTCGGTATTTCTTACGCCAAAATTGTTGCCGGCGCATACGATGCCATCCGTATGGTCGTCCCGACGCTCTGCCTTCTGATGGCCATCGGTGTCATGATCGGCACCTGGCTGCAGAGTGGCACCATTGCCACCATCATTTCCTGGGGCTTAAAAATATTAACCCGTCCTGGCTGCTGCCTCTGACGCTGCTGTTCTGCTCCATTTTGAGTATTGTAACCGGTACTTCCTATGGTTCCGTCGGAAGCGCAGGTGTTGCCATGATGGCGATCGGAAACGCCATGGGTATCCATCCTGGCATGGTAGCCGGTGCTGTCATCTGCGGTGCCATGTTCGGTGACAAATTAAGTCCTCTTTCCGATACCACAAACCTTGCTCCGGCCGTTGCAGATGCCAAACTTGGCGATCATATCCGCTCGATGCTCTGGACCACCCTTCCAACGTATGTGATTACCTTAATTCTTTTTACTATTCTCGGTTTCCAGCAGACCAGCGGAAGCTATACCGAGGGAAGCATTACCGTTTACATCGATGCTTTAAACGATGAATTCCAGCTCGGATGGATTACCATGATCCCTGCCATCCTGATTATTGTATTGCTCCTCTGCAAAGTAAATGCGATCTCTGCACTTGGTCTTTCCAGCTTCGCTGCCGGATTTGTTTCCTATTTTGTGCAGCACGATACTCTGCAGGGCATCATCCGCACAGCTTACAACGGTTACACAACCGCAATCGAAGAACCGGTATTACAATCCATCTTAAACCGCGGCGGCATGGGAAGCATGCTCCAGTACGTAGCCATTATCTGCTTTGCTGTCGGCATGGGCGGCATGCTGGAAAAACTCGGTGTACTGGATCACATTCTTCAGGCGATTGTAAAGAGAATCAACAGCGATGGAAGTATGATCCTGGCAACGATGATTGTCGGTTACGTGACCAGCCTCATCAGCTGCTCCCAGCCGATGGCACACGTTCTGACCGGCCGTCTGATGGCACCTGTCTTTCAAGAGCGCAAGGTTGCACCGGAAATTCTTTCCCGCTGCCTCGAAGACTCCGGAACTATGGCTGGTCCTATGATTCCATGGCATG
>ENA-OQKL01000525-OQKL01000525.1-human-gut-metagenome-genome-assembly--contig:-NODE-525-length-11998-cov-6.933367_pt1 | contig 11998 bp, 11 predicted proteins | sample MGYA00242779_ERZ504800 | MGnify/ENA primary metagenome ERZ504800 (study PRJEB26092, sample SAMD00036410) | human gut metagenome | host: Homo sapiens | study: EMG produced TPA metagenomics assembly of... | reverse complement strand
ATGAGGATAATGGAGATGGCACATTTGACAGATATACAGACAGCAAAAGTTGGAATAGTTCTCTTACTTTTGCAGATTTTGGCAATTATAATTTAAGCCCTGTTGGAAATTATTATGTTCAATTTGAATCTACAAGGTATTCAACGGGAACTGTTGCAGCAGCAACATTAAAAAACTATTTATGTCACAGTATACTATCATTAAAATTTTATAATCCCCATTCTAAACAAGCAAAGATGTTGTTATTCAGTTAGCAGCATCTTTGCTTTTAATTGTATAATTGATATGACTATTGAGTTAGAATGACATTGATAGCGATAGAAAGCTATATATTACAGAAGCAGACTTTGATAAAAAAGCATTTGAGAGATTATATAAATTGAATATTATATAATCAGAGGTATATAGAACATGCACAGAGACACTATATTTCAATATGAAACAATGGTGCCTGACACAATAAAAACGCATAGCCCAACTTCGTTCGGTATAACTGTCTGATTGTGTCGAAATTCGTATTTTATCAATTATATCTGATAAAACTGGATTTGCGGTATTGAAAATCAGTTATAGCCGTGGTACCATATAGACAGTTTCAGAAGGGAGGCTGGTCTACATGATTAAACGAGAAATTTATATGAGCCGTATTCGTCCTTTTATCGGAAATGAGCTGATAAAGGTTCTGACAGGGATTCGCCGTAGTGGAAAATCTGTCATGCTGAACCTGATCCAAGAGGAACTTGCCCAAAACGGGGTCCAACCAGAACAGTTTATTTCCCTGAATTTTGAGAACATGAGCAATGCACACCTTTGTACGGCTGTTGCATTGCATGATGAAATCCTTCGCAGAACAAAAGAAATCAGCGGCAAGGTTTATCTGTTCTTCGACGAAATCCAAGAGGTGGCTGATTGGGAAAAATGTATCAACTCTTTCCGGGTGGAGCTGGATTGTGATATATACATTACCGGTTCCAACGCCAAGCTGCTTTCCGGTGAGCTTGCCACTTATCTTGCCGGACGGTATGTGGAGTTCGTGATTTACCCGTTTTCATTCAGAGAGTTTATGGAGCTGTATCACACCGTTTACGAAGGTGCAGACGAAAGACAATGCTTTACAAAATATCTGACGCTGGGAGGAATGCCCTATTTGAGCAACCTTCGCTACGACGATGCCGCCAGTCGTCAGTATTTGCGGGACTTGTTCAACTCCGTAGAGCTGAAAGATATTATCAAGCGAAACAATATCCGTGATGTGGATATGCTGGAGAGAATTATTGCTTATATAACTTCCAACATCGGCACTACCTTTTCTTCCACAGCCATTTCCAAGTATCTGAAAAGTGAAGGGCGCTCCGTTTCACCAGAAACGGTACTGAACTACATCAAAGCCTGCACGGACGCATTCCTGTTTTATCAGGTGAAGCGCCAAGACCTCCAGGGAAAGAAAATCCTGACCGTCAACGAGAAATACTATGTTGCAGATCATGGTGTCCGGGAAGCCGTGTACGGTGGCAACATGAAGGACATTAACCTTGTCCTTGAAAATGTTGTCTACATGGAGCTGCTGCGCCGTGGTTATTCTGTGACTGTTGGGAAAGTCTCTGACAAGGAGATTGACTTCGTATGTGAAGATCATGGGAAAAAGCTGTATGTTCAGGTTTCCTATCTACTTGCCTCGGAGGAAACCATCCAGCGTGAGTTTGGGGCGTTTGCCGGTGTTCGTGACAATTTCCCGAAATACGTTGTAACGATGGACGAACTGGATATGAGCCGAGATGGAATCAAACACCGCAATATTCGTGACTTCCTGCTGGCAGAGGAATGGAACTGAAATGTTCTTCTTTCACCAGAAGATATGCAGAAGTTCTTCCAATGCCGAGAATGAAAAAACAATGGTGCCTGACACAATAAATATTATGATATGTCTGTATTTAACCGCTGTATAGAAACCGGGAATGTTCTCTTAATACTGGAATGTTGGCAGGATGTCCACCCGGCGCTTGTCAGTATCCCAGTGAAATGGGAATACAGCTCGCCGTATGGACTTTTGTATGCTCTGAATCCGCCGGATGATGTTATGCAGTTTGAAAACAATGGTGCCTGACACAATAAATATTCTTTCCGGAATTCTTGCAGAGATGGGAGACATTTCGAGATTTGATGATGTTAAGGAAATACAAAAATTAAGCGGATTAGGTCTTGTAGCATGTAGCTCAGGAAAGCATAAGGGAGAGACCAAAATCAGTCACAGAGGACGCAAACGACTCAGATACTGGTTATTCCAGGCGGCAAAGTCAGCAGTGGCTCATGCGGAGGAAGTTAAAGAACTCCATGTGTACTACACGACACGCCCTGACAATCCGCTGAAAAAGATGCAGTCACTGATTGTGATAGCCTGCAAGCTTTTGAGAATCGTTTATACGATTCTGAAGAAGGGAACGGTCTATGATCCGAAGAAGATGCTGATGGACATCAGGCGGCCGGAAAAGAAGGAAGCGATTGCAGCATAAGACAATCGACAGCATTATTTATTCCAGAGCCTTGCCGGGTTGCGGATGATTCCGAAATCGGGCAGGGTTCTGGAAAGAAACCCGATAACGATGGAGTGCAACAAGCACTGCATCAGCACAATGACCAGCAGGTAACGAAACAAGGGAAGCGTCCACGGAATATCCGTACCCTGCGGAAAGGGCAGGTCAGTAAAATCAAAATATAAACAAGAGCTGTAGCCTGCAGTAGTTCACTCCGTAGGGCAATGACCCTGTTAGAAAGCTTAGCGGGCACTCGGTGTATGAGCAGGTGGGACGAAGGAAGTTGGTACACGATACCATTAGACACGGAAGGTTCACCATCATAGTTAACAGAGGATTTATAGCCTTTATAAAGCAAAACAAAGGGACGCTTTATAAACTGCACCCTCTTCTAACTATTCAGTACAAGATACAATGACTGTCATACACTTGTGGCTCTGTTTTATGAGGTAAATATTTAAAGAAAAGCCTGAAAAATCAGTGATTTAGGGCTTGACATTATAGGAGACTTCCTGTATAATAAAAAGGGAACTTTGACATATCTTTTCGGTTTACGAAAAAGATCACAGTCGTCAAGTCCGAAAAAGATGCCTATAAGCATGTGCTTAAGGCGATGAAAAAGCGTGATTACAGCACTAGCTATTGTGCGGACGGAGCGGTGTATTACGAGACATTTGTACTCGCATTGCAGCATCATCCGGAGTACAATTATAGTCTGGTCATCTGGAAGAGTACCGATGGAACATTTGATTACCGGGCAGGTAATGACCTGAGTGCGGCGCAGATCACGGGTAAAATAAAACAGGCGAATGCAAAGGCGAACGCGATTATTCCCCGGATTATCAGGGACGGAATGACGCGCAAACAGAAGCTGCGTGCGATCCACAATTATCTCGTGAAAAACTGTGTCTACGATGAGAACGCGCGCAGATACGGATATGATGATGCCTATACCGCATATGGTTGTCTGATTGAGAAAAAGGCGGTATGTCAGGGCTATGCAGGTGTTTTTAACCTGCTTGCCGCAAAAGCCGGCATCTGTTCGATCGCCGTTCCGGGTGAAGCCGGTGGCGGATCACATGCGTGGAATTATGTGAAAGACGGAAGCAGCTACCGCTATATTGATGTGACCTGGGATGATCCGGTGCAGGATCAGGGTGCGAAGGCTGCCGTGAAATAGACTTATTTTTACTTGACACAGGCACAATTTGAACTGACCCACACATGGGATAAGGTAGAGAATGCTTTATAGAGTCGGCGGAAATTTATTTACGGGAATACATAACAGATGAAAGGGAGGATACTACTTATGAAAAAACAGCTTACAGCACTTGTTTTATGTATTTGTATGGTATTGTCGGTGCTGCCATTTTCAAGTACACAGGCAGCTGCAGAGGAGACGAGCAGTGTTGGCACAAGCAATATTAGCATCGGAGACTATATCAGGCTGGGAAACTATAACGGGCAGCCAATCTTATGGCGCTGCGTCGATGTTGATGAGATGGGACCGCTCATGCTCTCCGATCAGGTGCTGGCAACGATGGCTTATGATGCCAAAACAAGTGAAAACAGCGCTACGCGTTCGCACAGCCGTAACCTAAAGCGTGGGACATATGGCTCAAATCAATGGCGTGACAGCAATATGCGTTCCTGGCTGAATTCCAAGGCGGAAGCCGGGAAGGTAGAATGGCTTTGCGGAAACCCTCCAAAGAGTGGCTTTGTAGGAGAGAATCCATATGACCAGGCAGCAGGCTTTTTAAACGGCTTTAAGGAGGACGAGATCGCAGCGATTAAAACGGTAACCCAGCGTTCGATCGTATCCCATCCGGAATATAATGCGGGAATGATCGAAGGCCAGGGGGCAGATCTGCCTTATGACACAAATATAGAAGCAGCCGCTAACGGATTTGATCAGGCCTATTATGAGAACGTTACGGATAAAGTATTCTTAATGGATGTAAAGCAGATAAACAAAGTCTATCAAAATAACAGCCAGCTTGGAGACAGTTATCATATTGCTTATAAGGGTGGCGTGAGGTGGCCTTACTGGCTGCGGACTCCGGTGACGGATTGCAACCACGATATGCGCTATGTGGAGACGGATGGAAGAATAGACAGAAACGCTCCGTATTTAGGCTTTTATGGTGTCCGTCCGGCGTTTTATCTTGATACGCAATATTATCAGGTGACTGGTGGAGACGGTACAGCTGATTCCCCTTACCGCGGTGCAGCCGTAAATAAACCGGAGGAGAACTTTACAGTTTCCGGAGATGGACCAACACCGGGGCAGGAGTGGGATGTTTCGCTTGACAAGAGTATACAGTTATATCTTGGACCGAATTATTCCAAGAGCAAGAAATACGAATCTGCCACGATACCTATCCAGGTCATCCAGAAGACGCGCAGCGATAATGAGAATATGGTTGTCGTCATCTGCGGTGAAGGTTACACAAAAGGCGAGCAGCAAAAATTTGTTGCAGCTGCCAAACGGTTATGGGAAGGCGCGATGCAGTATGAGCCATATAAGACGTACAAGGATCGCTTCAATGTATATGCATTATGTACGGCATCGGATAAAACGTACAGTGCCATTGATGGATATGACAGTACATTTTTCGATGTATGGGGAAAGAATATATCCGTGAATGGAAGTCAGTGGAAGAACCATATTTTTGAACGGTGTATCGGACCGGCGTTTATCGAGAAAGTGCATGATGCCCATATTCCGCAGCAGGCAGATCCGAATGTAGATTGGGATTTTGAAAAGTATAAATATGTACATGACTACATCAGCCAGTTCGTACTTCTGGTCAATTCTGCAAATGATTTTGGCGGGGCATTCAACGATCTTGATTACGGATTCCATTATATTGTCAGCCCTGCATACAGCCAGCGTGCAGTCGAAACGCTTACGCATGAGCTTGGTCATGGTCTGTTATGGCTTGGAGACGAGTACAACAGCGGATCTTTTATGGGAGAAGCGTCTGAAAAAACTTCGCTAAACAGAACGGGGATCAGTGATCCTGAACAGGTAAAATGGAGACAGCTGCTTGGCTTCCGGAAGACATACAGTGTTCCTCATACAGATTATGATACGGATAAGATTTATAATTCCAGCCGTGAATGTATGATGCGCCAGACCTGGAATGGTTTCTGCGAGGTATGTAAGCTGCAGGGAAATAAGCGGATGCGCCAGCTGGTCACAGAGGGTCCGGATCTGTATGTGGCAGAACCGGAAGTGACAAAGCGCACAGATGCATATACGAAGCTTTCAGATTTTAGTGATGCAACCGGTTGGGGTTATACAAAATTTGACGCAGACAAAAAGACACGCCTTTTGACAGGGGCAGATAAAATTACTTTCCAACCGACAGAGATGAAGGGGCAGAAGATTGAGCTGCGTACAATCGTGCAGAACCTTTCCGATACAAAGCTCAGTCAGGTGACATTACAGGTATGGGTAAACCATGCTGACGGAACCATTGCTACTGCTGATGGTCAGCCTGTAGCAGCGTCAGAAACGTTCAAGATTCCGCTTTGGACGGAAAAGGGCAATTTCCGCCCGAAGGGAACGTTGGAATATCATGGAAGCGATTTTAATTCCGGTTTGAAAAATTGTTCCCTCTTATATACCATCCCGTCCAATGCAGATCTGCGAACCGGTGACACGGTCGGATATGCAGTGAGGGATGAGCAGGGAACTGTTCTTGCTTACGAAGGAACGCTTCCAAACAAAGGTCAGGATATCTTGCCGGCACCGGAGCCTGCAAAGAGTTATACAGTTACTTTTTGTTATAATGACGGAAGAGAAAATACAACAAAAACGACCGGAATCAATGGAAAACTCGGTGATCTTCCGGCACCGGCCCGTGAAGGATATGTGTTTGACGGATGGTATACGACAGGTGGTGAGAAAGTTGATTTGACAAGAGTATATAGCAGCAATACGGTGTTGTATGCAAGATGGAGTGAATATATCGCACCGTCACCGAATGTTAAGAAAGCTCCGGTCATTCTGCTGGCGACAAGCCCGGATACAGTGACCGAAGGAGAACAGGTCATGTTAAGTGTCAGCGAAACCTCAGGATTTGGTGTGGATTTAAGCGGAGTAACTTACACGGCAGATCCTTCGCTGCCGATATCCGGCACAGGGGAGGCTCAGACGATCCGGCTCGATCAAGCTGGTACTTATACATTTACTGCTCATTATTCCGGTGATAATGAGAAATATCTTGCGGCCGACAGTAATCGTGTTACCGTAACCGTAACGAAAAAAGCGGATGTCAGCGGAGGAACAACGTCAGGAGGTGGATCATCGTCAGGAGGCGGTTCCACGGCAGGAGGCGGATCTTCAGCAGGAGGCGGATCTTCAGCAGGGGGCGGATCCTCGTCAGGAGGCGGTGCAGCAGCAGGAGGTGCCACCGCGGGAGGCGGCGCAGCTAACGGAAATGCATCTGCAACAACTACGCCGGACATCAAGGATTCGGATGGAACGACTGTTGCCATAGTGAACGGTAAAAAAGGAATGATCACAGCAGAAGTGCAGCTTAGTGAAAAGGCGATCGCAAATGCTGAAAAATCAGGTGAAGCAGTTAAACTTCCGGTTGAAGTAAAGGCAGGTAAAAATATAAAAGCTGCATCCACTGTGACCATCAATCTACCGGAGGGTGCAGGGAAAACGAAAGTGAAGATTCCGGTAAAAAATATGACCGTAGGTACAGTCGCAGTGCTTGTCAATGCCGATGGCACTGAGAAAATTGTGAAGAAATCAGTGGCTGCAAAAGATGGAGTTCAGCTGATCGTGGACGAAGACACTACAGTGAAGCTCGTAGATAAGGCGAAAAACTTTAAGGATACAAAAAAACATTGGGCGAAGGATTCCATTGATTTTGTAAGTGCACGCGGGCTGATGAATGGAAAGAGCAGTACGGCTTTTGCACCGGAAGCAAAAATTACCCGGGCACGGCTATGGACGATTCTCGCACGATGGGAAGACGTAGATCTGACAGGTGGAAAGAAGTGGTACAGCAAAGCACGTGCATGGGCTAAAAACCAGGGAATTTCGGATGGCAGCAGACCAAATGCTGCGATAACGAGAGCCGAGGCGATCACAATGCTATGGCGTGCGCAAGGAAAACCGGCAGCAGAGCAAGAGACAGCTTTTAAAGATGTTTCTTCTGATGAATACTACGCACAGGCAGTGGCGTGGGCCAAAGAGAAGGGTATCGCACAAGCGAATAGCAAAGGACGATTCAATCCGGATGCTGCCTGTACAAGAGCGGAAATAGCCGCATTCCTGTATCGGATGTCGTTGAGTGAATAAACGGTTTACATGTACCATCTGGTATAAAGATAGCAGGAAGGAGATACCTGATTTGAAAAGAACTGCAAAAATCATTTTGACAGGAGTCTGCCTCGGCTTGATTTTACATTGATTTAATCAAAAAAGAAAAATGGACGATACAGAGAAATCTGTATCGTTTATTTTTCGTCTTTTTTAATTTATAGGAAAGTTCTAACTTTGGGATAGCTAGATATGAAAAGGGCCCGCAATTTAGCGGGCACGACAAGTAAACGATAGGTTTTAGAAGATATAGAAGCCTTCAGCTCCAGGAAAGTCTTCACCAAACTCATCGTCTTCATTTAAGAAGTAATCCATATCAAGCAAATCATCCTCACTCATGTGGCGGATGTCATCAGCAGTCATGCCTTCAGGTGGATTCTGTATGTACTTGTTTCTGATTTCATCTGAACGTTTTGACATAGTATTTTCCTCCGTTTTTTACATTCTATCACAGAGGAAGGTGTGATGTATATATTTATGCTGATGAAGTATATGAGAGCCTGCCCATAGCGTTACTGTTCAGACCATTGTAAAAACTGACGAAATTTTAAAAAAATATATTTGTGGATAAACTCAAGCAGGATGGAAAGTTTCGTTAACGACTTCCGAATCCTGCTTTTTCTTTTGAAATTATAAACAGTACCTGCATATTTTCCTGCTTTTACATGGCTGGAATACGGATTTCCAGTCCTGCTTCTTTCATTTTTCTTCCGGTTATCCACCGTCATTCTGCCAGTCCCGGAATTCGTCCGATTTCCCATTCGTCCCTGTTTTTGCTGTACTTATCCTATACTTAAGGAGGCACAAATGAACGCAGATGATAAAAGCAAACTCAAAGCATATGAAGAACTTATAGGCAGTCTTGAGCATACAAACGGACTGCAGCACAGGGTCATTGAAACCCAGTCCTCATTGATCAAATCCCTTGAGGAACATAATGCAGAATTAGAAAAAATCATTGATGATCTGACAAACATTTAAGGAAAGGACGCGGCATGGGGATGGGAAATTCTTTTGAAACCATTACAGTACTTCAATACAGGCTGAAAGAAGCACAGGAAGAACTTGCAGCCTTTCAATCGGGAGAAAAATATATCCGAATGGAAAAACAGCACCTTACACAGGTGCGTGCCCTGGAACGCAGAATTGCAAAACTGGAAGCAGCTGTAGCAAAAGAACACAGCCATGCCATTACGATTTGGAATCAATGGTTTGAGATTTTTGAACAGCTGCAAAAAGAATGCGACCGTATGGTTGCCGAAGCAGTAAAAAAGGCGGATATGATGGAAAAAAGGGCCATCCGTGCAGAAAGACAGCGCGACACTGCCCTTGAAAAAGTAACTTTCCAGAGACGGGAACTTTACAAAGTAAAGACAGAGCTTGATGATGAAAAACAAAAAGTACAGAAACTGACGGCACAGATTAACCGGAACTATGAAAACTCATCCATCCCGTCTTCAAAATCTATCGCCCGCAAAAAAACTATCCAACAGCCGCGAAAAGACAGGAAGGAAACCCGGTGGACAGCCAGGACACAGGGGGCACTGCAGAAAGAAACTCACCCCGACAAGGGAAATCTATCTTCCTGCACCCGAAGAAGTACTCCATGACCCTGACTTTAAGAAAACATCGAAAACCATTACAAAGCAGAAAATCGACATCAGCGTAGAAGTGCATGTGACCGGGTATCATGCCGATGTGCACTATAATTCCAAAACAGGTGAACGGATCCATGCACCATTTCCACAGGGAGTCATTGATGACGTTAACTATGGAGGAAATTTACGTGCTTTCCTGTTTCTGCTGAATAATGGCTGCTGTACATCAATTGATAAAAGCCGCAGGTTTTTGTCTGATCTGACAGATGGAAAAATAAACATATCAAAAGGCATGATCAATAATCTCTGCCAGTCATTTGCAGAAAAAACAGAATCCCAGCGCAAAGAGCTTTTCCGTGACATGCTGCTTTCCCCTGTCATGCATACAGACTGTACCAATGCCCGTGTAAACGGGGAAAGTTCGTATGTATTTGTATGTGCGGTTCCGGATGGCGGTGTGCTCTATTTTGCCAGGGGCAAAAAGGGACACGATGGAATAAAGGGCACGGTCGTTGAAGACTATCAGGGGACACTGGTCCACGATCATGATGTAACCTTTTATAAGTATGGAACCGGCCACCAGGAATGCCTTGCACATGTACTGCGTTATCTGAAAGACAGCATGGACAACGAAAAAGACCGTTCCTGGAACAGGCAGATGCATTCCCTGATACAGGAAATGATCCATTACCGGAATGGTTTATCTGAATCAGAAGAGCCAGATCCGCAGACCGTTTCCGAATTTGAAGAACGTTATAAAACAATCCTGTCCATAGCCGGGGATGAATACGACTATGAGCCGCATGGGAAATACTACCGTGATGGATACAACCTGTACAAAAGGATGAAAAAGTATAAGAAAGATCATCTTCTTTTCCTCCATAATAAGAATGTACCTGCCACGAATAACGAAGCCGAACGGCTGCTGAGAAAATATAAAAGAAAACAGGCGCAGGCTGTGTCATTCCGGAGTCCGTCAAGCATCGACCATCTCTGTAAATGCATGAGCATGCTGGTTTTGATGCGCAGAAAAGAGCAGGCCAATCTGTTCCGCGAGATTGCAGAAATATTTGCATAAGAAAACCGATGGTTTTGACTACGATTAGTCTATACCATCGGTTCTTTTGTTACAAGTTTACCTCTGAACAGTAACCTGTTTTTTCTATTTCAGAATATTTTTATTAGTCAAATATTTACATTTAACAGTCATTATGCTAAAATTTATTCACGCTTTTTATATTTTGTATTATCAAAAGCGTGATTTTTGTCATATTGACGTATGTCCTAATATAAAAGCGGCAATTTTCAATATCAACGTACCTGATTACAAGAGCAATTTTTAATGGATGGTGGAAGAATGGCGAGGCAGAACTGAAAAATAATTATTTATCACTCTACGCACAGAATGCAGACTGGAAAGAACGTGTCTTAAAAGACGACTGTGAAATTGTAAAATATACAGAATGATTCCTCTGTACGAATCTGGTACAACGAACAAAGTGAATCTTATGCCCCTCACTGGCATACTGCCATGGAGGTGATTATGCCGGTAGAAAATTACTATGACGTAATCACTGCTTCAAATTCTTATCATATAGAACCGGGAGAAATTCTTGTGATTCCCTCCGGTGAAATGCATCAGCTTATTGCACCGGAAAGCGGCATCCGCTTTATCTTTTTATTTGATTTGTCTGTTATCACTAAATTAAGGGGTTTTACTGCAATCCAGACACAGATGACAACCTGTATCTACATCAACAAAACTTCTTTTCCTCAGATATACGATGATTTTTATCAGCTTTTTGTGCAGATCCGCAACGAATATTTCAGTTTGAACGAGCTGCGGAACTTGCCATCTACTCTCATCTTTTGAACTTCTTTATCCTGTACGGCAGGAACCACCTGAACAATGTACAGCTGTTTCCAAATGTGCGTATCTACAAACAGCAGGAATACCTTCAGAAGTTTAATGATGTGCTGGATTATATTGATGCTCACTATACTGAGGATTTAACCTTAGATGCCGTTGCCTCTTACAGCGGTTTTTCTAAATATCACTTTACAAGGCTGTTCAAACAGTATGCAAACACGACCTTTTATGATTATTTAAGCTACAAACGAATCAAAGTTGCAGAACAACTTCTGACAGAGCCAGAGCTTTCCATCACAGAAATTGCTTTCCGTTCCGGATTTTCAAGCATTTCCACGTTTAACCGCATTTTCCGGCAGCAAAAAAGCTGCACCCCAAGTGAGTATCGTTCCTACTATTGTAAGATGCAGCCTTAACATCTGTCATATATTTTCCACACGATATGCAAAGTCATAGAATTCTGCGCTTCCGCCTGTTTTGGCTGTAGAATAGGCAAACAATCCGTACCGGCATCCCATAAAATGGTCAAGTTTAAAATAGAGCCTATGGCTGCCCACTCGTTGCCATCTGTTTCCACTCCGGTAAAAAATTTCTGCCATATCCCGCATATTTGTAAAATCCACATGGATTTTCAGACGGATATCATCTCCTCCAT
>ENA-OQKL01000524-OQKL01000524.1-human-gut-metagenome-genome-assembly--contig:-NODE-524-length-12016-cov-2.463790_pt1 | contig 12016 bp, 13 predicted proteins | sample MGYA00242779_ERZ504800 | MGnify/ENA primary metagenome ERZ504800 (study PRJEB26092, sample SAMD00036410) | human gut metagenome | host: Homo sapiens | study: EMG produced TPA metagenomics assembly of... | reverse complement strand
CCGCAAGGTGTCGGGATTTTTTTAGGTTTGAAATTCAGCCCTCAATGAGCTCCACAGTCTTCATCTTGACCGGGGTGGTGGGCTTATCGTTCCAGTCGGTGCGGACAGCTGCGATCTTATCCACAACATCCATGCCTGCAACCACCTTGCCAAAGGCAGCGTACTGGCCGTCCAGATGAGGTGCATCCTGATGCATGATGAAGAACTGGCTGCCGGCGCTGTTGGGGTTCATGGCGCGTGCCATGCTGATCACGCCGCGGGTGTGCTTGAGCGGATTGTTCACGCCGTTTGCAGCAAACTCGCCCTTGATGTTCCAGCCGGGGCCGCCGGTGCCGTTGCCCAGCGGGCAGCCGCCCTGGATCATAAAGCCGGGGATCACGCGGTGGAAGGTCAGGCCGTTGTAAAAGCCCTCGCTGACCAGCTTCTTGAAATTCTCACAGGTGATAGGAGCGGCTTCTTCGTTCAGCTCGATATCGATGATGCCGCCGTCTTCCATAGTAATGCGAACCATAACGCTACAATACTCCTTTTGTGTTGCCCCGCAGCAGTGCGGGAGTGTTCGGCAGAAGGCCTGCCGGATATCTCTTATAGTATACCATAGGTTTTGGGGGTTGCAACGCCGCAGATGCAACGTTTTTGTTAAAATTCATCTTTCATCTCCACCATATCGGCCCAAAAGCGCTTGGGGCAGTGGGTCATGCGGCATTTTTCGTTGTGGCGGGCCTTGATCTCCAGCGTCTGGTAGAACTGCTTCCACAATGCCTGAAACTGCTGCTCCCGCTCGCTGGGCGGCGGCAGCTCCAGCGGTGCAGCCAGCTCCAGCAGCCGGGCCTTGTGGTCCTCCTGCAGCAGCACAGCCTGATGCACCGCATCGTAGATCATAAAGTTTTCTTCCGGGAAGCGCCCGCAAAAGTGGGGCCGCAGCAGCGGCAGGATGTAGTTTTTGGGGTGGATGACGGCGCCCAGCATCCCGTCGTGCTCCTCAAACCGCACAAAGCCCTGAAACTTATCCACTTCCCAGTCAAGGCTTTTCTTCATCTCATACAGCGGGGCCACGTCCGGGTGGCCGGTGCGCTTCACGGTGCCGGGGCCGAGGGCGAAGGCCAGATGCAGAAAGCGGATGAGCAGCAGCTCTTTGTCCTCCCGCCCGGAGAGGAAATCCCGGCTGACGAGGTACTCTGTCTTGGGGCCAAGCTTTCTGCCAAAGCTGGCAAACACCCGCTGAGCCTTGGCGTGGTCGGTGGGGATGTCCTTGACCGGGTACAGGGTGGAAGTTTCCTGCTGGGGCGTCCACACCGCAAAGGGAAGCTCGTGCTGGGCAAAGCTCTCGAACACGCAGCACAGAAAGCCTTCAAAGCTGCTGTCGTAGAGGTACACCACATCCGCATCGTGGAGCCTGCGGGCTTTCTGAACTTGAATATTTACAGCGCCTTCGCCAGACATTGCACCGCCTCCTCCCGCACCATGCGCATGGCTGCGCGCGGTGCCACGCCCTGCGTGATCAGATCGTCCACCGCAGGCGGCGTGAACAGACTGAGTTGTTCGCAGCTGCCGCCGAACACGTTGGGGTCGATGAGCGCCTGCGTGATGCGCTCCCGCCCGGCGGTGCCGCGGCCCGGGTGCGCACCCGCAAAACCCTTGCAGGTGATGAAATACTGTGCCCGCTTGAGCACCACGCCCATGCGCTTCAGCTCGTCCAACCCAAGGCTGGAAAGCTTGCGTGCGTGCCAGATGCGCCGGGCGCTTTTGGGGCCGATGCCCGGCACACGCAGCAACATTTCAAAGGGCGCGCGGTTCACATCTACCGGAAAAAGCCCGTAGTGCTGCACGGCCCAGTTGCATTTTGGGTCGAGGTAGGGGTTGAAGCTCTGGTTGGCTTCATCCAGAATTTCGTCTGCCTTGAACTGGTAAAACCGCAGCAGCCAGTCAGCCTGATACAGCCGGTGCTCCCGCAAAAGCGGGGGTTTGGTGTCCAGCGCAGGCAGGCGGGTGTCCTCGGTTACCGGGATGTAGGCGGAGTAGAACACCCGTTTCAGACTGTACTTCTGGTACATGCCCTCAGTGAGCTTTAAAATGTGGTAGTCTGTCTCCGGCGAAGCGCCTACGATCATCTGGGTGCTCTGCCCGGCGGGTGCGAACTTTGGCGCATGGCGGTAGACGGTCAGCTCCTGTTTGCTCTGCGCGCCGGAAACTGCGATCTGCTTCATGGGCCGGAAAATGGAGTGCCGCCCTTTGTCCGGGGCCAGCAGGTTCAGGCTGCGCTCGCTGGGCAATTCCACGTTCACGCTCAGACGGTCGGCCAGATACCCCAGCTGCTGCAAAAGTTCCGGGCTTGTGCCCGGGATGGCCTTGGCGTGGATATAGCCCCCAAAGCGGTATTCGCCCCGCAGCAGCCGCAGCACCGCCAGCATCCGCTCGGTGGTGTAGTCCGGGGTGCCCAGTACCGCACTGGACAAAAACAGCCCCTCGATGTAGTTGCGGCGGTAGAACTCCATGGTCAGCTCTGCCAGCTCCCGGGGTGCAAAGGTGGCGCGGGGGATATCGTTGGAGCGGCGGTTGACGCAATAGCCGCAGTCGAAGGAGCAGCAGTTGGTCATGAGTACCTTGAGCAGGCTGACGCAGCGGCCATCGGCGGTAAAGGCGTGGCAGCAGCCCGGGGCGTAACAGCTGCCGACCCCGCCCGCTCCTGCTGCCCGGGAAGCGCCGCTTGAGGTACAGGCCACATCATATTTTGCGCTGTCCGCCAGGATCGTCAGCTTATCCATCAGGCTCTGTTCCATGGGACACCTCCGAAAAATGGGTATAAAAAACGAAAGCCATACAGGATGGCTTTTCTTTTTCAGGCGCTGGTGGGGACGTTTTTACCACTTCGCCTTGGTACTCCACCACACGACCTGCAATGTGCAGATGGTTGAGCTCTTCACCCTTGATGACCAATTTCCTTATAGGCCGGGTTGAAGGGCTGCAGCACCACGCAGTTGCCGCGCTGGATGTAGCGCTTCAGGGTGCCCTCGCCCTCGTCGCCGTAGATCAGTACGCCCAGATCACCGTTTTCCAGCGTGTCCTGCTTGTGCACCAGCGCAAGGTCGCCATCCTGAATGCGGGGCTCCATGCTGTCGCCGCGCACCACCAGATAAAAATAGTTGGAGGGGTCCTTCACACGGGCATACTCCTGACCGTAGTCCTCCTCAAAGGCGAGGGCACCGTAACCGGCCTTTACCGTGCCGATCACCGGGATCAGGCTTTCAGAATAGCTGCCAAAGAACCGCTCTTCCGGGGCGGAAACATTGCTTACCGGGCGGTACAGGCCCAGCAGATAATCTGCTGTGGTGTTCAAAAGCTCGGCAATGCGGGCCACGGTAGACGGATCGGGAGAGGACTTGCCGCTTTCCCACTTGCCGACAGCCTGCTGTGTCACGCCCAGTTTGGAAGCCAGCTCAGCCTGGCTGATGCCCTGCTTTTTGCGGCACTGCTTCAAAAGCTCTGAAAACGACATGGTATATTTCTCCTTTACACCGCGAGGAAATTTTCTTGTGTTTATTATACAACAAAAAGGTGTACTTGTAAAGACCTGAAACAGGCCAAGACCCAAAAAGGTTGTGGTAAATTTTGTTTTTAAGGGCTGAAAGAAAAAAAACTTGCGCCAAAGGCTTGACACCGGCGTGCAAATCTGGTAAATTAAATAGGCATTCGACACGGCGTAAGGCGGATGTCCACAAGGAGAGATGTCCGAGTGGTTTAAGGAAGCAGTCTTGAAAACTGCCGTACGGCAACGTACCGTGGGTTCGAATCCCACTCTCTCCGCCATTTTTTTAATTGAATAAGTGTAACACACTTTGCTCTGGAGTAGTACTCAAGAGGTCGAAGAGGCGCCCCTGCTAAGGGCGTAGGTCGTCTAAACAACGGCGCGAGGGTTCAAATCCCTCCTACTCCGCCAAGAAAAAGCTCGTTGATTCGTTGAAATCAATGGGCTTTTTACCTTTTTAAAGGAAAAATGCGGCTTGTGGAACAAAAAGGAGGAACCAATGGCGTTTGGCGTTTTGGCAGGTCAGATCACGGTGATCTTTCTGGAAGTGCTGCTGGGCTATGTAGGTGCACGCAGCGGCATTATCAAGGATCGTGACAGCAAGGTTTTTGTCGGATTTTATCATGAAGCTTCTGCTGCCCTGTACCATGCTGGCTGGTGCAGCCGTGGACGGTGAGCCGGAGCTGCTCACTCAGGCAGGGGTGCTGTTCGTGCTGCTGCTGGCACTGTTTGTGGTGACCACCGGCCTGTGCCGGTTGAGCAGCTGGCTGCACCACGACACGCCGGGCAAGTATGCGGTGCTGGTGGGCACGGCGGCTATGCCCAACTGCGGCTTCATCGGCCTGCCGCTGTGCAGCGCCCTGCTGGGCACCGCGCGCGGCACTGTGTTTGCAGGCATGGCCATGGCCTCTTATAATGTATGGTTCTTTACCTATGTGGTGTGCCTGTTCCGCCCCGGCGAGAAGATCCGGCTCAAGACCTTCATCACCCCCACCAACATTGCCACGGTGGCTATGCTGGTGCTGCTGGCCACCGGCTGGCGGCTGCCCGCACCGGTGCAGCAGTTCTGCAGTGCGGTGGGCGGCTGCACCACCCCGCTGGCGCTCATGATCGTAGGTGTGCTGCTGGCAGACAGCGACATCCGTGCGCTGCTGCACACCGGTTTCCTGTACCGGGTCACCCTGCTGCGCGGCATCCTGTTCCCGCTGCTGTTCATGCTGCTGCTGTGGCTGCTGCCGCTGGACAATGTGCTGCGCACCGGCCTGTCCATCATTGCATGCTGCCCGGCCGGCAGCCTTGCCGCTGTGCTGGCCAAGCAGACCGGCACCGAAGCGACCCTTGCCAGTCAGGCGGTGGCCCACTCCACCGTGTGTATGCTGGTCACAGTGCCTGCCATGCTGCTGCTGACCGGTGCGATGTTCCCGATGTGAGAAGCTGTAAAAAGCCCGCTGTCTTTGGACGGCGGGCTTTCTGCTGTTATAGCATAAGGTTCGTGATACCTGCTAGCACCAGCAGGTGCACCGGGTAGAACCAGTAAAAGGCTTTTTTCTGCAGCGGACTGCACGCGCCGCGCTGCCCGTTGTAGAACCAGACCAGCACAAAGGCCAGCGGCGCGGTCAGCTCGAACAAAAACAGCAGCGCACCTGCAAGGCACTGCCGCTTGCGGTCTGCGCGGGTCAGGTACAGGGTGCAGATGATGAGCACGCCGATGGCGTGGTAGTCGGTGTTGACAGCCAGCGCCAGCGCGGCGCAGCCGCCCGCCCACACAAGCCCCTGCCAGCCGGGCAGGCCGTTTTCCTTTTCAAAGCGCTTGAGCCCTGCCATAGCCAGTACGCCCAGCGCCAGCGTCCAGTAAACGTTCTGCGCACTGGGGTCAAAGGGGGTGCGGAAGAACGCAAGGTCAAAGGGTACCTCGCTCAAAATGCCGAACAGCACCAGCCGCCCAAGGTAGCCTTTGACGTTGTGGGTGTGCACAAAGCCCTCCACCAGCAGGAAGCAGAAGATGGGAAAGGCCAGCCGCCCGATATACCGCAGCACACGGTCTGCCGCCAGCAGGGTGCTGACCGGGATGCCACCGCAGCTGGCAGCACCGGCGGCGAGGGCCGGCAGCAGGATACCGGCTTCGATGCAGGAAGCGCCGATGTGATCAATGAGCATGGTGATGCAGGCGATGTATTTGAGCGCTGTGCCGCTGAGTCCACAGCGGACAGGGGCTTTGGCAGTCTCGGTCATAAGGAATCCCTCACTTGATAAAAAATCTACTTTTTGTGCTTTTTTAATGATACGGCGCAGGCTGGCAGGCTCCTGCGTCATCCTTGACAAAATACGCCGGAAAGGCGCATAAATCGGGCGAAAATGCTTGACAGAAAAGGCGCGGGATAGTACAATCAAGAAGATAATTGAACTATCTCAAATGAAAGATGAAAAAGATTCACAGAGAATCGGGCGTCTCCGAACCAGTAAAAACGGAAGGAGGCTTTGGGCATGACGCTTTTTTCCTACGAGATTTTTGATGCCGTGGCCCGGCAGGGCAGCTTCAACAAGGCGGCACAGCAGCTGCACCTGACCCCATCGGCCATCAGTCACGCCATTGCCGTAATGGAGGAGGAGCTGGGATTTGCTCTGTTCAACCGCGGCAAGAACGGCGTATCCATGACCAGCTACGGCGCATCCCTGTACCCCTCTATTCGCGATGTGCTCAACAGCGACGAGGCCCTCAAGCAGAGCATCGCCCGCCTGAACGGCCTGGAAAAGGGCAAGGTGAAGCTGGGCGTATTCAACTCGGTGTGTGCTTCGCTGCTGCCGGGCCTGCTCAAAAGCTTTATGACCCACTACCCGCAGATCGAGATCGAGGTGTATCAGGGCACCTACGACGATGTGAAGGAATGGCTGCGAACCGGTCAGGTGGATATCGCGTTCCTTTCCTCCTCCTGCCGTGAAGAGTTCAACCTCACCGAGCTGTTCCGCGAGCCGCTGCTGTGCATCGTGCCGCAGGACTGGCCCGAACCGGAAAACGGCGTGATGACTCCCGCCCTGATGAACGGCCAAAGCTTCGTTGTGCAGTGCGATGCCACCGATGCTGAGATGCGCCAGTTCCTGAAAAAATATAAGATCGGCACCGAGCGCCGCTGCCATGTCATCGACGACCAGTCCAACATCGCCATGGTGGAAGCAGGTCTGGGCATTTCCATCATGCCGCAGATGCTGCTGCGCGACTGCAAGGCTGCGATCAAGATCTATCCCATCGAGCCAGAGGAAGACCGTGTGGTGGGCCTGGCTGTGCAGCGCCCCGCCGCAATGGCCCCGGCAGTGGAACAGATGTTCCACCACATCGTGGACTACTGCAGGCAGATCGAGCTGAGATGAGCCGGACACCTTTATACTATACCATAAAACAGTCTGTGTGTGGAGCATGGACTGTTTTTTTATTAAGAAAGAGCGATTGTATCAGCGTGCAAAATCCGCTATACTTAGAAAAACAGGCTGGTTTTATGCAGAAGCCTTGATTGGAGCAGAAAGATGAAGACCATAAAACGACGTGCCTTTTGCAAGGCGGCAGCAGCTGCCGTGGCAGGCGTGCTGGCCCCGCACGCGGCGGCAGAGGCTTTGCTGCCGCAGGACGCACAGGCTGTGGTGGGCAGTGCGGTGCCGGAGGATTACTACTCCTTTGCCTTCCGCAGCGACCACAGCGAAACAGATCTCTCCCACGATTTTTATTATACAGATGCCTTTTTTGAGAACACGGCGCTGCAGTACAGCCACAAGCTGGCACTGGCAACGCTGGGCCTTGTGGCGGCAAGCGGCAACACCTACCAGAGCGATGCGCTTTACTGGGTGGAGGGTGAAGCGGGCCGTGAGGACAGCATTGCGGATGCCTACCAGAAGCTTGGCTTTGCCAATGCGGTCTATGCGGGCTACCAGTGCAGCCTGAACACCCCGGTGGATACCGCGGGCTGTGCTTTTGCGCAGAAAACACTGGTACAGGATGGCCAGCGCACCACCATTATTGCAGCCATGCTGCGCGGTGTCGGCTATGGTGCCGAGTGGGCCAGCAACCTGCATGTGGGCGAAAGCGGCGGGCACTATGGCTTTGTGACAGCAGCAGAGCAGTTTTTTTGAAGATCTGCAGGACTACCTGAAAAAAGCTGAGGCTGCAGCGGGAACGCTGGGCACCATCAAGCTCTGGCTGGGCGGCTACAGCCGCGGCGCGGCTGTGGCAAACCTGACGGCGGCGCGCATCCGGCAGCAACTGCCGCAGATCGCGCAGGAAAATACCTTTGTTTACACCTTTGCCGCACCGGCGGCACTGACGGCAGCAGACCGCCCGGATCTGCAGGCGGACTACGACAACGACCACATTGCAGACGGCGGACTGAAAACGGATTGGGATGTAAGCAATATCTTCAACATCATTTCCAGCGGCGATATCGTGGCCCGCGTGATGCCGGAAGAGTGGGGCTACCACCGCAACGGAAACGACCGCTTTCTGCCCTCCACGGCGTACCAGAACGAGCTGGATGATCTGAGCATCATCGAGAGCCGGATGGGCGGCGTGCCGCTGCGGTTCGACCAGCTGGCCACAAAGGAAGATGTGGATTCGGTGATCGCGGCGGCTCTGGCGTTCTGCAAAAGCGCCGCAAATTACCACGAAAAATATGAAGCTGCCTTTATGGATATGCTGCAGTGTGCCTTTACCCTCTCGGAGAAAGAGGCAGCCGAGGGCGTGATCCTGGACGATGAAGCTGTGATGGAACGGCTGCGCAGCATGGAGAACATCCGCAAAATGTCGTGGACGAAGGTGCTGCGCTGCGTGATGACGGCTTCGGCCATGAGCAGACCCATTCTGGAGCAGGTGGGGGCCATCGTGCCGCTGCGGGCGCAGCAGGTGGTGGTGCCGGTGCTGGCGGTGGGTCTGTGCCACGAGGTGGAGAGCGATGTGCTGCGGATGCTGGTGTACTACATCCTCAGCCTGATGAGCGTGAACAGCCCGGCAGACAGCGTTCTGCGTGCGGCATTCTGCCACTACCCGGAAAACTACATCACCCTGATGGAATATTACGACCCCGCCGAGCACGGCATGGAAGCCTATACCCGAAAATAAAATCTCCGGAAATAAAAAAGAGGGGCTGTTGCAAAATAAAAATGCGATAGCAGCTTGCACAAAGGAATAGCGCAAAATCAGAAACCCGGAACCCTTTTTGAGCCGTTGGCCCTGAAAAGGTTCCGGGTTTTGTGCTATTTGCTGGCGCAGGACCGTTCTGCTGCCCCGCCTGCGGCGTGGCCGTGCTGTTCGAGTCCTGTACCGCCCACCAAAACTCTTCAACTCTTGCGAGTTTCCGAAGCGCTCTTGTTGGGGCGTGCGGAGCCCCAAACCCTGCTTCATAATATCGATCATGACCGATCAACGACTGATTTATAGTAATTGCCAAAGTCTGCAAGTGCATTGACAATTGGCAACATTTCCGTTCCGAGATCGGTCAACCCATATTCTACTTTGGGAGGATTCTCGTGATAATCACGGCGGTAGGCAAGTCCATCATCAATCATCTGTCTTAAGCTCTCGGTCAAAACTTTCTGCGAGATCCCGTCGATGCTTCTTTGCAACTCATTGAATCTCCATGGACGCTCTTTCAGATTGCGCAGAAGCAAGAGTTTCCATTTTCCGCCAATCAGGGATACTGCTGTTGCAACCGGACATTCCGGCAGTTCTTCTTTTGTACGCATATCAGTCACCTCTGTATATAGTATATCACATTCATTTTTGAGTGTACAGTTACAAAAAGGTGCGTACTTGTTTTTGAATGTGTGAGCTTCTATACTTAGCTCAGGCAATGAAAGATTGCGAATCAAAATGGAGGTGCTTACAATGGCAAGCTACACAAAAATGACAGTTGGAAAAGAAAATCGGACGGAGCTTCATGAAAAGCTCGCCCTGACTGGTGCGGAGATCAGCCTGAATACGCTTCCTGCGGGAGCAAATGTTCCGTTTGTCCACTCCCACAAGGCAAATGAGGAAATCTACGGTGTTCTTTCCGGCAAAGGCAAGGTCGTTATCGATGGCGAAGAAATCAGCCTTGCAGCAGGCGACTGGCTGAGGATTTCTCCCGTGGCAAAACGTCAGTTCTTTGCTGCAAGCAATTCTGAGATCACTTATATTTGTATTCAGGTCAAGGAGAATTCTCTCGAAGGCTATACTGCAACGGATGCTGTGATCTACTGATAAAACATATCAAAACAAAAGGCAGGATACCATCGCCACGATGATACCCTGCCTTTGCTCGTTCCTGTTTACCGTTCCGAGTAGTCCTTTCGCAGAACTTGTCGGGGAGAAGCTTCTCCATCTGCTAACGCAGACCGTTCTGTTGCTGTCGCAAACGCAAAACCTCCGATAAACAAAAACGTACCCGAACCCTTTTTCAAGAATTGGGTTCGAGTACGAACTGTATGGTGGAGGATGGGGGACTCGAACCCTCGACCTCTGCGATGTGAACGCAGCGCTCTAACCAGCTGAGCTAATCATCCATAACGAACAAGTAATATTATAGCCGGGAAATAGGTGTTTGTCAAGCGTTGGGCAGGGTATTTTTTTAGTAAAAAAGGCAAAACGCGGGAACTGTGCGCAGCAAGGGCAAAGTTCAGGGCATAAATAAAATCAGGAATTATGGAGTGGGTGCTATATTTATTCATACAATCTCGTTTATAATAAAAAGACATTTCAATATTGTTGTAAAAACTGGGGGAGAGCGCTTTGTTAAAATTACAGTTGCCGCGCCCGGCAGGCAAACAGCCGGCCGCGGCCCAGCCACAGCCCGAACGCCCGCAGGTGCCGCTGCTGGAAACAGACCCAGCCATGGGCCTGACCGCGGAACAGGCAGCCCAGCGCATGGCGGCGGGGCTGGATAACCGTGCGGCGGCTTCGCCGACCCGGAGCGAAACCGAGATCATTCGGGATAATATTTTTACGTTTTTCAATCTGGTTTTTATCGTGCTGGCGCTTTGCCTGGCATTGGTGGGGTCCTTTGCGAACATGACCTTTTTGGGGGTTGTGATTGCCAATACCATCATTGGCACGGTGCAGCAGCTGCGCAGCAAGCAGTACGGTGGACCAGCTGACCCTTGTCGGCGGCGCATAAGGTGCGCTGCCTGACGGGACGGAAAAGCAGTTTGCTGCCCAGCGAAGAGCTGGTGCGGGATGACAGTTGTGGACGTTTACCTCCGGCGAGCAGATCTGTGCAGACGCCGTTGTGTGCACCGGCAGCGCTCAGGCGAACGAAGCCTTGATTACCGGCGAAGCAGAGCCGGTGCCCAAGAACGTTGGCGATGTGCTGCGGTCCGGCAGCTTTCTGGTATCCGGCCGGTGCACCGTGCGCCTGACCCATGTGGGTGCCGAAAGCTATGCCAGCAAGCTGGCAACCGAAGCCCGCGAGGGCGGCCACAAGGTTGCCAAGGGCGAGATGATGCGCTCGCTGGATGGGCTGATCCGGGTGATCGGCATTGCGCTGATCCCGATGGGCGTGGTAATGTTCCTAAAGCAATATGTCAGCCTGGAACTACCGCTGCGGGATTCGGTGGAAGCTACGGTGGCGGCGCTGATCGGCATGATCCCCGAAGGGCTGTATCTGCTGACCAGTGTGGCCCTCGCCGTCAGTATGGTGCGGCTGGCGCAGCGCAAGGTACTGGCGCAGGATATGAATTGTATTGAAACGCTGGCCCGCGTGGATGTGCTGTGCGTGGACAAGACCGGTACCATTACCGAGGCCCGGATGGAAGCCGGGGAGCCGCTGCTGCTGACCCCTGATGCCTGGCCGCAGGACAGGGTATACACCGTGCTGCATAGTATTTACGCGGGGACTGAACCGGATAACGATACCGCCCGCGCCATGGTACAGCGCTTTGGCAAACAGAACGGCACGCCTTGGCCGCGCCAAAGCGTGGTGCCGTTCAATTCCGCATACAAATGGAGCGCCGCGACCTTTGCCGAGGGCAGCTTTGTGGTGGGGGCACCGGAATTTGTGGCCGGTGCCCGCTATGCCGAGCTTGCTGCGCAGGTAGAGCCGCTTTTGGAAAAAGGCAGCCGCGTGCTGCTGTTGGCTCGCTGTGATGCTGAGCCGGACCCCAAGGTCGGGCTGGATGCTGACAAGCTGGAGTTTGTGGCCCTGCTGCCCGTTGCCAATCGCATCCGACCAGAAGCACCGGAAACGTTCCGCTACTTTGCCGAACAGGGTGTTGCCGTTAAGGTCATCTCCGGCGATAATCCCGTTGCCGTCAGCGAGGTGGCCCGCCAGGCGGGCATTGAGGGCGCAGAGCGTTATGTGGACGCCGCAACGCTGGATACCGACGAAAAAGTTGCCGAAGCCGTGCGCACCTGCACGGTGTTTGGCCGTGTAACCCCCGCCCAGAAGCGCAAATTCGTGAAAGCATTGCAAGCGGATGGCCACACCGTTGCGATGACGGGCGACGGCGTGAACGATGTGCTGGCCCTGAAGGATG
>ENA-OQKL01000523-OQKL01000523.1-human-gut-metagenome-genome-assembly--contig:-NODE-523-length-12035-cov-2.503947_pt1 | contig 12035 bp, 15 predicted proteins | sample MGYA00242779_ERZ504800 | MGnify/ENA primary metagenome ERZ504800 (study PRJEB26092, sample SAMD00036410) | human gut metagenome | host: Homo sapiens | study: EMG produced TPA metagenomics assembly of... | reverse complement strand
ATTACAGTCCATGGATGATGTGAAAGGGATGAAATGGTTTACGAGGTGCTGCAGAAATCTTCTGTTCCCTGCGGCATGGTGCAATAATGATAGGCTTTGTGCCGGAAAGTTTGTCGAGTGGCGTTATTATAATCCGGTGATCGATAAATACATGATGTTGAAAGATACCCTGGTGGAAGATCCTGTCACAAAGAAAAAGTACCGGATCGAGATCAGTATAGATATCAGCGAGGAGCGTTCACAGGACAAGATGATCCAGAAGTACAGGGATATGGAGTCCTTTGTCAACGAGGCATTGAAGGAAGCACTTTCTGCCGAGTCGCCGGACGAGACGATCCGTATTATTCTGGAATATCTCGGAAAAGCGCTGAACGGAGAGAAAACGTATATTTTTGAGAGGAACAGAGATGGCAGGGATGATAATACATATGAATGGACAGCGCCGGGAGTGCCACCGGAGATCGACAATCTCCAGAATCTTCCGCCGGAGATCTGTGAGAACTGGTATCACATTTTTGAGGAGGGAAAATATGTCCGGATACCGGATATTGAGGAGATGCGCCTGAGCGATCCGTTTCAATATGAAAATCTGAAGCGGCAGAATATCCATTCCATTGTTGCCATGCCAATTTATGATGCGGAAAAAATCATTGCTTTTTACGGAGTTGACAATCCGCCGGCAGTTTCATTGGAATATACGTCGGATATGCTTCAGATCATGGGGTTCTTTTCTCAAGTCCTGTATCAAACGCAGGAATCTGATGAGGCGTCTGGAAGATCTGAGCTATAAGGATGCGCTGACTCAGCTTGGAAACCGCTTTGCGATGGAAAAGTATGTGAGACAGATCAATCCGGAGCAGAGCATCGGCGTAGTTTATTGTGACGTTACCGGTTTAAAAGGTGTGAATGGCACACTGGGACATAAGGCAGGGGATGACCTGATCCTTAGAGCCGGTGCATGTCTGGAGCAGGTGTTTGGCGATTACGGCGTATTCCGTATCGGGGGAGATGAGCTGCTTGTATTGTGCGCGCAGATCGATCAGGACACGTTGGCGGAACGCATAAGGCAGTTAGAGTGTCTGACAGCTGAGAAGGACGTAAATATCGCAGTGGGAGTGATCTGGCAGGACAGGGCGGACACACATCTGGATGAACTTCTGCAGGAAGCTGAGAAGCGCATGTATGAGGATAAGGCAGAATACTATAAGAAAACAGGGATTGAGCGGAGAGGTGCAGACAAAAAAGGCTGAATCTGCTCTCACTAAATGAGAATAGATAAAAAAGTGATAATAATTTTGTCTGAAAACGGTATTTTCCTAGGCGAAATGTAAAAATTTTAAAATAGAAATAAAATGATTGTGATTTTGCCATGAGGTACAGTATAATAAGAAATGTCGGTTAAAATGTAAAAATCATGTAAAAAGTTTGTAAATAAAATTGCAGACAGGGATACGTTAGAATGCATAACGTAGTTAGGAGTACAAATGACAACAGTTTACTATTAGTTTTATCGCTGCTCAGCGGAGTGGCACTGTCCTTTTTGGGTATGTCCCTGAATGGGAGACGGGACTGAAGAAAGTGGCGGGAAATAAGCTGGAGACTGGTTCTTTATAAGCTGACGAACACACCGTTGAAAGGAGTGCTGCTTGGAACTGCTGTGACAGCGATCATCCAGTCCTCCTCCGCAACGACTGTTATGGTTGTCGGCTTCGTAAACTCCGGAATGATGAAGGTTGCGCAGGCGATCGGTATCATCATGGGAGCTAACATCGGAACGAGTGTGACAGGCTGGATTTTTGTGTTTGTCGTACATTGACGGTTTCGAACGGGATTGCACAGCTGCTGTCCACAGCGACCATCTCAGCGATCGTGGCGATCATTGGTATTATCTTTAAAATGTTTGTAAAAAAACTCCGGCTTTAAAACTGCAAAATCGGATAAAAACTAACAGCCTGATTGGATAGTATGGAAAATGACTGTACAATTTCGTGGAAAATTCGTGCGAAATCAGATATTACTTGAAATGCCAAAAAAATTCATGTATCATAAACAAGGAATCAAAAAATGTGCGGACCGTGAGTGTCAAGCGTTCGCCTGAATAATAGTTCGCAGGACGGCTCTTCCAAAATATACAGGGCCGGTCCAAATGGGAGGAAACAGATATGGTAAAGAAAAAACCAGCTGCCCAGGCTAAGACAGCAGAGAACGAGACAGTAAAAGTAGAGACCAAAGCAAGCAGAAAAACAACCGCAGCAGAGAAAGAAAGCTGTAAAAGAAGTTGCAAAAGAAGTTGTAAAGGAAACTGCAGCAGCAGAGGAAGCACCTGCAAAAGCAGAGAAAAACCGGCAGCAAAAGCTGCAAAAACAATACCGCACAACAGCAAAGAAAACAACGACAAAGAAAGCGGCTGCACCGAAAAAACCAGCAGCAGCGAAAAAGCCGGCAGAGAAAAAAGCACCTGCAAAAGCAGCAAAGAAAGAAGCGGAGCAGGAGATGATTCTGCAGTTCGGCGGAAGAGAAATCAAGGAGAAAGATCTGTACGAGAGAATCCAGCAGATCTGGATCGAAGGATATGGCAAGAAAGCAGAGGAATTAAAGAGCCTGAAGGTTTATGTAAAACCGGAGGAATTTACTGCTTACTACGTAATCAATGATGATGTAACCGGAAGCATTGATCTGTAAGTATTATGTACCAGCTCTGCAGGAGCAAGAAAAAAGCGTGAGCTTTTCCGAAAAGAAAAGAGCTCACGCTTTTTGATGCCTGTTCCGGCATCAGGATGTTATACCGGGATGATTAGTACTGGCCAGAAGAACCGCCGGACATCTGGCGTTCCTGCTGCTCAATCATCTTTTTGACCATATAACCTCCGACAGAACCATTCTGTTTGGAAGTCAGGTTACCGTTGTAGCCATCACTGAGCGGCACGCCGAGTTCGCTTGCCACCTCAAATTTGAATTTGTCCAGAGCGCCTTTTGCTTCTGGTACTGCTGCGGTATTCGATGAACGATTCGCCATGTTCATTCCCTCCTTTTATCTTTGTGCTTGGTTTAAAAGCTGCTGTGAAGCAGATCCGGATGTGTTTTTCATCTGTTCTGCTACGGTCATAGTATGTGGAAAGAAAACAAAATAAACTTCCAGATTCTGATTTTTTCCGGAAAAGCGGAGAAAGTAAAAGAAGAAGGAAAAATGGAACGGCAGAAAAAAATATAAAAACTGTGTAAAAAATTCACAAAAAGAATTGCGTATTGAAAATAAATTTGTTATAATTGCTGTACATGGTAGTAAAAACAGGAGAAGGGGCGGTTTGCAGTAATGAATATTGGAATCATAGCACACAACAGCAAGAAGAGTCTGATCGAGGATTTCTGTATTGCATACAAGGGAATCCTCATGAAACATGAGGTGTACGCCACCGGAACCACCGGACGGCGGATTGAAGAGGTGACGAACCTTCATGTACACAAGTTTCTGCCTGGAAGCGTAGGCGGAGACAAACAGTTTACCGAGATGATTGAACGCGGCGATATGGATATGGTAATTTTCTTTTACAATCCGACGATGATCAATCCGAAAGAGCCGGATGTCTACAAAATTATCCGTACCTGCGACCAGTACAATATCCCGATTGCAACAAATATCGGAACCGCGGAGTCTCTGATTTTGGGACTTGCAAGAGGAGATCTGGACTGGAGAGAGCAGTTGAAAGCCGACTGATCCATCAAACAAAAACAGTAAGGACGAAAATAAGACCAACATGAGAGTAATAGCAGGAAAATGCCGGAGTCTTCCATTAAAGACGGTTCCCGGCAGACAGACCCGGCCGACGACGGACCGGATCAAAGAAACCTTATTTAACATGCTTCAGCCGTATCTGCCGGATGCGCGTTTTCTCGATCTGTTCGCCGGAAGCGGGGCGATCGGAATCGAGGCGTTGAGCCGCGGCGCCGAGCGCGCGTGGTTCGTAGAGCAGAACAAAGCTGCAGCAGACTGTATCCGGCAGAATTTAAAATTTACGAAGCTGGAACAGCAGGCAGTGCTCCTGCCCATGGAAGCGCATGCAGCTCTGCAGTCGCTTCAGGGACAGGAGCCTTTTGACTGCATTTTTATGGACCCGCCATACGATAAGGGACTGGAAAAGGACGTGCTGTATGCGTTCCGCGACGCCTCTTTTATCGGTGAGGATACCTTAATTATTGTAGAAGCATCGCTGAATACTGATTTCGACTGGGCGGAGGATGCCGGATACGAAATTCTGAAGAAAAAAATCTATAAGACAAATGTCCATGTATTCCTTACCCCGAAAAGCAAACACGAAGGAGTAAAAGAATCATGAAGACAGCCGTATACCCGGGAACTTTTGACCCTGTAACGTATGGTCATCTGGATGTCATTCTGCGTGCATCCAAGCTTTTTGACTGCGTAATCGTGGGAGTTTTACATAATTCCTCAAAATCTCCGTTGTTTTCTGTGGAAGAACGTGTTAATATACTAAAGAAAGCGACCCAGGACATTCCAAATGTCGAAGTCCGTTCTTTCAGCGGGCTCGCTGTTGATTTTGCGAAGGAATGCCAGGCGCATACGATCGTCCGCGGACTCCGCGCGATCACAGACTTTGAATATGAACTGCAGATGGCACAGACGAACCGCGTTCTGGAACCGGAAGTAGATACCACGTTTCTGATTACCTCGCTGGAGTATGCGTACCTCAGCTCCACGGTAGTAAAAGAAGTAGCTGCTTTTGGCGGCGACATTCACAAATTTGTTCCGGATTTTGTGGAAAAAGAAATCCGCGCAAAGTATGCCGCCCGAAATTCAGAAGGAATGCCGCAGGATAAAAGATAAGGAGAATTAAAATGAGCAGCAGAATTGAACAGATCATCGAAGAAATTGAGGAGTATGTAGAGAGCTGTAAATATCAGCCGCTGTCTACCACCAAAATCGTTGTAAATAAAGAAGAATTAGAAGAGCTTCTCCGTGAGCTCCGTCTGAAAACCACCGGACGAGATCAAACGGTACCAGAAGATCATCAGCAACAAAGATGCGATTCTGGCAGATGCACAGAACAAGGCAGATGCCATCATTGCAGAGGCACAGGCAAAGGCAAGAGAGATGGTAGAGCAGAGTGAAGTGATGCAGTCAGCATACGCACAGGCAAATGAGACCGTCAACAATGCAAACCAGCAGGCACAGGAAATCCTGGATGCTGCAACCAACGATGCCAACAGCATCCGTCTCGGTGCCATCGGATATACCGATGATATGCTTGCCAACTTAAGCAATATTATGACGACTGCATTAAACGATGCAGGAGAGAAATACAACAGCTTTGTAGAATCCCTGACAAGCTGCTACAATACCGTTGTTCAGAACAGAAGTGAGCTCTCCCCGCAGGGTGCTCCGGAAGAAGAGCAGCCAGAGGAAGAAGTTGTCGTACCGGAATATGATCCGGCATCAGAAGAGGAAAGCGAAGAGGAATAAACCAAGCGTTCCTGCGAAAGCAGCACAGCAGAGCTTCCCGGCAAGATAAGGCCAGAGGGGCAGACCGCTGTTATGGATCATACAGTTTGTCTGGGCAGCGACAGAGAGACCGCCGAAGGCGGCGCAGGTAAGGACAGCAGAGACTTTTCCGGCGTAAGGAAGAGAGGACGCGGCAAGCTGTGCGATTCCCGTCGTGATTTCCAGCACGCCGCAGAGCAGGGGCGAGGCGGAACCAAACGGATGCAGATCCATCAGAAGTCCGGACAGAATGGAAAACAGGATGATGTATCCGCCAAGCTGTGTAATGATTTCAAATCCGTTCATGATAGAGGTGTCCAGCAGGTTTCCTTTGGAAGTCTGTTTTGACATCTCTTTTTTTTTCCACGGAATGTGTCCGATGGGCGGTGTGCCGGTGCAGGCGGAAGCGGCGGAAAACAAGCCGGAACAGAAAACCAGTTAGAAAATTGGAACCGTAGAGCACGCCGAAGACGAACCCGGGATGGATCTGTCCGGAAAACGCAGTTAAGATAACATAGGAAGACAGAAAAGCAGGACTCGGACTGCTGCAGAAGGTTAAAAGATAGCACGCTTCGTTCCGGTCAATTTCTTCTGCCTCATAGAGCTGGGCAGTGATGCGCGCTCCCATGGGAAAACCGCAGAAAAGACCGAGAAAAAGTGCATAAAACCCAGCCGGGGAAAGACCGAAAACCGTTTGAAAAAAAACTTCTGCACGGGCAGAGATCCGCCGCGCGGCTCCTGTTTCCAGAAGAAGAGATGTCAGAATCAGAAACGGCAGAAGTGACGGAAGAATGGTATGAAACCAGAGATTGACACCCTCGCAGGCATAGAAAAAAGTCCGTGCGGGAAAGATAAGAAGACAGAAAAAAAGAAGCAGGGAAGAGAGAAATAAAAGTGATTTTTTCATGACGTTCGAACCTCCTCCCGCTTTCTAAAATAGAGTATGACGAAGCTTTGAAAAAAAGAAGATGGGAGAAGAAAAAATGAGCGTATTAGCAGGATTAAAACCGGAACGGGTATTTTATTATTTTGAAGAGCTCTGCCGCATTCCGCACGGCTCCGGAAACACAAAAGAAGTGAGCGACTATCTGGTTCAGTTTGCAAGGGACCATGAATTATCCTGGTATCAGGATGCGTCCAACAACGTGATCATCCGCCGCCCGGCATCGAAGGGATGTGAATTGGCTCCGACCGTGATTCTGCAGGGCCACTGCGATATGGTCTGCGAGAAGAAGCCGGGCAGCAGCCACGATTTTACGAAGGACGGCCTTGAGCTTCACATCGACGGCGATGAGATTTATGCCAGGGACACGACGCTTGGCGGAGACGACGGAATTGCCGTTGCCTATATGCTGGCTGTGCTGGAATCGGATGATCTGCAGCTTCCGGCCATCGAGGCACTGATTACGACGGATGAAGAGATCGGACTGCTCGGCGCAGCAGCATTAAACGGGAATGAATTAAAGGGAAGAACACTGTTAAATATGGATTCTGAAGAGGAAGGCATTCTCACTGTATCATGCGCAGGCGGTATGACAGCCATGATGGATCTGCCGGTGCGCAGAAGCGAAGTGATGGGTGAGCAGATGGAAGTGACGATTTCCGGTCTTGCCGGTGGCCATTCCGGTACGGAAATCCACAAAAACCGTGCCAACTCCAACATTCTGGCGGGCCGTTTCCTGTACGAACTGGCAGGAAAGATGGATTATGCCCTGATCGAGCTGGAGGGCGGTTTAAAAGACAACGCCATTCCGCGGACAACCCGCATGCTTCTTGCCATCGACGGCGGAGAGAAAGAGATCTTAAAAGAGGAAGCATCACGCTTCACCGAAAATCTTTGCAGAGAGTACAGCGGAACAGATGACGGTATTACCGTTACGGTAGAGAAAACAGGCGAGGGCGCTGCACCGGCGCTTCATCCGGTCAGCCTGCAGAAAACCGTCTTTTTCCTGATGAATCTTCCGAACGGGGTACAGAAGATGAGCGGCCAGATCCCGGGACTGGTGGAAACATCCCTGAACCTCGGTATTCTGAAATTAGAGCCGGATCACCTGCATGCGTGTGCGAGTGTGCGGAGCTCCGTGGGAAGTGCAAAAGAAGCCCTTTCCGACAAGCTGGAGTATCTGATCGGTTTCCTGGGCGGTGAGTTCCACGTAGAGGGCGCGTACCCGGCATGGGAGTATAAAGAGGATTCTGCCCTCCGCGATCTGATGGTGGTGGAATATGAAGCCATGTATGGACAGAAACCGGCAGTGGAAGCGATTCATGCCGGACTGGAATGCGGTCTGTTCTATGAAAAGCTTTCCGGCCTTGACTGTGTATCTTTCGGCCCGAACATGAAAGCAATCCACACGACCGAGGAGCGGCTTTCGATTTCCTCCGTGGAGAGAACGTATCAGTACCTGTGCCGCGTTCTGGAGCAGCTTTCGAAACGGCAGGCATAAAAAACTGCCCGTGTCTATTTCAAAAAAGTTTCTGAAAAACAGTCATAAAACAGAAAAGACAGGCATAAAGTAACAGGGTGGGGATTGAATTTCCAAAGCGTTTACCATCCGATAAGAAAAATGGCTGAAAGCAGGAGCAAAAAAGGAGATTAGGGGACATGGATATACTGTTATGGCATGAGATTCTGGAACCATACGAGCTGGCTGTCAAGGAATTACAGGTGAAATTCCGGCATCTGATCAAGGAGCACCACGGAAAAGGGCTGTACTCACCGATCGAGAGCGTGAGCGGCCGTGTGAAGAGTGTTTCCAGTATTCTGGAAAAAATGCAGAGAAAGGGCATTGTGCCCGAAGAGATGGAGGAGCAGGTGGAGGATATCGCGGGCATCCGCATCATCTGCCAGTTCGTTGAAGATATCGAAAAGGTTGCCGACCTGATCCAGAAGCGGTCGGATATTGAGATTAAGAGCGAGAAAGACTACATCCGCCACATGAAGGACAGCGGTTACCGGAGCTATCACCTCATTGTTTACTATACCGTGGAGACGATGAACGGCCCGAAGCGCATCCAGGTGGAAATCCAGATCCGCACGATGGCGATGGATTTCTGGGCGACGATTGAGCACTCGCTGCAGTACAAATATAAGGCAAACATTCCGGATCACATCCGGGAGCGCTTAAGTGCAGCTGCAAAGGCGATTATTGTGCTGGATAATGAGATGTCCTCTGTGCGGAGTGAGATTATGGATGCACAGAATTCCTCCCAGATACAGCGGAATCTGATCACGGATATCCTGAATAATATCGAGAATCTTTACAAGGTGACGAACAAACGCGAAGTAGAAAAAATTCAGGATGAGTTTTATCACATCTATGCGCAGAACGATCTGCAGGAGTTAAAACGGTTCCACAAAGAACTGGATCTGATTGCAGAGGGATACCGCGCACAGGCAATTACAGACGAACTTTAGAACAAAAGGGGATAAACGGATATGATCACACTGCCGGAAGCCTTTGAGCAGGAGATGAAACAGCTGCTCGGTGAGGAAGAATATGAGGCATACCGCAAGACATTTGACGAGGCGGTACATAGAGGACTGCGGGTAAACAACGGAAAAATTTCGACAGAAGAGTTTCTTAGGCGGACCGATATTCCGCTTAAGAAGGTTCCGTGGATCCCCAATGGATTTTATTACGATGAAGAGAGCTGCAATCCGGCAAAGGATGCCGATTACTATGCGGGCCTGTATTATCTGCAGGAGCCGAGTGCGATGACACCGGCATCCCGCCTTCCAATTGAGCCGGATGACCGTGTGCTCGATCTCTGTGCGGCACCGGGCGGAAAGGCAACGGAGCTGGGAAGCCGGATCGGTGAGGGCGGCATGCTGCTGGCAAACGATATCAGCAATTCGCGGGCGAAGGCGCTGCTGCGCAACCTGGAAATCCAGGGAGTGGGACGTCTTCTCGTGACGAGCGAGGATCCGGAAAAATTAGTAACCTTGTATCCGGCCTTTTTTGACAAGATCCTTCTTGACGCGCCGTGCTCTGGGGAGGGCATGTTCCGAAAAGAGAGCTCAATGCTGCGCTACTACAGTGAAAATGGGCCGGAGCATTATGTGCCGATCCAGAAAAAACTGATCGAGCAGGCGTATCAGATGCTTGCAGAGGGCGGAGAGCTGCTGTACTCTACCTGTACGTTTTCTGTAAAGGAGAACGAAGAGGTCATCGCAGGGCTGCTGGATGCGCATCCGGATATGGAAGTGCAGGAAATTACCCCGGGTTACGAAGGGTTTGCGCCGGGAGTATCCGTGAATGGCCGCGATCTTTCCCGGTGCGTTCATATTTTCCCGCAGCGGATGGAGGGAGAAGGCCATTTCGTGGCGCTCCTGAAAAAGCAGGGAGAGAGCCGGAAACGGCAGCCTTCCCGCCTTTTGGAAACGACAAAGAAGCTGCCGAAAGAGGCGGAAGAGTTTCTTGCTGGCGTGCGCATGGACTGGAAGAATGGTTCGTTTGCCCTTGTGAAAGACCAGCTCTATTTTCTGCCGGAAGGTGTCTGTGCGGCAAAGGGTCTGCGCTATCTGCGGACCGGACTTTCGCTTGGCACCGTTAAGAAAAACCGCTTCGAGCCGTCCCAGGCGCTGGCGGCGTATCTGAAAAAAGAAGAATACGTTTCGTGTTTGACCATTCCCAAGGGAGATGACCGTGTCATGCGCTACTTAAAGGGTGAGACACTCTCGTTTTCCGAGGAAGAGTGTCAGGGGAAAAAGGACTGGGTGCTTGTGTGCCTGGATGATTTCCCACTTGGCTGGGGAAAAATAAACAACGGAACGTTAAAGAATAAATATTATGCAGGATGGCGGATGGTATGAGTAAATTACGACTCGATAAATATCTGGCGGACATGGGTGTGGGAACACGCCAGGAAGTAAAGGCCCTGGTCCGGAAGGGACGGGTGGCCGTAGACGGAATTACGGCAAAAGCCCCGGAACTGAAAGTCGACCCGGATGAAGCGCAGGTGACTGTGGACGGAAACAGCATTTCCTATGTGAAAATGGAATACTGGATGCTCCACAAACCGGCGGGTGTCGTCTCTGCGACGGAGGACCGCCGTGACCGGACCGTACTCGATCTTTTAAGTGGTGCGGCAAGAAAAGACCTCTTTCCGGTCGGACGGCTCGACAAGGACACCGAAGGGCTGCTGCTGATTACGAACGACGGAGCCCTTTCCCACCGGCTGCTCTCTCCGAAATCGCATGTCTCGAAAGTGTATGAGGCCGTGATTGACGGAAAAGTGACAGAAGAAGATCGGCAGGCATTTGCCGAAGGGCTCGACATTGGGGACGACAAACCGACACTTCCGGCCGAGCTTACCATTCTGGAAACGACAGAAAAAGAGCCTGGCATTTTTGAAAGCCGGATCCGCATTACCATCTGTGAGGGCCGCTTCCACCAGATCAAGCGCATGTTTGAGAAGGTCGGAAAAACGGTCGTCTATTTGAAACGGCTGTCGATGGGGAGCCTGGAACTTGATCCGGCGCTGCCAAAGGGCAGTGCCCGTCTCCTGACGCAGAAAGAAAAAGCGGCGCTTGGCATAGCGGACGCCGAAACACAGAAAGGAAAGTAAAGCATGCCTTTTTTACCAATTACAAGAGAAGAGATGAAGGAACGGGGAATCGAACAGTTTGACTTTGTCTATGTCATCGGAGATGCCTACGTGGACCATTCCTCGTTCGGACCGGCAATCATCAGCCGTGTGCTCGAGGCGAACGGCTATTCCGTCGGCATCATCTCACAGCCGGACTGGAAGGACGAGAACAGCATTTCGATTTTCGGTGAACCGCGTCTTGGCTTTCTTGTCTCTTCCGGAAATATGGATTCCATGGTCAACCATTATACCGTGGCGAAAAAGCACCGAAAAACAGATGCCTTTACGCCGGGCGGTGTCATGGGAAAACGGCCGGACCGCGCGGTTACCGTGTACGGCAATCTGATCCGGAGAACGTATAAACATACACCGATGATCCTCGGCGGCATCGAGGCATCGCTCCGGCGCCTTTCGCATTACGATTACTGGTCTGACCAGGTGCGCCGCTCCGTCCTTCTCGATTCCGGTGCGGATCTGATTTCGTACGGAATGGGAGAACTTTCGATCGTAGCGATTGCAGATGCACTTGCGGCCGGCATTGACGTTCATGATATCACCTTTATTCCGGGAACCGTTTATCGGAGCAAAACGCTGGATCACCTGATTGACCCGGTGGTGCTGCCGTCATTCGAGGAGGTGCGGGAGAGCAAGCGGACGTATGCGGAGAGCTTTGCGATTCAGTATAAAAATACCGATGCCATCAATGCGAAGCCGATGGCAGAGCCGTATGAGGGCCAGGGCTACATTGTACAGAATCCGCTTCCGTCCTTTGACAGAGCAGGAGATGGATGATGTCTATGCGCTTCCATACATGCGCGCCTATCACCCAAGCTATGAAAACGACGGCGGTGTGCCGGCGCTTGGAGAAATCAAATCAGTCTGACGAGCAATCGCGGCTGCTTTGGATCCTGCAGTTTCTGCGCGTTGACGTTCCACGAGGGTACGTGTT
>ENA-OQKL01000520-OQKL01000520.1-human-gut-metagenome-genome-assembly--contig:-NODE-520-length-12079-cov-4.940847_pt1 | contig 12079 bp, 15 predicted proteins | sample MGYA00242779_ERZ504800 | MGnify/ENA primary metagenome ERZ504800 (study PRJEB26092, sample SAMD00036410) | human gut metagenome | host: Homo sapiens | study: EMG produced TPA metagenomics assembly of... | reverse complement strand
CATGTCCCTGTTCGAGCGCAGGATCTCGCCGCACGCCTGCATCGCGGGATCGAACCCGGCCGCCCGGCACGCGTCCCCGATCGCTTTGAGGCTCTCCCTCAACGTCTTTTCGTCCATGGAATCAAGCCACGCGCGTATATCGTCGGGCACGTCCGGGCGGATCGAGCTTTCCCGCCACGCGCGGGGTTTGACCGCGAGCCGGGGAAGCACGAGCGCGGGATCCTCCACATTGCGCGACCGTCCGTACTGTCTGGGATACTCCGCGAGGAGCTCGCCGGTGGCGGGCGATGCGAGCGTGACCGTGTCCCACCGGATCGCGGCCAATACCCTGGAACGCGCCGAATCGGGGCCGGCGAGGTACCGGTTCGAGTCGATGTCGACCAGCCCGTACTTGTCGGCCGTCCGGCTTTCCCAGCGAACCGGGTCGAACGCCGTGGACGGCAACGGCATCAACGCGGCCCTCTCCTCGTCGAACACCTCGGCCACGGGCACGTCCGGCAACCTCGGGCAACACGAGTCCCTGGCGAGCCCGTCGCACCGCTCCAGCAGGAGACGGCTCAACTGCCCGTACGATTCCGCGCGCATGGGCGGCACCATGAGATTGCGCCGCAAAAACCCGACCGCGTTCTCCACGCTGCCCTTCTCGTTGCCCGAGTACGGGTTGCAGAACCGGACCTCGAGCCGGTAATGCGCCACGAACGCGGAGAACACCCCGGTCAACGCGACCTCGCCCTTCGCGTTGCGCCGGCCGGCACCGGTCGCGTTGTCCATCACGATCACGGGAGGAACACCCCCGATATGCTCGAACACGAGCATCAAACCATGGCACAGACACTCCGCGTTCTCGCCCGGCAACGCCACGCACAACCGCATGTTCGAATACGGCAACGAGACCACCAGGCAATGCACGTCCGCCATCTCGCCAGCGATCCGGGCCCGGGCCACGCCGAAATCGACCTGCATGCTGCCCGCCGCCCACTCGAGCCGCACGTACCCCTCGCGATCCGGCACGCCGCGGTTCGCCTCGCGCCACCGGTGCACGTAACGCATCGTGGTCGAATACTCGCCGTCGTAGTCCGTCTCCGCCAGCAGACGGTCGTGCACGCGCCTGATCGTGTGCCGCTGCTTCCTGGGCAGCATCCGATCCGCCTCCAGCCACCCGTCCACCAGATGCGCGTACGGGTCGATCTTCGACCCGTACCTGCGATCCGCCTTCGGCTTGGGCGAGCAATCCTCCATATCCGCGTACTTCGCGACCGTCCCGCGATCCACATGCAGACGACGCGCTATCTGCGCGCGCGACATTCCCTGCCGGTCGAGTCTCCTGATATCTTGCACAATGGGCATCGGTATCGCCATGTTCCTTTCCTTCCCGAGCGCCGGCCGGCGGCAACCGGCCGAATCAAAACCGATTGGCAACTCGGGAATATACAGGCCGCGGCACCGATGCCTCTCACATCACCGGGAAACGATGACGACACCGGGGAAAACCATCAGCCCACACTGCGGAAAAACACTGCCGAACCTGTCGAACAAACATTGAAGCAAAACACCCGGATACGCCGTCATCGACCATCGGAGCTTCAAGGCGCGGGGCATCGAACGCATCCCCACCATCCACGAGGGATACGCCAGCCGCGAGATGGAGAAACGCGGCGGCAGGGGCGACCTGTGCGAGGAGAACCGGCGCATCCAGGCCCTGAACCGGCTCCTCGACGCGCTTAGGGCCATGATCGGGCGGCTCTCCGACCAAGCGCAAGGCATCCTGACGGCCGTCAAACGCCGCCAACGGCCCTCAGGCGCGCCACAGGCCCCTTCAAGCCCTGAACCGGCCGAAAGGCCACAGGAACGCCCGCAGGCTCGTGAAACGCCGCCACAGGCCCCGCAGGAACCCCCGAAGCCCATCAGGACGAAAAAGGCGCTCACCGACAGGTTCAAGACACGGCTTGACGAGCGGCTGGCCGAAAACGAACGCAAACAGGCCGAAAAACAGGCCGAACCCGACATGGAGGAGACATGGGACCTCTCCGACCCCGCCGACCCGCTCAACATCGGCATGGGCTGGGGCACGGGAGGCCACGGACTCGGCCTGTGAGAACGCCGGGAACGCAAAGGGCCGGCATCCGAAGACACCGGCCCGAAATTTAGAAAGACATCCTTACCAGCGGGTAACGGATACGCCGTCGACGCCAGAGCCGTCTGCCGTGGCGATGCGCATCCACGGACCAGCTGCGACAGGGGTGTATGTAACTCCATTGATTGCGAAGGTGATCTGTCCCGACTTATTGCCGGTCGTATAGCTGTTGCGATACGGCTAGGACCCCGTTGCCGTTCCGGTGCCTGCAAACTGCATGTCACCCAAAGCGTTCCCGCCAGCCCAGCATCCAGCATTGGAATCAGCGCATCCACGCGAGACAGTTACCGAATAATCTTCAGCCTCGCTCGGCGGCAGCACGTCCACCAATTCGCCGTTGCTGGAATCAAAGAGAATCGTTGTGCCAGGTTCGCCGACAATCATGTCCCCGCCCGACGGAGTGGTGGTAAGTTCATAGAACGACTCGTCAGTGGTTTCTTGAGCAGATGCCACCGGGACTGCCGTCGACAGGAGCGCCAGCAGAGTCATTGGAACCACTGCCATCTTCAAATGCTTGGTACGTAACATTTTTGCCCCCCTTGATTAGGTATGCCAGACGTGCGTCTGACAAGGAAATTATAGCTCTTGGACCTTGGATTGAACAGACCAGTAATGCAAAGGGTTGGTGTTTGAAGACGCCGGCCCCGCATCCGAAGACGCGGGGCCACGGCCCAATCAAAGGGGATGGCGGGTAACCCATCCCGCCGGCATCGGCCATCCCCGAAAAGTCATGCATGCCCGCCTGATCGTAAGGGGGAAGTTAGCAGCGCCTCCGCCGGCGTTTCCATCTTAGCCGATACGATTGGCGTCGTCGATGGACGTCTTGTAGCAGGGACGAAAACCGACCGCCCGGCATCCGCCGGGCGACGCTGCCGCGCCAGTCGCGGCGCGGCCCGAACGAAAGGCGCAGCACATGCGCATGGGTAACAAGGGGCCGCACGGCCGGCCCTGGATATGGCTGATGGCGGTCATCGTCATCTGCCTCGCTCCCGTGATGGATCCCATCGCGGCCGACATCACCGTGACGGCCCTGGCCGTCTGGGCGATGGCATCCAGCCGCCGTTGACGGCGCAACCTGCCGCGGGTCGGAGCCCGCGGCAGGCCCCTTGTTCAGAAAAGAGTCGGCTCGATACCAGGCTCCATCCGATCATCGGGCATGGCCTGTGAATCATGGCTGCGTCTGGCCACCTCGAATGGTGTCAGACCATCGTGGGCCGCCTTATACGCATCCAGTTCAGCCCTGGCTCGTTCCGCCGCAAGTTCACCGCGCTCGATCTTGATTTGCTGATGGCGGTCATCGCCGTCTGTCTCGCACCGGCGGTGCATCCCATCGCCGCGGACATCATCCTCACGGCCCTGGCCGTCTGGGCGATGAGAAACAGCCGCTAAACGGCACCCGGCCCGTCCGAGCGCAAGCCCGGACGGGCTTTCACATACCATCACGCAGCACTCGGCCAGTCGGAGACATACCCCTCGGCACCGGCGAATCCATGACCGCCGTGCGCGTCGAGGAACGCCTGAGTATCAGGGTCGAGCGCCGGTCCCTCGCCCGGCACCGACAGATCGGGCACGGGCGTCTTCGACACGTCCCTGAGCGACTTCCTCGCCTCATCGGTCACCACGGAGCCGGACAGCTCCACGCGCGGAGCGGGAGCGCCGCCGGGTACCTTCTCCGGGTCAAATTCAAATTCGAACCCGACAAGGGAAGCGCGGCCACGTCCCGGCTTCTTCTTCAGGTACTTGCGATGCACCTTCAGATTCAGCAGAGGTCCCAACTCCTCCTCAATCGGCTTAAGAACATACTTGTTGATTTCGCTCGGCCGATACGATTTGGGTACGTCGAGCAGTCGGCGGAAGTCCTCAAGGCTGACCTTCCACACACCGGTTTGTCGGTACTGCTTGAGCCTCCTGTAGCACTCCTTGGCGTAGCTGGAGCGCAGGGCCGTGAACTCGGCCAGCTCGAAGCGGGTGAACTGCGAGGTGAGGTCGTTAAGCAGGAACGAGAAGCGCGAGTTCACCGATACGGTGAGTGTGCGTTTGGTCGGGCTGGTGACGAAGCCTGCGAACAGGGCGAACTGGATGATGTCGTGCTCTTCGTTCTGGAACTCGAAGTTGAGCGCGAGCAGGCGACGGTTCACATTGGCAATCTGCTTGGCGAACTCATCGTTGGTCATGTTCCTCTGAAGTCCGGCCAGCCGCTTCAATTCTTCGAACGTGAACGCCACCTCGTCCGTGCCCTTGTCCCGCACGCGAGACGCGATGGCCATCAGCAAATCAAGATCGAGCGCGGTGAACTTGCGCAGCGCCTGATTGTTGAACTGGTTCGAGTACTTCACGATCTCATCGGACATGACTGCATTCTACCATAAAAACGAGATTTTTATATTTTCTACCCTTTATTCTCCCAAAACCTCGTTTTTATTCCTCAAAAGCGTCCTTTATTCTCCCAAAACCTCCCCTAAATAATTCCCAAAATCTCCCCTTTAATCTCCCATTTTCTCCCCTTTAATAGTGCGTTTCCCCTACTGCCGTAAGGCCTGCGGGGAGTCTAAAAGAGTACAAAAGATTCTATAAAAAGGGGCTCCGCCCCGATGAAGAGAAGAAACCGACTCAGTTCCAAGGCTGCTGCTGCCATTGCTGTGGCTGTTGGAATCCGGGCTGGTAGCCATAGCCCGGCTGCTCCTGTATCTGAGGCTCTTGGGGCAGGTCACGAACCTGTTCCCGCAGCTCACCCGCCGACTCAGCGCTGGGGAGCCTCACGCCCGCGTCAGAGGCCCATGCGCGCAGTTCGGCGGCATGGGCCTTGAGCATGTCCAGCAGCCTTTGCCGGTTGCCCTCGTCGTTCCAGACGCCCTCGTCGTAGCCAAGCACGCCCTCGTTGGAGAGGATGCCGCCCAGCCGGATGATCAGATGGGTGCGCCGCTTGCGCGCCTTGGCGTTCTCCCTAGCCACGATGCGCTGTTTGCGCGCCCTGAGCTGCTTCATCCGGCGCTCGATGTCGGCCATCTGCTCCTCGACGCTCTTGGTCATCGGTTCCTCCCTGCGTTCCGTCGGTTATCAATCAGGACGCTAGACCCCACGGCAGCACGGCACGGGGCACGGCGTCTACACACCAAACCTAAACCCGGAAGAACGGAGCCGGTTTGGACATCCAAGCCGCGAGGGCGAAGCGTTCATCAATGCCGAACGTGCCGCCCCCGCCGATTTCCGCGCGCATGACGGCCACGGGAGGGAAACACCGACCGGAAAAGCCTCTTCGCAAGCTGCGGCAGCTTGCGAAGAGCAGCCGAGAGGATCAGCCTTGCCGCAGTCTCAGGAAACTCCCCGTAAATCAATCCCATGAATCGCCAAGCCCATTGCATAAGAGCATCAGAAAATTCGTCCATGCACCGCTCTATGCGTCGACCGACACGCCGGTAACGGAACCATCCCCGCAAGGTCAGGTGGAAGTCCCTCAATTTCATTGAGGGCGCACTTACATGTTACCGGTGGTAACATTCAGCGTAAGCGCGCTCTCCCGAGGGGCCACTCCGTGGGGGCCAAGCGTGCGCCGCTTGGATCCGCGCCCCGTCCCGGCGGGGTGCCGGCCACCTCCCCGGTGGAGGGCCAACGGGCCTCCCGGCCCTTTGGATTCCCGGAAAGGAGTACAGTCCCGTGGCGATCTACTCGTTGCACGTGTCGAACGTGAGCCGTGCCGCCGGCTCCAGCGCCGTCGCCTCCTGCTCGTACATCACCTCGCGTCGGATGCGCGACGAGCGCACCGGCGAGGCGTTCAACGGGTTCGGCCGCAGGGAGCGCGTCGAGCATGTATGCACGATGCTGCCCGAGGGCGCGCCCGGCGAGTACCTCGACCCGGAGCGTTTGTTCAACGCCGTCGAGATGGCCGAGAAACGTTCCGACGCGAGGCCCGCGAAGAAGATCATGGTCGCCCTGCCCCGCGAGTTCGACGCCCGCGAACGCTTCCGCGCACTGGAGGACTTCATCTCATGGAACATCACGGCCAACGGCTACGCCTGCACGTACGCCATCCACACCGACAAGGACGGACGTAACCCCCACGCGCACATCCTCGTCGCCAACCGGCGCATCGACCCGAAGACCGGCAGATGGGCGGCGAAGAGCCGCAGCGAGTTCGCGTTGGACGCCAACGGCCGGCGCATCCCCGTCATCGACCCCGACACCGGACGGCAGAAGATCGGCGCCAGAAACCGCAAGGTCTGGAAGCGCGTCAACGTGAGCAACAACCCCTTGGACTCCAAGGAGTTCCTCGAAAGGCTCAGGCGCGAGTGGGCCGACTCCTGCAACGCCCTGCTCCCCGGATACTGTGTTTTAGCAAGTTGGCGTCCGCTTTGTGAGCGGTGTTTTTCCGCAGTGTAGGCAGCGGGTTTTCCGCAGGGTGTGCGGTATCGGCCGCTGCCTGTCTGCGTTGTGTTGGTTATTTGGTCATGAGGGCGTGTTCGCTTCGGTAGGAGCGGCCCTCGAATCTGATGAGCCGTCCGTGGTGGACGGTGCGGTCGATGAGGGCGGCGGCCATGTTCTTGTCGCCGAGCACGCGTCCCCATCCGCTGAATTCGATGTTGGTGGTGTAGATGATGCTCCTTGTCTCGTAGGAATCGGAAATGATCTGGAAGAGGAGCCTGCTGCCCTCCTCGTCTATGGGCAGGTAGCCGAACTCGTCGATGATGAGAAGTCGGGCCTTGCCGATGCTCGCGAGTTCCCGGTCGAGCCGGTTCTCCTGCTGGGCGCGGCGCAGACGCATGAGCAGTCCGGTCGCGGTGAAGAAGCGCACCGGGACGCCCCGCTCGCAGGCGAGCCGTCCGATCGCGATGGCCAGGTGGCTCTTGCCGGTGCCGACGGGCCCGTAGAGCACGAGGTCCTCGCATCCGGCGACGAAGTCGAGGTTCTCGAGCTGCGCGCGCCCCCAGTCGGCGGGCATCTTCAGGTTGGTCCAGTCATAGCCGTCGAGGGTCTTGTCGGCGGGGAAGCCGGCCTGTTTGAGCAGGCGCAGGCGTTTGGATCGCTCGCGCGAGTCGAGTTCGGCCGTGAACCATCGTTCGATGAAGTCGAGCTGGTTGGGCGTGGCCTCGGCGAGCGTGCCGGCGAGCACGCTGCGTGTCAGGGTCAGGCTGCGGCTCATCTTCAGGATGCGTTCGCTTTTCTCGGTCGTGGACGCGCGCCTGCGTCGGGTCTCCGGGATCACCGGATCGGGTCTGACGCTCACCGTTCTTCCCCTCCGTCGTCCGTGCCGGTGATGAACCGGTCGTAGCCGCTCAGGTCGGGCTCCTCGATCCCGCCGGGGTATTCCCACTCGCCGTCGCGCATGCGCAACGCGATCGGGGTGAGCGAGTCCGCGTGCAGGCCCATGTCCCTGTTCGAGCGCAGGATCTCGCCGCACGCCTGCATCGCGGGATCGAACCCGGCCGCCCGGCACGCGTCCCCGATCGCTTTGAGGCTCTCCCTCAACGTCTTTTCGTCCATGGAATCAAGCTGTTTGTGTTCAATTAGTTGTTGCGGGTTTAGTCACGATGATTTTTCGGGTTTAGGCAGAGCATGCCGACCACGGAATGGTCTTAACTGGATGGTGCTTGTATCTCCGCCAGAAAGGACCGGAAAGGATTATGATCAGCATGCCCCAAGTACAGTCTATCCGTCGTTTGCGGCGGAACGGGGAATCCGTCGCGTCGATCGCGCGGAAAACACATGTCAGCGAGCCGACGGTGCGTAAGTACCTCGCGAAGGAGGATCTGTCGGCCGTGCCGTCGGTGAGAAAGCCGCGCGCGTCGGTGATCGACCCGTATCTGCCCGTGATCGAGCAGTGGCTCGCGGAGGATCGCGCGAACTGGCGCAAGCAGCGGCATACCGCGACCAGGATCTGGGAGCGGTTGAGGGACGAGCATGGCGCGGAGGTCTCCCTGTCCACGGTGACGCGGGCGGTGGCGCGGCTCAGGCGTGAGTTCGCGGCGGAGCGTGATGAGGCGTTCATGGATCTGGTATGGCATCCAGGCGAGGCGCAGGCCGATTTCGGCGAGGTCGACGTGCTGTTGCGCGGCGTGGTGCAGCGGATGCATCATTTCGTGCTTGATTTCCCGTATTCGAACGTCGGTCTGGTGCAGTTGATGCCGGGCGAGAACGCTGAGTGCACGTGCCTGGCGTTGCGCGACCTGTTCGAGTGGCTGGGCGGTGTGCCGGAGCGGATCGTGTTCGATAACGCGCCGGCGTGGGCCATAAGGGTACGGGGAGCGCGAGCCGCGCCTGCGCACCTGTTCCAGGCCTTCCAGGCGCATTACGGGTTCGATTGTTCGTTCTGCAACCCGTATTCCGGTCATGAGAAGGGCGCGGTGGAGTCCAAGGTCGGCATGGTGCGGCGCAAGCTGTTCGTGCCCCGGCCGAGCGTATGGAGCCTGGAGAACTTCAGCGCCGGGCTGCCGGACCGGTGCCTGGAGCTGGCCACGAAACCGCATTACCGCAAGGACACGGAGGAACGTGGCCTGTTCTCCGAGGACCGTGCGGCGCTGCTGCCGTTGCCCGGGAAGCGTTTCGACGTGGTCACGTGGCGGCATATGAAGGCCGACCGGTACGGCGTGGCCGCGCCCGGGGACGGCATCGCTGTTCCGCGGACCGGGCGAACGCGGGCAGAGGGGTGATCGTGGGCCTCCGCGCGCTCGAGGTCGAGGTCCTCGACTCGTCGGGCAAGCATCTGGCGACCCATCCTCGGGCGTACGGCCAGGCCAGCACGAACAGCGAGGACCCGTCCATGCAGTTGGCGCTGCTGTGCAACAAGCCCGCGTCCTGGCCCAACAGCCGGGTATGTGACGCGTTGCCGGACCCGTTGCGGGAATGGCTGGATCGGCAGGACGGACAGACACGCAACGAGGCGCTGCAGACCCTCAAACGCGTTGACAGGGAATCCGGGTGGGCGAACGCGGTCGAGGCGATGCTTTCCATCCTCGAATCGACCGGCGGGGCGGACCGCGCCGGTGTCACACTGCTCGCGGCCAGGCTCGCCGAGGGCGTGGCGGGTATCGAATACGACGATGACAGGCCGGATCCGGGTGAATACGACATCGCGTTCACCGCGGACGTCGGCGTGCAGGAAGGCGGGCGATGAACACGAAGACGGACGAAGGGCTCTACGAGAAGGCCCGCAAGCTGTTCATCTCCAAGGCGAGCATCGACGAATTCGCCGGCTGGGCCACGCCCCGCCAGGTCGACGCCGTCCACCGCCTGCTCGACACGGAACTGGCGAACAGGGAACGCGCGAAGCACGACAGGCTCCTGCGCCGCGCCCGGTTCCCCGTCGTCAAGGGTCTCGACGGCTACGACTTCACGAACGTCAGGCTCCCCGACGGCTACATGCTCGATGAGCTCCTAGGGCTCGGTTTCATCCCGCGCGCGCAGGACCTGGTGTTCTACGGCAAGACCGGGCGCGGAAAGACACATCTCGCGATCGGGCTGGGCATGAAGGCGATCGACATGGGGCTGGGCGTGCGGTTCCATCAGACCGCCGAGCTCGTCCTCCAGCTGGGCAAGGCCAAACGCGACGGCACGCTCGAGACGATGCTCCGGGACATCGGCCGTGCCGACCTGATCATACTGGACGAGTTCGGCTACGTACCCTTCGACATCGACGGGGCGCGCCTGCTCTACCAGATCATCGCGGGCAGCTACGAAAGACGGAGCATCATATTCACCACGAACATCGAGTTCAGTAAATGGGGCACGGTCTTCGCGGACGACAAACTCGCCGCAGCGATCATCGACCGCATCGTGCACCACGGGCGGCTCCTCGAGTTCACCGGCCAGAGCCGCCGCGTCAGTGAGGCCCTCATGTTCGGCAGGAACACCTCCGCGCAGCCGGAAAAATAGGAAAATGCATGCAACTGCCTAACCCGAAAAAAACATGACTAAACACGAAACACCGACTTGACGAAATACAGCTCGGTCAGCCAGAGGTCTTCAATCCAAGCTTTCGACATTGCTTTTCCTCACACGTGCAACGAGTTCTTCAAAGGAGACATCCCAGTATTTAGGCTGAGAAACCGAGATGGCATCTACGTCAAACGACTGAACACAACGCCCTGCCTCAGCTACAGCATCGAGTATTCGGTCAGCCATTTCATCTGGAATGCAATACGCATATCTGCCTAACCAATTCAAATTCTTTGCAATATCATTAACCGTGTTCACAAGCACCTTGAATACTTTTAGAGATAGTTCAACCTGCTCCTGTTTTGTTGCTGAATATTCTCCACGTTTCGGTTGTGGTGTTTTAGAATACCCACCCATTCTAAAACGTCCTTTATCTGTATAAATCCAGAACTGGCTATTATTCCATTCCCTCAATGCCATCCGATATTTATGTTCAGCTACTGCTGAAATATCGACTAAACCATGAACCGGATAGGCCTTTAGCATCCACTGGAGCTTGTTAGTATCAGCCAATAGCCTTCCCGCGTTTTTTAAAATCTGTATCTTCTGCCTGCAATTCGAAATCATCTAGACGTTGTTCATCATAGATCTGCAAATTAGTTTTCCCATCCGGGAACAAAGGATTGTTCTCAAAAGGCTTTTGAACATCCACAAACAAGTTCACGAGAGGCACCCCCAAGGCAATCGCTATATCTAACGCATCAGACAGTTTTAGTCGCGTACGGCCAGTCTCAATGTTTTCAAGCACATCGGCTGTGACAAGACTATTCGGCACAAGTTCCTTGACTCTCTTCGCCAAGTCCTCGCGAGACCCCCTAATTTTGCCATCTCTGTCAATAGGCGCCCATCGATGCCGCGCCCGTCGAACACAGGCACCTATATACTTCTCTCGATCGTTTGTCAAGCTCATATATGCATGATACCGCAAAACTACGGATTATGTTCATTCCCCTACCGATACCTACGTTGATTCCGGCAGGCTAAAACCATGAACACAAACGCGACACACTCCGAGATGCCAACGCTCCTCACCCCGGCAGATGCGGCGACCATACTGCATGTGCCGGTGAAGACGCTGGCTCGCTGGAGGTTCGAGAACTCCCACCTGCCGTATGTGACGCTCGGCAGGAAAGTCCTGTATCGAGAGAGCGACTTGGTGGACTTCGTCGCGCGCAATGTTCATGAAGTGATCCAGTAACGGCCAACCTTAAGGAGGTACTCACAATGGCCGACGAAATGAAGGAACTCCGCGGCGCGGTGTTTGACCTGATTCCCGATGGGGTTTCGGTCGTCGCGCTCGACGAGATTGAAGTGGACGACATGGCCCCAAAAACGAGGAACGTCAAGGACGAGGACAGCAACAAGCAGCACCGCGTTGACGACGAGCGCTTCGGTGGTCTCGTCTACAAACTCCCCGGCGTGGCTGTCCGAGATTGCCGCCGCAAGCGCATCCGCGACAAGGTGAGTGTCTTCGTCCGGCAGCGTCCCTCCGCCGCGATCCCGGAGATGACCCAGCTCCGACTCACTGGCCGCGTGCTGCTCTCCCCCTACGCCGTGGACGACCTGGGATTCACCATCGTCGCCGACGGCGTGGAGTCTGCGTCCGCTGGCACCAACACAGGAAGGCACTCCAATGAATGAGGCCGGCATCAGCATCCCTTGGTGGGGTTGGCTCGCTCTCATTGCTGCACTGGTGGCGTGTGCCATCGTCGCCAAGATCGCAAGGGACATCCGCGCGACGAAAAACATCATCGCCGCACGCACCAAGAACACCCAGCAGGTCGAGGATGAAGATCGGAAGCTTGTTCGCTACGGCAAGCGACTTGGCGGTCACTACATCGCATGGCCGCGCGAATGGTGCAACCAAGAGGAAGCAGCTGGACGCGGCGCGATGCTGTCAACGAACTGTGGCCAGACGAGACAGCTGAGCCAATCGCGCACCGACGTTTCACGTGGGTGCAACGCACTAGGAGGATGTAGCCGTGGGACTACAGTTTGCGGGGCGGTGGTTCGGAC
>ENA-OQKL01000517-OQKL01000517.1-human-gut-metagenome-genome-assembly--contig:-NODE-517-length-12128-cov-3.218232_pt1 | contig 12128 bp, 10 predicted proteins | sample MGYA00242779_ERZ504800 | MGnify/ENA primary metagenome ERZ504800 (study PRJEB26092, sample SAMD00036410) | human gut metagenome | host: Homo sapiens | study: EMG produced TPA metagenomics assembly of... | reverse complement strand
CTCCGCTACTACAAGAGCCAGCCATGGTCCTTCAGCGGTTCGCTGCTTGCCGGCTTCTATTGCGATGTAGACGGCGATCCATCCATCACCCTCGATCGCGACGAGCTCTCCACTGCCGAATCGGTTTGACCGCGGTTCCCTGCCCGAAACGCCAAATCTCATCAGCCTGACCGGCGAAATGATCGAATGTTTCCGCCAGGGAAAGAACCCAGATAGTTTGTGACTTAGTCACAGAAATTCCCGTTCCGCTGTGGTATTCTACAGACATAACAGGAAAACACTTACCGGGAATTACCCGTACAATAAAAAGGAGGACTTCTATTATGTCATTAATTCATGTTACATCCAAAAACTTCGAAAAAGCTCTGCAGGCAGCACCTGGCGTTGCCGTTGTTGATTTCTTTGCTACCTGGTGCGGACCATGCAAAATGCTCGCCCCGGTCATCGAAGAGGCAGCTGAGGATATGCCGGAGATCCAGTTCTACAAAGTAGACGTTGACGAAGCACCGGAGCTGGCAAGATCCTTTAAAGTCATGAGCGTTCCGACCCTCGCTTTCTTCAAAAACGGCGAGCTCGTAAAGAAAAACGTCGGCGCCGTTTCCTATGAGGAACTGGAAGAGCTGATTAACTCTGTAAAATAAACAGCGTAATATCGGAAATGCAGAAAAACGTATCGGCACAAAAACCGATACGTTTTTTCTTGCATTTCTTTCTGTTCTTTTCTATCATGGAAGAAACGGCTGCTGCCGTAGTTTACAAAAGAACGTTCTTCTTCCGAAAGGAGTTTTATTTATGTCATCTTTTCTGGAATCCTGTTTTCAGGAGCATTATCCATTTTATTCAAAGCTTACCGCCGATGAGCAGCAGACACTCGTGCTCTCTTCCGTCCTGACGACGTATCAGCGCGGCGATTTTCTCTACAGCTGTGACGATGACTGTCTCGGCGTTCTGCTTGTCCTCTCCGGCAAGCTCCGCATCTTTATCCAGTCCGGCGAGCAGCGGGAAATTACCCTGTTTACCACCGGTCCCGGCGAAGTCTGCACGCTGTCTGCCTCCTGTGCGATGCAGGAAATCAGCTTTGATATTCTGATTGAGGCCGAGGAGGAGACGAAAGTTCTCATCACTCCGGCCAGCACGTTCCGCAGACTGTTAAATCAGAATATTTACGTTGAAAACTACATTTACCGGGAAACAACGGAGCATTTTTCCGAAGTCATGTGGGCGATGGGCCAGCTTCTCTTTACGCGGCTTGACCAGCGCCTTGCCGGATATCTCGAGGATGAACGCATCCGCACCGGTTCCCCGGTGCTCTCCACCACGCACGAGCAGATCGCGCGGAACCTCGGCAGTGCCAGAGAGGTCGTTTCCCGCACCTTAAAGTCGTTCGAGAAAGACGGCATCGTCGCACTCTCCCGCGGCACGGTCACGATTCTCGATGTCAAAAAGCTCCGCGGCATCTGCCGGATGCGCCGATAGTTCTTCTACGCGCGCAAACATTTTCCCACAGGCTCTGCCCTGCCGCTCGAGAAAACTATTTTTCAAAAGCGTTCTAACGGCACTCCATCTTAATTTCAATCTCATTTCCTTCCACGGCCACCTTCGCATAACTTCCGACGATCAGCGGCATCGCCGGATGAAGGTGTCCGATGTCGAGATCCATCACGATCGGCACGTTGTATTTTCCAAGCAGATCCGTCACGGCGCGGTACTGGTCGAGTTCCCCGAATTTCTGTCCGAACTGCAGCGGGCGGCCAATCAGAAAGCCTTTCACATATTGGAACCAGCCGGCGTGCTCCATCTGCCAGATTGCGCGGCGGATCGCAAAGACGTTCAGATCGCACGCTTCCAGAAACCAGACAAAACCGTCCTCTTTATATTTTTCCACAAAATCAACCGTTCCGTCGTACTTCGTTCCAAGAATATTGACGAGACAGTCGAGACAGCCGCCGATGAGTCGTCCCTCAAATGCACTGTCCGCATCCGGGAAGCGGCGCAGAACGCGCGGTTCTGTAATCTGGTACGGCAGATACGGATTTTCCTCGCTTCTGCCCTTCGCATCGTCTCTTTCCCATCCCTCATAGCCGCGGACGGTACGCACTTCTCCCGTCAGTACGCCAAACGCATCCGCTACGGATTTATGCCACGGCTCCATGCCGAAATCACTCGCACACGGACCGTAAACAGCCGCCGTATCGCAGATGGTCGGCAGAAGATACGTAAAATGCGTATTGTCAGAATAGCCGAGATACCATTTCGCCGGTGCCTTTCTGATCTTTTCAAAATCCACGTAATCGAGATCCTCGCACATCAGCTCTCCGCCGCCGCAGGAAATCAGACAGTCATTCTTCTCACTGACATAATATTCCGTCAGCTCTTTTCCGCACTCCTCCGGTGCCGCGCTGATTCCGATGCCGTGCTCTGCATAGCAGTTTGGCCCAAGATCCAGCTGATATCCCATCTCTTTCCATTTTTTCTGTGCATTTGCAAACGCGGACTTGTATGGCTCTGTTGTGCATCCAAACGATGGTGCCACAAAGCCGATCGTTCCGCCCTTTTTCAGATTTTCCGGAAACCTCATGTCGCATCCTCCTTTATCCTAATTCTTCTGCCTCCAGATTCTTATACTGCGTCAGCGCATCCCCGAAGATCAGCTCTCCGTCGTTCTGCGCAAAGTACAGCTCCTCTTCTTTTTCCAGTTTTGCCTTTCCGTTCGTCCCCTCGGTAATCTCCGCGCAGAGACGGTCCACCTCCGTTTTCGGAACGAGAACGCGGATTTTCACCTGATCGGTGTACTCGGATTCCAGAATCGGAATCCCCCGCTGGCCGAGCAGATACTGGATTTTACCGATGCCGTTGTAATCCGTCTCAATCAACAGCCGCACGCCGCAGATCTCGTCAATCAGAACACTGTTTGCCAGCCCCTCCTGCACCGCCTGCGAGTACGCGCGCACCAGGCCGCCCGTTCCCAGCAGCGTACCGCCGAAATACCGCGTCACCACAACAAGCACATTGCGGAGGCCTGCTCCCTGTACCACATCGAGCATCGGCCGCCCTGCCGTGCCGGAAGGCTCCCCGTCGTCGCTGCAGCGCACCGTCTCCTGATTTTCTCCAATAATATACACAAAACAGTTATGCCGCGCATCCCAATATTTTTTCCGCAGAGCTTCCAGGCAGGAAAGTGCCTCCTCCTCAGATTCCACCAGACGCACCGTCGCAATAAAACGTGATTTCTTCTCCACGATTTCCCCGGTTCCACCCCGGTAAACCGTCCGAAACTGATCGATCATATGTCCTTACTCCTTCATCCAAATATGTACCTATCTTACCATATCATTTCTGAAAAATCAGCATTCTTTTCAGAAATACTTTTATTCCAGCCCTTTGTTTGGTATAATAAAAATAAGTATACCCTGCTTTTTGCAGGGCAGGAACACCATTGATTACTGAACTAAATCAGTTTTGCAGGAACATGACATAAGGAGGATTTTCTATATGCACTTTGGAAAAAGTCATCTGGAAGACAAACGTGAAGATCTGCGGTCCCATTACGGAAAGATTGAAAAGACGGCCGGCGTGACGGCGCTGCGCATCGCGTTCTGTCTTCTTCTTGTCGTTCTCGTCTGCGGTGCCGGGCTTGTGATCGGCGCTGTCCGCGGCGTGATTGACAGTGCCCCTGATATCTCGGAGGCAAATATCATGCCGCTCGGCAACGCGTCGTTTATCTACGATGCTGACGGCAACCAGGTACAGAAGCTGACCGGGGCTCAGGGAAACCGTGTCTCGATTTCGATTGAGGAGATTCCGCTCGATATGCAGCACGCGATCGTCGCGGTTGAGGATGCCCGTTTTTATGAGCACAACGGCATCGATCCGAGCGGTATCATCCGTGCTTTCGTTGTCGGCGTCAGCCATGGCTTTCATTTTACCGAGGGCGCCAGCACGATCACACAGCAGCTCTTAAAAAACAATGTTTTCACTGACTGGATGGAAGAGACGCGGATTCAGAGCTTCAAGCGGAAGATCCAGGAACAGTACCTGGCGCTGAAGCTGGAAAAAACACTGACCGCAGAGGGTGAAAACGCCAAAGACGTTATTCTGGAAAATTATCTGAATACGATCAACTTAGGTTCCGGCTGCTACGGTGTCCAGACGGCAGCGCAGACGTATTTCGGAAAGGATGCAAAAGATCTGACGCTCTCTGAATGCGCCGTTCTTGCCGCAATTCCAAAGGCGCCGACGGCATATAATCCGAAAAACCACCCGGAGAAAAACCAGCAGCGCCGCGACAAGATCCTGAACAACATGAAAGAGCAGGGCTACATCACCGAAGAAGAATACACCATTGCCATGAACGACAACGTTTACGACCGCATCGCCATGCACACGCAGTCCCAGGCGGAGAGCGCGCCGTACTCCTACTTTATCGATGAAGTCATCACCAACCTGATCAACGATCTGATGGTACAGAAAGGCTACACCGAAGTGCAGGCAAAGAACGTTGTCTACAGCGGCGGCCTCAAAATTTATACCACACAGGATTCCTACATGCAGTCAATCCTCGATACGGAATTCCAGAATCCGGAGAACTTCCCGGCGAACACGCAGATCGGTCTCGACTGGGCGCTCACCGTAGAGCAGGCAGATGGCGAGGTACAGAACTACAGCAAAGAGATGCTGCAGCTCTACTTCCGCAACAGCGATCCGAATTTCGATCTGCTCTTTGACTCCCAGGAGGAGGCACAGAGCTATATCGACCAGTACAAAGCCGCTATCATGCAGGAGGGCGATACGATTGTTGCCGAGCGCAGCAGCTTCACCCCGCAGCCGCAGGCGTGCATGACCGTTATGGACCAGCGCACCGGTTACGTGAAAGCCATCGTCGGCGGACGCGGCGAAAAAACAGCAAGTCTTACCTTCAACCGCGCAACCGATAATTATTCCCAGCCGGGTTCCACGTTTAAGATTCTTTCCGCGTACGGACCGGCGCTCGACCTTGGAAAGATTACACTCGCTACGGTAATTAAGGATGAGCCGTTCAACTACAGCGACGGCACACCGCTGCAGAACTCGGATCTTACCTACCATGGTGATGTTACCGTCCGCCAGGCGATCATCAATTCCATCAATATCCCGGCCGTCAAGGTACTGACCGAGCTTACGCCGAAGGTCGGCTTTGATTATCTGAAGAAGCTTGGTTTTTCCAAACTCTCCGAGGAATACGATGTGATCCAGCCGCTGGCTCTCGGCGGTATCACCTACGGTGTCAGTGATCTCGAACTGACGGCAGCCTACGCGGCAATCGCAGACGGCGGCCAGTACCGCAAGCCGGTGTTCTACACAAAGGTTACCGACAGCAAGGGAAATGTTTAATTGACAACACAGAAAACAAGGCAACGCAGGTCTTCAAGGCAAGCACTGCCTCCCTCCTCACCAATGCCATGGAGGATGTTTTGGAAAAAGGTACCGGTGTTGCCGCCCGCCTCGACAATATGCACGCAGCCGGAAAAACCGGTACGACGAACGAGGCCAAGGATCTTGTTTTTGCAGGCTTTACGCCGTATTATACCGCTGCCATCTGGGCAACGTATGATACACACGCGGAGTTTCCGGAGAGCGACCGTGAATTCCACAAACGTCTCTGGGCAAAGGTCATGAATGAAATCCACGAAGGCCTTGCCGATATGGATTTCGAGACTTCCGCAACAGTACAGGAGGCAACGATCTGTACGAAGACTGGCCTGCTCGCCCGCTCAAGCTGCCCGTCCATCACCGAATACTTTGCGGTATCCGATCTGCCGACCGAGCGTTGCAAGGGCCACTACACCGCGCCGGCCTCAACACCGACGCCGACCAGAACCCCTTCTGCAGCATCAACTCCGCAGACAACCCCGACACCGACGGAGGCACCGCAGGAAACTCCGGCTCCGACCGAAACACCTGCCGATCCGCCTTCTAATACACCGGAGACTCCTGACACACCGGATACCCCTGATGCACCGTCAGAACCGGATACCCCGGCGGAGATATCGGAAGTACAGCTGCAGTCCGAAGAGAGCGGCTCTTCCGAATAACTTTTTCAGTCAAGTCTATGCACAAAAAACCCGGCCCTCTGGCATATGCCAGCAGGACCGGTTTTTCTATACTTCTTTTTCCATCTGAATCAATTAGTCAATCAGCATTTTTGCTGCGCCGTAGATACCAGCATCGTTTCCAAGGGAAGCGAGTACGATCGGGGTATCTTTGCATGCGATGAATGCTGCTTCACGGTAGTATTTAGCTACGCCGTCGATCAGGATCTGGCCTGCTTTGGATACACCGCCGCCGACTACGATAACTTCCGGGTCAACAACGCATGCGAATACTGCAAGTGCTCTTCCGAGGTACTCGGAGAACTCCTGAACGATTGCTTCTGCTGCTGCATCGCCTTCTTTTAATGCATCAAAGCAGCTTTTGCACTGATGGTCTCTCCTCTTTCTCTTAAAGAAGACGGAGTATCATGGGATGCCAGATATTTCTTTGCCAGACGAACGATACCGGTTGCAGATGTCATCTGCTCGAGGCATCCGTGGTTTCCGCAGTTGCAGACCGCTTCTTCTTCCGGATCAACACATGCATGACCAACCTCGCCGCCTGCGCCGTGAGCACCTGCTACGATCTTGCCGTCCACGATGATTCCGCCGCCGACACCGGTTCCAAGGGTAACCATAACCAGGTTCTTGCTTCCCTTTCCGCCGCCTGCCCACATCTCACCGAGAGCTGCTGCGTTTGCGTCGTTTGCTGCTTTTACTGCCATTCCGCCGAGTTCGTCGGAAAGCTCTTTTACGATATTTTTATATCCCCAGTTCAGGTTGACTGCGATGGAAAGCTCACCTTTGTCATTAACCGGGCCAGGTACGTCAATGCCGACACCGGCAACATCATCTGCTGCGATACCCTTCTCAGCCATTTTTGCTTTTACGCTTTTTGCGATATCCGGCAGAATTTCGCTTCCGCCGTTTTCGGTGCGGTCGGGATTTCCCATTTTTCCAACAGAGTTCCGTCTGTCTGGAACAGTCCGCATTTTACTGAAGTACCCCAACATCGATTCCAAATACATAGTTTGCCATTTTCTTACTTCTCCTCTCGTTTTTTTCACTAAGTTAGCCTGTACACGGCGGTACAGCTCCTGTGCGGCATTGTAGCCCATCTTCTTCTGTCTGTGGTTGACAGCAGCGGTTTCTACGATGATCGCCAGGTTACGGCCCGGACGGATCGGAAGGGAATGGCAGACAACCTTGTTTCCAAGGAACTCAATATACTCTTCTTCCAGGCCCAGACGGTCGTATTCTTTCTCTTTGTCCCACTCTTCAAGCTTGATAACAAGGTCGATAGACTGGGTATCCTTTACGCTCTCGACACCAAACAGCGTCTTGACGTCGATGATACCGATACCGCGCAGCTCGATAAAATGACGCGTGATATCCGGTGCCGTTCCGACCAGCGTAATGTCGCTGACACGGCTGATTTCAACCACATCATCGCTGACGAGACGATGGCCTCGTTTGATCAGCTCCAGTGCAGCCTCGCTCTTTCCGATTCCGCTCTCGCCCATGATCAGAACGCCCTCGCCGAATACATCGACCAGCACGCCGTGGATGGAGATCATCGGGGCAAGCTGGACATTCAGCCAGCGGATGATTTCAGCCATGAAAACGGAAGTCGATTTGTCTACCGCAAAGGCCGGTACCTGATAACGATTGCACAGCTCCAGAATTTCCGGTCCCGGAATCATCTTCGTGGTGAAAATGACACATGGGATCTTGCGGCTTACAAACTCTTCAAACGCGCGGACGCGCTCGCTCTCTTCAAGATGCTGCAGATACGTAAACTCTACATAACCGATGATCTGCACACGCTCATTGGCAAAATGCTCATAGTAACCGGTCAGCTGCAGTGCAGGACGGTTGATATCCGGTGTGGCAATGACAAGATCTGTCATATCAACCTCTGGTGTCAGGTTGCGGAGATCCATTTCCTCCACCATTTTGGTCATTTCAATTTCTTTCATTTTCCTGTCCTCCGACTTCATTCGACGTCTTTTTAAATCCGTCTCTTCTATGATTTTAGCACAATAAAGCATCACGGGCAACCTAGAAATTTAACTATTTTGACGAATCCTCATTTTCCTCCTGTGCAGGTGCGTGAAAGAATGTGTAAACCTGCTCCGCCGCCTTTTTATTCATGCCCGGAAGTCCGGAAAGTTCTTCCACGGTTGCCGCCTTGATATCATCAATTCCCTGAAAGTGGCGCATCAGTTCTTTCCTTCTTGTCGGCCCGATGCCCGGGATGTCGTCGAGAATCGAGTGGACCTGGCCCTTGCTCCGCAGCAGGCGGTGGTATTCGATTGCAAAGCGGTGTGCCTCGTCCTGCACGCGTGTGATCAGTTTGAAGCCCTCGCTGTTCCGGTCGATCGGAATTTCCACGTTTCGGAAATACAGACCCCTCGTGCGGTGCTTGTCGTCCTTTACCATACCGCAGACCGGAATCGCAAGATCCATTTCTTCAAGCACCTCAAGCGCAATGTTGACCTGGCCGCGTCCGCCGTCCATCATGATCAGGTCCGGCAGCCGCTCGAAACCGCTGTCCTCCTGGATGCCGCGCAGAAAACGGCGGCTTAAGACCTCTTTCATACTGGCGTAATCGTTCGGTCCCTCGACGGATTTGATCTTGAATTTTCGGTAATCGGCGCGCTTTGGCTTTCCTTTCTCGTAGACGATCATCGAGCCGACCGACTGGAAACCGCTGATATTGGAGATATCGTACGCCTCGATGCGGTCGATCGACGGCAGGTTCAGCCATCTGGCGATCTCTTTTACGGCACCAACCGTCCGACCCTCTTCCCGCTTGATCCGCTCGCGGTCCTGATCGAGAACGATCTGTGCGTTCCGCTCTGCCAGTTCCACCATTTTTTCCTTGCTGCCCTTTTTCGGCACGCGGATGCGGACCTTCTGGCCCCGTTTGCTGCTTAAATACTCTTCCATCAGCTCCTGCTCGGCAATCTCCTCGGAAATCATGATTTCCCGCGGGATGAACGGCGTGCCGGAATAGAACTGTTTCATAAACGTGAGCAGCACCTCGCTTTTCTGCTCCTCCTCGCCGATCCGCAGATAATAATGCTCCCGCCCGATCAGCTTTCCATTCCGGATAAAGAAGACCTGCGCCACCGCATCCTCTTTGTCCATCGCAAGCGCAATGACATCCTTGTCCTCGCCGTCACTGTTCGTAATCTTCTGCCGCTCGCCGATCCTGCGCACGCTGTCGATCAGATCACGGTACTCCGCCGCCTGCTCGAACCGCATCTCCTCAGCCGCCTCCGTCATTTTTCCAGTCAGCTCTTTGATCATGTCATTGTAATTTCCATTCAGAAAACTGATCGCCTTTTTGATCTGCTCGCCGTACTCTTCTTTGGAAATGTATCCCTGACACGGTGCCTTACACTGGTGGATGTGATAGTAAAGACACGGGCGGTCCTTGCCGATCTCCTTTGGCAGGCTCTTATTGCAGGAACGGATATCGTACAGCTTCCGCAACAGTTCGATCGTATCTTTCACAGCTCCGGCGCTCGTGTACGGGCCGAAATATTTCGCCTTGTCCTTCTTCATCTGATGGGAAAACAGAATGCGTGGAAAATCCTCGTTCACGGTCACCTTAATGTACGGGTACGCCTTGTCATCTTTCAGCATCGTATTGTATTTCGGACGGTGCTCTTTGATAAGGTTGCACTCCAGCACGAGCGCCTCCAGTTCGGAATCCGTCACAATATACTCAAAACGGGCGATATGCGTGACCATCCGCTCAATCTTCGGCCCTTTGTTGCGGCTACGTCTGGAAATACTGGCGGACACGGTTTTTCAGCGAAATCGCCTTTCCTACGTAGATAATTGTATCGTCCGCGTCGTGCATCAGATAGACGCCGGGTTTCCCCGGCAGTTTTTTCAGTTCTTCCTGGATATCAAACGCCATATGACCCTCCTCTTTTTGGGACTGTAATGTTGAAAATGCCCAGCGTGCAGAGATCGTTTTCTCTGCTCCCGCCGGGCCTTTTCGCTTTCTTTTTATACTTCTGGGTTTACGGTAAAATCCGCCTCCGGAAGTGCTGTATTTTCTGTTTCTGTATTTTCTGGATTTTCAACCGCTTCTTCCGCGTTTCCATTCCGTTTTGCAATCACCTGATGAAAAATCTCCATAAATTCTTTTCCGGTGATCGTCTCTTTCTGGATCAGGTAAGCTGCGATTTCATCCATCGCATCGCGGTTAGCTGCCAGAAGTTCTTTTGCCTGCTCATACGACTCTTTCAAGATCTTCATGACCTCGTGGTCGATTTCGGTTGCTGTGGCATCGCCGCAGTTTAAGACCATTCTTCCGTCGAGGTACTGATTCTGCTGGGTCGCAAGACCGATCAGACCGAATTTCTCCGACATACCGTACTGCGTGATCATCGCGCGGACAATCTTCGTCGCTTTCTCGATATCATTCGAAGCTCCCGTTGTCACGTTGCCGAATACGATCTCCTCTGCCGCTCTTCCACCGAGGCACTCGACGATCATCGCCTCGAGTTCGCTCTTCGTGTTGAGGTATTTCTCCTCCTCCGGCACCTGCATGACGTAGCCGAGCGCACCCATCGTACGCGGCACAATCGTGATTTTCTGTACCGGCTCGGAATCCTTCTGCAGTGCAGTAACAAGTGCGTGGCCTACCTCGTGGTAGGAAACGATCTTTCGCTCTTCCTGGCTTAAGATGCGGTCCTTCTTCTCTTTTCCGACGAGGACAACCTCGACTGCCTCGAGAAGATCCTTCTGGGAAACGGCTTTTCTTCCGTTCTTGACCGCAAGAATCGCTGCCTCGTTGATCATATTTGCAAGATCAGAGCCAACGGCTCCCGATGTCGCAAGTGCGATGCCGTCGAGATCAACCGTCTCATCGAGCGATACGTTCTTGGCGTGTACTTTCAGGATTTCCACACGGCCTTTCAGGTCCGGTCTTTCTACGATAATCCGGCGGTCAAAACGGCCTGGACGCAGCAGCGCCGGGTCAAGAACCTCCGGGCGGTTTGTGGCCGCAAGGATCAGAATACCCTTGGAGCTGTCGAATCCGTCCATCTCGGCGAGGAGCTGGTTTAACGTCTGCTCCCGCTCGTCGTTGCTGTTGTAGCTGTTGTCACGGCTCTTTCCGATCGCATCGATCTCATCGATAAAGATGATGCACGGTGCGTTTTTCTTTGCTTCCTCAAACAGGTCACGCACACGCGATGCACCGACACCGACGAACATCTCGACAAATTCCGAAGCGGACATCGAGAAAAACGGTACGTGCGCCTCACCGGCTACGGCTTTGGCAAGCAGTGTTTTTCCGGTTCCAGGAGGGCCTACAAGAAGCGCTCCTTTCGGAAGTTTTGCACCGATTGTCGTGTATTTTCCAGGGTTATGCAGGAAATCCACAACCTCCTGGAGCGATTCTTTTGCCTCGTCCTGTCCCGCAACATCGCGGAATGTCACGCCGGTTTCTTTCTGTACGTAGGCCTTTGCTCTGCTCTTTCCTACGCCCATGACTCCGCCGCCTTTGTTCATGCTGCGCATCACCCACACCATGACAGCGACAAGCATCACAACCGGCAGAATGACGGTCAGCAATGTGTAAATGATCGTTCCGGTAGAATCCGGCGGATCTTTGTGGTACGTAATGCCTTTCTCCTGTAACAGATCGACCAGCTCCTGCTCATCTCCCATCATCGTTACCTGATAGGTGATTCCCTCCGATTTCTGGTCTTTCGGCGTTACGGTCAGTGTTCCCGATTTCAAGACAACTTCCTGCACTTCATCGTTGTTTACCATATCCAGGAATTTGCTATAGTCAAGATCCTCGGAAGTAATTCCCCCAAGGGCATTGTTCAGAAGTCCCATCACCATCAGGCTGACGAGGAGGCAGATCAGGATAATGAGTATCGTCTGTCTGTTTTTCGGTCCTCCCCCGGAGCCGTTTTCTGGTTCCCGGTTCTGATTTTTTCTATCGTCCATGCTTTTCCTCCTTGTATGTCAAACCGCCCCTCTTTTTTTACGGACACTTTAACTCTTACATTATATCGGATTCCC
>ENA-OQKL01000516-OQKL01000516.1-human-gut-metagenome-genome-assembly--contig:-NODE-516-length-12129-cov-2.297200_pt1 | contig 12129 bp, 14 predicted proteins | sample MGYA00242779_ERZ504800 | MGnify/ENA primary metagenome ERZ504800 (study PRJEB26092, sample SAMD00036410) | human gut metagenome | host: Homo sapiens | study: EMG produced TPA metagenomics assembly of... | reverse complement strand
TAGCCCTGCCCTCTCTGCTGGTCACCGTTCCTGAACGGCCTGCTGGCGGGCGTTTTCCCAGAGCTACGTGGTGGTGCTGGGCATTTACTACAAGCTGCAGACCTTCCTGTATCTGCCCGCCAACGGCATCGTGCAGGGTATGCGCCCGCTCATTGGCTACAATTACGGTGCCAAACAGCACGCCCGCGTGAAAAAGCTCTACGAACTCACCCTCATCATGAGTGCTGCCATCATGGCTGCGGGCACGGTCATCTGCCTGTTCGCTTCCCGCCCGCTGATGCAGCTGTTCACCTCCAACCCCGAAACCATCGCCATCGGCCAGACTGCCCTGCGCATCATCTGTCTGGGCTTTGTGGTTTCTGCCGTATCCACCACCTCTTCCGGTGCACTGGAAGGCCTTGGCAAGGGCGCAGAATCGCTGGTCATCTCGCTGTGCCGCTACATCGTATTCATCATGCCGCTGGCCGCTGTGCTGTGCCATTTCCTTGGTGCCAACGGCGTGTGGCATGCATTCTGGATCACCGAAGTGCTGTCCGCCATCGTGGCTTACCCGGTGTACCGCAAGGCAGTTGGAAAGTGCTGAGCCTTCTTGAAAGCGCTGGACGGCGAAGGCCAAGTAAAATAAAATAGTTTCAAGCAGTTGAGGGAGAGTTTGCCTAAAAAACCCTCCCTCTTTTTTGTGCATTTTATTTGACAGTACGCAAAAACTGCGGTAGAATAAGATGTTTGTTTTCCGGCATTTCGGCTGGAAAAGCGCAATTTAACAGAGGATGTGGGAAAAATATGATCGAGACGATCACGGCCGTCAATCAGGCGGTCAACCAATTCATCTGGGGCGTGCCCGCCATGGTGTGCATCATCGGCGTAGGCCTGCTCCTGAGCGTTCGCACGGGCTTTTTGCAGATCCGCAAAGTTTCCCTACGCCATCAAGACTACCATCGGACGCATGTTCCACTAAAAAAGACGCTTCCGATGGCGCCATGACCCCCTTTCAGGCGGTGTGCACCGCGCTGGCCGGCACCGTGGGCACCGGCAACATTGCCGGTGTGGCAGGCGCGATCGCCATTGGCGGACCGGGTGCCGTGTTCTGGATGTGGTGTTCTGCCCTGCTGGGCATGTGCACCAAGTTTGCCGAGGTCACGCTGGCGGTGCACTACCGTGAGCGCAGCGAGACTGGCGAATGGGTAGGCGGCCCCATGTACTACATTAAAAACGGCCTGAGCAAGCATTGGCAGTTTCTTGCTGTGCTGTATTCCCTGTTTGGCGTGCTGACCGTGTTTGGCACCGGCAATGCCACACAGGTAAATACCATCGTTGCCGCTATCGATACCGCTCTGCTGGAGTACGGCGTGGTGGGCGGCGGTGCGCTTTCTACCCTGAACCTCGTGGTTGGCATCGCAGTGGCCATGCTGGTGGCCATGGTGCTGCTGGGCGGCATCAAGCGCATTGGCAGCGTGAGCGAAAAGCTGGTGCCCTTTATGGCTCTGTTCTACATCGTGCTGTCCGTGGGCGTTATGGTGCTGAACTTTGAGCGCCTGCCCTATGTGTTCGAGTCCATCATTGCGGGTGCGTTCAACCCGGCAGCGTTCACCGGCGGCACCATCGGCAGCCTGTTCGTCAGTATGCAGAAGGGTGTGTCCCGCGGCATTTTCTCCAATGAGGCCGGCCTCGGCACCGGCTCCATCGCCCACGCCTGCGCCGACACCAAAAAGCCGGTCAAGCAGGGCATGTTCGGCATCTTTGAAGTGTTTGCCGATACCATCGTCATCTGCACCCTGACTGCCATGGTCATTCTGTGCAGCGGCACCACCGTGAACTACGGCACCGCCGCCGGTGCAGAGCTGACCATCTCCGGCTTTACCACCACCTACGGCGGCTGGGCTTCCATCTTTACCGCCGTGGCCCTGTGCTGCTTTGCTTTTTCCACCATCATCGGCTGGGGCCTGTATGGTTCCCGGTTCCTGGTGTTCCTGTGCCGCAGCGATAAGGTGGCAAAGCCCTTCTTTCTGGTCTACTCCTTTGTGTCCATTCTGGGCGCAACGATGGATCTGGGCCTGCTGTGGAGCATCGCCGATACCTTCAACGGTCTGATGAGCATTCCGAACCTGCTCGCGCTGCTGCTGCTTTCCGGCACGGTGGTCAGGCTGACCAAAGAATTTTTTGCATCGGAGGGCTGATTGCCCACAACAAAAAGAGGCTGCTGCACTTTCGGCTAAAACGATGTGCAACAGCCTCTTTTGTTATTCGGGCAGGTGTACCGGTACCCGCGCCACACAGTGCACCCAGCAATCGCCGTCCTTGCGGGTATTTCCTGCCGCGTGAGCGGGTGGTGCGCCTGTAGGAGGGCTTCAAAAAGCGTCTCGGCCTTTGCCGATAAAAGCATCCGAACATGCGAAAAAGCTGTTGCAAGACAGCTCTCCAAAAACATTGTACGAAACCCGGAACTTTTTCAGGGCCAAAACGGCTCCAAAAGGTTCCGGGTCTTTGATTTTTCGCAATTTCCCCGCGCAGGCTGCTACCGCATTTTTTCAATCCCCTTATTCTGCCCGCGTCCGGCTCTTTTCAACCCGGACAGTTCATGTTACAATATACATTAGAAATAAAAAATGAATCGAGGGAATGAACCTTGGATTTTTATGGTACCATCGGCCCGGCCTGCGCACAGCCGGCGATCTTGCAGCACATGGTGGAAGCCGGCATGACCGGCATCCGCATGAATCTTTCCCACGGGCCGCTGGCGGCGCACACCGACTGGCTGGCCATGATCCGCGCAGCCGGCATCCGCCAGCTGCTGATCGACCTGCAGGGGCCGGAGCTGCGCATCGGCACGCTGGCAGAGCCTGTTGCTCTGGTTGAGGGCAGCTCTGTACGCCTTGGCGCAGACGGCGTACCTTGCCCGGCAGCTCTGGTACAGGCGGCTGCGCCCGGGCAGCAGCTTCTGCTGGACGACGGCAAGCTTCTGGTGCAGGTCACACAGGCATTGCCGGAAGCCCTTGTGTGCACCGTGGTGCGCGGCGGCACCCTGCAGAGCCGCAAAAGCATTGCTGCACCGGGCCTTGCGGTGCCCTCGCCTACCCTGACGGAGGAAGACCTGCAGAACCTGAAAATTGCAAAGCAGTGCGGTGTTACCGGTGTGATGCTGCCTTTTGTGCGCGGCAAAGCAGATATTCTGGCCCTGCGCCATGCGCTGGAAGAAGCCGGGGCTGCGGATATCCGTATCTTTGCCAAAATTGAAAACATGACCGGTGTGCGTGCCCTGCCGGAATTCATCCACCTTGTGGATGAGGTGGTGATTGCCCGCGGAGACCTTGGCAATGCCATGCCGCTGTGGGAGCTGCCCCGCTGCCAGAAGCAGCTTTCCGCCGCCTGCCGGGCTGCAGGCGTGCCCTTTATGGTAGTGACCCAGATGCTGGACAGCATGTGCACCCGCGCGGTGCCCACCCGTGCCGAGGTGAGTGACATTTACAACGCCGTGCTGGACGGCGCGGCCAGCGTGATGCTGACCGGTGAGACTGCTGCCGGACAGTACCCGATGCAGGCCATGGAATATCTGGTGCGCACAGCGCAGACAGCCCTTGCCTGACCTTTGCGGAGTTTTTGCGCAAAAGGGATGGCGCATTGTGTCAGAATACGGTATAATAGACGTAAATATTTCTTGTTCAGAAAGGTTTTTTGCTATGGGAATCGTTGTGCTCGGTGCTGTTTTTGTGGATATCAAAGGCTATCCCCTTTCCGCCTATATTCCGGGCGGGCGCAATGCCGGCCGCATTGAGCAGGTACACGGCGGAGTGAGCCGCAACGTGGTGGAGGATATCGCCAATGTAGAGCTGCGCCCTACCTTTGTCAGTCTGGTGGACGACACCGGCATGGGACAGGATGTGATCAACAAGCTGGAGAACCACAAGGTGAACACCAAGTACATCCAGCGCGTGCCGGACGGTATGGGCACTTGGCTGGCCATCTTTGACAACGACGGCGATGTGCATGCAGCCATTTCCAAGCGGCCGGACACCACTCCCCTCACCGGCCTTTTAAAGGAAAAGGGCGACGAGATCTTTGCCGACTGCGATGCCATTGCGCTGGAGCTGGATCTGGAAAAAGATACTGTAAAACAGGTGCTGCACTACGCCAAAAAGTACAACAAAAAGGTTTTTGCGGCCATTTCCAACATGAGTATTGCCATGGAGCGCCGGGATTTCCTGCAGCAGATCGATTGCTTTGTGTGCAACCAACAGGAAGCCGGGCTGCTGTTCTCCGATGATTACGGCCATCTGACTCCGGACGAGATGTGCAGGGTTCTGGCCGCCAATGTGCACAGCGCCAACATTCCCAGTATGGTGATCACCATGGGCGGTCAGGGTGCCGTATATGCCCGCGCCAACGGCGAGTGCGGCGTGGTGCCTGCCAAGAAGGTGGATGTGATCGACACCACCGGCGCAGGCGATGCCTTCTTTGCCGGCACCACCATCGGCCTGACCTACGGCAAAACGCTGGCCGAGTCCTGCGAGATCGGCAGCCGACTGGCCGCATCGGTCATCTGCATCACCGAGAACGTCTGCCCCCGCTTCCGCCCGCTGGAATTCGGGCTGAACATTCCGGTGGTGGATTAAAGTAATATCAGAAAGCCGGGCAGACTGCGGTCTGCCCGGCTTTCTTTTTAGGATTCGGGGAAGAGGTTTATATCATGCTTCCAGCACCTTTTTGCCGGTAACTGGATCAGGGATATCAAGCAATGCCAGAATGATGGCCATGCGGATATACACGCCATTGTGCACTTGATCAAAGTGGCGGCACGCGGGTCGTCATCCACATCCTTTTTGATCTCGTCGATGCGGGGCAGCGGATGCAGCACCGGCATATCCTGCGGTGCCTTCTGCAGCAGCGCTTCGTCCAGCTGGTAGCAGCCTTTCAAGCGCAGGTATTCTTCCTCGTTGAAAAACGCGCTCCTGCTGGATACGAGTCATGTACAGTACATCCAGATGCGGCAGCTCGGCTTCAAGGTCAGCCGTTTCCTTATAGATCTGATGGGTCGGCTCCAGCGATTCATTCTTCACATACTGCGGTAGGCGCAGATCTTCCGGCGAGATGAACACGAACCGGTTGCCCTCAAACTGGCTCAGCGCAGCGGTCAGGGAGTGGACCGTGCGGCCAAACTTGAGGTCGCCGCAGAAGCCGATGGTCAGATGATCCAGGTGCCCCTTGCGCTGGCGGATCGTCATGAGATCGATCATCGTCTGGCTGGGATGCGCGTGCCCACCGTCGCCTGCATTGATCACCGGCACACGTGCAGAAAGGGATGCCCGCAGCGGTGCGCCCTCTTTGGGGTGGCGCATGGCGATCACATCGGCGTAGTTGCTCACCACGCGGGCGGTGTCCTCCACCGTCTCGCCCTTGCTGGCGGAAGAAAGCTGTGCCCCTGCAAAGCCCAGTGTCTTGCCGCCCAGCCGCAGCATGGCCGATTCAAACGAAAGGCGGGTGCGGGTGGAAGGCTCGTAGAACAGCGTTGCCAGAATGCGCCCATCGCACAGGTGGGCATAGGGTGCCGGGTCGGCCTCCATTCGGTCGGCAAGATCCAGAAGGGCCAGCTGCTCTTCCAGAGAAAAGCTGTTGGGCTCAATAAAGTGTCTCACAGCCATTCTCCTTTCAGCACGAACTTCTCGCGCTCGGCTCCGGTAGAGACGAACTGGATCTCATGGCCCAGCTGCTTTTCCAGAAATTCCACGTAAGCCTTGGCCTCTTTGGGCAGCTCATCCCAGCTCTTGCAGCCGGAGATATCCTTGTTCCAGCCTGGCAGCGTAGTGACCACCGGCTTTACACGGTCAAGGTCGGACAGCGGGTCGAAGCTGGGGACTTGCACGCCATCCAATGTGTAACCGGTGATCACCGGGATCTCTTTCATGCTGCTGAGCACATCCAGCTTCGTCAGGGCGATCTTGTCTGCGCCCTGACAGGTAAGGCCGTAGCGGCTGGCCACACAGTCGAAGGGGCCGACACGGCGCGGACGGCCGGTGGCCGCACCATACTCGCCGCCTGCCTTGCGCAGCTGTTCATTCCAATCCTCGCTCATGGCGTTCTCGGCGGCAAAGGGGCCTGCACCCACGCAGGTGGAGTAGGCTTTCAGCACGCCCACCACATGGTCAAGACGGCAGTTCGGAATGCCTGCGCCCAGCGGCGCATAGGCTGCCAGCGTGTTGGAGCTGGAAGTGAACGGGTAAGATACCATAATCGATATCGCGCATGGCACCCAGTCTGGGCTTCCAGCACGATGCGCTTGCCGCTGTCGTGAGCCTGCTGCAAAAATGCACCCACATCACAGATATACGGTGCAAACTGTCCGGCCTGCATCCGGCACCATTCCAGCAGAGCATCGTAGCTCATGGGTTCCTGATGATAGCAGCCACCCAGCTCCAGATTCTTGGATTCCAGGATCATGTGCAGGCGGTCCTGCACGCGCTTTTCGTCCAGATGCAGCAGATCGCCCAGACGCAGGGTCTTTTTGCGGTATTTGTCGCTGTAGGCGTAGGCAATGCCGCGGCGGGTAGAACCAAAGGCCGCACCCTTCTGGGCAAGGCGGTCCTCTTCCAAGCCGTCCTGCACCTTGTGCCACGGCATGGAGATGGTAGCCTTATCTGAAAGTTTCAGGTTTTCTGGGCCTACCTTTACGCCGCGCTCCTCAATAGCATCCATTTCTCCGGCCAGATGGTCGAGGTCGATCACCATGCCCGCACCCAGTACACAGACAACGTCCGGGTGCAGGATGCCGGAGGGCAGCAGGTTCAGGATGAACTTGCCCTGCTCCGTTACAACGGTGTGGCCGGCATTGTTGCCGCCCTGATAGCGGGCAACAACATCGGCATGTTCGGCTAACAGATCGATGACGCGGCCCTTGCCCTCATCGCCCCAATTGATACCAGTAACTGCGGTAAGCATAACTTCTTATTTACCTCTTTTCGTATTTACAATAGCCTGTACCTTGGTGGGCAGACCATAGATGCTGATAAAACCGGTAGCATCACTCTGCTTGTAGTCGCCGCCGGCAGCAAAAGTTGCAATGTCCTCACGGTAGAGGGAATACGGAGACCAAACACCGGCATTGATCATGTTACCCTTGTACAACTCCAGACGCACCTTACCGGTAACGTTTTCCTGCGTGGAGGTGACGAAGGCGCTCAGAGCTTTGCGCAGGGGGCTGAACCACTGGCCGTCATAGACCAGCTCACCAAATGTGATGGCCAGCTCGCGCTTTTTGTGGGCAGTGAGCTTATCCAGCGTCAGAGTTTCCAGCACCTCATGAGCCTTATAGAGGATGGTACCGCCGGGCGTCTCGTACACACCGCGGCTCTTCATGCCCACCAGACGGTTCTCCACCACATCGTACAGGCCGATGCCATTGCGGCCGCCGATCTCATTCAGCTTGGCAATGAGGACGGCGGGCTTCATCTTTTCGCCGTTCAGGCTCACCGGCACGCCCTTTTCAAATGCCAGCTCCACGAACTCGGACTTGTCCGGTGCGGTCTTGGGGCTGACACCCAGCTCCAAAAAGCCCGGCTTATCGTACTGCGGCTCGTTGCCCGGGTCCTCAAGGTCAAGGCCCTCATGGCTCAGGTGCCACAGGTTCTTATCCTTGGAGTAGTTGGTCTCGCGGTTGATCTTCAGCGGGATGTGATGTGCCTCGGCATAGTCGATCTCTTCGTCACGGCTCTGGATATCCCACTCACGCCACGGAGTGATGATCTTCAGGTCCGGTGCAAAGTGCATGATGGCCAGTTCAAAGCGCACCTGATCGTTGCCCTTGCCAGTGCTGCCGTGGCACACGGCATCTGCACCCTCGGCACGGGCGATCTCCACCACACGCTTTGCCAGAATGGGTCGTGCAAAGCTGGTGCCCAGCAGATAGCCCTCGTAATCGGCCCCGGCCTGCATGGTGGGGATGACGTAATCCTCCACAAATTCATCGGTCAGATCTTCTACGTACAGCTTGGAAGCACCGCTTGCCTTGGCGCGCTCTTCCAGACCTTCCAGCTCTCCCTTCTGGCCCACATTGCCGCACACTGCAATGACCTCGCAGTTGTTGTAATGCTCTTTCAGCCATGGGATGATAATGGAAGTATCCAGACCGCCGGAATAGGCCAGCACGACCTTTTTGATCTCAGACATAAGAACCGCCTCCGTTCAAACCACTTTATACTTTTGAATTCCCTCTTGCAATTTTTGATTGCGGTGTTATTATACTAGCAAGCAGAGAATGTGTAAAAAGTATCCTGCACATGATCACGATACAAAATTGACATGAAAGAGGGCACGCCGCTATGTATGTGGACTGGGAATATTACAAAATCTTTTATTATGTCGCGAAATATCAGAATTTCACCAAAGCCGCGCGGGTGCTGGGCAACAACCAGCCCAACATCACCCACTCGATGAACCGGCTGGAAAGCCAGCTGAATTGTGTACTGTTCATCCGCTCCAACCGCGGCGTTACCCTTACCCCGGAGGGTGAACTGCTTTACTCCCGCATTGCATCTGCGGCGGTGCAGATCCAGGATGCAGAAGAAGAGCTGAGCGCCAGCGCCACGCTGGAACACGGTGCGATCAGCATCAGCGCTACCGAAACTGCGCTGAACATCTACCTTGCAGAAAAGCTGCGCGCCTTCCACACGGACTATCCCGGCATCCGCCTGCGCATCTCCAACCACTCCACGCCGCAGGCTTTGCAGGCCGTGAAAAACGGCGAGGTGGATTTTGCCGTCATCACCACCCCTGCCGAGGTGGAAAGCGGCCTGAAAATGGTGGAGCTGAAGCCCTTTTATGAGGTGCTTGTGGGCGGCAGGACCTTTACTGCCCTTGCCAGCCAGAACCTTTCGCTGAAGGAGCTGAACAATTATCCGCTGATCTCCCTGAGCGACGAAAGCATGACCCGCGCCTTTTACCGGCAGTTCTTTCTGGATCACGGTGCGGTGCTGAAGCCGGATACCGAGGCTGCCACCACCGACCAGATGCTGACCCTTGTCAAAAGTGAGCTGGGCATTGCGTTCCTGCCCCAGTCCATGGCACAGGATGCACTGGCCCGCGGTGAGATCGTGCAGCTGCATCTGCAGGAGATCATCCCTCAGCGCTCCATCTGCCTTGTGTACGACCATCACCGCCCGCTGAACACGGCAGCCCGCAAGTTCCAGCAGATGCTGACCAAGGCGGCCCCCAAACGCCCGGAACACAGATAACCGCCGGGCCTTTCCCTGCAAACTGATCTATACGGGACTGTTGCAAAATAGCTCTCTGAAAAAACAATGCACAAAACCCGGAACCTTTTCAGGGCCAAAACGGCTCAAAAAGGGTTCCGGGTTTTTGATTTTGTGCTATTTCTTTGTGCAAGTTGCTATCGCATTTTTATTTTGCAACAGTCCCCTGTTTTATTTTTACTTTTCCTGGATCTGTTTGCCGGTGAGGTGTTCAATGGTGATCTCGTAAAGCTGCACGGCCTTGATGCCCAGCGCAATTTCCTTTTCTACCTCTTCCTTGCCGGGGTAATACTTCATGCCAAGCTCCCGCACGCGGGCCTCGGTAGCAGCGGCATCGTCGATCAGATGGCAGCGGCCAAACACCACGGTGCTCTGCACATAAGGTGCCCAGTCGCCCGGCTCAAAGTGTTCGTTGCCGTAAACGGTAAAGCATACCTTATCATTCTGTTTCAGCGCGTCCACCTTCTGGCCGGACTTTGCACCGTGGAAGTAGATTTTGTCGTGCTCCTGATCGTAGTAATAATTCACCGGGATCGCAAAGGGATAGCCGTTGTCGCCGTTCACTGCCAGCACGCCCCGCCGGGACTGCTGCAACAGGTGCTTTGCAGCTTCTTCCGGGATGGCGCGGCTGGCTCTTCTCATGGGTCTGAACATTTTTGTTTCCTCCATGTATCGCAGGTTTGCGGTGCGCACTCATGCACCCTTGATAATGCGGATGAGGGTCTTATCCAGCTGGATGGTGCGGTTCCACGGGTTCAGGATGATGCCGCTGATCTCCGGCACGGCAAGCGCTGCATCAAACAGCTTTTCCATATCCACAAGAAAGGTGGACTGCACCGGCTCGGCTCCCTTCAGTTCTTCCTCAAAGCTGGTGAATGCATACCACCAGCTTGCGCCGTCGGCCGTCCGGATGGCCCGCAGCTGCATCTGTTCACTGCCCAAATTGGGCTCCACCGCCACGACAAGCTGGCCATGCTCCTTTATGCGCCGCCGGATCACGGTAAGGGTGTGGGCCAGCTGTTCCTGTGTGGGCTCCTGCTGCAGGGCGGCTACCGCCTGCTCGATCTTTTCGTTGCCGTTCAGGCCCTTGTCTCTGGGTTGATTCATTGAGGTTGGTTCCTTTCTATTGTATTTTGGCAGAGGGAATAAGCGCAGCTCATCACAGCAGCAGATCGAACAGGCCGATCATTACCGGCATAGACACAATGGAAAGCAGAGTGGTCAGCACATACAGCGCGCTGGAATGCGCCGCATCGCGGTCATAGAGCTGAGCCATGGAGGTAACAGTAGCACAGGCAGGGGTGATGGCGGCAAGGTAGACCGTCATCAGGATGTTCTTGCCGTCGGCCACCCAGCTGGATGCATGGCAGACCCACAGCAGCACCAGAACCACCAGCGGGCATACCACCAGACGCAGCACTGTGGGCAGATAGTTGCGGCGGGTGCAGAACACCTCCCGCAGCGGCTTTTCTGCAATGGCCATACCGGCCAGCAGCATGCCCATCGGTCCCATCATGTTGCCCACTGTGCTCATGGTATTCTGCAGCGGTGCAGGCAGCACCACACGGAACCAGTACAGCAGTGCACCGGCTGCAATGGCGATCATGTTGATATTGGTGAGCACCTTTTTTCCAGTCCAGCGCACTGCTGCCCTGCAAAAGGGAACTGGCGTGGGTCCACAGCAGCACCAGCTGCACAATGATGAATGCGCAGGAGTAAATGACATACGCATCGCCCATCAGAGCCTTGACCAACGGGATCACCAGTGCAGCGGCGTTGCTGTAGATCACATTCACCTGTTCCACGGCATCCAGCTTGAGCGGGCGGCTCAACAGGGCGCTGAGCACCAGCAGCACTACATGGATAGCCGCAGCAATCGCCATGGAGTACAAAAGGCCCTTGCGGATCTCCGGCGTATCGTCGATCTGGAATGCGTTGATGATCACGCAGGGCGTGACCAGATACACCATGACCACCGAGAGCACCCGGCTGTCGCTGGCCTTCAGCAGCCCTACCTTGACCACAGCATAGCCCATGATCAGAATGAGGAACAGCTGTGCGATCTGCTGCATCAATAACAGACTTATCTCCATTGTTTTTTCCTTTCCCCTTCCCTTTTTACAAAACCCAAAGGGAGAGCCGCCTTCCGCAAGGCAGCTCTCCCCTTTTTCTGATTTTATTTGCCGCTCGTCAGCCGCGCCACATGCAACGCCAGATAGGCGGTTTCCTCGTTGGGCAAAAACACGCCGTACTTGCGCAGCACAAAGGTGCGTATTTTTTCCGCGCAGGTCACCGCTGCCGGATAATTCTGCTGCATCTGCTGGAACAAAAAGTCGTCTTCGCTGTCCATCAGTTTGCCGGAGAAGAACCGCTCGGCAAAATACTGCAGGTGGCTCACGAACCGCGCATAGTGGATGCTCTCGGTGCTCACCGGGCAGTGCATACTGTAGGTGACAATGTTGGACAGCTCACCGATCAGCTGCGCTGCCCGCATGGCATCGTAGCCGGCCTGCGGGTCCTGCCGGGCGTTGACGATATGGAAGGCGATGTTGCCTGCCTCTTCGTCCGGCAGCTCGATGCCAAGCTTTGCCTTTACCTTCTGCAGGCCGCGCTGGCCCACCGCGTACTCCTTGGGATAAAAATGCTTGATTTCCCAGAAGATACGGTTGGTCACCACAAGACCCTTTTGCTGGCGCTCCACTGCAAAATGCAGGTGGTCGGTCAGCAGCAGATAGATGTGCGCCGAAAGCTTGACTCCCAGCGACTGCTCTGCGTCGTCCACAATGTCCTGCGTCAGTTCCAGATAGGATGCCGGAATGCTGGAAAACAGCTCCAGCATAGGCTGTGCGTCCGGGTTGGACAATGGAAGGAACACGCGGTCTGAGGGCTG
>ENA-OQKL01000515-OQKL01000515.1-human-gut-metagenome-genome-assembly--contig:-NODE-515-length-12148-cov-2.034357_pt1 | contig 12148 bp, 11 predicted proteins | sample MGYA00242779_ERZ504800 | MGnify/ENA primary metagenome ERZ504800 (study PRJEB26092, sample SAMD00036410) | human gut metagenome | host: Homo sapiens | study: EMG produced TPA metagenomics assembly of... | reverse complement strand
AGCTGGAGATCGTGGAGAAGGATGGCGTGATCGAGCTGATGCCGGTAGCCGTTTACCCCAAAAAGTATCTGGACGAGCTGCGCAGCGAGATCAACGAAGCAAAGGCCAAAATTGCGGCAGGGGAGCAGCCGGTGTTCGACACTGTGGACGCACTGTTTGAAGCGCTGGACGGTGCGGACGAATGAATTATAAGATCACCTACACCAAACGATTCATAAAGAACCTGAAGCGTTTGAACGCAGCGGAGCGGGCGCAGCTGAAAAAGAAGCTGGAAATTCTGGAAATGGACCCGCTGTATCCGTCGCTGCGCACAAAGCGTATTCAAGGCACGGTAGACTTGTTCGAGTTCAGCGTAAACATGGACGTGCGGGTCATCTGGCAGTACGACGGTGATACGATCATTCTGCTGTTGGACATTGGACACCATGATATTCTGAATCAATTTTAAAAGCCTGTAAACACGATAAAAACGGCCGCTGCACAGTTCACATGCAGCGGCCTTTCCATTTGATGGGGAGTATTCAGCGGCGGTTTACTGGATGCCGGTCACAGGGTAGTCCTGATCCTCAACGGCCTTCTTCAGCACGTCGTCGGCGACCTCGGCGTTCAGGGTGACGATGGCGGTGCCGGCCTCGTGGCTCACCACGGCCTCGTCCACCTCGGGCAGGGCTTCCAGAGCCTTCTTCACGCGGGCTTCGCAGTGGCCGCACATCATGCCTTCCACTTTCAGGGTCTTTTTCATAGCAGTGTCCTCCTTGGTACTCTCTTTATTTGCAACCGCTGCGGGCTGTGCGGAGACAGCGGGCAGGGAAGCAGCATTTTTTGCCGCACGATCGTGCTTTGTGCTGTGCACGTCGAACAGGTTCAGGCGCAGGGCGTTGCTTACCACGCAGAAGCTGGAAAGGCTCATGGCAGCAGCACCGAACATGGGGTTCAGCGTCAGGCCGAAGGGGATGAACACGCCTGCGGCCAGCGGGATGCCGATGATGTTGTAGATGAACGCCCAGAACAGGTTTTCGTGGATGTTGCGCAGGGCAGCGCGGCTCAGGCGGATGGCGGCGGGCACATCCGACAGCTTGGAGTTCATCAGCACCACGTCCGCCGCGTCGATGGCAACGTCGGTGCCTGCGCCGATGGCGATGCCGGTGTCGGCACGGGTCAGGGCCGGGGCATCGTTGATGCCGTCGCCCACCATGGCCACCTTGCCGGATGCCTGCAGCTGGCGAATGACCGCTTCCTTGCCGTCGGGCAGCACGCCTGCGATCACCTCGTCCACACCGGCCTGCCTGCCAATGGCGTCGGCAGTGCGCTGGTTGTCACCGGTGAGCATGACCACGCGGATGCCCATGGCCTGCAGCTCCCGGATGGCGCGGGGGCTGTCCTCCTTGATGGTATCGGCCACCGCGATGATGCCCAGCAGACGGCCTGCTCCGCCGAAGAACAGGGGCGTTTTGCCCTGTGCGGAAAGGGCTGCGGCCTTCTCCTGCAGCTGTGCGGGCACGGTGACTTTGGTGCCGATAAAGGACGCATTGCCGCCAAAGATCTCCACGCCCTCCAGCTTTGCGGCCAGACCGTTGCCCGGCAGGGCGGCAAAGCCGGATACCTCGGGGGCGGTGAGGTTCTGCGCGTCGGTGCAGGCCAGCACGGCCTTTGCCAGCGGGTGCTCGCTCTTGCGCTCCAGTGCGGCGGCAAGGGTGAGCAGCTCCGTCTCGGAAACGCCCTCGGCGGGCAGGATGTCGGTCACTTTGGGTTCACCGCTGGTGATGGTGCCGGTCTTGTCCAGCGCCACGATCTGGGTGCGGCCTGCAGCTTCCAGCGAAGCGGCGGTCTTGAACAGGATGCCGTTCTTTGCACCCAGACCGTTGCCCACCATGATGGCCACCGGCGTTGCCAGACCCAGCGCACAGGGGCAGCTGATGACCAGAACGGAGATGCCGCGTGCCAGCGCATAGCCCAGCTCATGGCCCAGCAGCAGCCAGACGATGGTGGTGACGACGGCGATGGAGATGACCGCCGGGACGAAGAAGCCCGACACGGTGTCAGCGATCTTGGCGATAGGAGCTTTGGTGGCGGCGGCGTCGCTGACCATCTTGATGATCTGAGCCAGCGTGGTATCCTCGCCCACGCGGGTAGCCTCACAGCGGAGGAAGCCCGACTGATTGGTGGTGGCGGCGCTGACTTTGTCGCCGACGGCCTTGTCCACCGGGATGCTCTCGCCGGTCAGGGCGCTCTCGTTGACTGCGCTGGTGCCTTCCAGCACCACGCCGTCCACCGGGATATTCTCGCCGGGGCGGACCACAAAGATGTCGCCCTTCTGCACGTCGGCGATGGCCACGGTCACTTCCGCGCCGTCCCGTACCAGTGTGGCGGTCTTGGGGGCCAGCTTCATCAGGCTCTTGAGGGCGTCGGTGGTCTTACCCTTGGAGCGGGCTTCCAGCATCTTGCCCACCGTGATGAGGGTCAGGATCATGGCGGCAGACTCGAAGTAGAACTCCATCATATAGTGCATGACGAGCTCGTCGTTGCCATCCACCTGGGCACGGGTCATGGCGAAGAGGGCGTAAGTGCTCCACACGAAGCTTGCCATGGAGCCGAGGGCCACCAGCGTATCCATGTTGGGTGCGCCGTGGATGAGGCCCTTGAAGCCGTTGATGAAGAACTTCTGGTTGATGACCATGACGATGCCCGCCAGCAGCAGCTGGACAAGGCCCATGGCGACGTGGTTGCCGTCAAACCAGTGGGGCAGGGGCCAGCCCCACATCATGTGGCCCATGGAGAAGTACATCAGCACCAGCAGGAAGCCCAGCGAGGCGATGAGACGGCGCTTGAGCTTCGGCGTCTCGTGGTCGGCCAGTGCGTCGAGGTCGGCGCTGGTGTCAGCGGCCTTACTGGCAGAGGCATTCTTCGGGCTTGCGCCGTAGCCTGCCTCCTGCACAGCCGAGAGGATGGCGGCAGGGGAGGCTGTGCCTTCCACGCCCATGGAGTTTGTCAGAAGGCTCACCGAGCAGCTCGTGACGCCCGGCACCTTCTTCACGGCCTTTTCCACCCGGGCAGAGCAGGCCGCGCAGCTCATGCCCGTGACATTGTATTGTTCCATTGCGGATTCCTTTCCCTCTTATAGGATGCCCGGAACGGGGTCATTTCATGAGCCGGGGCAGCAGCTGCAGCAGTTCGTCCAGCTTCTGCGTCTCGCCGGCTTTCAAATCGTCGGCCACGCAGGTGCGGATGTGCTGGCCCAGCAGCTCTTTGGAAAAGCCGTTCAGTGCAGCGTTCACCGCAGCTACCTGCACCAGAATATCGGCGCAGTAGACGTCCTTGTCCAGCATCGCGCGGATGCCGCGCACCTGGCCCTCAATGCGGCTCAGCCGGTTGGCAAGGGCGCGGTACTCCTCAGGGGTACGGTCCTTGTGGCGGCAGCAGGAGGGGGCAGTGTCCTTTTCGGCAGGCTCAGCGGCGCAGCAGCAGGGCTTTTTTTCAGCATCAGTCATAGCAGATAACTCCTTTCCGGGTGTATCGGTGTGAAAAGGAAGTGTACCCTGTGGGGGTAAATCTTCCGACACTCTGATTTTACCACTTGGGGGTATCTGTTTCAAGAGGGTAGGGAATGCTAACTGTGAAAACTTTGTGAAAATAAAAAGCTCCGAAATGCAGAAACGGGAGCCTCCCGGTGAAGGAAAGCTCCCGTTTCTGTTTAGGATAGGAAAGAGAATGTCATAAAATAGGGGAGAGGGTCACAGATTGGTGTAACCCATCAGATAGCGGTCCACCTCGGCGGCGCAGTCGCGGCCCTCCCGCAGGCCCCACACCACAAGGCTCTGGCCCCGGCGCATGTCGCCGCAGACGAATACCTTGTCCACGTTGGTCTTGAAGTTCTGGTCGGCTACATTGCCGCGGGGGTGCGGTCCACGCCAAAGGCGTCGGCTACATAGCCCTCGCAGCCGGTAAAGCCTGCGGCGATGAACGCCAGCTGGCAGTTGTAGGTAAATTCTTCACCGGTGGGCACCATGCTGGTACGGCCGGTCTCGGGGTTCCGCTCCGGCTTCAGGTAAGAGATGATAGCACCGGTCAGATTGCCCGCATCATCCTTCAAAAATTCCTTCACGGTGGTCTGGTACACGCGCGGGTCCTTGCCAAACTTTGCAAGACACTCGGTCTGGCCGTAGTCCACCTTCAGCACACGGGGCCACTCCGGCCACGGGTTGGAGGCTGCACGCTCCTTGGGCGGCTGCGGCATCATTTCCAGTGCCACCAGATCGGTGCAGCCCTGCCGCAGGGCCGTACCCTGACAGTCGTTGCCGGTATCACCGCCGCCGATCACCAGAACATTCTTGCCCTTGGCATCGATGGCCTTGCCGTCCGCGAACTGGCTGTCCAGCAGACTTCTGGTCACGCTGGTCAGGTAGTCCACGGCAAAGTGCACGCCGTTTGCATCGCGGCCGGGCACATTCAGGTCGCGGGCCTTCTTGGCACCGCAGCACAGCACCACGGCATCGTAGCCGTTCAGCAGCTCTTCGGCGGCAACAGCCCCGCCCACATCCATGTTGGTGCGGAACTCCACGCCCTCAGCCTGCATGATCTTGATGCGGCGCTCGATGACGGATTTGTCCAGCTTCATGTTGGGGATGCCGTACATCAGCAGGCCGCCCACGCGGTCGGCACGCTCGAACACAGTCACGGCGTGGCCGCGCTTGTTCAGGTATTCAGCCACCGAAAGGCCGGAGGGGCCGCTGCCCACCACGGCTACGCTCTTGCCGGTGCGGGAGGGCGGCGGTGCGGCGTGCAGCCAGCCCTTGGCGTAAGCCGTTTCGATAATGGCGTGCTCGTTCTCGCGCACGGTCACGCTGCTGCCGGTCACATCGCCGCAGGTGCAGGCCGCTTCACACAGGGCAGGGCACACCCGGCTGGTGAACTCCGGAAAACGGTTGGTGGCCATCAGCCGATGCATGGCCAGCTCCCACTTGCCATGATAAACAAGGTCGTTCCACTCCGGGATGAGGTTGTTCAGCGGGCAGCCGGAGGCCATGCCGCCGATCATCATGCCGGCCTGACAGAAGGGAACACCGCAGTCCATGCAGCGTGCTGCCTGCGTCTGCTGCTCCTCGCGGGAGAGCCAGACGTGAAATTCGTTAAAGTTTTCAATGCGTTCCAGCGGCGGAACATCCGTGCTGGTTTTGCGCGTATAGTCGATAAATCCAGTTGTCTTACCCATAACGCTGCCCTCCTTACTTCTTCTTCTGCACCGTGTAGAATGCTTCGATCTGTGCCTGCTCGCCGTCCAGACCGCGCTCCTCAACGGATGCGATCACACGCAGCATACGGTCATAATCGTAGGGCAGAACTTTCTTGAACTTGGGCAGGAATTCGCTGAAGTTGTCAAGGATCTCTTTGCCGCGGGGAGAGCCGGTGGCCTCCACATGTTCGCGGATCAGCTCTTTCAGGGTGGCAACATCGTACTTGTGCTCCACAGGCTCCAGGCTGACGGTCTCCTTGTTCACGCGCTGGTAGAAGTCCCAGTTCTCGTCCAGCACGTAGGCGATGCCGCCGGTCATACCGGCTGCAAAGTTCTTGCCGGTCTGGCCCAGAACCACCACCGTGCCGCCGGTCATGTACTCGCAGCCGTGGTCGCCAACGCCCTCCACAACGGCGGTGGCACCGCTGTTGCGCACGGCGAAGCGCTCACCGGCCACGCCGGAAATGAACGCCTTGCCGCTGGTAGCACCGTACAGGGCCACGTTGCCGGTGATAATGTTCTCTTCCGGCTTAAAGGTGATGCCCTTGGGCGGGCGCACGACGATCTTGCCGCCGGACAGGCCTTTGCCCATGTAGTCGTTGCAGTCGCCCACAAGGTCCAGCGTCAGGCCGCCCGGGATGAAGGCACCAAAGCTCTGGCCGCCTGCACCCACACAGTGGGCGGTGTAAACATCATCCGGCAGGCTGTTGCCGTATTTGCGGGTGATCTCGCTGCCAAAGATGGCACCAAAGGGCGCGGTCGGTGTTGGAGACATCCAGCGTCACGCTCTGGGCATTCTTGCTGCTGAGCTTGAACTTCTTCATCAGCACCTTCATATCGAGGGTGTTTTCCAGATGGAAGTCGTAGGTGTCCTCCGTTCACGAAGTGAACATTGCTGTTCTCGATGGCAGGGTTGTGCAGGATGCAGTCGAGATCCATCTTGGAAGCGCGGCTGCCGGGTGCGGCAGGCTTGACCTTGAGCAGGTCGGTGCGGCCACCAGTTCATCGATGGTGCGCACGCCCAGCTTTGCCATGTACTCGCGCAGCTCCTCGGCCACAAAGGTGAGGTAGTTGATGATGTATTCCGGCTTGCCCTTGAAGTTCTTGCGCAGCTCCGGGTTCTGGGTGCAGATGCCCATGGGGCAGGTATCCAGATTGCACACACGCATCATCACGCAGCCCTCGGCCATCAGCAGGGTAGTGCCGAAGCCGAACTCCTCTGCGCCCAGCATACAGCTGATGGCAACATCGCGGCCGGAGAGCAGCTTGGAGTCGCTCTCGATGCGCACGCGGGTGCGCAGGCCGTTCAGGATCAGGGTCTGATGGGTCTCGGCGATGCCCAGCTCCCACGGCAGGCCAGCGTGCTTGATGGAAGTACGCGGTGCTGCACCGGTGCCACCGTCGTAGCCGGACACCAGAATGACCTGTGCGCCGCCCTTGGCAACACCGGCCGCAATGGTGCCAACGCCGGCCTCACTGACCAGCTTGACATTGATGTTGGCGCTGCGGTTGGCGTTCTTCAGGTCGTAGATCAGCTCTGCAAGGTCCTCGATGGAGTAGATATCGTGGTGCGGCGGGGGAGAGATCAGGCCCACACCGGTGGTGCTGTGGCGGGTCTTTGCAATCCACGGATATACTTTGGCACCGGGCAGGTTGCCGCCCTCACCGGGCTTTGCACCCTGTGCCAGCTTGATCTGGATCTCTTCCGCAGAAACAAGGTATTTGCTCGTTACACCAAAGCGTGCGGAAGCCACCTGCTTGATCTTGGAATTGCTCTCGCTGTGGTAGCGCTCTTCGGGTTCGCCGCCCTCGCCGGTGTTGCTGCGGCCGCCCAGACGGTTCAGGGCGATGGCAATGGTCTCATGGGCTTCACTGCTCAGGGCACCGTAGCTCATGGCTGCGCCCTTGAACCGCTTGACGATGGAGCTTACCGGCTCCACCTCTTCCAGCGGGATGCCGCCGTCAGGAGCATAGTTGAAGTCCAGCAGGCTGCGCAGATGCACGCCGTCAGCACCCATATTGTCCACGGTGTTGGTGAACTGCTTGAAAGCCGAGTAGTCGTTCGTCCAGCAGGCTTTCTGGAACAGGTGGATGGTCTGGGGGTTGAACAGGTGTTCTTCCTTGCCGCTGCGGAACTTGTGTGCGCCGCTGTCGGCCAGCTCCATGTTGATGTCCAGACCCAGCGGGTCGAAGGCTGCGTTGTGCTGGGCTTCCACATCGGCCTGAATGTCCGAAAGGGTAATGCCGCCCACACGGCTCACCGTGCCGGTGAAGTATTTGTCGATGACATCCTTGGAGATGCCCACAGCCTCAAAGATCTGGCTGCTCTGGTAGCTCTGGATGGTGGAGATGCCCATCTTGGAGGCAATCTTCACAATGCCGCTGAGGATGGCGTTGTCGTAGTCCTCCACGGCTGCATAGTAATCTTTGTCCAGCAGGCCTTCGTCGATGAGCTGGCCGATGGTCTCATGTGCCAGATAGGGATTGATGGCGCAGGCACCGTAGCCCAGCAGAGCGGCAAAGTGATGCACTTCATGAGGCTCTGCGCTCTCGAGGATGAGAGCCAGTGCAGTGCTCTTCTTGGTGCGGATGAGGTACTGGGACACCGCCGACACCGCCAGCAGGCTGGGGATGGCCACATGGTACTCGTCAATGTCCCGGTCGGACAGGATGATGATGTTCGCACCCTCTTTATAAGCGCGGTCAACCTCCAGGAAAACGCGGTCAATGGCCTTTTCGAGGCTGGTGTTCTTGTAGTAGTTGATGGAGACAGTGGAGACTTTGAAGCCCGGGACGTTCATGTACTTGATGCGGAGAAGGTCAGTGGACGTGAGGATGGGATTGTTGACCTTGAGCACCTTGCAGTTTTCGGGCTTGTCTTCCAGCAGGTTGCCGTGTGCGCCCACATAGACGCTGGTGGAGGTGACGACCTTCTCGCGGATGGCGTCGATGGGCGGGTTCGTGACCTGTGCAAAACGCTGCTTGAAATAATTGAAGAGCGGCGGGTGCTGGCCGCTGAGGACGGCAAGCGGGGTATCGGGTACCCATTGCGCCGGAAGGCTCTGCGCCCTGACGTGCCATGGGCAGGATGAGGGTGCTGATGTCCTCATACTTGTAGCCGAACACCTTCTGCAGGCGCAGCAGGTCGTCGCCGGTGTAGCTGGGAATCTTGATGTTGGGGATCTTGAGGTCCTTCAGCTGGACGAGGTTGCGGTCTATCCACTCGCCGTACGGCTCACGGCTGGCGTAGTATTCCTTCAGCTTCTCGTCGTCCACGACTTCGCCCTTGACGGTGTCCACCAGCAGCATCTTGCCGGGGCGGAGACGGTCTTTGACCAGAATGTTCTCCGGCTCACAGGGCAGCACGCCCACCTCGGAAGAGAGGATCATCCTGCCGTCTTTGGTGATGTAGTAGCGGCTGGGGCGCAGACCGTTGCGGTCCAGCACAGCGCCCACTACGTCGCCATCGGAGAAGAGGATGGCGGCAGGGCCGTCCCAGGGCTCCAGCATGGTGGCGTAATACTGGTAGAAGTCCCGCTTTTTCTGGCTGATGTTCTTGTTGTTCTCCCAGGGTTCCGGGATGGTGATCATGACAGCCAGCGGCAGGTCCATGCCGTTCATCACCATGAACTCGAGGGCGTTGTCCAGCATGGCGGAGTCGGAGCCGGAGGTGTTGATGATGGGCAGGATCTTGTTCATGTCCTCTTTCATGATGGGGGAGGAGATGGTCTCTTCACGGGCCAGCATGGCGTCGGTGTTGCCCTTGATGGTGTTGATCTCGCCGTTGTGGAGGATGAAGCGGTTGGGGTGGGCGCGCATCCAGCTGGGGTTGGTGTTGGTGGAGAAGCGGCTGTGGACCATGCCGATGGCGGATTCATAGTCCTCGTCCTGCAGATCGAGGTAGAACTGGCGCAGGTCGTGGACGAGGAACATACCCTTGTACACGATGGTGCGGCTGGACAGGCTGGGCACATAGGTGCCGTTGCTGGCCTGCTCGAACACGCGGCGCACAATGTACAGCTTGCGGTCAAAATCGATGCCCTTGCTCACCTTGGCGGGCTTTTTGATGAAGCACTGCCAGATAGCAGGCATACAGTCGCGGGCTTTCTGGCCCACGGCATCCGGATTCACGGGAACCTTGCGCCATGCCAGAATTCGAGGCCTTCCTTGCGGTGACCACCTCGAACAGCTTCATGGCCTGCGCACGCAGATGCTCGCTCTGCGGGAAAAAGAACATGCCCACGCCATATTCACGCTCGTTGCCAAGGCTGATGTTCAGCTCTTCGGCCACTTTGGAGAAGAACTTGTGGCTGATCTGCAGCATGATGCCCACGCCGTCACCGGTCTTGCCTTCAGCATCCTTGCCGGCACGATGCTCCAGCCGCTCCACAATGGACAGCGCATCGTCCACCGTCTGATGGCTCTTGCGGCCCTTGATGTCCACCACAGCGCCGATGCCGCAGGCATCGTGCTCAAACTGTGGGTCATACAGACCAAGGGTGTTTTTCTGCTCTGTAAAGTTTTCCATAGACTTTCCCATCCTTATCTAAAATCCTCACCGGTGCGGCACCCTCCGCATTTTGACAAAAAAGAAAAGCGCCCCGCAAGGGCATACTTTACCCTTGCAGAACGCCTTTGTTCCGGTAACTATTATTATACTGAACGCTGAAAAATCTTCAAGTGACAGCTGCACCAAATATGACAACTGCTTTACACCACTTCTTGTGCGAAACGCCGCGTATGGCGGTCAGTTGTAGCTATAGTGAGAACAGCGCAGGCTCAATGTCTGCCCAGAATGGCCTGCAGGTCATTTTCCGGCGTTGTTACGGCTTTTAAATCGTACTTTTGCTGCAGGGCAGCCACAACGACCGGCGAGAGGAACGGGGGCAGGGTAGGCCCCAGCCGGATGTTCCGGATGCCCAGCGCCAGCAGCGCGATGAGGATGCACACGGCCTTCTGCTCAAACCAGCACAGCACCAGCGAGAGGGGCAGGTCGTTGACGCCGCAGCCAAAGGCATCGGCCAGCGCCAATGCGATGCGGATGGCGCTGTAGGCGTCGTTGCACTGGCCCACGTCCAGGATGCGGGGCAGACTGGTGCCCGGCACGGTGCCAAGGGGCAGGTCGTTCAGGCGGAACTTGCCGCAGGCCAGGGTCAGCAGGATGGTGTCGGGCGGGGTAAGGCGGGCAAACTCGGTGTAGTAGCGGCGGCTGGGCCGGGTGCCGTCGCAGCCGCCCACCAGAAAGAAGTGCCGCAGCTTACCGTCCCGCACCGCCTGCACGATCTCGTCCGCGTGCTGCAGCACGGCGGTGCGGGCAAAACCGGTGGTCACCGTGGAGCCGCCGTTCAGGCCGGGCAGCAGGGTGTCCTGCGCGTAGCCGCCCAGCTCCAGCGCCTTTTCGATCACCGGGGAAAAGTCGCGCCCTTCGTCGATGTGGGGCACGCCGGGGTAAGCCACCACCGAGGTGGTGAACACCCGGTCGGCGTAGCTGGCGCGCAGGGGCATGATGCAGTTGGTGGTGAACAGGATGGGCGCGGGGGATGTCCTCGAACTCCCGCTGCTGGTTCTGCCATGCGGTGCCAAAGTTGCCCTTGAGGTGGGGGTAGCGGCGCTTCAGCTCCGGGTAGCCGTGGGCGGGCAGCATCTCCGAGTGGGTGTAGACGTTGACGCCCCGGCCTGCGGTCTGTTCCAGCAGCTGCTGTGCGTCGTAGAGGTCGTGGCCGGAAATCACGATGAACGGCCCCTTTTCAATGGTCAGGGGCACCTGCACCGGTTCCGGATCGCCAAACGCGCCGGTGTTGGCCGCGTCCAGCAGCTCCATGCAGCGGTAGCTGGCTTCTCCTGTGGCCTGCACCAGCTGCCACAGGGCGTCGGTGGTCTGGCCGGGGTCGCCCACGGCCTGCAGGGCGGTACAGAAGAACCGGTCCAGCTCCGGGTCGATGCGGCCCAGCACCCGGGCGTGGTAGTTGTAGGCGGCCATGCCCCGCAGGCTGAACAGCACAAAGCATTTCAGGCTGCGCCGGTCGGCGTCCGGTTCCCGCCAGAGGGCCTGCATGTCGTAGTCCGGGCCGGTGCCGGGGCTGGCGTCGTGCACCCGGCGGGTCAGCGCGTCCACAGCGGCGGGGTCAAAGTTCACGTTGGTAATGGTGGTGAACAGCCCCTGCATCAGCAGCCGGGCCTGTTCCGGGGTCGGGCCGCGCCCCGCCGCGATGAGCTGCCCGGCAAACGCGATGAGCGCCCCGGTGAGCCGGTCCTGTGCGGCGGCTGTCTCGGCCGACTTGCCGCACACCCCCGCTGCGCCGGTGCAGGCGGTGCAGCCCGCCGCCTGCTCACACTGAAAACAAAACATCTGCTCGTCCATACAAAACTCCCTTTCTGCCATAAGATACTGCCAGTGTGGGCAGAGCGGGGCGGGGTTATACCAAAAAAGAGCCGCACCCCTGCGGGCGCGGCTCTTAGACGACGCGGTATGACTTAGTAGGTGATGCCCTGTGCCATCATGGCGGTTGCAACCTTCAGGAAGCCGGCGCAGTTTGCACCGACCATCAGGTTGCCCTCGGAACCGGCAGCCACAGATGCATCGTAGGAAGCGTGGAAGATGCCCTCCATGATGCCCTTCAGCTTGGCATCGACCTCTTCAAAGGTCCAGCTCAGGCGCTCGGAGTTCTGGCTCATCTCCAGACCGGAGGTGGCCACGCCGCCTGCGTTGGAAGCCTTTGCAGGTCCGTACAGGATGCCGTTGGACAGGTAGACCTCGATGGCCTCCCGGGGTGCTGGGCATGTTGGCACCCTCGCAGACCACGGTGCAGCCGCCCTTCACCAGAGCCTCAGCGGACTCCTTGTTGATCTCGTTCTGGGTTGCGCAGGGCAGGGCGATGTCGCAGGGGACAGTCCAGACTTTGGTGCAGTCAGCAACGT
>ENA-OQKL01000514-OQKL01000514.1-human-gut-metagenome-genome-assembly--contig:-NODE-514-length-12161-cov-2.181984_pt1 | contig 12161 bp, 16 predicted proteins | sample MGYA00242779_ERZ504800 | MGnify/ENA primary metagenome ERZ504800 (study PRJEB26092, sample SAMD00036410) | human gut metagenome | host: Homo sapiens | study: EMG produced TPA metagenomics assembly of... | reverse complement strand
CGCATAAGCGAAGGCCCCTTCTTAAAATATGTGGCTTTCACAAATTCCGATTTGTCAAGTTGAGTATATCATACCACCAGCCGAAAGAACACCCCTATATGCCGGAACTTTCTCTTTTTTCTGCGTACGTGCGTACCGACCATGTACGGACGTACGCAGCGATTGCTCTCCAATGCGCCATAAAGCACAAAAGGCAGGATACCATCGCCACGATGATATCCTGCCTTTGCTTGTTTACCGCTCTGCGTGCTCCCTCCGCAGAACCTCCCGTAAACAAAAAACGTACCCGAACCCTTTCTCATAAAGAATCGGGTTCGAGTACGAACTGTATGGTGGACGGTACAGGACTCGAACCTGTGACCTCCTGCACGTCAAGCAGATGCTCTACCAGCTGAGCTAACCGTCCATATTCTGTTTTGCTGTAGTCAGCTCAATTATGATAGCATAGGATGGAATAAAAATCAAGCCCTTTTTGCAAAAATCTTCAAAAAATCTTTCCGGGGCTGGCTGGGACGCCTCTGCCGGAGGGGCGGGAAAGCGGGCGAAGGCTGGGAGTTAAAAGGTTATCGTTGCCCCTTTTTTATAGGTGTGCTATAATAAGATGATTACAATAGGAAAGGTATCGCAGAATGAGAGTATTGGGCATCGACCCGGGCTACGCCATCGTGGGATGGGGCGTGGTGGATTACGCGGGAAACCGCTTTGCACCGGTGGATTTTGGCGCGGTGTGTACCGACGCCGGCGTGCCGTTCGAGCGGCGGCTGGACGAGGTGTATGCGGGCGTCAAAGAGGTCATCGAGCGGACGCAGCCGGAGGTGCTGGCGATTGAAAAGCTGTTCTACCAGCACAACCAGACCACCGTCATCGGCGTGGCCGAGGCGCGCGGCGTCATCCTACTGGCGGCGGCGCAGGCGGGTCTGCCTATCTACGAGTACACCCCCGATGCAGGTCAAGCAGGCCGTCACCGGCTACGGCAAAGCCGTGAAAAAAGCAGGTGCAGGAGATGACCCCGCATCCTGCTGCATCTGCCCGCCATCCCGAAGCCCGACGACACCGCCGACGCGCTGGCGATGGCCATCACCTTCTGCCACACCAACGGCAACCAGCTCAACCGCTTTGTCCGCCGTGTGGCCGGGCCGATCTGACCCTCTCACCGGTTCCGTCCGCCTGCAGCGGCGCGGCACCGGAGCTCTCCTGAAGGGCGAGCTGAACAGAGGAAAATTGGCCGACACAGAAACTGAGAGGGCTTTAAATGATCTACTGTCTGACAGGAAAAATCGTCAAAAAAAGCATGAACGCGGTGGTGCTCAGCTGCGGCGGTGTAGGCTACTATGCCCAGTGCCCGGCCAGCGTGGCCGGGGCCTTGCCCGGCGTGGGCAAGGAAGCCACCATTTATACCGTGATGAGCGTCACCGAGAACGACGTGAGCCTTTACGGCTTTGCCACCGAGGAGCAGCAGGCCTGCTTTGAGATGCTGACCGCCGTGTCCGGCGTGGGGCCTAAGGTGGGTCTTGCCATCCTGAGTGTGATGGAGCCGGACCGCGTGGCACTGGCAATCTCGGCGGGGGACCACAAGGCGTTCAAGGCGGCTTCCGGCGTGGGGCCGAAGCTTGCACAGCGCATCGTGCTGGAGCTGAAGGATAAGGTCGCCAAGGGCTTTGTGGACGGCATCTCGCTGGAGGATGTGGCAGGTGCTTTTGCCGACACACAGGCTTCTCAGGGCAGCAGTCAGGCCATTGCGGCGCTGGTGTCGCTGGGGTACAGCCAGAGCGAAGCAGCGCTTGCCGTTTCCAAGATCGACGCGGCATTGCCCGTGGAAGAGATCATCAAACTGGCCTTGCGCAGCATGGCAGGCAGGAGGTAAAGAATGCAGGACGAAACTGCGCTGTACGGCGCAAAAATGATGCAGCCCGGCATGACGGCGGCGGACAGCGAGGAAAACAACCTCCGCCCGCAGCATCTGGAAGACTACATCGGGCAGGAAAAGGTCAAGCAGAACCTGAAGATCTATCTGGAAGCCGCCAAGCGGCGCGGGGAGCCCATGGATCACATCCTGCTCTACGGCCCGCCGGGTCTGGGCAAGACCACGCTGGCGGGCATCATCGCCAACGAGATGGGGGTGCAGATCCGCATCACCAGCGGCCCGGCCATTGAAAAGCCCGGCGACCTTGCCGCCCTGCTGACCAATCTGCAGGAGGGCGATGTACTGTTCATCGACGAGATCCACCGCCTGTCCCGTCAGGTGGAAGAGGTGCTGTATCCGGCACTGGAAGACTATGCGCTGGATATCATGATCGGCAAAGGCCCCAGCGCCCAGAGCATCCGCATCAACCTGCCGCGGTTCACGCTGGTGGGTGCCACCACCCGTGCAGGCCAGATCACCGGCCCCCTGCGCGACCGCTTTGGCGTGCTGCTCAAGCTGGAGCTGTACAGCCCGGATGAACTGAGCAAGATCATCCAGCGCTCGGCAGGCATCCTCGACCAGCCCATCACGCCGGAAGGTGCTTACGAGCTGGCCAAGCGCAGCCGCGGCACGCCCCGCGTGGCAAACCGCTTTTTGAAGCGCATCCGCGACTTTGCCACCGTGCTGGGCGACGGCATCATCGACCGGGATGTGGCGCTGCTGAGCCTCAAGCGGATGGACGTGGACGCGCTGGGTCTGGACGAACTGGACCGCAGCCTGCTCCGCGCCATCATAGAAATGTACAACGGCGGCCCGGTGGGTCTGGAAACACTGGCCGCAGCCCTCGGCGAAGAGGCCGTGACGCTGGAAGACCTGTGTGAGCCCTACCTGATGCAGATGGGCTTTCTGACCCGGACGCCCCGGGGCCGCTGCGCCACCCGGCTGGCTTATGAGCATCTCGGCCTGAAAGCGCCTGAGAGCGACAGCGCCGAGGACAATGGACAGCAGAGCTTATTTTAAGTGAGGTATTTACTATGGGAAAGTATTTTGGTACCGACGGTGTGCGCGGCGTGGCTGGTGCAGACCTGACCTGTGAGATGGCGATGCTCATCGGACGCGGCGCTGCCGCCGTGCTGACCAGCAGCACCGGCCACAAGCCCCGTATCCTCATCGGCAAGGACACCCGCCAGTCCGGGGATATGCTGGAAGCTGCCCTGACCGCCGGTCTGTGCAGCGTGGGCGCGGACGTCGAGAGCCTGGGCGTCGTCCCCACTCCCGCCGTGGCCTATCTGGTGCGCAAGTACAACGCCGACGCCGGCGTGGTCATCTCGGCGTCTCACAACCCGATGGAATTCAACGGCATCAAGATCTTCGCCGGCACCGGCTATAAGCTGCCGGACGATGTGGAGAACGAAATTGAAGCCTATATCGACAATCAGTGCGCGGGCCTCAAGCTGGCCACCGGCGACGATGTGGGCCGCGTGACCTACCGCACCGACGGCATCAAGGACTACACCGACTACCTGTATGAGTCCATCAACGGCGACCTGTCCGGCCTGAACGTCTGCATCGACTGCGCCAACGGTGCCTCTGCAGCAGTAGCCCGGCAGCTGTTCCCCCGTCTGGGCGCAAAGTGTACCTTTATCGGCGTGGAGCCTGACGGAAAGAACATCAACGCCGGTGTGGGCAGCACCCATCTGGACAATCTGGAAAAGGTTGTCATCGAGGGCGGCTTTGACTGCGGCATCGCCTTTGACGGCGACGCGGACCGCTGCCTCGCCTGCGACGAGAAGGGTCAGGAGATCGACGGCGACAAGGTCATCGCCCTGCTGGCCATGAACATGAAGGAAAAGGGCTGTCTGGACGGCAATACTGCGGTCGTCACTGTCATGTCCAACCTGGGCTTCATCAAGTTTATGGAGTCCCAGGGGATCCACACCGAGAAGACCGCCGTCGGCGACCGCTATGTTCTCGAGAACATGCGGGAGAACGGCTACGCCATCGGCGGCGAGCAGAGCGGCCACGTCATCCTGCTCCACCACGCCACCACCGGTGACGGTGAGCTGACCGCCGGCAAGCTGCTCAAGCTGCTGGCCGAGAGTGGCAAGAAGATGAGCGAGCTGAACGGCATCTACGCCCAGTACCCTCAGGTGCTGGTGAATGTGGTGGCCAACGCCGCCCAGAAGGCCGCCTACAAGGAAGACAAGGTGCTGGCCGACTTCATCGAGAGCGAGCAGCAGAAGCTGATGGACATGGGCCGTGTGCTGGTGCGCGTCTCCGGAACTGAGCCGAAGATCCGCGTCATGGTGGAGGGCCAGGACCTCGAGGCCATCGACCTGTGCGCCAAGCGCATCGTGGATAAGATCAACGAGCGGATCATCGAAGGTTAAGATAGAGATAAAAAGCAGGAAGGAGGACGCATATGCGCCCTGCAGATACATGGAAAGACTACGAGCTGCTGGATGCCACCGACGGCAACCGGCTGGAACGCTGGGGCGAGACGCTGCTTGTCCGGCCTGACCCGCAGGTGGTGTGGAAGACGCCCCAGCAGAGCCCCCTCTGGGCCAAGGCGGACGCCGTTTACCACCGTTCCAATCAGGGCGGCGGCGAGTGGGAGTACCGCCGCCGTCTGCCCGAAAAGTGGAAGATCACTTGTGGAGAAGGGGAGGATAAACTGACCCTTATCGTCAGCCCCACCGGCTTCAAGCACACCGGCGTCTTCCCGGAGCAGGCCGTCAACTGGGCCTGGTACGCCAAGAAGATCCGCGCCGCAGGCCGGCCCATTAAAGTTTTGAACCTCTTCGGCTACACCGGCGGTGCAACGCTGGCCTGCGCGGCGGCGGGCGCTACCGTCTGCCATGTGGACGCCTCCAAGGGCATCGTCGCATGGGGCAAGGACAATGCCGCCGCCAGCGGCCTCGCCGGCCGGCCCATCCGCTGGCTGGTGGACGACTGCGCCAAGTTCGTCGCCCGCGAGAAGCGCCGCGGCAACACCTACGACGGCATCATCATGGACCCGCCGAGTTATGGACGCGGCCCCGGCGGCGAGATCTGGAAGCTGGAAGACTGCATCTACGACCTCATCAGCCAGTGTGAAGAGGTGCTGAGCGACAAGCCGCTCTTCTTTGCGGTCAACAGCTACACCACCGGCCTTTCGCCCGCCGTCATGGAGTATATGCTCAAGACGACGCTGATCCCCCGCTTTGGCGGAAAGACCAGCTGCGATGAGATCGGCCTGCCCGTCTCCGCCACCGGCGGCGTCGTCCCCTGCGGCGCGACGGCGATTTGGGAAGAGTAAACCTCTCAGTCTCGTTATCGCTCGACAGCTCCCCTACCGAGGGGAGCCTCTGGCGAAGAGATAAAGCTTTACGAAATGCCAAGGCCTCTCCTCGATAGGAGAGGTGGCAATGCGAAGCATTGACGGAGAGGTTAACATCTAAGAATGGGGTACAGCCCCTTTCAGAGGGCGCACCACCAGAAAGAGAAAACAAATGAGTGAAACGATACTGACAGCAGAAAACTTAAAGTTCCGCTACGACTCGGAGCAGCCCGGCTACGCGCTCAACGGCGTCTCCATGCAGGTCGGGCGGGGCGAGTTCGTGGCCGTGCTGGGCGCAAACGGCTGCGGCAAATCCACCCTTGCCAAGCACTTCAACGCCATCCTCCTGCCGGAGGAGGGCAAGGTGTATGTCGAGGGCATGGACACCGCCGATGATGACAAGCTCTATGACATCCGCCAGACCGTTGGCATGGTGTTCCAGAGCCCGGACAACCAGATCGTCGCCACGGTGGTAGAGGAAGACGTGGCTTTCGCGCTGGAAAACCTCGGTGTTCCGCCGGAAGAGATGCGCCGCCGCGTCGATGACGCCATGAAGATGGCGGGCATCTACGAGTTCCGGGAGCGCGCACCCCACAACCTCTCGGGCGGCCAGAAGCAGCGCGTCGCCATTGCGGGCGTCGTCGCCATGCGTCCCGACTGCCTCATCCTCGACGAGGCCACCGCCATGCTCGACCCTCGCGGCCGTGAGCAGGTGATGCAGACCATCCACCACCTCAACAAGGATCTGGGCATCACCGTTGTGTCCATTACCCACTACATGGAAGAGGCCGCGCAGGCCGACCGTGTGCTGGTGATGAGCCAGGGCAATGTGGTGATGGAAGGTACCCCGAAAGAGGTGTTCAGCCAGACCGAAAAAGTCCGTTCTCTCCGCCTCGACGTGCCGCAGGCCGCAGAGCTGCGGGATGAGCTGGTCAAGGCCGGCATCCCCATGCCTGAAGGCATCATCGACACCGGCGAGTGCGCACAGGCTCTGTATGAGCTGCTGAAGTAAGGGGGGACGGAAACATGGCAAGTATTATCAAAGTAGAACACCTGAGCTATGTCTACAACCCCGGTATGCCGAACGCAGTCACCGCGCTGGACGACGTGAGCTTTGAGGTGGAAGAGGGCGATTTCGTGGGCATCATCGGAGCCACCGGCTCCGGCAAGAGCACCCTCATCACCCACATGAACGGTCTGAACAAACCCACCAGCGGCAAGATCATCATTGATGGCCGCGACCTCTGGGCCGAGCCGGAAAAGATCCGGGATTTCCGTTTCCTGACGGGTCTGGTGTTCCAGTACCCGGAGTACCAGCTCTTTGAGGAAACATGCTATAAGGACATCGCCTTCGGCCCGAAGAATATGGGCCTCGACGAGGCGGAGGTCGATAAGCGCGTCCACGAGGCGGCAGAATTCGTCGGCCTCGATGAAGCGCTGTTGGAGCGCAGCCCCTTTGAGCTGTCCGGCGGACAGAAGCGCCGCGTAGCCGTGGCGGGCGTTATGGCCATGAAGCCCCGTATCCTCGTTCTGGATGAGCCTGCGGCCGGCCTCGACCCCGAGGGACGGGATGAGATCCTGTCCGAGGTGAAGGACTACCACAAAAAGCCGGCACCACGGTGCTTCTGGTCTCCCACAGCATGGAGGACATTGCCAAGTACGCCGACAAGGTGCTGGTAATGAACCGGAAGAAGATCGCCATGTACGACACGGTGGAGAAGGTCTTTGCCCGCGCTCCCGAGCTGCTGGAACTGGGCCTCTCCGTGCCGCAGGTGACGAAGATCTTCCTCAAGCTGCGGGAGATGGGCGTGGACGTCCCGGCGGACGTCTACACCATCCCCTACGCCGTCAAGATGATCCTGGCGGCAAAAGCCCGGCGGGATGCAGGGGAGACCCTCGTCTTACCCCGGGATGAAGATCAGAAAGGGGGTGCAGCCGAATGCTGAGAGATATTACCATTGGCCAGCACTTCCCCGGCAACAGCCTCGTCCATCGTTTTGACCCCCGGCTCAAGCTGGTGCTGACCATCCTGTATATCGTGCTGCTCTTTGCGGCGTCCAACCCGCTGGGCCTTGCGCTTTCGCTGATTTTCCTCGCCGTGATGTACGCGGTAGCGAAAATTCCCTTCAAGCTCATCCTCAAGAGCCTGAAGCCCATCTTCCCCATCATCGTCTTTACGGCGGTGCTGAACCTCTTCTTTGTCTCGGGCGAGGGCGACCCGGTGTTCAAGCTCGGATTTCTGACCGTTTACGCGGAGGGCATCCGGTATGCTGTACTGATGGCAGTGCGCGTCATGGCCCTCATCGCAGGCACGAGCCTTTTGACCTACACCACCAGTCCCATCGTTCTGACGGACGCCATCGAGCAGCTGCTCAAGCCTCTGGGCAGGCTCCACTTCCCGGTGCATGAACTGGCCATGATGATGAGCATCGCGCTGCGGTTCATTCCTACCCTCATCGAGGAGACCGACAAGATCATGAACGCCCAGAAAGCCCGTGGTGCGCAGCTGGACAACGGCAAGATGACCGAGCGCATCAAGGCGCTGGTCCCGGTGCTGGTGCCGCTGTTCATCTCGGCTTTCCGCCGCGCCGACGAGCTGGCCATGGCTATGGAGTGCCGCTGCTATCGCGGCGGCGACGGACGCACCCGCCTCAAGGTGCTGCGGTGCGAAAAGCAGGATTATATCGACCTTGCAGTGTGCATTGCGTGTTTTGCGGTGATCCTCGCTTCGAGATTGGTGTTCCCGAATTTTTGAGAGGGATAACCTCTCCGTCACGGCTAACGCCGTGCCACCTCCCCTAATAGGGGAGGCTTTGGCATTTCGTAAAGCTTTCCCTCTTCGCCAGAGGCTCCCCTACTAGGGGAGCTGTCGAGCGAAGCGAGACTGAGAGGTTGGACTATATGAATTATCTCTTAAAACTATCCTACGACGGCACGAACTACTGCGGGTTTCAGGTGCAGCCCAACGGGCGGAGCGTAGCTGCTGTGTTTCAGGACGCCTTGGAGGCGGTGCTGGGCTGTCGGCCCGACATCAAGGGCTGCAGCCGCACCGACGCCGGCGTCCACGCGCTGGGCTTCATGCTCAACTTCCACGCCGACACCCGCATCCCGGCGGCAAAGCTGCCGCTGGCGCTGAACCAGCATCTGCCCCCGGACATCCGGGCGCTGGAAGCGCGGGTGGTGCCGGACGATTTTCACGCCCGCTATGCGGCCCACACCAAGACCTATCTCTACCGCATCCACAACAGTCCCATCGACTCGCCCTTTGCCGCGCGGTATTACACCAAAGTGCCGGGGCGGCTGGACGCGGACAGGATGCAGCAGGCGGCGCAGTATTTTGTCGGGAAAGCACGATTTCCTCGCCCTCTGCGCCTCGGGCAGCTCGGCTGCGGCGCACGGCGACACCGTGCGCACCATCACGGCCTGTGACGTCCAGCGCCGGGGCGACGACATCGACATCACGGTGACGGCGGACGGCTACCTCTACAACATGGTGCGCATCCTTGCAGGAACCCTCTGTGAGGCCGGCGCAGGGCGTCTTGCGCCTGAGGCCGTGCCGGGCATCCTCGCCAGCCGCGACCGCAAAAACGCCGGGCCGACGCTGGCGGCGAAAGGGCTTTTCCTCAAGAGCGTGGACTACGGCACGCCCATAGAATAACGCAAACATGACCGATGCTCCCGGAGGGGAAACGCCCCTTTAGGAGCACTGTCATTGCACAAAGGGGACAGGAGAGTATGAGAAAAAGACAGCGCGGCACCCGGCCTGTGTCGGACGAGCCGCTTTCGGCGGGACGGGTCGAATACCTCGAGCAGGCCCGCGAGCGGGTGCGGAACCGGCGCATCCGCCGCACGGCACTCATCGTCGTGGCGCTGACGCTGGTGGTGCTGTTCACTACCGGCATCGTGGGCAGCTCTGTTGCCATGGCCAAGGACTGGGCCGACACCGCCCGCATCCTGCTCTTCCCCGGGCACGGGCTGGCCCCAGCAGACCGGCGTTATGGAGGTGAAACAGATTGCCTCCATGAACAGCAGCTTTGTGGAGCTGGGCGAGGAAGGGTGCGTGGTCTGGTCCCGCACTGGCACCCGGCTCAACTCCATCCAGAGCGGCTACGCCCGCCCTGCGCTGGCTGTGGGCAAGAACCGCTTTGTGCTCTACAACCGGCTCGGGCAATGAGCTGCGGGTGGAAAGCCGAACCCAGAACCTCTACACCAAGCGATGGAGAACAGCATCACCCTCTGTGCCATGGCCGACAACGGCACGCTGGCCGCGTCACAGAGGACCCCGGCAGCGCGGCCCGGCTTCGGGTCTACTCGTCCTCAATGGAGCAGCTGTTGAGCTGGAGCCTTACCATCACCGACGGCACCCCGCTGCGGCTGGCTTTTTCGCCGGATGGGCGGCGGCTGGCAGTGGCGGCGGTGACGGTGAACGGCGGCCAGATGGTCACGAATTTCTATGTCGTCACCCTGGCGCAGGGCGACCCCCTGCTGGTGGGAAGCGGCAGCGGTGCGGCCCAGTGGCTGAGCTGGACCGGTTCCCAGAGCATTCTGGCCGCCGGCGACAGCCGCGCTGTCCTCTACAACGTATCGGGCGGCGAGCGGGCAGCCTATGACTTTACCGGGCAGACCCTCCGCGACATCTCGGTGGACGCTTCGGGCAATACTGCCCTTCTGCTGGCCTCCGGCCAGCTCTGTCAGGCCGTGATGCTGGGCCGTGACCTCGGCGTCGAGAGCACCACGCAGGTGCAGGCGTCCAACCGTATCGTCCGGGCAGGAGACACCTTTTATCTGCTCACCGATACAGGGGTTGGAGTGCCTTTCCACCGACGGCACCTCCCAGTGGACCCAGAGCCTTTCGGCCCGCCCGCAGGGTCTGCTGGCCGACCGCAGGCAGCTGCTGGTCTTCTGCGGCAATACGGTGCAGGTATTGACCCCGCCTGCGGCGGAAAACAACGCTCAAAGCAATACATAATAAGGAAAACAAGGTATGTTCAAGAATCCGTCATTTCTTTTTGATATAGTATGTACCGTGGTCTGGCTGCTTCTGGCTGTGCGCTATGCCCGCAAGGGCTTTCTCGCAGCCAGTGTCCAGCTGGGCGGGAATGTCTTCAGCCTCGTGGGCGCCCGGGTCTTTTCGGGCTGGGCGGCTGCCGAGGTGTTCCAGCGCTTTCTGGCCGGGAGCTTCCGTGCCCAGATCGCGGAGAGCATCTCGGCCGGAGGGGTCGTGGACCTGACCGGCATCGCGGACAAGTACGCGGGCTTTCTGCCCGAGGGCTTCCGCGCCTCCATCGTGGAGACCTGCGAGCGCTCCATCTCGGCTGTGCTCAGCGACAACGCCGTGGTGCTGGCGGACGCCATCGTCCAGAAGGTGCTGGCTCCGCTGCTCACGCCGGTCATCTCGGTCGTGCTCTTTTTCGTGGCCTTTACCCTGCTGCGGATGCTGGTGAGTATGCTGGTCACCGTGCTGGGCCTTGTCAACCGGCTGCCGGTCATCGGCACCGTCAACCGCTGGCTGGGCTGGGTCACCGGCTGTGTCGCCAGCACCATGGACATCTATCTGGTGCTCTGTGTGGTGTGGGCCGTCATCGTCATCACCGGCGGCAATCTGACCGTCCTGAACGATACGGTCATGAGCAGCAGCCTTTACTATAAAGCATTCAATCTGTTGAACCCCTTCCTGTAAAAGGAAGCTTTAGGAGGAACCTATATGGTCTGCAATCGCTGTCAGAAACGTCCGGCCATCATCTTCGTCCAGCGGATGGAGAACGGTCAGATGAAAAATGAGGGCTTTTGCCTGCACTGTGCGCGTGAGCTGCACATCAAGCCGGTGGAAGACCTGATGAAGCAGTTCGGTATGTCCGACGAGGACATGGATAACATGGAAAACCGGATGGAGAGCATGATGGATGAGATGGGGGACGCGAACCCCCTCTCTCTCATGATGAATATGGGCCAGCCCATGGACGGCGAGGAGAACGAAGGGGACGACGACCTTGTCCCCGGCTCCAGCGCTACCTTCCCGCTGGGCGTCAAGGCGGAGGGCGATGCCGGAAACAGCAAAAAGGCCCAGAAGAACGGCAAGAAGCCGCCCCGCCGCAAATTCCTCGACACCTACTGTGAGAACCTGACCCCTGCGCAACCTGCGGGCGGTATATAACCGTGCCGTGGAGAAAGAACTCGTTATCCAGCGTTTCCCCTTCAGACATGTCTATACGGGAGTCGAGAGAACGACGAAGCGGGCCGTTCCCCTGCGTGCGATAAAACAGCTCATGACATTGGACCTGTCACTTCATCCGGCCAAGAGGTTTGCAAGGGACATGCTGCTTCTCAGTTTTTACACAAGGGGGATGTCCATGATCGATATGGTGTTTCTGAAAAAGAAGGATCTCGACAACGGCATCCTCTCATACCGGCGGAAAAAAACCGGTCAACAACTTTTTGTAAAATGGGAGCCGTGCATGCAGGAGATCGTGGACCGTTACAATATTCCCGGCTCCCCGTACCTTCTTCCCATTATCGCCAGGCCGGGCATGGACGAGAGAAAGCAATATATCAACGCATCCCATCGTATCAACAGATATTTGAAAGCTATCGGAAAAGAACTGGGCTTGTCCGTCCCCTGACCCATTACGTCGCCCGTCATTCCTGGGCCAGTGCGGCCCGGAGTAAGAATATTCCGATTTCCGTAATCAGCGAAGGTATGGGACATGATTCGGAAAACACAACGAGGATCTATCTGACCACATTGGACACTGCCACCATTGATAAGGCGAACAGATTGATTTTAAATTCCTTATGCAGGGAATAACAAACATATCGAGCGGACAGACGCTTTCTTTTCGAGAGAAGTGAAAAAAAAAATCCTGAATAAGGAATACTTGTTCAAGGAATAATCTTGGATGTAAGAATGTTACAGGGATGATAAAAATGTTAAAGCAAAAA
>ENA-OQKL01000511-OQKL01000511.1-human-gut-metagenome-genome-assembly--contig:-NODE-511-length-12224-cov-2.120691_pt1 | contig 12224 bp, 10 predicted proteins | sample MGYA00242779_ERZ504800 | MGnify/ENA primary metagenome ERZ504800 (study PRJEB26092, sample SAMD00036410) | human gut metagenome | host: Homo sapiens | study: EMG produced TPA metagenomics assembly of... | reverse complement strand
CCATAGCCACTGTACCGAGTACTGCTACCAGCGGCACTGCAATATAGCTGATCACCGTCAGAGAATCTATACCAAAGTAAGCGGAAGCTGTCATACACACACCGGCTCCGATAACAAGCGCCCACATGGCGGCTTTACTGTCACCGAATAATTCTCCTGCTACCGGAATCGCAAACATGGCGATACCAACACCGAACCAGCCGATCTGTGTAAAACTGATCATTGCAGAGGATAGATAGGAACCTTTCTCTCCAAAGGCTTTCTGCGCAAGCAGATCCATGCTCATACCTGTCTTCGCTCCGACATACCCAAGAAGTCCGGTATACAGACCAAGGATTGCCCCACCAAACAGCAGAGATTTTAAGAATCCCCAGAAATCCAGTCCTGCTGCCAGCTGCTGACCTGCCCACATACTTGCGGAGAAGAAGGTAAATCCAAGCATGATCATAAACATGGTCACAAAGCCCTTCTTTCCTTCCTCCGGTACGACGCGATCCGCGTAATCGATGTCTACTTTCTGTTCTGTCTCTTTTTTCATTTGTTTTCTCCCGTCTCAGTTTGTTTCCATAACCTTATTTGTCTTTCGGCTGATTCCATTACAGAATATATTTACGCAGTGCACCGGTAAATTCATCGATCCGCTGCTGCGCCAGTTCTTCTAATGTAATGTTCTTCATGCTCTCCACATATCCCTGTTCCTGGCGATACAGCCATTTTGTATCTGCCGGACGGATCTTTTCATAATGGTTTGCATGGATCCAGTCTTCGTAACTGATCGGAAGTTCATAACCGAGTTTTTCTTCCAGTAAAGTTCCAAAATCAATCTGACCAGCGCGCTCTTTGATTCCGTTCCAGAACTCCAGCACTTCTTCTACATGCTCATGGATCTCGTAACGTCTCGCCCCGCCATCATAGATAATACATTTTTCAAACAGAGGGCTGCACATGGAAAGTGTCTCCCGACGGAATTCCGGAGCCACAATACCACCCTTCCAGTAAAAGTCTACATTTGGAAGATTGATGCCGGATACACCCTTATCTTCATACATACCGAAGACTCCTTCATAATATACCGTGATAAATCCTTCAAATTCCGGCCAGAACTCCCGAATATCCCGGGTCAGATCCTCCAGGATCTCGATACCCTTCGTTCCACCAATCGTAAAGATGATAATATTCCGAAGTTTTGCTCCGTGATTCCGGTAAAAATCGGTCACATAACGCAGACAGTGGATCAACGTCTCTCCACTCGCAATGATATCTCCGATCATCAACGTGCTGTCTGGTACCATCGTCAGCTTACTGTATTTAATCTCCAGTCCCGCAATCTCTTCCTCCTGAAATACACGTTCACTGGATAAGAAACTGATATCATGCACACGAATGTGCTCCCGGTAGCAGCTCTCCTCCAGCGGATAATTCAGCGCACCGCGAAGAATCGATAAGATATTCGCTGTTGTCACTTTCTTCTGTTCTTTCAGATAATATAACATCTGAGAAGTCGACGGAATCAGGCAGTTATAAACCTCATACCCGACAATCTCCGGTGTGTTCAGAAGCTTTCTCGTCTCCGCCTCCGAAACCACATAATACTCATTCAGATAATCTCCGCCATCCAGCCGATAGCAGGCAACACCCTGCTCGTCAAACTCCGGCATCAGTGTCACGTTTTCCCAATCTTTCTTCATATACTTATCCTCTTTTTCATAACCGCCATCCCACAGTCAACCCACGATCCGCCGGTTACTTCTTTTCTATTTTCCATTTCTCACCCACCAACTTTTTCAACCAGATGGGCGTACTTCTTGAATATATTACAGATATTCCTTCCCCCCGTCAAGACCTATTTCAAAACAAGCAAAAAATCCCACCGTTTCCATACGTTTCCATCGATTCCGGCTGCTTTTCCTCATCCACATGGTGAAATGTCTCCTGATTTTCTGCTGAAAATGTATCGGTTTTTCTTTGTTTTCTTTCGAAAATGTGTTAGAGTCATACCATACGCGAATACATCCCGAAATCTTTCTATTTCTGTATCCGCATCTTTTGTGTACAATGGGGGATTTTATTTTGGAAACTGTAGAAAAAGAACATAACCGTATGGCGTTAAATGTGGCGGCACTTGCCGGGGATATCCTGCTGGCGAGCGGAGCGGAGATTTTCCGTGTAGAGGAAACCATCAACCGGATCGCCCATGCCTACGGCATCGACTCGTGTGATCCGTTTGTCTTAAGCAGTGGTTTCTTTCTCACGGCTGACAGCAACTCGGATCAAAACTTTGCCTGGGTACGCCACATCCCGTTGAGTGCTACCCGGCTTGACCGTGTCACTGCGGTCAACCAGCTCTCCCGTGAGATTGAACACGGATTCTATACACCGGAGGAAGCCTATCAGAAGCTTCAGGATATCCAGCAGATGCCCGCCAAACGGAATCTCTGCCAGATCCTTGCTTCCGGCGTGGGCAGCGGATGCTTCTGTTATCTCTTCGGCGGCGATCCGGTAGACTGTATCGTGGCTTTTATCGCCGGACTGCTGCTGTATGTCTATCTGCTGTGTGTGGTGAAAGGACAGCTTTCCAAAATCGCAACGAATATATCCGGTGGCATGTTTGTGACTTTCATCGCCGTCCTGATCTATCAGTTAGGACTTGGACATCATCTGAGTGAGATTATCATCGGTTCCATCATCCCACTGGTTCCCGGTGTGGCGTTTACGAATGGCATCCGCGATATCGCCGACCAAGACTATATTGCCGGTGCGGTCCGCATGCTGGACGCACTGCTTGTCACGTTCAGTATCGCAATGGGTGTCGGTCTTGTAATGATCGGGTATCACCATTTTGTGGGCGGTGCGATTCTGCCGTGATTCATGGGTTTCTATGAATGCATGGGTTTCTTTCGTCCCGGCGGATTTTATAAAACGAGATAACATACGCTTTGCGAAGCTTACTTATTGCTTGCGTAAATCAAATATATTTATCTATCTCTCAGGAGGTTATCTTTATGTCCGTACATCTGATTTTCGAGTTTCTTACCGCTTTTGTCGGTACGATCGCTTTCGCCCTGCTCTTTCAGGTGCCAAAAGAATATTATGTAAACTGTGGTCTGGCCGGTGGCTGTGGCTGGATCTGCTACAAGTTACTGCTGGCTGGCTGCGGGCTCTTCGGTTCCACTTTTTTTGCCACGGTTCTTGTCGTTTTTCTCTCCAGGCTCAGTGCGGTCCGGCGCCACTGTCCGGTGACGATCTTTCTCGTTGCAGGCATCTTCCCGCTGGTTCCGGGAGCAGGGATCTACTGGACTGCCTATTATGTCGTGACAGATCAGCTGGCCAAAGCTTCCGACCGTGGATTCCAGACTTTGAAGATCGCGGTGGCGATCGTGCTTGGCATCCTGTTTGTCTTTGAATTTCCACAAAAGTGGTTTCGCTGGGCGGAGCGCGGTACGGCTGCCGGTAACTGATCCGCACACAGGACTTTTTCAACTGCAATCTCCCACGACCGACACAGAATCCAGATACATCCAGCAGTGTTCTACGCATCTTATGTAAGCAAATTGATTCACCAGATCAATTTTTAATATGCAATGCATCAAAAAAGCATGCATACAGGATTTTTCGCTTCTGTATGCATGCTTTTTCTTTGTGGTGATATAATTTTACAATTTTATTTTCGCATTATAGCTTTTCTGACATTTCTACGGATACGCTTCGGTATTTCTTCTCTGTCCCCGCAGATTCTTACGCTTCCACAACTACCTTGCAACCCGAAAGGCTCTTCACCGTATAATTTCCGTTTCCGCCTTCCACATGCAGGTGAATCTCATCTCCCACACGTTTCGCAGTCACCGTCATCACCGTCTCTCCTTTCAGATCCGGTATCTCAGTTTTCGCTTCGGCTCCCTCATCAAACGCAGATACCAGAAGGCTAACACCATCCGCATAATCATAATCCGGTTTCTGGTCATTATTGCCCAAAGCAAGCACTGTATTTGGACGGATCATCAGTGGCAGACTGTGATAATCATGCGTCTCTTTCTGCCATTTCCTCCGCTCACATCTGCTCCGGTCGATCAGATTATACCAGGTTCCCTCCGGCAGATAATACTGCACTTCACCGTTCTCTTTAAAGATCGGAGCCACCAGCAGAGAATCGCCGAACATATACTGCCGATCCAGGGTATCACATGCACGATCCTCCGGGAAATCCAGGAACATCGGGCGCAGTACCGGACGGCCTTCTTTGTGTGAGCGCACAGCCTGCCCGTACAGGTATGGCATCAGACGACATTTCAGATTGACAAACTCCCGCAGAATATCACATGCCTCTTCATCAAACATCCACGGCACACGGTAAGAAGACGAACCGTGCAGCCGGCTGTGAGAACTTAACAGGCCAAACTGGCACCAGCGTTTGTAGATGTCCGCCGGTGCGGTACTCTCGAATCCACTGATATCATGACTCCAGAAACCAAATCCACCCAGAGACAGAGAAAGTCCTCCACGAAGAGTCTCTGCCATGGAAACATAGCTTGCAGAACAGTCACCGCCCCAGTGTGCCGGGAACTGCTGACCACCGACGGTGGCAGAACGCGCGAACAGCACAGCTTCGCCGGTTCCTCTCTCACGCTCCAGTAATTCGAAAACTGCCTGATTGTACAGATAAGTATAGTAATTATGCATTTTCACCGGATCGGAATGGTCAAAATACTCGATTTCTTTCACCGGGATTCTCTCACCAAAATCAGTTTTAAAGCAATCCACGCCCATATCCAGCAGCGTCTTTAACTTTCCTTGATACCATGCCACAGCATCCGGATTTGTAAAATCAACCAGTGCCATACCAGGCTGCCACAGATCCGTCTGCCATACGCTTCCGTCTGTTTTCTTAACCAGATAACCATGATCCTTTCCCTCTTTGAACAGACAGGATTTCTGTCCGATATACGGATTGATCCATACACAGATGTGAAGCCCGCGATCATGATACCGTTTCAGCATGCCTTTCGGATCCGGGAATGTCGCGGGATCCCATTCAAAGTTACACCACTCATAGGCATCCATCCAGTAGCAGTCAAAATGGAACACATGCAGCGGAATCTCCCGGTCTGCCATGCCCTGAATAAAACCGGAAGTGGTCGCCTCATCATAATTCGTAGTAAAAGAAGTCGTCAGCCACAATCCGAACGACCATGCCGGCGGCAGTGCCGGTTTTCCGGTCAGTTCTGTGTATTTTTCTACGGTTCCCATCGGCGTTTTTCCACTGATCACATAATAATCCAGATGTTCCCCCTCTACGGAAAACTGAATCCGTTCTACCTTCTCACTGGCGATCTCATACGCCACATCGCCCTCGTTGTCCACCAGGATACCATAGCCTTTATTTGTCACATAGAACGGGATATTTTTATAGGCAATCTCACTGGCAGTTCCGCCATCCTCGTTCCACATCTCCACTACCTGTCCGTTTTTTACGAACGGCGTGAAACGTTCCCCGAGTCCGTAGACATATTCATCCACATCAAGGAACATCTGCTCCAGCATATAGTTTTTACCCGGTTTTTGTATTCTGCATATAGGCAAGATTCCGGAAACTCGACTCTGTGAGGAAAGTATCTCCCTCATAAAACTGCCATCTTGTATCCATTCGGTGCTTTATCGATCACCGCTTTCAGAGAGCCCGTCTGATAGATCAGCTGCCCCTCATTCTCCTCGATCCGCACATGCGCATCGCCGGTATAAACTCTTTGCAAAAGGTCCATTATATACGGCTCCGTCATGATGCACCGCAGACACTTTGATCACACCGTCCATCGGACTGGACAGTGTCACCGTCAGAAGCGGGATATTCAGACAGCTTCCCCGATCCACGATATGGGAACACGGCAGATACATCGTCAATTCTTGCCCGTATACCCGGTGACTTCCGTACTCTACTGCATAGGCAGCTTTCATCTCATCACGAAGCAGCCAGTAACCATTGGTAAATTTCATAATTTCCTGTCTCCTTTACATTATGTGTGTAACCCTCAAAAATCTTCTCATTTTTTTCAAACGATTCTTCTTTTATTATAGAAATTTCCCACATGAAACACAAGATTCTCACTCACTTTTCTTTGATTTTTCGTAACTGTTCAGTACCTTCACAGTGGACAGTGGCTACTGAATAGTTACGATTTTTCATAATATTTAGATTTTACTTTCCTTGTCAAATCCCGGTATCTGTGTATAATAAACTTCAGAATATAATCATTCGGCATATTTGCAGTTACGAGAGTAGAAAACCTCGTAGAACTCTATCTACTAAATGGTTATAAAAAGACACATAAAGGAGAGACTCTAATGGAAAATATTAAAATCGGATATATCGGCCTTGGATGCCGTGGAAAAGATCTGTTGGAAAATATCGTTCTGGCTCAGAAAGAACAGGTTGTCGCTGTCTGTGATGTTTATGAAGATCGCGCCCGGGAAGGAGCGAAAGTAGTGGAAGCTGCCGGACAGCCGACACCTTTTGTATCTACCGATTATAAAGATATTATCGCAAATGAGGAGGTAAATACGATCATCATCGCAACAGCCTGGGAATCTCATGTAGAAATCGCCCTTGCTGCCATGTATGCCGGAAAAGCCGTAGCCATGGAAGTCGGTGGCGCTTACTCTCTGGAAGACTGCTACAAACTGGTCGATGCTTATGAAAAAACTAAAACACCGTTCATGTTCCTGGAGAACTGCTGCTTCGGCCGCCGCGAACTGATGGTGTTAAATATGGTAGAACAGGGTGTTCTCGGTGAGGTAGTTCACTGCGCCGGTGGATATCAGCATGATCTGAGAGACGAAATCGCATTCGGAAAAGAGAACAGACATTACCGCCTTAGAAATTATCTGTCCAGAAACTGCGAAAACTATCCGACTCACGATCTGGGACCGATCGCCAGGATCCTGAATATCAACCACGGAAACCGGATGCTCACCCTTTCTTCCTTCGCCTCCAAGTCCGCAGGACTCCATGAGTTCATCATGCAGAATAAGAGCGATGACGAAAGACTGAAACAGGTACATTTTGCCCAGGGTGATATCATCACCACAATGATCCGCTGTGCCAACGGAGAAACCATCCAGCTGACCCTCGACACCACCCTGCCGAGATACTACAGCCGTAACTTCACTGTCCGCGGAACCAAAGGCATGTACGAAGAAGCCACCGATTCTGTCTTCATCGACCGCAAAGAAGACCGCGATCACGATTTTGACTGGAGAAAAGAGTGCAGCGGAAACGCTGATACCTACGCCGAAACCTACGATCATCCGATCTGGAAAAAATTCCTCGAAGAAGGCGTCCAGGGCAGCCACGGCGGCATGGACTGGCTGGAATTCGAACAGTTCTTCCAGTGCCTGCGCGAAGACAGCCCGATGCCGGTAGATGTCTACGATGCAGCTTCCTGGATGGCGATCACAGCCCTGTCCGAGATGTCTGTAGCCAGAGGCGGTGCTGTCGTTGATATTCCGGATTTTACCAACGGAAAATGGGCGATGGGTCTGGACACAGCCGGTGAACGTTAATCCATATAAACACAGCTTTTGCCGTGTAACTGCAAGCATAAAAAAGCAGTGCCAGTTGGCTTTATGTAAACCAACTGGCACTATTTTTTTATACCAACGTTCTATTTGCTCTCTTATTTTCGGATCGCCGAAACAAATCTTGATGTGATCTCCGCCGGTCGTGTGATCGCGCCACCGACTACCAGGGCAAATGCACCCGCTTCCAACGCTTTTTTTGCCTGTTCCGGGTAATGAATATGTCCCTCTGCAATGATCTTTGCAGGGCATTTTTCGGAAAGTTCATGGATAAATGTATAATCGATATCGTCGCATCCTTTTGTCTCCGGTGTGTAGCCACGCATCGTAGTACCCACAAAATCAGCCCCCGCCTCGGCACATGCGATTCCTTCTTCTAACGTCGCACAGTCTGCCATTACCAGCTGCTGGGGGTATTTTTCTTTGACCGCACGGATAAATTCCGGTGCACTGCTTCCGTCCGGGCGTCTGGCACCGGTTCCCTGTACCGCCACGATATCCACACCACATGCGACCAGGGCATCCACTTCTTTCATCGTCACCGTGATATACATCGGTGTTCCTTCATAATCTTTCTTGATAATCCCGATTACCGGAAGGGCTACCACCTCTTTGATCTGCGTGATATCCCGCACCGATTTGCACGGATTCCCACAGCGCCCGACTGTGCGGCAGCCTTCGCCATCAGTGGCATAATACCGCCCTCTTTCGTATACAGCGGCTCATGTTCCAGCGCCTGACAAGAGACGATGAGTCCCCCTTTGATCTGATCCAGTATTTTCTGCTTTTCCATTTTTCTGTCTCGCCTTTCCTTTTTTCAGAATTTTTGATAACCCAACCACACCCTGCCGGATGCCTTCTGTTTTTATTACTCTACCAGAGCAATACAGCCATGTCAACGTTCGCCCTTTGCCCGTAATCAAAATTGGTCCACTGGACCAATTATTGATATGCAATGCAACATAAAACGTGGACATCATGCCGGATAATGCATGATGCCCACATCTTTTTCATTTCATATTTTTATTTTGCTCTGCGTCTTCTTGTATATACTACAAGACCTGCCAGTGCAACACAGGAAACTGCCAGCAGTGTGATCCAGATATACAGGTTGTTGGTATCTCCGGTTTTCACGCTGTTTGTTCTGGTGGATGTCTTGGCGGTAGTATTTGTGTTGTTTGTATTGCTGGTTGTTGTGTTAGCTTTTAATACCGTCTGGTTATCTTTTCCTGTTGTTTTGTTGTTATCGGTTGTTGTATTTCCGTCGTTTTTATCGGTGGTGGAGGTATTGTCGTTACCTTTGTTGGTATCGTCTTTCTTATCATCACCTTTGTTGGTGTCATCGGTTCCGGTGGAATCTTTTTTGATCTCAAAAACAGCTTCTCCAGTGGAACCTGCATAATTGCCGATTCCGGTGATGACCAGCTTATAGCTGCCTGCTTCTACAAATTCTGCGCCTGCAAAATCTTTCGCAGTTGTTTCTTCCCCGTAAATGTAAGCGATTTCGTAATCCGTTCCTGCAACCAGTGTCTGGTCACCGTCTTTTACTTCCACGGTCGGGGTTTTGCTTGTTCCATCGTATGTTGCAGAAGCCGGATCTGTAGTCACGCTCAGAGTGGTCTGTTTTAGGTTCCACGGTAAACTGGATTTCCTGTATTCCACCATAACTTCCGATACCATTTTAACTACTTACGGTATAAGTATCTGCCTGTACAATGGAATCTGCGGAAATCTCTATTTCCGTCTGCATCTTTGAACGTAAGGAAGTAATCGGTTCCTTCTGTCAGTACAGTTTCTCCGTCTTTTGCTGTTACAACCAGATCCAGTGCACTTCCGGTATAGGTTGTATTTGCAACTTCCACATCACTGATAGACAGTGCCGGAGTTGTTACAAATTTATCCAGCGGCGGAGTTGGGTTAATTCCAGTCTTCCAGTACAGATCTGCCAGTGGATCGTTGTCTGCGCCGGAGATCTCGGTTCCGTCTTCGATGTGTTTGCTTGTGCTTGTCACTTTCACATTACCGTCGGTTGCTTTTCCAGGTACGGCTTTTTGGGAAGTGTTTGCAGTTGCTCCCTGAAGGAATGCTTCCTTTGTGGAAATGATTCCGTTTCCGGTTACACCTGTTCCGCCATTGCCCCAGAGTACATCTCCTCCGATTGCTGTTACTTTTCCGTTTCCTGTGATCGTTGCATTATCCAGCTCAATTGCTGTTCCTCCTTCGGTGTACAGCAGTGTCTTGCCGCTTCCACCGTAAGCTACCAGTTCCGCACCGTCTTCTAGTGTCAGAGTTCCGTTGGATACGCGCAGGGCCATCTGTCCGATATCGCTTCCGCCGTCATCGCCCTTGATAAATACTTTGCCTTTGATCGTAACATTTCCGGTTGCGGTTACTACCGGCTCGGAAGTGGTACGGTCTGTCAGGTTTCCATTTGCAAGATAGTTTGCATGAGAGTAGATAGCTGCATTTTCCAGGATTGCGCCATCTGCCAGACGAAGCTGTCCACACAGAGATGCACCTGTGGTAAATTTGTTGTTGTAGCTACTGTAGTTCATGGAGAAAGTACCGCCGCTCTGTACATCGATAATACCCTGTACCACAGAATCATCCAGTGTCAGGTTTCCGCCATTTTCAATGACGATGCGAACGCTGCTCAGAATCTCCATATTGGTCAGTGTCAGGTTGCATCCTTCCGGAATATACAGGGTCTGCGGAATGTCTCCACTCACTACCTGTTTCCACGGAAGATCATAACCCAGATATCCGTAAGTTCCGCTCACATGAGATCCGAACCATGCTTCCAGGTCTTTCGGAACACGAACGCTTTCTGTTTCACCATTCACATTGCTTCCAAAGTTTTTGATTGCCCATGGTTCCATGATATCCCATGCATACAGACCGCTTTCATACTGTTTGAAGTTATCTGTTACCAGTCTGTCTGCCAGAGTTTCCTCTCCGGTGTATACATGGAACGGTAAGGTATTGCTGACTGCTTCTCTTCCCTGCTGATCGGTAATCTTTACAGAGATCAGATAGTTACCGGCATCCTTCGGTGTACCGCTCAGTGTCAGGGCACTGCTGATGGTCATATAGACACCCTGCATTCCGCTGTCGCTGTCAGCCGGTGTTCCGCTTGCAGTATCCGGTACGATACTTACGCTGCATTTTTACCGTCCAGTTTGATCTGGGACATATTGTCCAGTTCTTTCCAGTCGCTGTCGGTCGGTTCTTTGCCTTTTTCCAGCATTGCTCCGTATACCGTTACATCACTGTTTTTGTTGCTGGAAGCGCCACCGACACTGGCGCTGGATACTGCATCGTAATTGTCCTGTCCTACCAGGGCAGAATCGAAAGTACCTTCGATCTTTACATGCAGTTCATAAGGATCTCCCTTTCCGTCATCTGCTACCAGAGATGCTTTTCCGTCAAGGTCGATAACCAGTTTTGCTGTAAAATCTTCATAACCTTTTGCGGAAATGGTGATCACATCACCGCTCTTTAATACCGGGATCACCGGTGCAGAGCTGTAATCTTTTGCTGCAAATACCAGTTTGTTATCGTCTGTATGTTTCTTATATGCACCACCGGAAGAAATACTGTAGGATTTTTCTTCCCATGTTGTTCCGTTTACTTTCACTTCTGTGATCGCTTTTACATAACCGCTCGCATCTTTAAAAGTTACTTCCCAGTCATTTCCGAATGTATCTGTTGCGATGCTTACCTGGCTCAGATCGATCGTTTTCGGTGCTTCTTCTTTGAAGGTTGCAGTAACTGTCACATCAGAAGCAGGCATGGCAAATGTACAACCTGTTTTGGCAGCCTGTGTTGCTACTGCTTTGCTGTCTGCAGCGGCAACGGTAAGGGTATCCAGTTCATATCCCTCGTCCGGTGTTGCGGTTGCAGTTACTGTCTCGCCTTCTTTGATGCCTTCGCTCTTGCTCAGAGTAACTTTGCCGTGTGTTGCAGCTGCTGCAGTTGCTTTGTAAGTCTTTTCTACCGGCTGCTGCGGTACTACGATTGCTGTATAAACATCCTGATAGCTTACAGTTGTTTTTGTCACCTGCATGGTCAGCTTCTGATAACCGGCTGCTGTGATATCAACAGTCAGCGGATAGGTATCCGGACTGACAATTCTAAGCGCTGTGTAGCTTCCATAAGCTCCTGTTGCACTTCCTATATCCCAGATATTGGTATCACTTCCAAAGCTGCTGATCGTTTTGTTCGTATACACTGTACCATTGACGGTCACACTGTTGATTGCATTCATCCAGGCAGTGTCCTTGAATGCAAAGTTCAGGACTGTCGTCCAGAGTCCGCTGGCTGTACAGGAAGCCACCTCTGTCGGCGCTGCTTTTGCTTCTTCTGCCATAACAGGAACTCCCATCATAGAGAAAACAACCATGACGGACATAAGCAGTGATACGACTTTTTTCCATGTCTTTTTCATCTTTTCCTCTCCTTGTTAACTATTTCTTGTTAGCACATTCTAACTATAGTATCAGCATAATAACAAGGAAATTTTTTCCTGTCAACAATGCAAAGGACTATTGAAAAAATTCATCAGTTAGATTTTTTATTGATATTTTTTTTCATTTTTTTGTCTTTAAGCAGAAAAAAGCAGCCCCATCACAGGACTGCTTACTCTCCTGGAGCAC
>ENA-OQKL01000508-OQKL01000508.1-human-gut-metagenome-genome-assembly--contig:-NODE-508-length-12244-cov-2.543699_pt1 | contig 12244 bp, 9 predicted proteins | sample MGYA00242779_ERZ504800 | MGnify/ENA primary metagenome ERZ504800 (study PRJEB26092, sample SAMD00036410) | human gut metagenome | host: Homo sapiens | study: EMG produced TPA metagenomics assembly of... | reverse complement strand
ATACGAGATAACAGATCAGCGCTGCACAGACCAGTTTGAACAGAAGCGGAACGACGGCGAACACGATTTTAAATCCAAGCCAGATCACGCCGATCGGGAGAAGAATAGTGGCGCATGCGCCGAGGACTTTTCCCCCAAATTTCAGCAGCAGTCCGACGATCCCAAATAAAATTCCAATTCCGCAGAGCAGACCAAAACAGGTTGCCAGCATGACTAATGTAACTAACATCGTGATCCCTCCTTGTCTTTTTCTCTATGTGTTCCACTTGCTGTGGATGTTTCCGTATCTTTCTTACAAACCATATTGTAGCACTTTTTTCCAGCAAAACAACGGGGAAGACGTGGAAGAATTTCTTAAGTTTTTCTTTACACCGATCGAGTGAAACCTAAAAAGGACAGACAACGCTGCACTTCTGCAAAATTGTCTGTCCTGTAAATTACAAAATTTTCTTTACTCTTCTGTTGTCTCTTCCTCAGCCTGCGGCTCAACCTCAAGACCAAGCTCTTCCAGCTGTACTGCGTCAACCGGTGACGGAGCCTCGGTCATCAGACAGGAAGCATCTTTTACCTTCGGGAATGCGATGACGTCGCGGATGCTGTCCTCTTTTGCCATCAGCATCACAAGGCGATCCAGACCATAAGCCAGTCCGGCGTGAGGCGGAACTCCGTATTTGAAAGCATCCAGAAGGAAGCCGAATCGTTCATGTGCCTGTTCCTTCGTGAAACCAAGCATCTCAAACATTTTCTCCTGCACATCGTTCTGGTGGATACGAACGCTTCCTCCGCCAATTTCAGTACCGTTCAGAACGATATCGTAGGCTTTTGCACGAACTGCGCCCGGGTCGGTATCCAGAAGCGGCAGATCCTCATCCATCGGCATGGTGAACGGGTGATGCATTGCGGTAAAACGGTTCTCTTCATCGGACCACTCCAGAAGCGGGAACTCGGTAATCCATACGAAACGGTATTCGTTCTTGTCGAGAAGTCCCATCTGCTCTGCCAGTTCCAGACGAAGTGCGCCAAGAACGTTCCAAACAATCTTGTTGCGGTCTGCTGCGAAGAGAAGAAGGTCTCCAGCCTGTCCGTCCATGGCTTTGATGAGGGCTTCCATCTGCTCCTCTGTCATAAATTTGGAGAAGGAAGATTTCCAGCTTCCATCCTCATGGATTGCAATGTATGCAAGACCTTTTGCACCGTAACCTTTCGCAAACTCAACGAGCTTGTCGATTTTCTTTCTCGGCATTGCGCCCTGTCCCTTTGCGTTAATACCGCGGACAGAACCGCCGTTTTCAAGTGCGCCCTTAAATACAACGAACTCGGTATCTTTTACGGTCTCGGAAACATCAACCAGCTCCATACCGAAACGCAGGTCCGGTTTGTCGGAACCGAAACGGTTCATAGCCTCTTTCCAGGTCATTCTCTGGATCGGGAGCTGTACCTCAACGCCGAGCACCTCTTTGAACAGGTGTGCCAGCAGTCTCTCATTGACATCGATAACATCATCTACATCAACGAAAGCAAGCTCCATATCGATCTGGGTGAACTCCGGCTGACGGTCAGCACGCAGGTCCTCGTCACGGAAACATTTTACAATCTGGATATAGCGGTCATAGCCGGAGCACATCAGAAGCTGTTTGAACAGCTGCGGAGACTGCGGCAGTGCATAGAAGCTGCCCGGATGAACACGGCTCGGTACCAGATAGTCTCTGGCGCCTTCCGGTGTGGATTTGGTCAGCATCGGGGTTTCGATCTCAAGAAAACCTTCTTTTGACATGAACTCACGGGTGAGCATTGCCACCTTGCTTCTCATAATCAGGTTTCTCTGGATATCCGGTCGGCGCAGATCCAGGTAACGGTATTTCAGACGGAGCTCTTCTCTCGTCTTGGAATCCTCCTCGATCGGGAACGGCGGGGTTTCTGCCTCGGAAAGAATGCGTAAGGACTCAGCCTTTACTTCGAGCTCTCCTGTTGCCAGATTTTCATTGATAGCACCGGAGCGGGCCATAACTTCACCTTCTACGGCAATGACGAACTCGCTGCGCAGTTTTGCTGCTTTCTCAAAACCTTCCTCACTGATCGGGCCGTTCTCAAAGATAATCTGCATAATACCGCTTCTGTCACGCAGATCGACGAAAATAATTCCGCCTTTATTACGGCTCTTCTGTACCCAGCCCATCAGGGTTACTTTTTTTCCGATATCTGCTTTTGTGACTTCCGCACAGCGGCAGGTTCTCTTCAGGCCTTTCATGGATTCAGCCATTTTCTTGTTCCTCCTATTTGGAACTGCGGACACAAAGAATCTGCATCCGCAGCACATCGTTTTTTCATGCGATTACTATTATTGGATATTCCTTACATTTTGTCAACAAAAAATTCTTCGATCTCAGTGTAGCCCTCGCTGGCAAGCTGCTCTTTCTGGAATTTCTTGTTCTTTTTCATCACGGCGATGTTGATGGCCGTGCCTTCACTTCTCTCTTTTGTCGCCTGCTGAATGATCTTCTGCATTCCCTCTGCCGGCATGTTTTTCTCGATCAGGTACGCTTTTTTCTTCTGCGCGCCCGGGATCTGGTAATCTCTCTCAAGCAGAAGCATAGCGATACGCTCAAATCCGATGGAGAATCCGCATGCGCAGGTCTGGTTTCCGGTGAATTTTCCGATCATTTCATCGTAGCGTCCGCCGCCTCCGACAGATCCGCCGTACTCATCCATAGCGATCTCGAAGATCGGTCCGGTATAGTAGGACATTTCCGCGCACCAGAGTCGGATCGAAAGCGATCTTGAATTCTAGACGGTCTTCACGGCATTAACACTGTCGATGATGGTCTTCAGGCCGTCTGCGTACTCTTTGTCAAGGAATCCCTCGAGTTTCTCACGGCAGTACTCTACGCCTGCGGTATCCCGGGGTGATCTCCTCGAACATTTTCAGGTATTTCTCTACGGACTCTTTTGCAAAGCCGGCTTCCTCGAGCTCTTTGGCAACGCCCTCAAAACCGATTTTATCCATCTTATCGAGGATAATAAATACGGTGTCATAGGACTCCTCCGGGAATCCGCTGTAGGCTGCCATTGCTTTTAAGATACGGCGGTCATTGATACGGATCGTAAAGTTCTTGAAGTCCAGTTTTCCAAGCAGTGTGGTGGTAGCAAGGATCAGCTCAATCTCTGCGAGGTTGGTCGGCTCGCCGAGGATATCGATATCGCACTGCATGAACTGGCGGTATCTTCCTCTCTGCGGACGGTCTGCACGCCATACATTTCCCATCTGAAGTGCTTTGAACGGGGACGGAAGCTCGTTTGCGTTGTTGGAATAGTAACGGCAGAGCGGAACGGTCAGGTCATAACGCAGGCCGCTGTCTACGAGATCGTTTTCTTTACTCAGCGGTCTCGAGTTTCAGCTTCTCTCCTCTTTTTAAGATCTTGAAAATCAGTTTCTCATTCTCGCCGCCCTGTTTGCTGTTCAGGTTTTCGATGTGCTCCACGCATGGGGTCTCCATGGAGGTAAAGCCGAAGGTTCCGTAAGTTTCCTTGATCAGACGGATCACATAGTCACGGATTGCCATTTCTTTCGGTAAAATATCTTTCATTCCGGTAACCGGTTCGTTTTTTTAATGCCATTTTCTGTTTTCTCCTTTATGATTTTCCCGGATCAATTCATCGACATCAGAAAGCTCGATCGCTTTCCGGCTGCCGCTGTGGATCACTCTCTGAAATGCCAGGAACATTTTCAGATCGAAATTTTTGACTTCTTCTGTCATAAGCTCCATCGCCTGTTTCCGCGTAAACGCACTCCGGTACGGGCGGTCGGAGGTCAGCGCGCAGTACACATCACAGATGCGTAAGATACGCGCCCCAAACGGAATCTTTTCTCCCGCCAGATTGGCCGGATACCCGGTTCCGTCATAATTTTCATGGTGATACAGAATACTCTCCAGCACAAAATCGGAGTAGCCGCGTCCCTGCAGGAGTTCATAGCCCAGTGTGGAATGGGTCCGCACAAAGCGCATCTCCTCGACGACGAGTGTATCCTGTTCTTCTACGTAATTCTCCAGTACAATCTTTCCGATATCGTGGAGAACGCCCGCTTTTGCAAGCTCATAGCAGATTTCTTTCTCATACCCAAGTTCCCGCGCAAGATCGTAAGCTAAATTGCTCACTTCCATGCCATGGATGAGCTGCTCGGTCAGGGTATAGCGCAGCATGTGAAGCTGCTGACTGGAATTTTCTTTCATTTTGGCAGATACTTCTCCATTCCGATACGTTTTCTCTCGATCATTTCATCGATACGCTCCACGTAGTTTTTCAGATCCTTCACGTTCTCCACCCGCTCAATGCGCTCTCCGTGTTCAAACACGAATTTCGTGGACGCTCCGGCTCCCGCGGCCAGAATGGACTGTTTTTCCTCCATAATGAGGATGTTGTAGATACCTGCTTTTCCTTCGCGGGAGTAGCCGACATTCTCAAAGTTACCCGCCATATTTTTCTGGCGGTACATGTAATACGGTCCCATCTCCATGCGGTGTGCGCTGTCCATCGTCATTTTCATGATCTCGGCAGAGTTTTCAAACGAGATTTCCTGATATTTGTCTTTGAACAGGTTGAGTCTCGTTGCACGCTTTAACGCAAGGGAATGGACGGTCAGGGAATCCGGATTCAGCGCTTCCACTTTTTCCAACGTATGCGCCACTTTTTCCTTGTCCTCGCCCGGCAGACCGACGATCAGATCCATGTTGATGTTGTCAAATCCAAGGGAACGCGCCATACGGAACTTCTCCTCGATCTCCTCCACGGTATGGTGGCGTCCGATCAGATCCAGCGTTTCCTGGTTCATGGTCTGTGGATTGATCGAAATACGGGTGACCGGGAATTTGCGGATGGCTTTTAAGACCTCCTCATTGATCGTATCCGGCCGTCCTGCCTCCACGGTGAACTCCTGCACCTGCTCCATCGGGAAGAGCTCTGTCACTTTCGTGAGCAGGCGCTCCATCTGTGCCGCATTCAGCGTGGTCGGCGTACCGCCTCCGATGTAGATCGTATCAAGGGTGTAATCCTTCATGTTCTCACTGATAAAGATCAGTTCTTTGATCAGTGCATCGAGATACGGATCTACCATATGCTCCCAGCGGCTTAACACATGGGAGCCGAAGGAACAGTACAGGCAGATGCTCGGACAGAACGGGATGCCGATGTACAGGCTGTAACCGTGTTCGTAGTCGATCGTCTTTAAAATGTCCTTTTCCCGGTTGGCAATCGTGATTGCAAGTGCCGTCTTTTCCGGGCTGGTGTAGTAGGTCTCGCGCATGTATTTCGCAATCTCTACATTTGTTTTGCCCTCTTCCAGCATCTTCATCGGAATTTTCGTCGGACGGATGCCGGTAAGGTCGCCCCACGGAAGTTCTTTTCCGCTCACTTTCGAGAGCGTGCGATAGACCATCCGTTTCAGGACATTTTTCGTTTCGTGGCGGTCTTTTTCATATTCCACCGCCTCACACGCGGCAGAAAGCTCTTCGTGCTTCTCATTTTCTATGGAAAAGCAGATCTGGTCTGCCGCGTACAGGATCTTATCATAATATGCAAATTCCCCGTCCGGCGCCCCATCCTCTTCGTACCATGAGGTAATCTCACAGCCCGGATAGAATGCCTTGATCAGGGAATACACATCGTATTCAAAATCTTTTCTGTTAAAACAAAGGCTGATATTAAGCAAGGGGATTGTACCTCTTTTCATGTTCAATCGTAGTTTCATCGTTGTGGCCCGGATACACGGTCACATCCCCGGGAAGCTCTTTTAACAGGCGCTTGGCCGACGCGATCAGCTCTCTGCCGGAGGATGTCGGGAAGTCGTATCTTCCGTAGGACTCGCAGAACAGCGTATCACCGGAAAAAAGTGCTTTCTCTGCCGGAATATAGTAGCAGACACCGCCTGCCGTGTGCCCCGGTGTCGCAAGAACGTGGATTTCAAAGTCTGCGAGATGCAGCACATCGCCCTCTTTTACGGTTTTGTCCGCCTGCATCGTGTACGGTTTGCTCCAGAGCCCGGAAAGATTTTTCTTTGGATCCCCCAGCAGGTGCTGCTCTTTTTCATGGACATAGACCGGGATATGGTACTTTTTCCGCAGTGCATCCGCTGCCAGCATATGGTCGAAATGGCCATGGGTCAGCAGAATGGCCTCCGGGTCGCCGTCGATCTCGTCGATCTGGCGTTCAATCTCCAGCGGCGAATCGCCCGGGTCCACGATCAGCACCTTCTGGCTGTCCGGATTTTCCACAACGTAGCAGTTTGTCGAGAGCATTCCAAGTGCCCGGTAATTTACCTTTATCATACGCTTTTCTCCTTTTTATCCTCTCGATCTCTGAATATTGATCACGCTCTCCACCTGGCGTACCTTCTCGATGATGCTGTTCAGCTCTTCGTTGTTGTGCACGTCGAACGTCACATCGATGGAAGCCGTTCCCTGCTTGCTCGTTCTCACGTTCATCGCCGCAAGGTCGATCTTCCGCTCGGTAAAGATCTTGGAGATATCCACCAGAAGACCGGTACGGTTGTTTGCGTAAACGCTGATCTCCACGGTATAGAGAGAGCCGCCGTTGTCCTCTGCCTGCCATTCAGCATCAATGAGGCGCGCCCGCTCAGATTCCGGCAGATTCAGGACATTGACACAGTCGGTGCGGTGAATGGTCACGCCGCGTCCTCTTGTGACAAAGCCCACGATCTCATCGCCCGGGATCGGATTGCAGCATTTTGAGAAGCGAACTGCCACATCGTGGATACCGCGCACGACGATGCCGCCCTTGCTCTTTCCAACCGGCAGAACTTTCTCTCCAGATGCCGCCTCGAGCACCTGCTCGTCGGTGATCTCTTTTTTATGTTGCTTTTCGTACGTCTCAATCAGCTTGTTGAGGACCTGGCCCTCTTTTAAGCCGCCGTGGCCGATGGCCGCAAGAACGGAATCCCAGTCGCGGAAGCCGTACTTTCTCATGACAGCCTCTTCGTACATCGGTTTCGTATAGATTCCAAGGTTTTTGCCCTTCAGCTTTGCATAGCTGGTGAGCATTTCCTTGCCTTTGACGATGTTGTCCGTCTTGTTCTGCTGGCGGAACCACTGGTTGATGCGGCTCTTTGCCTGGGAACTCTTCGCAATTTTCAGCCAGTCGCGGCTCGGTCCCTTGGAGTTCTGCGAGGTGATGATCTCGACGCGGTCTCCGTTGTGAAGTTCCGTCTCGATCGGCACGAGTTTTCCGTTGACCCTCGCTCCGACCATCTTGTTGCCGACCGCACTGTGGACGGAATAAGCAAAGTCGATGGCACAGGAGCCGACCGGAAGCGTTTTGACATCGCCCGCCGGGCTGAAACAGTAAACATTGTCGGCAAACAGGTCGAGATCGCTCTTTAAGAGGTTCATGAACTCATGGTTGTCCGCCATGTCCTGCTGCCACTCCAGAATCTGGCGCAGCCAGGTCAGTTTTTCCTCTTCCTGCTCCGGTCCCGGTTTCTTGCCGTCGGAGGCCTCTTTGTATTTCCAGTGTGCAGCGATACCGTATTCTGCAATCCGGTGCATCTCATAAGTACGGATCTGAATCTCAAACGGCTGTCCGTTCGGTCCGATCAGGGTTGTATGCAGGGACTGGTAACGGTTTGGCTTCGGCATCGCAATGTAATCTTTGAAACGGCCCGGGATCGGCGTGTACATTTCATGGATGACACCGAGCGCTGCATAGCAGTCTTTGACGGATTCCACGATGATGCGGACCGCAAAGAGGTCATAGATCTGATCCAGCGTCTTATGCTGGTTGACCATCTTTTTGTAGATGCTGAAAAAGTGCTTGATTCGTCCGTTGACATCTGCCTCAATGCCGGCCTGGTGGATATGACGGGTCACCTCTTTTACGATCGCATCGACAAACTCCTGCCGCTGCTCCCGCTTCATGCTGACCTTCTGCACCAGTTCATAGTACGCATCCGGCTCCAGATATTTCAGAGAAAGGTCATCGAGTTCGACCTTGATCTTGGAAATACCGAGGCGCTGTGCGATCGGGGCATAAATATCCATCGTCTCACGCGCTTTTTTCTTCTGCGTCTCCGGCGACCAGTACTGTGCGGTCCGCATGTTGTGCAGACGGTCCGCCAGTTTTACCAGAATAACACGGATATCCTTTGCCATCGCAAGGAACATCTTTCTCAGGTTTTCTGCCTGCTCCTCGACCTTATCCGCAGAATATTTCAGCTGTGCCAGCTTCGTGACACCGCTTACAATCAGGGACACCTCCGGGCCGAACTCCTCGGTCAGCTCTTCTTCGGTCATGACGGTATCTTCGACAACGTCGTGCAGAAGGCCTGCCGCGATCGACTCCTTGTCGAGCTCCAGATCTGCCAGGATAATTGCCACACAGAGCGGATGGATGATGTACGGTTCCCCGCTCTTTCTTTTCTGGTCCTTATGTGCATCCGCTGCCACGCGGTATGCTTTTTCGATCAGGGAAATATCGTCCGATGGATGATATTTTTTCACAGAAGCGATCAATTCCCCGTATAATTCCTCCGGACTTGTAAAATCGTCCGTCTTGCGGATTCTGGCTTCTGCCGCCGCCACATCCTTCTTTAATTCTTCTTCACTGATTCTTTTCTCTTCTTCCATATGTATCCTCCGCTCTCATGATTAACCCCTGCGTTTCGTTGGATACGTTATTTGCCATCGTAACGGATGACAGATTTTACATCATATTTTGCCAGTTTTTTCGCGTCCTTTTAAGCCGGTCAAGCTCCATCAGGAACACGATTCTGGTTACTTCGCCGCCGAGGCGCTCGATCATTTTTGCACAAGCCTCCACGGTACCGCCGGTTGCAATCAGGTCGTCGATGATGACTACCTTCTGGCCCGGTTTGATGGAGTCTTTGTGCATCTCGATCGTTGCGCTGCCGTACTCCAGGTCATAGCTCTCCTCGATGGTCTCCAGAGGAAGTTTCCTTTTTTACGGATCGGCACGAACGGTTTGTGCAGATTGTAAGCAATCGGCATACCGAAAATGAAGCCGCGGGACTCGGTTCCGCAGATTACGTCACAGTCTACTTCTTCTACAAAATGCTGCATCTCATCTATGGCAAGCTGCAGTCCGTCTGCGTCCTGCAGGATACTCGTTACATCTCTGAAAATAATACCCGGTTCCGGGAAATCCGGAATACTTCTTACGTAATCCTCTACTTTTTTCATAAAATATTCCTCCGTTTCGTCAAGGTTTGACAATTCACCTTACAGTATAGCATCAATATTCTTCTGCGTCAATTTTGTTTCCGATAGAAAACAGGGCAGAAAAATCAGGTATTTGCGGCTTTTCTGCATCTTTAAAAATAACTCTGGATATTGATCTGTAATTTGTCGCGTCCGTTCCACGTATCGATCGACGGATAGTACGCTACCGAGAGGGTCGGATGTGCATCCACGTATGCGGCGAACGCTTCTCCCTCGCCGAAATAGACACCATCCATCTGGTATCCGCCCGCATCGGCAAGCTGTACTTTCACCACGTTTCTATTCTTTCCAAAAATGCGGTAATTTAATACAGTCAGTCCTTTCTGTGCGAACAGCGGTTTCGTGTTGCCTTTTCCGAACGGCTCCAAGAGACTTAACTGGCGGATCAGATTTTTGGTGATGTAGGTGATCGGCATCGGCACATCGATCACAACTTTTTCGACGAAATCCTCTTCCGTCAGCGTGGAATTATCGTTCAGTGCCCGGCGGAACGGTTCGATCATCTCCTCTCCTGCGAGGGAAAGGCCCGCAGCCATCGGGTGGCCGCCGAATTTCGTCATCAGTTCTTTGCATTTGCAGAGCTCCTCATACATCGAATACGCTTCGATCGAGCGGCCGGAGCCCTTGACGCCCTCCTCACTTCTGGTGAGTACGAAGGATGGTTTGTGGAAGTGCTCCCGCAGGCGACCTGCGATGATTCCGGCAAGGCTCTCGTGGCAGTCCGGCAGATAGACGACGAGGACTTTGTCGTTCTGCAGCGGGGAGGTTTCCACGAGCTCGATTGCTTTCGCCTCACCCTGGCGCGTCAGCTCTTTGCGGCTTTCATTCAGGTCTTTCAAGTCCCCGGCAAGCTTTGCGGCCTCCTCACGTGTCTTTGCGCAGAGCAGTTTTAACGAATGCTCCGCCGTGTCAAGCCGTCCCGATGCGTTGATGCACGGGCCGAGAACGAAGCCGATGTGATACGGTGTCACGTTTTCCGCCTCGATGCCCTGCACACGGATCAGCTCCTGCAGGCCGAGGTTCTGCGTTTTATGGAGCGCCCGAAGGCCGGCTTTTACAAAAATCCGGTTTTCTCCCTGCAGATCCATCACATCACCGATCGTCGCAATGGCGACAAATTCCAGAAAGCGGAAGCTGTGCTCCTTTGGAATACCTGCTTTTGCCTCCATCGTCTGGATCAGTTTCCATGCGACGGCCGCACCGCAGAGGCCCGGAAACGGATAGGAACAGTCTTTCTGTTTCGGATTGACAACCGCGTCCGCCGGCGGCAGGATGTAGCGGCGTTCTCCGTTTTCATCCTCCTCAAACGGAACCTCGTGGTGGTCCGTCACAACAACCGTCATGCCAAGCTCTTTTGCCAGACGGATCTGACTGCCCGCCGCGATGCCGTTGTCACAGGTGACGATCGTGTCCCGCCCCTCATCCGCGGCAAACTGCACAAGATGCTCATTTAAGCCGTATCCGTCTGCAATCCGGTCCGGGATACGCACATCCGCATCGGCACCGAGATCTTTTAATCCGGTCAGCAGAATATACGTTGCCGTAACACCGTCGATGTCGTAGTCCCCGATGATGCGGATCGGCTTTTTCTCCCGGATTTTTTCTGCGATCAGATCTGCCGCGCGCTCCATATCCTTCATCAGCAGCGGATCGTGGAGCTGCTCCAGATCACCGAAGAGATACTCTTCGATCTCTTTCTCCCCGGTCACATCCCGGTTCCGGATCAGGCGGGCGATGACGGGATCGATGCCGAACCGGTCCGCAATTGCCTGGAAATCGGCGCGTTTTGCCGAAACTACCCAGCGTTCTTTCTTCATATGTTCTCCTCTTTCCTGTTAGCAGGAAACGCCGGACTTTTCCGGTCCGGCGTTTCTCTTTTTATGGTTTTTGCTGCTTTTATTTATTTTTTGTCTTATTCTGTACTGCTTTGGACGGCACATATTTGTTTTTTCCAACGTGCTTCATCACATACCACAGGGCACCTGTGATGCAGACAGAAGTGTAAGCTCCGCATACGATACCAACCATCAGAGGTGCTGCAAAGTCGCGGATGGAAGAAACTCCCATCACGAACAGAACAAAGATGGTGATAAAGGTGGTGAGGGAACTGTAAATGCTTCGGGTCAGGGTGTCCGTGATGCAGCGGTCAACCAGGGACTCGATCGGCTCTCTCTTTAACTCCGGCAGATTCTCACGGATACGGTCGAAGATGACGATCGTACTGTTGATGGAATAGCCGAGGATCGTCAGCATACACGCGATAAAGGTGCTGCCGACCGAAATACGGGATACCACATAGAATCCGAATACAATGGCGATATCGTGCATCAGTGCAAGGATGGCACTCGATGCGAAACGGATGTCGCGGAAACGGATCCAGATGTACAGCAGCATGCAGACTACAGCGATGATAACTGCTTTCATCGCATTCTGGCTCATTTCTTTACTTACAGTAGAAGAAATGTTGTCGAAAGTGATTTCAGAAGTATCGACACCGAAATTGTCTGCCATTGCCTGGTAAACCTGCTCACGCTCTTCCAGAGTCAGAGAACGTGTTTTGATGATGACATTGTTGCCTCCGACAACCTTTGTCATCTGAATATTGGAATCTTTTGTCACGCCTTCCACAACCGGCTCTACCTCTTTGTCCAGCTCTTCGATGGAGTAATCCTCGTTGAACGGAACGTTGATGGAAGTACCGCCTTGAAGTCAAGGCCGAAGTTCAGTGCGCTTCCCTTTGTCTGATGCATGAAAATCATGCTGGCCGGAACGGCAAGCAGCAGAATGCAGGAGATCGTGAAGAAGATCTTTCTCTTTTCCACAAATGGAAATCCCTTGCGCTCTTTCTTGGTTCCGTAGTATTTCGCATCCTTCAGTCCCATACCGTACAGGTCTGTTGACCAGCAGTCTGGAAACAACCATGGCGCTGAACATGGAAAAGAACAATACCAAGAGCAAGTGTCATGGCGAATCCGCGGACACTTCCGCTCGCAAGCGCA
>ENA-OQKL01000507-OQKL01000507.1-human-gut-metagenome-genome-assembly--contig:-NODE-507-length-12281-cov-2.835198_pt1 | contig 12281 bp, 15 predicted proteins | sample MGYA00242779_ERZ504800 | MGnify/ENA primary metagenome ERZ504800 (study PRJEB26092, sample SAMD00036410) | human gut metagenome | host: Homo sapiens | study: EMG produced TPA metagenomics assembly of... | reverse complement strand
TATGAACGAGACAGAGAAACGAGACAGAAGAGCGAAAAAGAGAAATCCGGTATCATGTGAGTTTTCTACGGCCAGGGTGCAGGGGCTGGGGGGTTCCTTACCGGGGCGATTTATGCTGCCTACCAGCTCGGACTGACCGGCTGGGGTGAGAAAACTGCTGGGATGAGACGGTGGAGATGGAGGTGCAGGGTGATGAGGAGACGATCACGGAGATGATCAAAAGGATCCGCACCTCCAGCTACATCGAAATCACGGATGCAAAATGGACGAAGATTCCGCTGGAATCGGAATTCGGTTTTCATATCCGTTGATCAGGGCTGCTTTTTCTCTTTTTCCGGAATTTCGACAAGAATGATATCGTTGCCGATCTGGCAGATGCGGTCCCATGGGATCACAAAATCCTCGCCGTGGCAGAAAAAGCCGCAGAATTTCACAGGACCAGGAAGAACGAGTCCGGTAAGATGTCCCGTTTTTGGATTGAATTCCACATCAATCGGACAGCCGAGCGTTTTGCAGGTGCAGATATTGATAACTTCTTTCTGGCGGAGATCTACAACGCGCATGCGGTGCTCCTTTTTACAGATTCCTATGGAAAAACATATGCGAAAATGTTGCTGCAGTTGACTTGAATTTCACGGAAAAATGCGTATACTGTAAAAGTAGAAAACTTTTCGAAATACTTATTTAGAAACGAGGACGAAAGATATGAGATGTCCATTTTGTAATCAGGATAATACCCGGGTTGTGGATTCACGCCCGATTGAAGACAGCAATGCGATCCGCCGCCGCCGGATGTGCGATGTCTGCGGCAGACGCTTTACGACATACGAAAAAGTGGAGACGATCCCTTTGATCGTCATCAAAAAAGATATGAACCGCGAGCAGTATGACCGCTCGAAAATCGAGACCGGCATCCTGCGCGCCTGCCACAAACGGCCGGTGTCCGCCGAGAAGATCAACGAGATGGTCAACAAGGTGGAGACGGAGCTTTTCAACGGCGAGGAACGCGAGATTCCAAGCTCTGTGATCGGAGAGAAGGTCATGCATTACTTAAAAGACCTGGATCAGGTGGCGTACGTCCGCTTTGCGTCGATTTACCGTGAGTTCAAGGACGTCAACACGTTCATGGACGAGCTGAAAAAGATGCTCGACAAATAGCGGGAGGCAAAAAAATGGCAGTGTCGAACTATATTAAAATGCGTGATCAGATGCAGGAACGTTTTCTGACATACGATCAGAAGGAGATCGAAGGAAAGTATGGCTTTGCGTTTGATGACGATTATTTCTATGTGCCGTATCTTTTTGAAGAATGGAGAGTGAACCGCCATACCGGCGTTGTGGAGGGCTCAAAAGACCATTTTCTTCATGTGCACCAGGGCAGTTTCAATGAGACACTGACGATTTTCGACCTGCTCTGCTGCGGAAAGAAGGAGATTGTGCTCGCCGGCACGTATGCGCGCACCAATTCCTTAAAGGGAACGATCAAAGGCCGCACGATTGCGTCCGGCGTTCACGACAGCCGCGCCGCACGGTATGACGGGCATGTGGAACAGCTGAAAAAAGCATGCGTTTCCCTTAGCGGAAAACCATATTCCCCGGGAGACGCTGCTTTTGTTTTTCATGTCTTTCCGTTTCTGCCGCTCGTCTTCCAGTTCTGGGAGTCCGATGAGGAATTCCCGCCGGTGCTCAAGTTTATGTGGGATGAAAACGTCCTTGATTATCTGCGGTTTGAGACGCTGTATTACGTGATGGGAGACTTCCTGGACGCGCTTGATCAAGCCTTCGATGCATGTAAAACAGAAGCCTGATACCTTTTGTGAGACAAAATCTTACGAAAATTTTCCGAATGTTTATAAAAATTTCAGTATACGAATCCCCTGGTTTAATGCTATAATGAGTGAAAGTAAGTAAAAAGAGAGAAGAGAAAGGGGAATGCATATGGCTTTTAGCATGAAAGTAACACCGGAAATAGAGGAACTGACAAACATCTGTCTGGATAACTCCAAAATGGATGTTTCGCTGTATGGGCAATACGATGTAAAACGCGGACTGCGCGATATCAACGGCGTTGGCGTCCTTGCGGGACTGACACAGATTTCAAACGTTGTGTCTTCGGATATCATTGACGGCGTCAAAACGCCGTGTGACGGACGTCTGTACTACCGCGGCATCAACGTGGAAAAACTGACCCAGGGCTTTTTAAGTGAAAACCGTATGGGATTCGAAGAAGTTGCGTATCTGCTCTTATTTGGAAATCTGCCGAATGAAGAGCAGCTCAATCATTTTAAGACAATCTTAAAACAGCAGCAGTCCCTGCCGAAGAACTTTGTGCGTGACGTTGTTATGAAAGCGCCGACCAAGGACATGATGAACACTCTGTCCCGAAGCGTTCTGACCCTGTACGCGTACGACAACCACGCAGATGATACCTCCCTTCCGAATGTGCTTCGCCAGTGCATTAACCTGATTTCTGTTTTCCCGATGCTGTCCGTCTATGGCTATCAGGCGTACAACCATTATATCAAGGGAAAAAGTTTATATATCCACAACCCGTCGAAGAAGCTTTCGACTGCAGAAAATATTCTTCTGATGCTCCGACCGGATCAGAAGTACACTCCGCTGGAGGCGAAGATCCTCGATCTTGCCCTCGTTCTCCACATGGAGCACGGCGGCGGTAACAACTCGACCTTTACAACACATGTTGTTTCTTCTTCCGGAACCGATACGTACTCCGCAATTGCAGCGGCGCTCGGCTCCTTAAAGGGACCGAAGCACGGCGGTGCAAACATCAAGGTTGTGCGGATGTTCGACGATATGAAGTCACACGTCAAAGACTGGACGGATGAGGAAGAAGTATCGAATTACTTAAGAAAGCTGCTGCACAAAGAGGCGTTCGACCAGAAAGGTCTGATTTACGGTATGGGCCATGCGGTTTACTCCATTTCCGACCCGCGTGCGCGCATCTTTAAGAGCTTCGTTGAGCAGCTGGCAAAAGAAAAACACAGAGAGAAAGATTACCGGCTGTACGCTATGGTCGAGGAACTGGCTCCGAAGATCATCGGCGAGGAGCGCCATATTTACAAAGGTGTATCCGCAAACGTCGACTTCTACAGCGGCTTCGTTTACAGCATGCTGGATCTTCCGCTGGAGCTCTACACCCCGATGTTCGCCTGCGCGCGTATCGTCGGCTGGAGTGCACACCGGATGGAGGAACTGATCAACACCGACAAGATCATCCGCCCGGCGTACAAGAGTGTCAAAGATGAAGTGGACTATGTTCCGCTGGAAAACAGATAAAACAGGCAGAAGGGCCGGAGCGTGTCGGGATTTTCCGATCTGCTCCGGCATTGCTCTGTGCAGGAAGTAATGTGTCATTGTGAAAAATAGGAGAGTGCAGGAGAATGAATGAGACAAAAAATTACAGCATAACAAAATCCGGAGCAGTCATACTGGAAGGAGGGGCCAATCGCGGCGTCTTTACAGCAGGAGCGCTGGACTTTCTGATGGAGCAGGAGTATTATATCCCTCATGTGATCGGCGTTTCCGCCGGAGCCTGCAATGCGCTGGACTATGTATCGCGCCAGATTGGCAGAACGAGGGACTGTATGATTGTCACGGATGAGAAAAACCGCTACGTCAATAAGAATATCAAGACAATCGTTGAGAAAAAAGCACTGCTCGACATGGATATGGTGTTCGAACGGTATCCGTATGAGATTTTTCCATTTGATTTTGATACGTATTTTGCATCGCCGCAGACGTGTGAGCTGGTTGTGACAAACTGTGAGACGGGACGCGCGGAATATCTGGATGACCGCGAAAATAAAGAACGTCTGCTTGCAATTGGCCGTGCATCATCGAGCATGCCGATCGCCTGCCCGATGGTGGAGATCGACGGAAACGAGTACGTCGACGGCGGTGTTGCCGATTCGATCCCGATTATCCGTTCCTTAAAGACGGGACACCGAAAAAATGTCATTATTCTGACACGGAATTTCGGTTACCGAAAAAAAGAGGGAACGAGAGGCTGGGAGCTGTATGTGGCGGCATTCCGCAAATACCCGAATCTCGTGCGTGCGCTTGTAAACCGCGCGAAACATTATAACCAGGTGCTCGAATGCATCGAAAAATGGGAAGAAGAAGGCTCCGTCTTTGTGATCCGCCCGGAGATACCGGCGGTATCGCGTCTCGAAAAGGACGAGGAGAAGCTGCGGGAATTTTACCAGCACGGCTATGACCAGATGAAAGCAAATTTTGAGGCTCTGCAGGAGTTTCTGAAAGAAGAATAAAGTTACTGTATAAACGAAAAGAGGATTGGAGAAAGAAGATGAGTGGAAAAAACCAGAAGAACCGGGGAACTATACTGATGCGGATGTTTTACCCGGACCGGAGAGAAAAAAGTGCCTATACGATCGATTACGCGGATCTGTACCGGAAAGGATACCGGGGCGTGATTTTTGATATCGATAATACGCTTGTTCCGCACGGTGCGCCGGCAACGAAGGAGGCGGCTGCGTTCTTTGCGTCTCTTCGGGAGACTGGTTTTTCCACCTGTCTGCTTTCCAACAATCAGAAACCGCGTGTGGCTCCGTTTGCCGATGCGGTCGGTTCTATCTATATCGAAAATGCGCACAAGCCTTCGGTGAAAAACTACCAGGAGGCATGCCGGAGAATGGGGATTAAAGAGGAGCAGGCGGTCTTTGTCGGGGATCAGCTTTTCACCGATGTGTACGGTGCAAAACGGACCGGACTTTACAATATTCTGACCGAGCCGATCAATCCGAAAGAGGAAATTCAGATCGTTCTGAAACGGTATCTGGAGCACATTGTACTGTTCTTTTATGAGCGTGATCTGGCCCGCGGCAGGATTACGAAAAAAAACCAGTTGAAAAATCGGGAAAAATATTATATTATAAGATAAGCCTATGGTGCGCATTTGGCGCATCGTACTATGTTAAGGAGGAAAAATCAGAATGATTTCAGCAGGAGATTTTAGAAACGGCGTTACCCTCGAGATCGATGGTCAGGTCGTTCAGATTCTTGAATTTCAGCATGTAAAACCTGGTAAAGGAGCTGCATTCGTAAGAACAAAATTAAAAAACTGTCATCAACGGTGGTGTGGTAGAGCGTACCTTCCGCCCGACTGAGAAATTCCCGCAGGCTCGTATCGAGCGTGTAGACATGCAGTATCTGTACAGCGATGGTGATTTATTCTACTTCATGAACGTAGAAAACTATGAGCAGATCGCTCTGAACGAAGAGACCATCGGAGATGCTCTGAAATTTGTAAAAGAAAACGAAATGGTTAAAGTATGTTCCTACAACGGAAATGTATTCGCAATCGAACCGCCTCTGTTTGTAGAGCTTGAGATCACCGAGACTGAGCCAGGCTTCAAGGGAGATACCGCACAGGGTGCTTCCAAACCGGCTACCGTTGAGACTGGTGCTACCGTAAGCGTTCCGCTGTTCGTAAACCAGGGAGACAAAATCAAAATTGATACCAGAACAGGTGAATATCTGTCCCGTGTATAAGTAAGACTGTTCCCGCCGTTGTCCGTCACAACTTTCTTTGTGGCGGACACGGTTTTCTAAATAAATAGAATATTCGTCTGAAAAATGGCTGATAAAGGCTGTCGGAAGCAGCCCGGGCCCGTTTTTCTCATCGTTCGAAGTTCCGCGAACCAACGAATCTCTGGCATATACAGATCTGTACAGAGGTTTTTAAGTTGTGTTTTCCGGAGCTTTTTTGTTCCGTAAAGCAAAAATACAAAAGGCGATCAAACAGGAAAGGTGGGAAAAAATGGACTATCAGATGTTCAAAGAGCAGCTTGCCGCGCTGCTGAAAAGAAAAGCCGGCGATGATTTTGAGGTGAAGGTAGAATCGGTGCAGAAGCTGAACGGTATCGAAAAAGAGGCGTTTGTCATCAGCAGAAAGAAGGACTGGATTGCACCGACGATCTACGTGGAGCTTCTGTATGAATGCTGTCTGCAGGGCGTGCCGCTTTCTCAGATTGCAGAAAAGGTACTGGAGCAGTACCGGAAAGTGGAAGCGGAGGCGAGAAGACCGGAGAAAGCTGCCTTTTTTTACCAACTGGAAAAATGCTGCGCCGCAGATCTACTGCGAGCTCATTCATGCGGAGAAAAACCGTACGCTGCTCTCCGAAGTTCCGCACAGAAAATTTCTCGATCTCGCGGTCGTGTACTATTACCAGATGCGGGGAAACCGCGTGCCGGATGCGACAATTCTGATCCACGAGACGCACCGGGAGCTGTGGGGAATTTCGGCGGAGGAGCTGGATGCCCGTGCCTGGGAGAACACCCTGCGGGATCTGCCGGTGCGCACAGACAGCCTTATGGTGTATTTGAAAGAGGAGTACGGAGTAACGTTTCCCAGGTTCGAGCTTGGTCCGCTGGCGGAACAGTTTTACCTGGTCAGCAATCGCAGAGGAAAGCTGGGTGCAATCTGCATGTGCTATCCCGGCGTGCTGGAGAGTCTTTCGCAGCGCTTTGAGGCAAGTCTTTATGTGATTCCGAGCAGTATCCACGAGTGCATGGTGATTCCGGATTATGATGTGTTCCCGGAGGAGTGTCTTTCCGACATGGTACGGGACGTGAATGAAAAGACGGTCAAGCCGCAGGAGATTCTGTCGGATCACGTTTATATTACCACCGGGAAAGCGGGGAACTGACGCTGTGTGAGGAAGAAACGTAAGCTGCGTGGCAGAATAGTCTGCGAATAATTTAAGAAAAAAATGGGCGGCTGGGTGGGAAAAATACTTTACAATTGCAGGAGTCTGTGGTAAACTATCATAGTGTGGTTGAGAAAACAGATCACATCAGCGTCTGTAGCTCAGGGGATAGAGCAACGGTTTCCGGTACCGTGTGTCGGGGGTTCGAATCCCTCCAGACGCGTTTTTGCTACATGGCATGCTGCGGCGGGCAGGACCGGCGCAGGACAAGGAAAGCCCCTGCTTCGGTGTGAAGTAGAGGTTTTTTTGCTTACTGAGCATATCAATAACTGATCCGGCGGATCAGTTTTGATGAAGGAGGAAAAATATGGCAAAACCAATGACAACAAAAGATAAAATCCGGGAATGGATTTCCGATAATCTGCGCTACATGCTTCTGATCGGAGCAATTCTCCTGATTGTGGCAGCGGTTCTTCTCATCGTTCATCTGGTGTCACCAAAAAACGATGGAAAATCGAGCGGCGGAACCGTAACAAGCAGCAGCACCGGAAACAATGTGCCGGATAAAAAGACACAGGTAAAAGCAGACAGCAAAGCAGATTCTGAGGACAGCACAGGCATTTCATCGGACGTTTCGGATTCCGCGAATGATTCCAGTGCAGATGCTTCCAGTACCGATACTGCCAGCGCGCCGGATGCAGAGGCTGAGCCGACAAGTGAGTCGGAAGCGGCAGATGATACCAGTAATACAGAGAATACCGATAATACGGCTGTCTCCTTTGCCGCGGACAATGTCCCGGAAGTAAGCACCGTGCTGGAGCAGTATTACACCGCGCTCGGTGCAAGGGATATCAACGGTCTTTTTGCAGTAACAGATAATCTGACCGCGGAGGAGCAGGCGCAGATTGAGGCAGAAAGCGACGTGGAGTCATACGGAGATGTAAAGGCCTACACGATCAGCGGTCCAAGCGACGGAACGTACATCACGTTTGTCAGCAGCAGATGCAAATATCTGGGAATCAACCAGACCCTGCCGATGCTTTCGGAGTATTATCTCTACACGAAAGAAGACGGCAGCCTGAAAATCATGGATGATACCGACAGCGATGCGGCCGTAACCGAGGCTATGAAAGCGGCGCTCGAAAACGAAGAAGTCAAAAATCTGATCGAACAGGTTCAGAACGATTATCAGAATGCACTCGATGCAGATGCTTCCCTGAGAGCATATGTAGAGAGCATTCAGTAGGAACAATAGAATAATACAAAACAAAAAAGCAGTTTCTGGTTTTATGAAACTGCTTTTTTGGAAGGATAAAACCATGCGCTTAAACAAATACTTAAGTGATGCGGGCGTCTGCTCGCGGCGGGAGGCGGACCGTCTGACAGAAGCGGGCGAGATTACTATAAACGGAAAACGCGCGGAAACCGGCATGCAGGTGGAGTCTGGCGACGTTGTTGTCGTGAAAGGCAAAACCGTTGTCCCGGAGGAGAAAAAAGTCTATCTCGCCTTCAACAAACCGCGCGGCATCGTCTGTACTGCGGAAAAACGGGAGAAAAACAACGTCATCGATTATCTGTCCTACCCGGTGCGGATTTACCCGGTGGGAAGACTCGATAAAGATTCCGAAGGCCTCCTTCTGATGACGAACGACGGTGCGATCGTAAATGGTATCATGCGTGCCAGAAACCGCCATGAAAAAGAATACCAGGTCGAAGTAAACAAAGAGATTACACCGGAATTTCTGAAAAAAATGGCATCCGGCGTGCCGATTCTCGATACCGTGACGCGCCCGTGCCGGATCCGGAAAACGGGAGAGCGCAGCTTTACGATTATTCTGACGCAAGGGCTGAACCGTCAGATCCGGCGGATGTGCGAAGCATTAGGATATCGTGTCACAAAGCTGAAACGTGTGCGGATCATGAATATTCACTTGAAAGACCTGAAAACAGGGGAGTACCGCCCTTTAACGGAAAAAGAATTAGCAGAACTGAAAAAGCAGATCGGGGAGGAAAAGCGATGAACGAGACAGAACGGATGAAGGAACTGGTCAAAAAGCTGAACGAAGCGGCAAAAGCCTATTACCAGGAAGACCGGGAGATCATGAGCAACCTGGAGTACGACACGCTGTATGACGAACTGCAGGTATTAGAGGAAAAACAGGCGTAACACTCGCCGGAAGCCCGACCACAAAAGTCGGCTACGAGGCGATGGACGAACTGCCGAAAGAAGCGCACGAGTCGCCGATGCTTTCCCTTGATAAAACGAAAGATGTGGAAGTGCTCCGCAGCTTCATCGGGGATCACAAAACGCTGCTATCCTGGAAGATGGACGGTCTGACCGTCGTTCTGACGTACCGCGGCGGTACCCTCGCAAAGGCCGTCACCCGTGGAAACGGCGTGATCGGAGAGGTTGTCACGAACAATGCAAAAGTGTTTGAAAATATTCCCTTAAAAATCCCGTACCAGGGAGAGCTGGTTCTGCGCGGCGAGGCGATCATCCGCTATTCCGATTTTGAGAAGATCAACGAGGAGATCGAGGATGTCGATGCGAAATACAAGAATCCGAGGAACCTCTGCAGCGGTTCTGTGCGCCAGCTGAACAATGAGATTACGGCAAAACGCCACGTTCATTTTATGGCATTTGCGCTTGTGAGCGCTCCGGAACAGGATTTCGAAAATTCCAGAATCCGTCAGATGGAGTGGCTGAAAGAGCAGGGCTTCGAGGTGGTGGAATACAAGGCTGTCACCAAAGATAACCTCGACGAGGCGATGCAATATTTCTCCACGAAAATCGAGACAAACGATTTCCCGTCCGATGGCCTTGTCGCGTTGTATGACGATATCGCCTACGGAGAATCACTCGGCACAACCGCGAAATTCCCGCGGAACGCTTTCGCCTTCAAATGGGCGGATGAACAGAAGGAGACCACTCTGCTTGAAATTGAGTGGAGCCCGTCGAGAACCGGTCTCATCAATCCGGTTGCGGTTTTTGAGCCGGTCGAGCTGGAAGGAACTTCGGTTTCCCGCGCAAGCGTCCACAACATCAGTATCATGCGTTCGCTGGATCTCGGTGTGGGTGATAAAATCCTTGTCTACAAAGCAAACATGATCATTCCACAGATCTCAGAGAATCTGACGAGAAGCGGTGTGCGCGATATTCCGGAAACGTGTCCTGCCTGCGGCGGTGCCACCCGGATTCAGATGATGAACAATGTCGAGACCCTCTACTGTACGAATCCGGAGTGCCCGGCAAAATTCATGAAGGCATTCACCCTGTTTGTAAGCCGCGACGCGATGAACATCGACGGCATGTCGGAGGCAACGCTCGAAAAATTCGTGGGCCACGGCTTCATCCGTGAGTTTGCCGATATTTTCCGTCTCGACCGCTACCGCGACGAGATTGTGGAGATGGACGGTTTCGGTGAAAAATCATACCAGAATCTGATCGACAGCATCGAGCGCGCGAAAAACACAACGCTGCCCCGTCTGATTTTCGGACTTGGCATCTTAAATATCGGTCTTGCAAACGCGAGAATGATCTGCAAAGCCTTCGATTTCGATCTCGACCGGATCCGGAATGCATCGGCGGAGGATTTCGCGCAGATCGACGGTGTCGGAGAAGTGATTGCAAAAAGCATCGTGGATTACTTTGCGGATGAGGAAAATAAAGAACGCCTTGAGCGCCTTCTGTCGTATCTGACGATTGAGAAGCCGCAGGCAAGCCAGGAAGAACAGAAATTAGCCGGTCTTACCTTCGTCATCACCGGAAGTGTGGAACATTTCCCGAACCGGAATGCATTAAAGGCAAGAATCGAGGAGCTCGGCGGAAAAGCCACCGGAAGTGTAACGGGAAAGACGAGCTATCTGATCAACAATGACACGACATCCAGTTCCTCCAAAAACCGGAAAGCACGCGAACTCGGCGTGCCGGTGATCTCAGAAGAGGAATTTCTGAAGATGACAGAAGAATAACGAAATATCTGCAAAGGCGGTTTGCATCCCGCGCGGGAATCTGCTATAATCGGAAACAGACGGCAGAAATTCCTGCCGGAAAAAGCAAACCGCCTGTCTGCGCAGAAAAAAGCGCGGCAGATCAAGAAGAATAGAAACGAGGAAAAAGAATATGCCGGTTAAAGTTCAGGCAGATTTACCTGTAAAAGAAATACTCGAAAGCGAAAATATATTCGTCATGGACGAGACAAGAGCGGTTCATCAGGACATCCGTCCGCTGAAGATTATGATCCTGAATCTGATGCCGCTCAAAGAAGATACCGAGCTGCAGCTTCTGCGCTCCCTTTCCAACACCTCCCTGCAGGTTGATGTCACCTTTCTGATGGTGGCAAGCCACGAGGCGAAAAATACATCGACCAGCCATCTGAACACGTTCTATGTGAAATTTGAGGATGTGCGGAAAAATTATTACGACGGTATGATCATCACCGGTGCACCGGTCGAGCAGATGGAATTTGAAAAAGTTGATTACTGGGATGAACTGACAAAGATCATGGACTGGACGAACACACACGTTACCTCCACGATGTTCCTCTGCTGGGGAGCCCAGGCGAGTCTGTATCATTTCTACGGACTGAAGAAACGGATGCTTCCGGAGAAGAAATTCGGGCTGTTCTGGCACAAAGTCAACAACCGCAAGATCCCGCTTGTGCGAGGCTTCGATGACGAGTTTTTGGCACCGCATTCCCGCCACACAGAAGTACCGATCGACGATATCCGTGCCTGCAAAGATGTCACGATTCTCGCAGAGTCCGACGAAGCCGGATTCTATCTTGGCATGGCGGAAGAGGGAAGAAAGATTTTTGTGATGGGTCATCCGGAGTACGACCGTATGACGCTCGACGGCGAGTACCACCGCGATAAAGACAAAGGACTCCCGATTGAGATTCCGAAGAACTATTATAAAAACGACGATCCAAATACAAAACCAGTGCTTTTATGGCGGTCACATGCGAACAATCTGTATACGAACTGGCTGAACTACTATGTATACCAGGTGACCCCGTATAATCTTGACGGAACTCCGGATTTTTCGGGAAAATAAGAGAGAAAAAGACCCCCCGCACCGGGCGCACACCGGCTGCGGGGGGTTGCTGTAAAAATCTGCTATAAAAAACGGAAAGCTTTCCGGGCTTACCGTTTGAAATCAAATAATGTTTTCAGCGGAATTTCGAGTGCTTCCGCAATATCCATCAGCTTGTTTAGAGACAGAGAGGTATGACTGTTTGGCGCTTCGATGTTGCTCATATGTGTACGGCTGATCTGGACAGCTTCGGCAAGCTCACTTTGCGTTAATCCGCGTGCTCTGCGATAAAAAGCGATGGTAAGACCGAGGAGGCGCATCTCCTCCGTATGACGTTCTCCCATTGCTATGGCTCCTTTCTGAACAGAGTGATACAAAGACTTATATAATATTTATCTTAAACGATTAAATACCAAAAAGAAACAACTTTAAACTATAAATGAGCAAATCCAAAATATTGCACAAAAGAAAGACACCCTCTGTAGAAGGATGTATAATTGAAGTACCAACAAACAACATACTCACTCAAACAAGGGGGTGTCCGTTGCAAACAGTAT
>ENA-OQKL01000506-OQKL01000506.1-human-gut-metagenome-genome-assembly--contig:-NODE-506-length-12301-cov-2.497946_pt1 | contig 12301 bp, 15 predicted proteins | sample MGYA00242779_ERZ504800 | MGnify/ENA primary metagenome ERZ504800 (study PRJEB26092, sample SAMD00036410) | human gut metagenome | host: Homo sapiens | study: EMG produced TPA metagenomics assembly of... | reverse complement strand
GTAAGCTAAAAAGCCCACGCAGGGCGGTGTCCCCCGGGGGATGCCGCCTTTTGTTGTGAATGAAATGAAAATTTTGCCGCAAAAACGCCGGAAAATGCGCTTGTACCCTTGCATTTCGGCAGATTCTGCGGTACAATTTGAATCTGTTCGCAGATGTTTTCGGAATGCGGAAAGGAGATGCCCCGATGCAGGACTGGACGCCGAGGGAACACTATACGGCGGAAGACCTCGTGGAGATCATCCACATCCTGAGAGACGGGGAGAACGGCTGTCCGTGGGACAAAGCCCAGACCCACGCTTCCATCCGGAAAAACTTTCTGGAAGAAACGTGCGAGGCGCTGGAAGCCATCGACGCTGACGACCCTGTCATGATGCAGGAAGAGCTGGGCGACGTCCTGATGCAGGTGGTGTTCCACACCGTCATCGAGGAGGAGCGGGGCCGTTTCGACATGGAAAAGGTCTGCCGCGAGGTGTGCGAGAAGCTGGTCTTCCGCCACCCGAACATCTTTGCTTCCTCTGCGGCGGAAAATGCTGGTATAAACAGCTGGGATGCGCTCAAAAATAAGGAAAAGGGCCGCACGACTCTGGCCGATGAGCTGGACACCGTCCCGGCCACCCTGCCCGCCCTGATGCGCGCCCAGAAGCTCCAGAAGCGGGCCGCGCGGTTCGGCTGCGGGCCGGAGGATGCCGCCGGTGCGGCCAGGACTCTGGACAGCGCCAAGGCCGCGTGGGACGCACAGCAGACAGCAGAGAACGCCGGTGAGCTGCTGCTGGCCGCCGCCGATGCCATGCGTCTGGCCGGTGTGGACGCCGAAGAGGCACTGACCTTTGCGGCAAAGCGCTTCACCCAGAGGCTGGAAGCGGACGAAACGTAAACGGGTACCAGACGGTCAGACCGTCTGCTCGAATAGAAAATGTTGAGAATATTGTGGAGGCTTTTATTATGACCAAGACCGATCTGATCGCACAGGTTGCGGCAAACACTGAGATGAGCAAGAAGAGCGCCGAGATGGCTGTCAATGCTGCATTCGAGGCACTGGGCAAGGCTATGGCCGAGGGTGAGAAGATCTCCATCTCCGGCTTCGGCACCTTCGAGGTGCGTGAGCGCGCTGAGCGTCAGGGCATCAACCCCCGCACCCGCGAGGCCATCACCATTGCTGCTTCCAAGAGCATCGTGTTCAAGCCGGGCAAGGCTCTGAAGGACACCCTGTAAGAGAAAACCCACCGCCGCCGGAACCTTTAGGCCCGGCGGCTTTTTTAATAGAGGAATAACCTCTCAGTCTCGCTATCGCTCGACAAGGCCGGGTTGCGGCACCCAGCATCCGCTGCGCATTGCTTGCGTCTCGCTGGCCGCTGCCCCAACAGCGACTCCCTGTTTCCGCCACTGGCGGCGGTCGTCGCTGCTGCCCCTACCGAGGGGAGCCACTGGCGAAGAGGAAAAGTTTATGGGTGAAGACGAAACTTTACGGACTGCCAAGGCCTCTCCTCGATAGGAGAGGTGGCACGCCGTAGGCGTGACGGAGAGGTTGATACAAGGAGTTTAGAAATGCGTTTAGACAAATATCTGAAAGTTTCGCGGCTCATCAAGCGCCGCACGGTAGCAAATGAGGTGGCCGACGCGGGCCGCATCCTCATCAACGGCAAGACCGCCAAGGCCAGCCAGGCCGTCAAGGCCGGCGACATCATCGAGGTCACCTTCGGCAACCGGCCCATCAAGGTGAAGGTCCTCTCCGACGTGGAGCCCCGCACCAAGGACGTGGCCCGCGAGATGTACGAGATCATCGAGCAGGACAACGTGCTGGCAGCCGCCCACGATGCCCCGAAAGCCGAGTAAATCCGGTATGACCCCGCCCCGCCCTGCATAAGATGGCAGAAAAGGGGAGGGGAATGTCATGAAACAACAGGACGCAAAGCTGGAGCAGGCTCTGCCTCATGACCTCATCCTGGAGGGGCGGAACAAGCTGACCGTCACCGGTGTGCGGCGGGTTATCCGCTGCGACGCCGAGGGGGCGGCGATGCTCACCTCGAAAGGGACGCTGGAACTCACCGGGGCCGAGCTGAGCGTCACCAGCCTCGACCTCGACAAAGGCGAAGTCAAGCTTACAGGCCGGGTGGACACGCTGGAATACACCGCAGAGCATACGCCGGGCGGCTTTCTGCGCCGTCTCGTCCGGTGATGGGCCCGGCGCTTTCGCCCGGGGCGGTGGGACAGGAGATGGCGGCCTGCGCGGTGCTGGGTGGTGTGCTGGGCGCGGTGCGGGCCGTTCTGCCCACCCGGGGCAGGGCCGCGTTCCTGCCGGATATGCTTTTTGTGGGAGCCGTGCTGATGGCTTTGCAGAGCTATGCCGTCTCCCAGAGTCAGGCCGGGCAGCTGCGGGGCTATATGGCGCTGGCAGCGTTCTGCGCCGCCGGGGCAGTGCAGGCAGCGCTGCGGCCTCTGTTCGCCGCTGCCGAAGCCTTTGCGGGGAAACTGCTGCTGGGGCCGGTGCGGCTCGCCGCCCGGTGCATCGCCCCGTGGAAAGCTGCCCGCGCCGCCGCCAAAGTACGGCGGAACGAAAAAAGCTTAGCAAAAAAACAGAAAAAGAGCTTGCCAACACCACGGCGTATGTTGTATAATTCAAACGTATCAAAGTGAGAGTACAGGCGCATCGGGCCTGCTGTCCGAAAACGGGAGGCACTGTGTTATGGCAAATCCGAGCCGGAAAAAGCGGAAGAGAAAGGCGTCCGTCGTGGGCGCTGTGCTGAAACTGCTCTTCCTTCTGCTTTTGCTGAGTATGCTGGCGGCGTACATCGCAAATCAGGTGGCGCTCAGCTCCAAGAAAGCGGAGCTGGACACCCTGCAGGAGCAGATCGACCAGCAGAAGACCCAGAACGAGGAGATGCAGCGCATCCTCAGCGGCGACTCGGACGACGTGACCGAGTGGGTCGCGCGGGACTCTTACAATTATGCGGCGGCCAACGAGCGCATCTTCGTGGATGTGACGGGCAACTGATGCCGCGCCCCGAGCGGCTTGCGGCCGGCGGGAACACATTAGTCAACAAGGAGTATTGAGTTTTGGCGATTGAGGTAGGGAATATTTTTGAAGGCCGTGTCACCGGCGTAAAACCGTTTGGCGCATTCGTTGCGCTGCCGGAGGGCCGCGTGGGCATGGTCCACATTTCTGAGGTGTCCAACGAGTATGTGCAGGACATTGCAGCCGTGCTGCATGACGGCGACACCGTGAAGGTGCAGGTCATCAATGTGGCACCGGACGGCAAGATCGCGCTGTCCATCAAGCGGCTGCTGCCGCCGGCACCCCGCGCTCCGCATGAGGGCCGCGGCCCCCGCCCCAACAACAACGGCCCGCGGGAAGGCGGCTTCCGCCGCAACGGTCAGGGCGGCCGTCCCCAGGGCGGACGCGGCCCGGCACGGGACGCAGCGCCCCGCGTCTGGCAGCCCAAGGCCCCGGCCAAGAGCGACAACCTGAGCTTTGAGGACATGATGAGCCGCTTCAAGAGCCAGAGCGAAGAGAAGATGGCCGACCTCGACCACGAGACCAACAACCGCCGGGGCGGCGGCTACGCACCCCGGGGACGCCGCGGCAGCCGCTGAGCCGTCCGCACAAGACGAAGAAGCTTTGGGCCTGCCCCCAGCGGGGCGGGCCTGTTTTTTGGTGCGGCACGCCGCACCCGACAGGAAAGGAAACCAGAATGCCTGCAAAATTTGAACTCATCGCCCCCTGCTTTTTCGGGTGCGAGTCCACGGCCAACTTTGAGCTGCGCCGCATCGGCGCCGAGGACATCCGGGTCAGCGACGGCCGTCTGACCTTCAAGGGCGGCGCGGATATGATAGCAGCCGCCAACCTCAACCTCCGCACCGTGGAGCGCGTGATGCTGCTCCTGAACACCTATACGGCCACCACCTTCGACGAGCTGTTCGACGGCGTCTACTCCATCCACTGGGAAGAGCTGCTGCCCGCCGACGCGGCCTTCCCGGTCACCGGCTCTTCGCTGAACAGCCAGCTGTCCAGCGTGCCGGCCTGCCAGAGCATCATCAAAAAGGCTGTGGTCAAGCGCCTGATGCAGGGCCACCGCACCACCAGCCTGCCCGAGACCGGCGCGGAGTATAAGATCCGCTTCATGCTCCGCAAGAACGTCTGTGAGATCATGCTGGACACCACCGGCGACGGCCTGCACAAGCGCGGCTACCGCCGCAACTCCATGGAGGCCCCCATCCGTGAGACGCTGGCCGCTACCATCGCTGATCTGGGCCGCGTCCGCCGCGACAGCCTTGTGGAAGACCCCTTCTGCGGCAGCGGCACCCTCCTCATCGAGGCCGCTCAGAAGGCTATGAACATTGCCCCCGGCCTCAAGCGCCGCTTTGCCGCCGAGCGCTACAGCTTCGTGCCTGCCGCCATCTGGGCCGAGCAGCGCCAGAAGGCTCTGACCGACTCCAAGCTGGACGTGGGCTTTGAGGCCTTCGGCTACGACATCGACCCCGCCGCCGTGGCTCTGGCCAACGCCAACGCCAAGCTGGCCGGCGTGGAGAAGCGCTGCCACTTCGAGGTGGCCGACGTGGCCGATTTCGCCGCCAAAAGCGAGGCCATCGTCCTGACCAACCCCCCGTACGGCGAGCGCATGAGCACCATCGAGGGTGCCGCCAAGCTGGCCCGCACCCTCGGCCAGCAGATGGAGGCCCACCCCTGCGCCGGTGTCTACGCCATCACTGCCGATATGGATTTTGAGACCCACTACGGCAAGCGTGCCAACAAGCGCCGCAAGATGTACAACGGCATGATCCCCTGCCAGCTGTATATGTACTACAGCGCGCCCAAGTTTGAGCACACTGCAAAGCCGATGCCGAAGTCCGGCTTTGACGGCAAGCGCACTGCACCGAACCGCTTTAACAAGAAGTAATTGAAAAATGTTACCTGCCGCACCGGAGCTGTCCAGTGCGGCTTTTTACATTGCAGCCGGTAATTCCGAAAAAAACAAGCGGGGCCTGAATTGGCAGGAGATGGAAATGGACGCAAACACAGGAAGTTTTACGCTGTGTTCCGCGCCACGTGCGGCAAAGATGAGACAAATTCATGCTCTTTTTACAAAGGATGGTTGAACCCGGGCTGAAAATGGATTATACTTACCTTATTATTCTGCGGTTCTTCCGAGGAGGAAAAGGTGCGTATGAAGGGTAGGATGCGGCCATATCTGCCGGAGCTCACCATCCGGGATTACAATATCTACCTGCGCTATCTGCGCGGGGTGCGACGTCAGCTGTACGAGGCGTACGGGTTATATTCCTGCCATCTGCTGCGGAGCAACGGCGTGCTGTTTGCCATCCTTTCGGACAGTCTGGCCGGGCGGCAGGCCACTTGCCAGCGCAAGCGGGTCCCGGGCACACTGGCCTGGCGCAGGCTCATGTGCCAGACCCAGGGCATCCGGCTGGCCGCACAGGTGGAGGTGCTGCTGGGCTGGCACAACCTGCAGGACCGCAAATACAGCGAGCTGCGGCCGCTCAAGCGCCTGCGCCGTGCGGTGGACCGTCTGCTGCTGCGCCGCGCCTATGAGCGTGCTGTGCAGGAGAACCCGGCGCTGGAACGGCTGTTCGTGCAGGAGCGGGATCAGGCCGTGGTGCAGATGAACCTGAGCGCCAAGAACTACTCTCTTGCCGCTGAACCCATGAGCAAACATTTACGGTGCACTGTATTCCACCCTTGCCACCGACGACCCCAGCCAGCGCAAGAGCATGCGCTACATCGGCAGCAGCATCGGCCGCAGTTTTTTTACCTGCTGGATAAGGCTGAGCGCTTTGAGATGGACAAGAGCAGCGGCCGCTACAACGTGTTCGTAGTCAACGACCTGCGGGGACAGGCTGCGGCGGTGGAGAATGCCCGCCGTCAGGCACTGGCTGCCGCCAACGATCTGATCCGCGTGTACAGTATGCTGGACATCAAATTGAACCGCGGCCTGCTGGATAACATCATGCTGCTTGGCCTGCACCATGCGGTGGAACCGCTGGAAGCCGGTGCTGAGCACGAAAACTGGGAGATCCCATGAAGCAAAACCATCAAAAAAGCTGGGCCATGGCTTACTGCGGCATTGTGGCGGCGCTGTGCGTCGCACTGATGCTGCTGGGAGCTGTGATCCCCATTGCCATGTTCATTGCGCCTGCAGTGGCGGGCTTTCTTGTTGCAACAGTCTGCGTGGAGTGCGGGATGCAGCTGGCTTTGACGGCCTATGCGGCAGTCAGCCTGCTGGCACTGCTGTTCGTGCCGGATAAGGAAGTAGCGCTGATCTTTGTGTTTTTGCTGGGGTATTACCCGCTGGCAAAGCCGAAGTTTGAGCGCATCCGCCCTGCGGTTCTGCGCATTGTCTGCAAGCTGCTGCTGTGCAACGGCACAGTGCTGGCCATGTACGGGCTGGTATTTCTGTTGGTGCCGGCGGGCAGCATTTCGCAGGAGCTGCGCACCACCGCGCTGGCGGTCTCGCTGGCAACGCTGGCCATGGGCAATGTTGCCTTTGTGCTGTACGACCGGGCATTGCATAACATGCTCATGATGTACCGACTGGTCTGGCGGCCGAAACTTCATAAAACTTTGGGCTGGCGCTGAGCCAGCCTTTGTGCTATAATGGGGCATCAGAAAGGGGAGAGCGCAGCACACAGGTAACGCAAAGCGCCGGGCCACGCGGGTGACAGCCGCGAGGGTGACGAGGAGAGGAATCATCGAAAGATTCGGCGGATGTTTCTCCGGCTGAGGGCTAGACCAGCCGCAGAGAAGGGCAAAAAACGGCAGCAATACCGCAACAGATCCCTTCAAAGAAAGCCATACAAGAACATAAACTGTACTAGGAAGCTGACTGGATATCACTGCGCCTTTTTGCGCGGGAACGGTCGGTATGGAGGTATTTTGTATGTGTGGCATTGTTGGTTATGTCGGTAAGCGCAGTGCGCAGGACGTGCTGCTGGATGGTCTGGAAAAGCTGGAGTATCGCGGGTACGACTCCGCCGGTGTGGCGCTTGCGCTGGACGGCGGCATCCGCGTGGTAAAAAGCAAAGGACGGCTCACCGCCCTGCGGGAAAAGCTGGCGGCGCAGCAGCTGGCACAAAGCTTCTGCGGCATCGGCCACACCCGCTGGGCTACCCATGGCGAGCCCAGCGATGTGAACAGCCACCCGCATTCGACCCCGCGTGTGAGCATTGTGCACAATGGCATCATTGAAAATTACGGCCTGCTCAAGGAGCGCTTGGCCGCAAAAGGCTATACCTTCCAGAGTGAGACGGACACCGAAGTGCTGGTAAAGTTGATCGACAGCTGCTATACCGGTGACCCGCTGCGTGCATTGCAGCAGGCGCTTGCCAAGGTGCGCGGCAGCTATGCGCTGGCCGTGCTGTTCCGGGATTACCCGGACACCATTTTTGCAGTCAAGCGGGAAAGCCCGCTGATCGTCGGCTGGGGCGAGGGCGAAAACTTTGTGGCTTCGGATATTCCGGCACTGCTCAAGTATACCCGGAAATACAGCGTGCTGGAAGAAGGGGATATGGCCGTCTGCACCACAGAGGGCATCCGCTTCTACAACGAATTTGGTGAGCCAGTGGAGCGCCAGCAGCTGACGGTGGACTGGGATATGGAAGCTGCCGAAAAGGGCGGCTATCCCCACTTTATGCTCAAGGAGATCAACGAGCAGCCTGCGGCCATTATGGCCACGGTCAGCCCCCGTGTAGAGGACGGACTGCCGGTGCTGCGCATCCCGGAGCTGACCGATGAAGTGCTGCGCGGTATTGGCCGGGTGCATCTGGTGGGCTGCGGTACGGCTATGCATGCCGGTATGGTGGGCAAATCTGCCATCGAAACGTTGGCCCGTGTGCCCGCCGAGGTGGACATTGCCAGCGAGTTCCGTTACCGGGACCCCATTCTGGAAAAGAACGATCTGGTCATCATCATCAGCCAGTCCGGCGAGACCAGCGACACGTTGGCAGCGCTCAAGCTGGCCAAGAGCCGCGGCGTGCCGGTGCTGGCCATTGTGAATGTGGTTGGCAGCTCCATTGCACGTGCCGCAGATTATGTAATGTACACCTACGCCGGGCCGGAGATCGCGGTAGCATCCACCAAGGCGTATATGGTGCAGATGTGCGTGTTGTATCTGTTTGCACTGCGGCTGGCCTACGCGCGCGGACGGCTGAGCGAGGCAGAGACCCGCCGCTATACGGCCCAGCTGCTGCGCGCACCGGAGGTCATCAAGCCGCGCCTTGCAGATTGTGAGCAGATCAAGTACCTTGCCAGCCGCTATGTGAACACCCAGAGCTGCTTCTTCATTGGGCGAGGGTTCGACTATGCGCTCTCGCTGGAGGGCAGCCTGAAACTCAAGGAGATCAGCTATGTGCACTCGGATGCCTATGCAGCCGGTGAACTGAAACATGGTACCATCAGCCTGATCACCGATGGCGTGCCGGTGATCGCACTGGCCACCCAGAAACAGGTGTCGAAAAGACCATTTCCAATGCCAAGGAGACCCGCAGCCGCGGAGCAAGGGTGCTGCTGTTTACCACAAAGGATGCTGTGGTGCCGGAAGGCGTGGCAGATGCCGTGATCCGGCTGGATGAGTATGAGGATATCCTGATGCCGCTGCAGCTCATTGTGCCGTTACAGCTGTTTGCCTATTATATGGCTGTTTTGCGCGGCTGTGACGTGGATAAGCCGCGCAATCTGGCCAAGAGCGTGACCGTGGAGTGACGGCATAAAACGCAGCCAGAAAGCCCTGCACGAAACAGAAATAAAAAAACAGGACCTGCGCTGAATCACTGAAGTGCATTCTGTCAAGTAGAAAAAAATAATATAAGGTTTTTGTTCGCCGTTTCCACAAGGAGACGGCGAATTTTTTGTGCAAAATCGGTATCAGGCAGCTCGGTTCATGGCACCGACATGAGCCTGCATCGACATCTGGATGAACAGACGGTGCTGGTAACGGCGGTTGTTGCAGCAGTCAATCGTGAAGAGTGATTGTTCCTTCTTGACATGAAAATACCCCCAGAGTACTCAGAGTTTTTGTCTCTGTTTACTCTAGGGGTAGCGTATCACATGGAATGCTGGGGCATTGTGATTTATAGATTATTTGTTTCGGCAGGAGGTGCTTCCGATGCAGACGTTTCTACCGGAACATCGTCCTCCGGGTCGCCGAAGTTGTCGTGGTAAGTCTGCAGCAGGTCGATCTCCTTGTTGCGCTTCAGGCCGTGGATGACCAGCTTTTTGATCACATCATAGATGACTGCAAACAGCGGCACACCTACGATCATGCCCACAAAGCCCCACAGACCGCCGAACAGCAGGATGGCGAACAGTACCCAGAAACTGGAAAGACCGGTGGTGTTGCCCAGGATCTTGGGGCCGATCACGTTTCCGTCCAGCTGCTGCAGCACCAGAACGAACAGGACGAACCACAGCGCCTTGATGGGGCTCTGAATGAGGATCAGCAGGGTGGCGGGCACGGCACCGATGAACGGGCCGAAGAAGGGGATCACATTGGTCACGCCGATGATCACGGAAACCAGAAGGGCACTGGGGAACTTGAAGATCAGGCAGCCGATATAGCACAGCACGCCGATGATGGCGGAATCCATGATCTTGCCGTTGATGAAGCCGCCGAACATCTTATCGGCGTACTTCACTTCTTCCTTGATCAGCTCTGCCCAGCGGGGCTTGAAGATGCTGTAGAGCACCAGCTTGGCCTGCTGCACAAAGCGCTTGCGGCTGGCCAGCATATACACGGCCACGATGATGCCGATGATCAGGTTCTTGGCCATGGTCACTACGTTCAGCACACCCACTGCGGCACCGCTGACGATGTTCTGCATGGAGGGCAGGAGCCGGGTCTTGATCAGATCATCGATATTGGTGCTGATGGTGGCATAAGCAGAGTTGAGCATGTCCATGATCTGCTGGTTGTTCTCAATGAACTCCACATGATTCGCCCACTGCACGAACTTTGCGAGGTTGCGCTGCGCAGTGTAGTACAGGGTAGTCACGCTGGTAATGAGCTGCGGAATGATCATCATGCACAAAGCGTAGATGAGGAGCAGGCCGAACAGGATGGTCAGCGTAACGGACAGCACATTGACCAGACCATGCATCTTTTCCGGGATGAACCGGCGCAGAAAGCTCTCGATGGTGTTGCACACGGGCTTGAGCAGGTAGGCGATGACGGCACCGTAGATGAACGGCATCAGAATGCCGGTCAGCGTGGAGATGGCATCGCCAAAACCATCGAAGCGGTAGATCAGGAAAAAGAAGATAATGCTCAGGGAGATCGCTCCAAATCCTGCCAACATCCCGTAGAGATAGGGCTTGATGTGCGGCTTTTTGTCCATCATGATAGACTCCATTTCAGCCGCGGACAGCAGGAATCCCCGCGGCACTTATCAGATTTTGTTGCTCCTGCGCCAGATGTGCATTTTTTCGGCTTCCTTGATCAGGTCTTCACGGAAGTCGGGATGTGCTACGCTGATCAGAGCTTCGGCCTTTTCCCAGGTGGTCAGGCCCTTCAGGTTCACGCAGCCGTACTCGGTGCACAGGTAGTGGATGTTGGCACGAGTATCGGTGACGATGCTGCCGTTTTCCAGAGTGGGACGGATGCGGCTCTCCAGCTGGCCGGTCTTCTTATTAAAGAAGGTAGAGGACAGGCAGATAAAGCTCTTGCCGCCCTTGGAAAGGTATGCGCCCAGAACGAAGTCCAGCTGACCGCCGGCACCGGAGATGTGCTTGAGGCCTGCAGTCTCGGCGTTCACCTGACCGAACAAGTCGATGTCCACAGCGTTGTTGATGGAAATAAAGTTATCCAGTGCGGAGATGCTGCGGATATCGTTGGTGTAGTCCACGGGTGCAGACATGCACTCCGGGTTATCGTTCAGGTAATCGTACATTTTCTGGGTGCCGGCACCGAAGGCGTAGACCTGACGGCCCTTGTCCAGCTGCTTGCATGCACCGGTGATCTTGCCGGCCTTGGCGATATCCACAAAGGCATCCACATACATTTCGGTGTGCACGCCCAGATCCTTCAAATCGCTCTGTGCGATCAGGCTGCCGATGGCATTGGGCATACCGCCGATGCCCAGCTGCAGGCAGGCACCGTTGGGGATCTGCGGAACGATCAGGTTGGCAACCTTCAGATCCACTTCGGTAGCAGCACCGGGAGCGGCCATCTGGCCGATGGGCGGGTTCTCGCCTTCCACGATGCCGGTGACCTGAGAAATGTGGATGCAGTTCTCCATGCCGCCAAGGCAGCGGGCGGATGGTCTGTGACTCACGATGATCTTCTTGGCTTTTTCGCACACAGCACCCAGATGAGATGCACTGGGGCCGAAGTTGAAGTAGCCGTGCTCGTCCATGGGGGTCACCTGGAACACCGCCACATCCAGCGGATCCGGGCTTTCGCGGTAGTAGCGGGGCAGCTCGGAATAACGGATGGGGGAGTAGAAGGAGAAGCCCTGTGCAATGGCCTTGCGCTCAATGCCGCCCATATGCCAGCTGTTCCATGTCATGTGTGCAGCGGGATCGTCGATCTGGAAGATCGCGGGCACCCGACATCAGGATGCCGCCGCGGAAGTTGACACCTTCCAGCTCAGGCAGACGCTTTGCAATCTCGGCATCCACCGCCACAGGGGTGTTCACAGCCCAGCCGTAATCCACCCAGTCACCGCTTTTGACCAGTGCGGCAGCCTGAGCGGCGGTCATTTTCTTCTGAGCATACAGTTCCGTAAAATCCATTATAAACCATCCTCTCCTATAATAACATAAAGGAATTGTAAATTTATCATTTACTCTTCCTGCACGGACAAATCTTTGCAGGATGTTTACCGCCTGTTGGCAATTTGAACACAGCTCTGACACAGGCGGATGATATCCTGATAACCAGCAGAATGCAGCTGTCGGACAGGGCAGCAGATCTGCACAACTTAGTTATAACATTAACAATGTGTAGAATCAATAGTTTATCGAGAAAATTTTGACCGACTGGCAATATGGACAAAATTCGAGGAGCTTTTGGACGATTGTTTGGTACTGGAAAACCAAAATCTTTGCAAAAGGACTTGATAAAATTTTGACGATATGGTTTACTTATAGCGTAGCAAGCAGCTGCGATGCAGCACGACATTGATTGTTTAAATTTTAACGATAAAACGTACAGCTTGCACAAAAATCTTGCACCCAAGACTGGAAAGTGCTATCATGGCAGAACCAAAACGACGCTTTTCACAGCGCTCAAGGAGGACACCAGACGATGGCAACAGCAGTTTATCCCGGTTCGTTCGATCCGGTCACAAAAGGGC
>ENA-OQKL01000505-OQKL01000505.1-human-gut-metagenome-genome-assembly--contig:-NODE-505-length-12308-cov-2.521796_pt1 | contig 12308 bp, 7 predicted proteins | sample MGYA00242779_ERZ504800 | MGnify/ENA primary metagenome ERZ504800 (study PRJEB26092, sample SAMD00036410) | human gut metagenome | host: Homo sapiens | study: EMG produced TPA metagenomics assembly of... | reverse complement strand
TATGGCTGAAAATGAGCGGACACCCGATTGCGAAAACGGCGCAGCGTTAAAAGAAGCCGTCTGCATAGATGCCATGCGCATTTACGATTCCTGTTCAGATAAAGACTGCTTAGAGGATTTACGTGTGCTGTTTCCCGCCTCGGTGCAGCCCGTTGTGGACGCTTCCGCTAATGTGCGGGTGCGGGACGTTGATGTAATCTCTGTGTACATTGATATGCAGCCGATCCCCTTTAACCGCGGGTATTATTCCATTGATCTCACGTTTTTCTTTGACGTATCTTTGGAGCTGTACGGCGGCGCGACAGTGGGCTGCGAACGCGTAAGCGGTATTTCAATTTTCAATAAGAAGGTCATTCTCTACGGCAGTGAGGGCAACGTGAAGATGTTTACAAGCGAGAGCTGCCGTGACGAAGCCGATTTACAGGGCAATAAGGTCTTACCCAAGGCGACTGTGCAGGTCGCACAGCCGGTGGCGCTTTCCGCAAAGCTTTGCGAGCACTGCCGCTGCGGCTGCGAGCCCTGCTGCGTGATCCCGGACTGCATTGCAAGCCGTTACGGCGGCGCGTTTGAAACGGTAGAGCAGAAAAACACCGTATACGTGACGATCGGCCTGTTTACCATCGTGCAGATTGTGCGGAATGTGCAGATGCTCATTCCCGCGTTTGATTTCTGCATTCCGGATAAGGAATGCGTCACCTCTGGCGACAATCCCTGCGAGCTGTTCCGCAAGATTGATTTCCCGACCGACGAATTTTTCCCGCCGAAAGCGAGCGACTGCGGCTGTGGCTGCGGCAGACAAAATTAGAACCGCATTTGAATAATATAAGCCGTGCACTTTGAAAACGGGTGCACGGCTTACTCTTTTTATACTTTTGTCAGTCTTGCGAAGTTTGCAAACAGCTTTTTGGTGCCGACTTTGTCAAACGCGACTTCGAGCAGCGTATCGTTCGCCATCGGCGTGGCGGAAACGATGAGACCCGTGCCGAACGCCTTGTGCAGGACAGTATCGCCTACGCGGTATGTACCGGCAGGCGCGGGCTTTACGCGCGGCTTCGGCGTGAATCCGCCGGCTTCCGCAACAGATTTTGTTTTCGGTGCTTCCCCGAACGGCTTCGCGCCGCCGAAGTTCGGCATAGAGACCGGGCGCGCGCTGTAATCGCGGGAGCGGGTGTGCTCGACGAGCGTTTCCGGGATTTCTTCCACAAAGCGTGAAACGCGGTTGCGGTTCGTCATGCCGAAGATCATGCGGGATTCCGCGTGGAAAATGTACAGCTCCTCTTTTGCGCGCGTGATGGCAACATACGCTAAACGGCGTTCCTCCTCCACTTCGGACGGTACATATACGCTCGCCATGCCCGGGAAAATGTTTTCCTCCATGCCCGGCAGGAACACCACCGGGAATTCGAGACCTTTTGCGGAGTGCACCGTCATGAGCACGACGGAATCGGCGTTATTATCGTAATTATCGATGTCCGTGATGAGCGAAACTTCTTCGAGAAAATCCGAAAGCGTGCCTTCTGGGTTTTCCTCCTCAAAACGGCGTAGGTTGGAAGCAAGCTCCTGCACGTTCGCGGCGCGGTCTTCTGCGGATTCCGGGTCGTCGGTCTTAAGAAAATTCAGGTAATCGATGCGCTCCACAAGCTCGTCATAAAGCTCGCCGAGCGTGACTTTTTCGTCGTTGTTGAGCTCGATGAGTCCCTGCATCTGTGCGGCGAAAAGCGTCATTTTGTTTGCGGCACGGGACAGTGCGGGATAGCCTTTCGCGTGCGAGACGACCTCAAACAGTGTCTCACCCGTCTGCTGACCGATCTGCGCCGCGACTTCGACCGAGCGGTCGCCAATGCTGCGCTTCGGCGTGTTGATGATGCGGCGCAGGCGCATTTCATCACTCGGATTGTTGATAACGCTCAAATATGCGATCATCTCGCGGATCTCACGGCGCTCGTAGAAGCGCGTGCCGCCTATAATTCTATGCGGTACGCCGGATTTTGCAAAATTGCGTTCAAATGTCAGCGACTGTGAGTTCATGCGGTACAAAACAGCGTAATCGGAGAATTTCCGCCCCGCAGCAACGCCGTCTAAGATGATCTTCGTGATACGCTCGGCTTCGTCCGTTTCGTTTTCCGCCGTGTGCAGGTGGATCATGGCGCCGGTGCCGTTCTGCGTCCACAGCGTTTTGCCTTTTCGCTCGGTGTTATGCTCAATGACGGCGTTCGCAGCGTCCAAAATGTTCTGCGTCGAGCGATAATTCTGCTCCAAACGAATGACCGTCGCATTCTGAAACGTATTTTCAAAGCTTAGAATGTTTTCGATCGTCGCACCGCGGAATTTGTAGATGCTCTGGTCGTCGTCGCCGACCACGCAGAGGTTACCGCTTTTTTCGGCCAGCATGCGCACAAATGTGTACTGCGCATGGTTTGTGTCCTGATACTCGTCAACCATTAGGTAGCGGAAACGGTTCTGGTAGTATTCCAGAACGTCCGGGCACTTTTTGAAGAGCTCCACTATTTTGTTGATGAGGTCGTCAAAGTCCATAGCATCGGCGTCTTCCAAACGCTTTTGGTACGTTGTATACGCGCGGGAGATAATCTTTAATCTGAAATCGTCGCCGACCGTGAGGGCGTACTCAGCAGGCGAGATTAAAGAATCCTTTGCCCGGGAAATCTCGTTCAAAATCGATTTTGGCGTGATGTTTTTTTCCGAAATATCGAGCTCTTTTAAGATGTTTTTCATCAAGCGGCGCTGGTCGTCGGTATCGTACACCGTAAAGTGCGAGGAATACCCGATGCGCTCGCCGTCACGGCGCAAAATACGCGCGCAGGTGGAGTGGAACGTCGATGCCCAAATGTCGTTGGCGGTCTCGCCCAGCATGGCACACAGGCGGTCTTTCAGCTCGCCTGCAGCCTTATTTGTAAAGGTAATAGCCATGATGCGCCACGGCGCGCAGGCAGAAACACTCAAATGCTCCTGTGTTTCCGTTGTGAGCGGCGTGCCGTTTTCAATATAAGCTTTGCACGCGGCAATATCATTTTCATCGAGATCGTCATGCAGATAGGTGCTGTTGTACGCGTCGCCGTAGCGTAGGATATTCGCGATGCGGTTGATGAGCACCGTTGTTTTTCCGCTGCCTGCGCCCGCTAAAATGAGCAGCGGGCCGTTTACGGTGAACACGGCCTGCTTTTGGCGGTCATTCATGCGTGCAAAGTCTTTTTCCAGCACCGCACGGCGCAGTGCAAGAATTTCCGATTTATCCATAGGTTCAAATGATCTCCGTTCTGTTGGTTCTGTGTCTTCTCGTTTTTCGGTTTCTATTTTACTATATCTTGCAAAAAAGTTCAATCGAACATAGAAAATTCCCGGGACGAGCTTTAAATCAGCCCCGAGAGGTTTATGTGTAAGTTAATATGACTTTACAAAGCAACTCAACTTTGCAAAGTCGATACGCTTTACATTACGCAAGCATCTTACGCACCATGTCGTAAAGCACGGGTTTCATATTGTCTATTGTATCCGGCTTATTTTCAATCATCGTGGCAAAGCAAGTGGAACCAATGAGCTCAACCACCAAAAACACGCGCTTATATAAGACATCTTCTGTGCAGCCCACGGCGAGCGAGCTGCTCTCAATGGCAGTGACAAGCTTGTCCCACAACGGGTCTTCTCTTAGATCAAGCTGCTTTTCAATCATCGGCCAGGAGAAATTGCGCTCCAAAAGCCGCAGTGTCAGACGGCTTCTTTTAAAGTATTCCACGATGTAATCGACCATGAGGATGATGTCTTCTACAAAAACGCCAGTCTTATGCTCTTCCGCATATTCATAGGCCTCACTCAAAACACGCGCAGAAATGCGGTATGTGAGCTGCTGCAGAAGCTGGGTTTTATCGTGAAAATACAGATAAAACGTACCCTTTGCGACGTTCGCTTTCTTTACGATCTCATCGACCGAGGTCTTGTTAACGCCCTTTTCAAGGAAAAGCTGATAGGCCGCCTCGAGCAGCCCCTCCTTTTTCTGTTCTTTTTTCTGTTCAACACCGCCGCGCATGGCTGTGGCCTCCCAACATTCAAATCTAACTGTGTAATCACTTCATTTGTTTTATAGTATAAGGCGGATACACCGTAAAAAGCAAGCCAAAAACAACATTTTGTACAGATTTGAATAAAATGACTAATAGTCAATTTATTTTGCCTACACAGTTCGTCACTTTTAATATTGACTATTGGTCATTTTTGGACTAAACTACATAACGAAATAAACGGGATGGTTCCCGAATGAAAGGAGCGGTGCTAAATGGAGCACTTTGCACGATGGATCGTGAAGCGCAGAAAGCTGATTCTTGTTTTAGCGGTTCTGCTTTTGATCCCCTCGGTGTTCGGTGCGCTCGGCACCTACATTAACTACGATATTTTGACCTACCTGCCGAAAAATCTGGATTCCATGATCGGCGAGACGTATTTGGAGGATGACTTCAATATGGCATCGGTTTCCATGATTACGGTTGAAAACATGTCTACGCCTGATACCTTAAAACTGAAAAGCGATCTTGAAGGGGTCGAAGGCGTACAGAAGGTCATGTGGACGAGCGATTTTATCGATGTGACGACGCCGAAGGAAATGCTTCCGAGCGATATTCAGAAGTTCTTCTATAACGATTCCGGCGCAACGATGCTCATCGTTCAGTTCGATGCCCCGAGCGCAGATGCCAGAACGATGAACGCGCAGAAGCAAATCAAGAACATCTTGAATAAAGATTGCTTCATCGGTGGTATGTCGGCTATTTTGGAAGATACCAAGAGCCTCATCAATAAAGAAATGCCCTTGTATATCCTTTGCGCTGTGGGCGCTTCGTTGCTGATTCTGTTCCTCAGCCTGAAAGAAACGATTGTGCCGCTTATCTTCATGCTCGGCATGCTGTTCCCAATCGTCTATAACTTCGGCACGAACATTTTCCTCGGCCAAATCAGCTACATTACGGAAGCATTGGCAACGGTCCTGCAGCTTGGTGTTACGATGGACTTCTCCATCTTCCTGCTGCACCGCTATCAGGAAGAAAAGGAGCTGCGCTCCTCCAACGAGGAGGCCATGACCAGCGCCATCTGCAAGACCATGACCTCCATCTCCGCTTCCAGCCTGACCACCATTGCAGGCTTCCTGGCACTGTGTGCCATGCGTCTGACGCTGGGCCGCGATATCGGCCTTGTCATGGCAAAGGGCGTTGCCCTCGGTGTCATCTGCACCGTGGTCATCCTGCCCTCCCTGATCCTTACCTTTGATAAATGGGTGGAAAAGTACAAGCACCGCACCGTGATCCCCAAGCTGAAAAAGCTCAGCTACTTTGTTTCCAACCACTCGGTGCCCATCGTGGTTATCTTTATCCTCATCCTCATCCCCTTTGCCATCGCGCAGAACAAGACCGAGGTGTACTACACCCTGTTCGACTCCCTGCCGCAGGACCTGACCGGCATCGTGGGCACCAACAAGCTGGGCGAGGACTTCGGCATGACCACCAGCCACTTTATTCTGGTGCATGACGACCTGACCGCCACCGAGGTGAGCGACCTGTGCGATGAACTCAAGGACGTGGATGGCATTACGCAGGTCGTGAGTCTGGATTCCATCACCGGCCCGGGCTTCCAGACCGAGCTGCTTCCCGACAGCATCATGGAGATCCTGCAGTCCGGCGGCTACAAGCTGATCCTTGCCAACAGCTCCTATAAGACCGGCACGGATGCCATCAACAACCAGCTGGACGAGATGATTTCCCTCATCAAGACCGTTGACCCCGAGGGCGTCATCACCGGCGAGGGTGCCATGACGAAAGACCTGATCGAAGTGGCAGATGTGGACTTCAAGAACGTCAACGTCTGGTCCATAATGGCCGTTCTGGTCATCATCGCCGTTTCCTTCAAGAGCATTTCCATCCCGGCGCTGCTGGTGGCCAGCATTGAAGCCGCCATCGCCATCAACATGGGCATCCCGTACTTTACCGGTACGCAGCTGCCCTTCATTGCAAGCATCGTCATTGGCACCATCCAGCTGGGTGCTACCGTGGACTACTCCATCCTGATGACCACCCGTTACCACGAGGAGCGCGCCTTTGGCCGCACCCCGAAGGAAGCCGCCCAGCAGTCGCTGGAGCACTGCAGCCAGTCCATTCTGACCAGCGGACTGACCTTCTTTGCCGCCACCGTCGGTGTGGCTGCCATCAGTAAGATGGAGCTGCTGAAGAGCATCTGCCTGCTGATCTCCCGCGGCGCACTGATCAGCATGGTGGTCATTCTGGTGATGCTGCCCGCAGCCCTGATGCTGTGCGACTGGATCATCCGCCACACCACCTCAAGTGGATGGTACCCGAATCCGCCAACGCCAAGAAGTCTGTAAAAGGAGTAATTACGTTATGAAAAAATCGCTTCGTTTCGCCAGTGCGGCGCTGGCTCTCACCCTCGCCGCAGGCTGTGCAATGCCCGCATTTGCAGCTGGTAAGAGCAGCTTTTCCAAATCCGAGACCGTCTATGCTGTGATGAACGGCGACGGCTCCATCAAGAGCACCACCGTCAGCGAGCATCTGTACAGCGCCTCCGGCCTTGCAAACGTTACCGACAAGACCACCCTGACCGACATCCAGAACACTGAGAGCGATGCCGAGTTCACCCAGAACGGGGAAGAGCTGGTGTGGAACACCAACGACACCGATGTTTACTACAAGGGCAATACCGACAAGGCCCTGCCCATCGATGTGAAGGTGACCTACGCTCTGGACGGTCAGGAAGCCGCCCTTGAGGACATCATTGGCAAGAGCGGCCACCTGACTGTGACCGTCAACCTGAAGAACAACGAGACCGGCACCGTGAACGTGAACGGCAAGGACCGCACCATCGTCACTCCGCTGATCACCGCTGTGGGCGTCATTCTGGGCGGGGATGCTTCCAACGTGACCGCAGAACACGGTATGATCGAAAGCGCCGCCAAAAGCAGCGTTGCCGCCTTTGTCACCCTGCCGGGCGTGAAGGATTCCCTGTCCGGCTTGCTGCCCGATGAGGTGAACAGCATCGAAGACTATCTGCAGGACACCGTGACTGTGGAAGCCGATGTGGAAGACTTTACCTGCCCGCAGGTCATGGTGGCCTGCGCTACCAGCACGGCCGCTCTGGGCACGAGCAACGTGTTCGACCTGAGCAGCATCAACGACCTGACCGACGGCATCAACCAGCTGAACGATGCCATGAGCCAGCTCATGGACGGCGCTTCCCAGCTGGTGGACGGCACCTCTCAGCTGGCAGGCGGTGTTCTGGCCCTGCTGGACGGTGCCAACACCCTGAACAACGGCGCTGCCGCTCTGGACGACGGCCTTGGCCAGCTGACCAACGGTCTGGACACCCTGAGCGCCAACAATGCAGCATTGAACGCCGGTGCGCAGCAGGTGGCTGACGGTGTGCTGGCTTCTGCCAACAAGACCCTGAAGGAAGGCGGCCTGATCGACGAGGACATGACATGGTCGAACTACGAGGCTGTGATCGACAACATCCTCACCATGAACGATAAGACCCTTGCTGCCGGACGCCGCAAGATCGTGCGCACCGTGTGGGAGCAGGAGCCCAGTTTCAAGGACAGCGAGCTGGATCTGGCCCTGTACCTGGCTGCCACCAAGACCAACCATGACCTGGAAGCGGCTCTGAAACGGATGCAGAGCTATGACCCCTCCATGATCACCGGTCTGGTCCAGCTGCTGACCAGCGAGGACGCCAAGAACACCGCCCACGAAGAACTGGTGTATCAGGTGAAGAACAGCCAGGATATGGCCGATGTCCGCGCCCTGAAGACCAGCCTTTCTCAGATCCAGTTCTTTGTTTCCAGCGTGAACCAGTACACCGCAGGCGTGCAGACCGCTGCGGACGGTGCCCACTCCGCAAAGGATGGCAGCGCACAGCTGGCTGCAGGCACCAAGACCCTGTATGACGGCGTGAACACCCTGAACACCGGTGCAGGTCAGTTGAATGACGGCGCAGGCCAGCTGAACGACGGTCTGAACCAGTTCAACGAGGAAGGCATCTCCAAGCTGACCGGCGCGCTGGATCAGGATCAGCTCCATGGCCTGAAGACCGTGCTGGACGAGATGACCGACCGCCTGAACGACTACACCAGCTTTGCCGGTGCACCGGACGATGCCGAGAGCAGCGTGAAGTTCGTCTATAAGACCGCTGAAACCGTGGCTGCTGCCGACACCACTGTAGCCGAGACCGAGACGGTGAAGGAAGGCAATATCTTTACCCGCCTGTGGCAGCGCATCGTGAACCTGTTCAAGTTCTGATAAGACATCTTCGAGAATTCATGTTGAACCTCTTTCCATAGAGAAGGGGCTGTTGCAAAACAGCCCCAACGAAAAAATGAGATAGACTTCCCCGAAAGGGGTTGCCTATCTCAGTTTTTTTTTGAGATCTGCCTTTGAGTTTTCAGCGTTCTGCCCGTTTTGTACGGTGAATGCGGCTGTTTTCAACATTTTAAAGAGACGCTGTTTTGCAACAGCCCTGCGGGCGATGGAATGGCCCGACTCGTGTCCGGCAAGAAAGCTGCCCGCCCACGATATGAAGTTTACTTGCGTGCGATCATTTCGGTGTAAGCCAGCACCAGCGGGCCGACACCCTTGGCATCGTTGCAGACCACCGGCTCGCTGAAATAGTAGGCCAGGGAGCCGTCGCGGTGATCCTTGCCGCCAAGACCCGCCACCAGGCAGATGCCGTCCAGCTGCAGACTGCCATCCGGGTTCTTGGAGAGGTACTTGTCGCAGGTGCCGTAGAAAGCCTTTTCGGCCCATGCGGCCATGCGTTTGGGCAGGTAGCCCAGACGAACGCCTTTGAGCACCGCGTAGGCAAACAGAGCGGTGCCGCTGGTCTCGAGGTAGTTGCCCTCCACACCGGGGTGATCCATCACCTGCCAGAACATGCCGGTCTCCTCGTCCTGGAATTTGTGCACATCCTCAATGGTCTGCTTGAGCATTGCCATGATGCCGCGGTACTCGTTGTACAGCTGCTCGTCCATCCGCTCCAGCACGTCCACCATGGCTACCATGAACCAGCCCATGGCACGCAGCCAGAAGTTGGGGCTGCAGCCGGTGACGGGGTCGGCCCAGTACATCTGGCGGCTCTCATCGTAGCCGTGGTAGTACAGGCCGGTCTTTTCGTCCCGCATGTGCTTTTTGATATTCATGAACTGTTTGTAGCTGTCGATGCAGCCCTGCATCTTGTTAAAGCGGGTCTCGTACTCCATGTAGAAGGGCTGGGCCATGTAGGTGCCGTCCAGCCACACCTGCCAGGGATAGATGTCCTTGTGCCAGAAGTTGCCCTCCTTGGTGCGGGGCTGGGTGAGCAGCTGGCTGCGGATGGTGTCGATGGCCTTGCGGTACTTCTCGTCGCCGAAGATGTCGTAGAGGATGAACAGGTTTTTGCCCTGATTCACGTTGTCGAGGTTGTACTCCTTCGGGTCGTAGGTCTTGATGGAGCCGTCTTCCTGCACGAACCAGTCGATGAAATCCTTGGAAAATTTCAGATACTTTTCGTCGCCGGTAGTCTTATACAGGCTCAGGCAGGCCGTGATCATGCAGCCGTCGATGTAGTTCCACTTGTTGGGCTTGCCGCTGCGGACCTTCTCGATGTTCCACATGGGGGCCTCGGCGCTGGAATTGGCGATAAGGTAGTCCACATAATCGCCCAGCATGGACAAAATCTCTTCATGAGTCATGGCTTAGTCCTCCTCAAAATGGCCGACGTTGGCAAAGCGCAGGCGCTCGCCCTCGTAGCCCTCGATCTTGACGTTGTGCAGCTCGATGTTCTTGACGTTTTCGGCGTAGATGGCCAGCTTCTTGACCAGCGGGCGGTTGTCGGCCATGGCAGCCTGACCCTCCTTTGCGTTGGGGTCGAAGGTGATGGTGACGTTCTTCATGGAGATGCCCTCAATGGGCTGCTCGGGCAGGCCGTCAAAGTAGCAGCCCGCAAACTGTGCATCGGTGGCCACGATGTCTTCCATGGTCAGGGTGCCGAGCTTCGGGGTGTATTCGTCCACGGGCAGAGCCTCGCGGCACTGGACATAGGGACTGTGGCCGTCCGGGTCGCAGAAGTAGAACATATTGATGACGAAGGGAGCCTTGACGCCCCGCATCTCCACGTTGCGGAACACCAGACCGTCGATGACGGCGGTGTTGCCGCGGCCGCGGCGGGTCTTGACGCGGAGGCCGCGGTCGGTGTGGTCCATGAGGCACTGGGTGACCACCATGTCCTTGACGCCGCCGCTCATCTCGCTGCCGATGACGATGCCGCCGTGGCCCTTGTCCAGCAGGCAGTTGCGGATGACGGTGTGCTCGCAGCTCTTCTTGAGCTTCATGCCGAGGAAGACCTTGCTGGCCTTCATGGCGATGCAGTCGTCACCGACGTGGATGTTCACGCCGATGATGCGGGTGTACTCGCAGCTCTCGGGGTCGATGCCGTCGGTGTTGGGGGCGTTGTAGGGGTTGTTGATGTTGAAGTTCAGCAGGTCGAGGTGTTTGACGAAGATGGGGTGGATGGTCCAGGAGTAGCTGTTCTGCACGGTGATGCCGTGGAGGCAGACGTTTTCGCTGTCCACCATCGCCACGGCGCGGGGACGCCATGCGATGCGCTTGACCTTGGGGTCGACCCACCAGTCGCCGTTCTGGGCGTCGCAGTCCAGTGTGCCTTCGCCGGTGACGACGACGTCATGCACCTGGGTGATGTTCAGCAGGCCCGCAAAGCTGTTCAGCGGGTTGCCCTCCCAGCCGGTGAGGTAGTATTCGTCCACTTCGTTCTCGCTGGGGATGACGCCGGGCAGGATGGGGTAGTGGGTGCGGTCATTGTCGCCCAGCAGCACAGCGCCCTTCTCGAGGTAGAGGGTGGTACAGCTCTTCATGAAGAGGCTGGCGGTGCGGTAGCGGCCAGCGGGGACATATACCGTGCCGCCCCTGGGGCAGGTGGAAAGAGCGGCCTGCAGCCTGCCGGTGTTGTCGGTCTCGCCATCGGCGACGAGGCCGTAGCGGGATGCGTCCACAAAGAAGCTCTCGGCCTCGGTGGTGAAATCCAGTTTCAGGTGCTCACCCTCGGTGTCTACCTCCACGGTGTAGGTGGTGGACGGAGTCAGAGAGAAGAGGGAGAACACGTTGGTGTTGCAGCTTTCGTAAATGGTCTTGCCGTTCAGAGCCACGGGGAAGGGATGCTCCGGGCGGAAGCACTTGCCATTTTCCAGCTCGAAGACGGCGCTGCGGGTCATAGAACGGATGAGAGACAGATTCATTTTTACAGCCTCCTGAGTTATTTGCGTAGATTTGCGGCTTGCCCGCAGAGGGCGGACATGGTACACTGGGGATAAGAATATCAGAGCACTGCCCCGGCGGGGCAGGCATAGCAAGAAGGGGGAAGGGCGGATGCGCGCCGAACGGGAAAAACTCAACGCGAAGATCACGGCGGGAGCGCTCAAGCTGTCCGGCGGGCGGCTCGAGCTGCCTGCCGAGATGTGCCATATCGTTCTGTTTTCAGGCGGCAGCTGCACGGTCCAGTGCGGGGACATGTCGCTCCTGGTCAGCCCCGGCTGCGCACTGCTGCTGGGGCCGGGGGCGTGGGTGGTATCGCAGGCAGGCCACACTCAGCCGGAAATGCTGGGGTGCGAGTTCCCGCTGGCAGTGCTCCACGAGATGAAGAACGCCACTGGCGAAGATTTCCTCCGCCTTTTTGCACCGGGCAGCCAGATGGCCCTTTACGGCAGCGTCCAGTGGGCCAGTCGTCTGCGGACGCTGCTGGAGATGATGCGGGGCGCCATGGGCGAGCCGGAGTATCCCGGCGGGCTGTATCTGGCACTGACGCTCCACTATGTGGAGCAGGAGCACCGGGCGCAGAGCGCCGCCGACGCCCGCCCCCGCAACGAGACGGTGGAGCAGATCTGCGCCTACCTTGCGGCAAACTACCAGCAGAAGCTTTCTCTCACCGAGGTGGCGGCGCGGTTCTACATCTCGCCCTACTATCTGAGCCGGCTGTTCCGGCGGGTGACGGGGCAGTCCATCGTGGACTACATCAACAACCGCCGCATCGAGGCGGCCCAGAAGCTGCTGGAGACCACGGAACTGAGCATCAGTGCGGTGGCCGAGCAGACCGGTTTTGCCAGCGCGGCCCATTTCCGCCGTGTGTTCCACGAGGTGATGGGCACCGGGCCGCTGCAGTACCGCAAGGCACATAAGAAATGATGGGTTTTCCTGCGGAAAACAGGATGCAGCCCAGCGGCTAGGATGTCTGCCTGCGGCAGAAGAGGTGTGCCT
>ENA-OQKL01000503-OQKL01000503.1-human-gut-metagenome-genome-assembly--contig:-NODE-503-length-12345-cov-2.626698_pt1 | contig 12345 bp, 11 predicted proteins | sample MGYA00242779_ERZ504800 | MGnify/ENA primary metagenome ERZ504800 (study PRJEB26092, sample SAMD00036410) | human gut metagenome | host: Homo sapiens | study: EMG produced TPA metagenomics assembly of... | reverse complement strand
TTTTTCGTTTTTATCTATGCTGGAAGACAGCGGATATATGGCAAGGGTGGCTTTTGTGATGGATAAGCTGCTCAGAAAGATCGGACTTTCCGGAAGAAGTATCGTACCGATGCTGGTAGGTTTTGGATGTACAGTACCGGGAGTTATGGCGAGCAGAACGTTGCCTTCAGAACGTGACCGTTAAGATGTACGATTCTTCTGACACCGTTTATGAGTTGTCGGCAAAGCTTCCCATCTATGCTTTTTTTGCGGCGGCATTTTTCCCGAAGCATAGCGCACTGGTGATGATCGCTTTGTATTTTGGCGGTATTCTGATGGGTATCCTGATGGCACTGGTATTCCGTGGGACTCTTTTTAAAGGCAATGCAGTACCGTTTGTGATGGAACTGCCCAATTATCGGATGCCAGGAGCCAAGAATGTGGGACACCTTCTGTGGGATAAGGCAAAAGACTTTTTGCAGCGTGCGTTTACTGTGATCTTTATGGCAACACTGGTGATCTGGTTCTTACAGACCTTTGATGGTCATCTGAATATCGTCAGTGATTCGCAGGAGAGTATCCTGGCGACGGTGGCCAGTGTGATCGCACCGGTTTTTGCACCGATGGGATTTGGCGACTGGAGGATATCCACAGCACTGATCACCGGATTCATGGCAAAAGAGAGTGTGGTATCTACGTTATCCGTTCTTTTCGGACAGACTTCGGTGCTGCTTGGCTGTATCACACCGGTATCGGCAGCCAGCCTGCTGGTGTTCTGTCTTCTGTATACACCATGTGTGGCGGCAATTGCATCCATTAAGAGGGAGCTTGGAAGCAAATGGGCAGTCGGTGTAGTGATCGGACAGTGCGTGATCGCCTGGGTGGCTGCGTTTGTAGTGTATCTAGTGGGAAGTATTTTATAAAAGAAAACAGAAATTGCAAAAATTGGTCTGCGGAAGTAACGAAAAGTTACCTTCGCAGACTTTTATATTTTTTGCTCAATATATGTGGTCGCGGTTGACCGGGGAGGCACGGACAGGGTAAAATTACCGTAAGATTCCATGTGGGTGTGGAAAATAAACAAAAAAGAGAGGGTAATCGAATGGACAAATTACTGTATGGGGTGGCGTATTACGATGAATATATGCCGTGTGACCGACTGGCCAAAGATGTGGAGATGATGAAGGCAGCAGGGATCAATCTGGTGCGTATCGCAGAGTCCACCTGGAGTACCTGTGAACCGCAGGAGGGTGTATTTGATTTCAGCCATGTGACACGGGTACTGGATGCGATGGAAGAAGCGGGCATCTCCGTGATCATCGGAACACCAACCTATGCAATCCCGACCTGGATGGTAAAATCTCATCCGGATGTACTTGCAACCACAAAGAAGGGACCAGGCATCTACGGAGCGCGTCAGATCATGGATATCACACATCCGGTATATCGTTATTATGGGGAACGGGTGATCCGGAAACTGATGGAGGTGTCTGCACACAGAAAATGTGTCATCGGCTTCCAGCTGGATAATGAGACAAAATATTATGACACTGCGGGAAAAAATGTGCAGGAACAGTTCGTCAAATACCTGCGGACAAAGTTTAACGATGATCTGGATGCGATGAATCAGGCGTTTGGATTGGACTACTGGAGCAACCGGATCAATGCGTGGGAAGATTTTCCGGATGTGCGTGGAACAATTAACGGAAGTCTTGGTGCAGAGTTCCAGAAGTTTCAGAGAACGCTGGTGGATGATTATCTGCAGTGGCAGGCGGATATTGTGAAAGAGTATGCAAGGGAAGATCAGTTCATCACCCATAACTTCGATTTTGACTGGCGGGGATATTCCTACGGAGTACAGCCGATGGTAGATCACAAACATGCAGCAAAGGCACTGACAGTAGCAGGGGGGGATATCTATCATCCGACGCAGGACGAACTGACCGGTGCAGAGATTTCTTATGGCGGAGACAGTACCCGTTCTCTGAAAGAAGATAATTATTTTGTTCTGGAGACAGAAGCACAGGGATTCCCGGGATGGGTTCCGTATGACGGACAGCTTCGGCTGCAGGCATTCAGTCATCTGGCTTCCGGGGCAAATATGGTGGAATACTGGCACTGGCATTCAATCCATAATTCTTTTGAGACTTACTGGAAGGGTCTGCTGAGCCATGATTTCAAGGAAAATGACACGTATCGTTCCGCAAAAGTGATCGGTAAGGAATTTGCGGAGCTGGGAAGCCATCTGGTGAATCTGAAAAAGCACAATAAAGTCGGTTTTCTGGTAAGCAATGAAGCGCAGACAGCTCTGGACTGGTTCCCGATCGATGGAACTGCAGGCGGTGGCGGCGCATGCAAATACAACGATGTGGTTCGGTATGTTTACGATCAGTTATATAAGCTGAATGTGGAATGCGATTTCCTGTGGCCGGAAACAGAAAGTTTTGCGCAGTATGATCTGCTGGTAATGCCGGCACTGTACGCAGCACCGGAAGCCCTGCTTCAGAAGATCAATGACTATGTGGCAGCAGGCGGTCATCTGTTTACCACATTCAAGACCGGTTTCACGGATGAGAATCTGAAGGTGTTCCATGACAGCCAGCCACATATTCTGGACCGGTGTCTGGGTATTTCCTACAGCCATTTTACGTTCCCGAAACAGGTAAAACTGTCTGGAGAGACGTATCACTGCGAAGATAATGAGTTAAAGAACTTTATGGAACTGGTGAACCCGGAAGGGGCGCAGGTGCTGGCTTCTTATGATCATTATAACTGGAAGCGGTATGCGGCAGTGACGAGAAATGTCTATGGAAAGGGAACGGCTACTTATCTGGGATGCTGGACGAGTGATGCGATGCTGCGGGAGATTCTTGCGGATGTGCTGAAAGATGCAGGGCTGTGGGGCTCTGAGCAGGAAGTGGAGTTCCCGGTGATTATCAAGAAGGGGACAAATGATCTTGGAAAAGAAGTTGTATATTATCTGAACTATTCGCCGGAAGTACAGAACGTGATTTATCATGGCACTGATGGAGAGGAATTGTTTGGAAAGGCTGCAGTTGCTGATGGAGAGGTTTTGGAAATCGGGGGCTGGGATCTGAAGATTGTGGAACGGTAAGAAAAGGGGAACTGTCCTTCATGGATGAAAACTATGGAGGACAGCTTTATTTTTTGTTTTGTCTATCCCCGGATGAGGATATAAAGGGAAAAAGTCAGAAAAAGTGTGAAAATATCGGTTAGAAAAAAGATAAAACTATAACCCGCAGGGGCTTGCGAGGAGAGAAAAGACAGGTTATGATAGGCACACAACAGAAGAAGGTTGTAAGTTCGCTCAGACCATACTGCCTCCTCCGCATCTAAAAGCAGTATGGGTTGGAAAGCAAATAATGTCAGAAGTGAGGAAAGAAATCCGGAAAAGATTCCTTTCCTTTCTTTTTACAGAAATCAGAAAGGGGAAACATATGAAGAAGAAAATGGTTGCGGTATTGCTCGCAGCAGGTTTGGTGATATCGCTGGCGGCCTGTGGGGGTACATCAGAGACAGGTAACACCGGGGAAGCAAAGACGGGGAATGAGGAAACAGCAGGTGATGAACCGGCAGAAGAAGCAGGAAATACAGAAGAATCTACAGAAGAATCTACACTGGTCTACGGATCCGGAGATTATACACGGATCAATCCTGCGATGGATGAGCACTGCGAGATCAATGTGCTGTTATTTAACGGACTGACTGCTCATGATGCGGATGATCAGGTGGTGCCTGGGCTTGCAGAAAGCTGGGATTATGATGAAGATACTTATACCTATACATTCCACATCAGAGATGGAATTAAATGGCATGATGGGGAACCATTTACGGCAGACGATGTAAAATTTACAATAGAAGCGATCATGGATCCGGACAACGGATCGGAGAATGCACCAAATTATGAAGATGTGCAGGAAATTACAGTCACGGATGACCAGACGATCGCCTTTAAACTGGCAGAACCAAATGTGGCATTTCTGGAATATATGACAATGGCGATTTTGCCAAAACATCTTCTGGATGGAGAAGATATGCAGGAGTCGGATTTCTTCCGTCATCCGATAGGAACAGGTCCATATAAACTGGAAAGCTGGGATGCAGGGCAGTCAATTGTCATGGTGAAAAATGAAGATTACTACCTTGGCAGTCCGAAAATCGATAAAGTAATCTTTAAGATTGTAGAGGATGACAATACACAGGCAGTACAGTTACAGTCCGGTGAGATTGATATGGCGCTGTTAGATCCGAAAAATGCACAGAGTTTTAAGGATGCAGAAGATTATACCTGCTATGATATGACGACTTCGGATTATCGTGGTATTATGTTTAATTTCGGCAACGATTACTGGACGGAAACTAAAGATATTATTCCGGCAGTATGTTATGGTATTGACCGGCAGGCAATTATTGATGCAGTGCTTCTGGGTCAGGGAATGCCGGCTTATGGTCCATTGCAGAGAAATATCTACAATGATGAGAATGTGGAACATTATGATTATAATCCGGAAAAGGCAAAAGAGATTCTTGAGAATGCAGGATGTACCATGGGTGATGATGGCTTCTATGAAAGAAACGGGGAAGAGATCGGTTTTGTGATCAGTGTTATGTCAGGCGAACAGGATCGAATCGATATCGCCCAGGCAGCGGCACAGCAGTTGCAGGAAATTGGCATCAACTGTACAGTAGATATCCCGGCGCAGATGGACTGGGGTGGACAGATGGCATGTCTGATCGGATGGGGAAGCCCGTTTGATGCAGATGACCATACCTATAAGGTTTTTGGTACAGATAAGGGGGCTAATTATTCCGGTTATTCCAATGAAAAAGTGGATGAATATCTGACTCTGGCGAGACAGTATGAAGATCAGGAAACCCGTGCGAAATATTATGATTTGTTCCAGGAAGAACTGGCAAAAGATCCGGCATATGCATTTATCTGTTATATTGATGCCAATTATGTGGCGGATTCGGATATCAAAGGAATTTCGGAGCAGACCGTACTTGGACATCATGGAGTTGGTATTTTCTGGAATATTCAGGACTGGGAAATTACGGAATAAAAAGGAAAGATGAGAGTTGCAAAGAGACTGGAAACAGTCTCTTTATGCAGTTCTGAGAGGTTAGCAATGAGTGAGTTACTGAAGACAGAACATCTGTCAGTAAGCTTTTTTTACGGATGCCGGTGAAGTGGAAGCGGTTCGGGATGTGAGTTTTACTGTGGAAAAAGGGGAAGTACTGGCCATTGTGGGAGAATCCGGGTGCGGGAAGAGTGCATTGTGCAAAAGTATTATGAAATTACTCCCGAAGACGGCAAAAATCAAGTCCGGGAAAATACTGGTGAACGGAGTGGATATTACAGATTATACGGAAAAAAATATGTCGAGGCTGCGGGGAGAACTGTTCTCTATGGTTTTTCAGGATCCGATGACATCTCTGAATCCGACGATCACGGTCGGAAAACAGATCGGGGAGGCGGTGAGGATCCATAATAAAAAAATGTCGAGAGGACAGATCAGAAAAAGAGTTATAGAACTGATGCAGCTGGTGGAAATAGACAGACCGGAAGAAAGGATTCGTCAGTATCCTCATGAATTTTCCGGGGGTATGCGTCAGAGAGCAGTTATGGCAATTGCACTTGCCGGTAATCCGAAGATTCTGTTTGCCGATGAGCCTACGACTGCGCTGGATGTGACGATTCAGGCACAGATTCTGGATGTGTTCCGGCGGATCCAGAAAAAACTGGAGATGGCAACTGTGTTTATCAGCCATGATCTAGGGGTTGTAGCCGGAGTGGCAGACCGTGTGGCGGTTATGTATGCGGGAAAAATTGTGGAAATCGGAACGGCGGAGGAGATTTTTTATGATCCAAGGCATCCATATACCTGGGGACTGTTACAGTCACTTCCTGTTCTGTCAGAAGGAAAAGAATGGCTCCCGACACTGCCGGGCATGCCGCCTACCCTGATTCATCCGCCAAAGGGTGATGCATTTGCGGAGAGAAACGTATATGCAATGAGAATAGACTATGAAAAAGAGCCTCCTATGTTTCGGATTACAGATACCCATTATGCGGCTACCTGGCTGCTGGATGAGCGGGCGCCGAAGGTGAAGGTTCCGATGGGAGGGCGAAGATATGGGAAATGATATTTTAATGGATGTGCAACATCTTTCACACATATTTCGGCTGAATCGGAAGGTGAAAGTGCATGCAGTGGATGATGTTTCTTTTCAAATTAAAAAAGGAGAAATTTACGGCCTGGTAGGAGAATCCGGATCCGGGAAATCCACAGTGGCACGCTGTATTATGAATATATACAAACCATCCGGAGGAGAAATCTATTATAAAGGGATCCCTGTCTGTAAAAACGGGGAATTCAAAAAAACAGGAAAATGCTGCAGTTGACACGGCAGATGATTTTTCAGGACTCGGCTTCCAGTCTGAATCCGGGAATGAAAGTCAGAGATATCGTGGCGGAACCGCTGCGTATTCAGTCCCGAAAGATCCGTACAGATAAAAAGGAAATTGAAAAACAGCTGGAGATGGTAGGACTTGATGGAAGTTATCTGGAAAAATATCCGTATGAACTGTCCGGCGGGCAGCGACAGCGGGTGGCAATTGCGCGGGCACTGTTAGCAAAACCGGATCTGATTGTGGCAGATGAGCCAATCGCATCGCTGGATGTATCTATTCAGGCACAGATGGTCAATTTGTTTCGAAAATTGCAGAAAGAGCAGGGATTTTCCTTTCTTTTTATCGCACATGATCTTTCGATGGTGAAATTTTTGTGCGATCGGACCGGAGTTATGTATCGTGGAAGACTGGTTGAAGAAGGAACCACAAAGGATGTGTTTTCACATCCGGAACATGAATATACAAAAGCATTGCTGGCAGCAATTCCCGTACCGGATCCGAGGAAAGAACGAAACAGAAGGGTGATGAAGTGCTATGAGGGGTGAACGGGTATTATATTATGGGAAAAAATTGCTGATTTTTATCATCAGTGTATGGGTACTGTCTCTTGTAACGTTTTATGTGTCCAGACTTGCACCGGGAGATCCGCTGATTTCTTACTATGGAGAACGCGTGGAAAAGATGAGCCCGGAAGAAAGGGAATGGGCAGAGGAGAAGCTGGGTCTGAATGATAAAATATCTGTACAGTATGCCAGATGGATCCGACAGGCATTTCATGGGAATTTTGGAATTTCATATAAATATAAAATGGATGTTCTGGAGGTACTCAAAAGCAGAATCGGCAATACACTGGTCCTCGGTGGCATTGGTTTTTTGATCATATTTTTTGGGTCGTTGCTTCTGGGCATTGTATGTGCATGGAAAGAAGGCGGATGGACAGACCGTATGATCTGTAAAGTGGGAACCGTAATCAGCTGTGTGCCGGAGTTCTGGCTGGCGCTGGTACTGATTCTTGTGTTTTCTGTTTCTCTTCGATGGCTGCCAAGCTCAGGAGCATATGCGGTGGGGCAGGAAAACAATCTTTCCGATCGTATCGTGCATATGATTCTTCCATTAGCGGTTATCGTGACAGAACATCTCTGGTATTATGGCTATATGGTCCGAAACAAAATGCTGGATGAAGTCCGGGCGGATTACGTGCTGCTGGCGAAGGCAAAGGGAATGAAAAAATCACGGATCATGATCACACATTGTCTGAGAAATATTATGCCGTCATATCTGAGCATTATGGCAATTTCCGTAGCACATATTATGGGTGGAACGTATGTGGTGGAGACTGGTTTTTTCCTATCCCGGGAATCGGCACGCTGGCATATGAAAGTGCTCGCTATAAGGACTATAATCTGCTGATGGTGGTCAGTCTGCTGTCCGGGATCATAGTGATTGTCTGTAATATGGCAGCACAGATTCTCAATGAGCGAATCGATCCGCGCATCCGCATCAGCAGACAGCCGGATATACAGGAGGTGAGGGAACATGAATGATCTGTTTGAAATTGTCGGTGTAAGACCGGAACTTCTGGAACGTCAGGCACCGGAAAAAGAAAACAGATGGTATCAGGGAGTTCCCTGGCTGTCTGTCATTATTCTTCTGATAATCGCTAGTGGATGTCTGTTCTGTAAATGGATCATGCCAAAAGATCCGTCCTATATGGATCTGAAAAATTATACCGTTGCTCCATGCAGGGAATTTCTGTTTGGGACAGATACCATGGGGAGGGATATTTTCTCCATGATATGGTACGGTGGACGACAGTCGTTGTTTATAGGATTTGTGGCAACAATGATATCAACCAGTATTGCGATTATCTTTGGAACTGTCAGTGGTCTGACTCCGGAATGGCTGGACATGTTACTCATGAGAATGACAGAGATTTTGCTGAGCATTCCCAATCTGCTTCTGGTTATTTTTCTACAGGCGATTCTGGGGAAGGCAAATGTGCTGAGTCTGTCGTTGGTTATAGGAGTTACAAGCTGGACCAGTATAGCGAAAGTAGTAAGAACAGAAGTACGTCAGCTAAGAAGCAATGAATATGTAGTTGCAGCCAGATGTATGGGTGGCGGCTTTTTCTATATTCTCCGGAAACATCTTGCCCCCAGCTTTTTATCTTCTATTATGTTCATGGTAGTTATGAATATTCGAAGTGCGATTGTGGAAGAATCTACGTTGAGTTTTATGGGGATCGGGTTGCCACTGGAGATCATCTCCTGGGGAAGCATGTTGTCACTGTCAGAAAAAGCACTGCTTACCGATGGCTGGTGGATCATTCTGATTCCCGGGGCGTTTCTTGTTGTAACCTTATTGGCTATTACCGGGCTAGGAGATTATCTGAGAAAAGAGTTGAATAAGAAAGAGAGTTATCTGTAGAGCGGAAGAAAATGCGATATGACGGATTCTTTTCTGACATTTTTTCTCATTCTGTTGTTTTTGATTGCATCTTTTTTTGAAACAAAGTAAAATACTAATGGAAAAAAATGAAATAAAAATATATGCAGGAGGAGAAACATGGATAACAAAGAATTCGCTTTACAGGAACACGAAAAATGGGCTGGAAAAATCGAAGTGATCAGTCGTGCAAAACTGGATACTCCGGAAGATCTGGCTGTCTGCTATACACCGGGTGTTGCGGAACCCTGCATCAAAATATCAGAGGATGTGAATCTTTCTTATAAATATACCCGCCGTCACAACATGGTAGCGGTCGTTACAGACGGAAGTGCCGTACTGGGACTGGGTGATATCGGACCGGAGGCAGGTATGCCGGTTATGGAAGGAAAATGCTGTCTGTTCAAGGCATTTGGCGATGTGGATGCATTTCCGTTGTGTGTGCGCACCAAAGATGTGGACGAGATCGTAAAGACCGTCAGCCTGCTGGCAGGAAGTTTCGGTGGAGTCAATCTGGAAGATATCTCCGCACCGCGTTGTTTTGAGATCGAGCGCAAGTTAAAAGAGTGTTGTGATATTCCGATTTTCCACGATGACCAGCATGGAACCGCAGTAGTAACAATGGCAGCTATGCTCAATGCGCTGAAAGTAGTCGGAAAGAAAATTGATGAGATCAAAGTAGTAACTTCCGGAGCAGGTGCAGCCGGTATCGCGATCATCAAATTGCTGATCAGCATGGGTCTGAAAAATGTGATCATGTGTGACCGGAAGGGTGCAATCTACAAAGGCCGTGAAGGACTGAACAAAGAAAAAGAAGAGATGGCTGAGATCTCCAACCGGAACATGGAAAAAGGAAGTCTGGCAGATGTGATCAAGGGGGCAGACGTATTTATCGGTGTATCCGCACCGGGAACGGTGACACAGGAAATGGTTCGCACAATGGCTCCGAATCCGATTCTTTTCCCGATGGCAAACCCGACACCGGAGATTATGCCGGAAGAGGCAAAGGCTGCAGGTGCAGCTGTGATCGGAACCGGAAGAAGTGACTTCCCGAACCAGATCAATAATGTACTGGCATTCCCGGGTATCTTCCGTGGCGCGCTGGATGTGAGAGCGAGCGATATCAATGATGAGATGAAGGTAGCCGCTGCGTATGCGATCGCAAATATTATCACGGATGATGAGAGAAATGCAGAGTATATCATTCCCAATCCATTTGACAAGCGGGTGGCAAAGGCGGTTGCCGAGGCAGTTGCGAAGGCTGCAAGAGATACGGGAGTTGCAAGAATCTAAGAAATTCGGAAGCTGCTGTGGTGATGGAGTGGCTGTGTGTATAGCTGCTCAGGCAGAAAATTGATTTAAAAACAGAAAATCAGATGCAGAATACAGAGAAATCTGTAATGCATCTGATTTTTTTGTTTTTACTTCTGGTGTTCCTGTCGATAGGTTCGTGGAGAGACACCTACCAGTTTTTTAAATGCCTGTGTAAAATAGTTCTGCGAAGAAAATCCACTGGACTCGGCGATCTGTGTGATGGAGTAGTCGGTGTCACACAACAATCGTTTGCTGTGGGTGATCCGCAGTTGCAGCAGGTAGTTGATCGGTGAGACGGAGAAGGCAGCAGAAAACTGATGGGAGAGATAGAATTTATCCCAGTGGACGATGGCTGCGATCCGCTCGAGTGTTACCGGTTCGTGGAAGTGTTCTTCGATGTAGGCTTTGGCGCGCTGACATTCATAGGGGATATCGGTTGGCGGCGCAAAGGAGAATTCTTTTCCGGTGATCCGGTGGAGCTGCAGAAGCAGAATGGACAGATAATGCTGGCAGACTTCCTCATAGGAAGTCTGGTTTTTTTGTAGTTCTTCCAGGATCGTGTGCAGGAGTGAGAGGATCATTTCCCGGTGGGAGGAGAGCTGGAAGATCTGGAAGGGGGAGAAGGTTTCTCCTTCGTGGAAGCGAAACTGTAGGTTATCGATTCCCAGCACAATATAGTGCATTTTCTTTTCCGGTGAGGAGCGCTCGGTGTGGTGGACTTTGGGATTGACGATGACGAGGTTGTTTTTTCGCAGGGGGATCTGGGTTTCATCGGTGCACAGCCATCCTTCGCCGTCGGTTACGTAGAAGAGTTCGGTGCAGTCGTGGGAGTGGAGGACGCCGTTCCAGTCGGAGCCGAAGGAGGAGGAGGTTACGTAGCGGAGGTGTTGGTGGGGCGGCTGGTGTTCGGGGGATAAGTCTGTTAATGAATAGGACAGGGTGGACATATGGGGACCTCCTTTGAAAATTAGTGGGTTGGCGGGCGGACGAAATTGAGCACCTGCTTCTGGGAACAGACAACCGCTGGTAACGCAAATCTGAACTAGTCACTAACTCCGACTATAGTTCACGAGGGTCAGCGGACCCTCGTGAAAGTCTGCGTAAGTGCCGGATTTCATCTTTGCTAAGGGCACCAGCAAAAGGCTGTCTGTTCCCAGAAGCAGGTGCTCAATTTCTGCCGGTGGCAATTCCGTGACAGTATAATTCTGCGAGGTGTTTTTATAGGAAAATATCGCAGAATATCACTTAAAAAACAGCAAGTAAAATATTTCACTGTTTTATATACGTCAGTATAGCAAAGAATCGCGTATACCGCAAGATATCTAATGTTTGGAACAAAAGTAGCATAGAAAGAATGGTGGGGATTGGATATAATGAATTTAGTGCAGCGGACGGGAAACAGCCGCCTGTCTGATGCAGACTGGAATAGGACTGCCGGCAGTGAGAGACAGATAGGGGAAAAGGTCATGTCGGCAGTTATTTCTGGTGATTTATGATTTGGGATTGGATATAAGCGGAATTGGTAAGGTTCCGAGAGTGAGTAATAAGAAAGGGAGAGGTGTGTGTTATGGGTAAAGAATGTACAACGGGCAGAGTAACGATTCCGACTGATGTGGATGTCGTACCGGAGACACTGGAGCTGGTGAAACGGTGGGGGGCGGATGCGATCCGTGACTGTGACGGAACGGATTACCCGGAAGAACTGAAGAAGGTGGATGCGAAGGTATACGCAACATATTATACAACCAGAAAAGATAATGTATGGGCGAAAGCGAACCCGGATGAGATTCAGCAGATGTATATTATGACATCTTTCCATACGGCAACGAAGGGAGAACTGTCGATTCATCTGATGGAGCATCTGTATCCGGATATGCTGAAGGTGAATTCCCGTGATGATATTACAAGATGGTGGGAAGTTATTGACCGTACGACAGGAAAAGTGGTTCCGGTGACAGAGTGGAGTTACAGTGAGGAGACCGGTGATGTGACCATCAAACCGGCGAAGGCTTTTCATGATTATACGGTAAGTTTTCTGGCTTATATTATGTGGGATCCGGTTCATATGTATAATGCGGTGACTAATGACTGGAAGGGTGTGGAAAAACAGATCACATTTGATGTCCGTCAGCCGAAGACTAAAGAGTATTCCAAGAAGCGTCTGAGAAAAT
>ENA-OQKL01000502-OQKL01000502.1-human-gut-metagenome-genome-assembly--contig:-NODE-502-length-12348-cov-3.458473_pt1 | contig 12348 bp, 12 predicted proteins | sample MGYA00242779_ERZ504800 | MGnify/ENA primary metagenome ERZ504800 (study PRJEB26092, sample SAMD00036410) | human gut metagenome | host: Homo sapiens | study: EMG produced TPA metagenomics assembly of... | reverse complement strand
CGCGGCCGAGCGGATCCACGTCCTCGCGGCGCTTGAGCAGCAGCGTCTCGACCACGCCGCCCGAGCCCGTCTTGCGACCGATCAGACGGGCCGGCATCACACGCGTCTGGTTGATGACGAGCACGTCGCCCGGTTCGATATAGTCGATGATGTCACGGAAGATGCGGTGTTCAACGGTACCGCCGTGCTCCAGCGGCGTTCCCGCCTGGGAGCCTTTGCGGTCCACCACCAGCAGGCGGCAGGAGTCGCGAGGCTCGGCAGGAGCCTGGGCAATCAGTTCCTCAGGAAGGTTGTAGTCAAAATCATCGGTACGCATAGACACGTCGGATACTCCTTATATAGCTAAAGTCCGCTCTACATCCTAGCAGGCTGACGTCCCAAATGAACTACTTTTTGGACGCTTTGCGCTCGTCGCGGATGCGGGCGCGGTCCATGGCCGCCTCGACAGCCGAGAAGCGGCAACCACAGTAGTTCTGCCGATACATGCCCAGCTCGCGCGAACGGCGTGTCGCCTCGGGGTAATACGGACGAAAATCGCGAATCACCGGAGTGAGACCGCGGGCGGCAGCCAGACGCTCCAACACATCATTGCAGGTTTCGAACAACTGATACGGCGAGACGGCGAGCGTCGTACCCACAAACTCAAACCCACGCTCCTGGGCCACGCGGCACGCCTCGGCCAAGCGCAGGGCATAGCACGCACGACAGCGACGGGGCCGATCGGCACCCAGCGGTGCCACGCCGGCCTCCCAGCGCTCACGGTCCTCCCCCGCCTCGATAAGCTCGATGTCGCCATCGGCACACCACCGGCGCAGCTCGTCCAAACGCCGCTGCCATTCATCGTGCGGCTGAATATTGGGGTTGGTCCAGCAGATTGTGGGCTCAAACCCTTCCTCGCGCAGCAGGCGGACCGGCTCAAGAGAGCACGGCGCACAGCAGGCGTGCAACAACAACGGCTTCATCGACATCTCCTCACCCGAAAAAGCGCACGCCGAAGGACGTGTCCTCGCAGGCGACAATGCGGCGGTCGCGCAAAATGGTCCGCACGTAATACCAGTCGCCCACACAGCCTGACAAATGCAAGCCGGCCGCCAGATAGCACAGCAGCGGATAGCCCGAAAACGCAAACCCCAGGGCAAGCGTTGTCGTCACAACAGCCGTCGGTGCCAGGCAAACCGCCATGTACCGCCGGCGCGAATACACAACGCCCTCGGCGCAGGCATAGATCATCGCCGTCTCGCGATTCGCCCCAAAGGTCACCTGCGCGCCCGCAGGCGCCAGCAGCTTAAAAAACACACCGTGCACCAGCTCGTGCACGGCAAATGACGCCGCAGAAACCGCAGCCAAGCCGACTATCCAGCCCACGACAGCCATCCAGCCGCCCGCGTCAGCCGCATCCAAGTCTGCAGGCCCGCCCAGCAGCATAAACACCGGCACCAGGCACACGGCAAACACGCCGACTACGACCATCCCCCACACGAAGCAAGCGTGCAGAAATTCCTCGTCTTCAAACGCATGTATGTTGGAAATCTCATTCATAGCATCTTAGGATAGCGCCCCTGCCACGTACCCGTCCGCATGTGCGATAATGTCGAACGATATGCACGAATTGACCACCGCGTCGCCAGGCCTTGCGCCCGGCCGCGCTCTCACCATATGCGAAGGAGTCCCATGGCATCCAAATACTCCATGAACGACCGTCCCAGCTGGACCTCGCCGCGCCATCGTTACCGCCGGCGAGCCCTACGGCAACAAGGGCCTTCACTTTGGCCACGTCGGTGGCGTCTTTGTCCCGGCCGACTTCTTCGCCCGCTTCCTGCGCGACCGTCTGGGCCGCGAGAACGTCATCTTCACCTCGGGCACCGACTGCTATGGCTCGCCCATCATGGAGAGCTACCGCAAGCTCAAGGAGAACGAGGGCTACGACAAGTCCATCGCCGAGTATGTCGAGTCCAATCACTCCCGCCAGGCCGCGACCCTCAACAACTACAACATCAGCTGCGATATCTACGGCGGCTCGGGCCTTGAGCCGGCTGCGCAGATTCACAACGAGGTGACCGCCGAGATTATCGAGCGTCTGCACGAACAGGGCACCATCTCCAAGCGCTCCACGCTGCAGTTCTACGACGCCAAGGCCGGCACGTTCCTCAACGGCCGCCAGGTGATCGGCCGCTGCCCCATCCAGGGCTGCAAGTCCGAGAAGGCTTATGCCGACGAGTGCGACCTGGGTCACCAGTTTGAGCCCGAGGAGCTCATCGCGCCCAAAAGCCAGCTCACCGGCGAGGTGCCCGAGCTGCGCCCGGTCGACAACCTCTACTTCGACCTGCCGGCCTACCTCGACTTTATGAAAACCTATACCGCCAAGCTCGCCCAGAACCCGCAGGTTCGCTCCGTGGTCTCCAAGACCATGGAAGAGTGGCTGCTGCCGGCCCAGCTCTACATCCAGAACAAGTTCCGCGAGGCCTTCGATGCCGTCGAGGATCAGCTTCCCGAGCACACCGTGCTGGAGCCCGAGGGCAACAAGAGCAGCTTTACCGTCACCTTCCCCAGCTGGAAGGAGCGCGACGATGCCCACGCGGTGCTCGCCAACGGCGGCGTGCGCTTCCGCAGCGGCAAGGCGCTCGTACCCTTCCGCATCACCGGCAACATCGACTGGGGCGTTCCGGTGCCCGAGGTCGATGGCGTCTCCGACGTCACCTGCTGGTGCTGGCCCGAGAGCCTGTGGGCGCCCGATCAGCTATACGCGTACCGTGCTCGCGCGCGATGCCAAGGCAGCCGGCGTGACCGAGGGCGTCGCCGCCCAGGATGCCGCCCTCATGGGCGAGCCCGCTGCCGACTCCACGCAGGTCCCCGCGCCCACCTACCAGCACAGCTCGCTCGACTGGCGCGACTGGTGGTGCTCGGACGACGCGCAGATCTACCAGTTTATCGGTCAGGACAACATCTACTTCTATTGCATCGCGCAGACCGCCATGTGGGAGGCCCTGGGCTGGGACCTCACGCAGAGCACCGTCAGCGCCTGCTACCACCTGCTCTACATGGGCAAAAAGGCCAGCTCGTCCTCGCAGACGCCTCCCCCGCCGGCAGACGACCTGCTCAACCACTACACCTGCGAGCAGATGCGCGCGCATTGGCTGTCGCTCGGCCTGTCCGAGAAGCCGGTGAGCTTTAGCCCCAAGGCATACGACACGCGCGTGACCGGCAAGGACAAGGACGGCAACGAGGTGCGCGCCTGCGACGACAAGCGCGTTATCGACCCCGCCCTTAAGGAGAGCGCGCTGCTGACCGGCGTGTTCAACCGCCTGGCCCGCAGCTGCTTCTACGGCGTCGCCGTCAAGGAGGGCGACGAGAGTCCCTATCGCAACGGTTGCATCCCCGCCGGTGCCGCTTCTGACACCGTGGTCGAAGCCGCCCAGCAGGCAGCCCTCGCCTTTGAGCAGGCCATGTACAAGTTCGAGACGCACCGAGCGCTCGCTGTGTGCGACGACTACCTGCGCGCCGCCAACAAGCGCTGGAGCGATGCCTCCAAGGCCGCCAACAAGCTCGAGGGCGAGCCGGCCAACGCCGCCATGACGCAGGCCCTCGTCGACGCCTTTACCGAGCTGCGCGTAGCGACCGTGCTCATGCACGGCATCGTGCCGGCCGGCTGCGAGCTCATCTGCGAGTACTTCGACGTTGACCCGGTCGCCTTCTTTAGCTGGGATAACATCTTTGCCTCCACGGATGAGTTTGTGGAGAGCCTGGGCGAGAAGCCCGGCGAGCACCGCGTGAAGCCGCTGCCCCCGCGCTTCGACTTCTTTAGCAAGCACGAGAGCCAGTACTAAAGCACGCCAGCAGCGGCGTGCCCGGAAAGTAGTCAATTTGGGACGGGAAGGAAAGACGGATGTCCAAGCCGCGTCGTCGTAAGCAGAAAAAGCAGGTCAAGGCCGAGCTCAAGCTCAGGCAGTTTGCTGCTACCGAGCTTTCCGACCAGCTTGCCGCCCTTCCCTGCGCCGCCGACCTGCCGCGCTTTATGGTCGACACGGTCGCCGGCGCCTATGCGCCCGCCGATGCCAAGCTCATGATCGAGGGCTTCGGCGCCGCGGCCACACGCCCGGTCACGCTGCGCGCCAACACGCTCAAGGCGACCGCCGAGGACATCGCTGCGGCGCTCGATGCCGCCTGCATCGCCCACCAAACCGTTACCTGGTATCCGGACGCCTTTATCCTGCCCGAGGCCCAGGTTTCAGATCTATGGGATCTCGACATCTACCGCGACGGCAAAATCTACCTGCAGAGCCTGTCATCCATGATGCCGCCGTTGGTCCTGGGCGCCCAGGCAGGCGAGGACATCCTGGACATGTGCGCAGCCCCCGGCGGCAAGACGACGCAGATCGCCGCCCTCACCCAGGGACAGGCGCACCTCACCGCCTGTGAGATGAGCATTCCCCGCGCCGAAAAGCTCGAGTCGAACCTCCATCGCCAGGGTGCCAAAAACGTGCCCGTCATGCGCATCGACGCACGCGAGCTCGACGAGTTCTTCCGCTTTGACCGCATCCTGCTCGACGCTCCCTGCACCGGCACGGGCACCGTCATCAGTGGCAACGAGAAAAGCCTGCGCGGCCTCACCGAGCAGTTGCTGAGCAAGTGCGCCCGCTCGCAGCGAGCACTTCTGGACCGCGCCATGGGGGCCCTCAAACCGGGCGGCACGCTCGTCTATTCGACTTGTTCGATCTTGCCGCAGGAAAACGAGGACGCCCTGCAAGAGGCCCTCGACAAGCATATGGACTGCGAGCTCATCCCCCGTCGACGGCACGCCAAGCGAAAGTGAAGCACGACGCACCCAGGAAGCTGGTGAGGAGCCGCGCATCGAGTCCAACGCTCTGACCGAAGCCATTGCCGCGGGTCAGGTATCGGCCATCGTCAACGGCCTGCCCGGCACGCTCACCATTCCGCCTAGCCGCGACTTTGAGGGCTTCTACATTGCCCTGATCCGAAAACGCAGCTAGCGCACGGATCCAAAACTCAACAAGCTATCTCTGTGCGCGTTTGCCCTGCTGGTCGCGATGCTGTTTAAGCATCGCGCGCTCCTTGCGTTCGGCCCTTTTGCCCTTAATGGCCGTGACCACAAAGTAGATGACCGCGGCGGCAACGATTGCGGCCACACACAGGCCGATCGAGCCAAACATTGCTGTCAATTCCATACCGCGTCACCTCTCTTTTAAACGGGGCTTTCAAGATAGCACCTCGATACCCGCCACCACAGCTCCTTCACGTTCGCCGGCCCTTCGGTCTAACGGATGGCGCGGCGGGGAAAAATCAACTCGTCAAACGATTTAGCATTCGCAATTCCGGCTGCATCGCGCCGGCCATCATCACATAGAATCGAGCCTCCATGGATACCCTCAACGATCTAAATGAGCGCGTCGACGCCTTCGTCGGCACCAGCTCCTTCGACACGCCTGCGGCGGCAAACGACCAAGCTCCCATCGATGTGCCCGCCGAGGTGCACGAGGACATCGTCGCCTCGGTCGATTTTTCCGAGGTCGAGCTTGCAGACGAGTTCACCGAGCCCCAAATAGCCGTCACGCCCAACGGCCTGCTCCCTATGGAGCCCCTGCCCATCGACGGACGCCTACGCAAGGCTGCCCTTCGCATGCCCGACGAGATCGAGGAGGCCAGCGGCTTCACGCTCTTTGGCCGACGCATCAAGTCGCTCATTTACACCACCGATGTCGCGGTTATCCGCAACTCCAACGCCGACGCCGTCTTTGCGGTCTACCCTTTCACGCCGCAGCCCGCCATTACGCAAGCGCTGCTGACCGTCGCCGAGTGCCCGGTCTTTGTAGGCGTGGGTGGCGGAACTACGACCGGTAAGCGCTCCGTGCAGATGGCAGCCGTCTCCGAGATGCAGGGCGCGGCGGGCTGCGTGGTCAACTCCCCCGCTACTGCCGAGATGGTCGAGCACATCACCAACATCGCCGACATCCCCGTCATCGCCACGGTCGTTCGCTGCGACGACGATGCCCACGCCAAGGTGCGCGCTGGAGCCAAGATTCTCAACATCGCCGCCGGCAAGAACACGCCCCAGGTCCTACGCGAGCTGCGCGAGCACTATCCCAACCTGCCGCTTATCGCGCCGGGCGGCAAGACGCCCGAGAGCATTCGCGAGACCATCGCCGCCGGCGCCAACGCCATCATCTGGACACCGCCTTCGGCCCAGCAGCTACAGACCGACATGATGCAGCGTTATCGCAAGATGAAGGAAGACGCCACACCTGTCATCTCGCGCGACGACGTGCCCATTATCGACCAGGTCGCCGCCGCCGAGGTCAGCCAAGTCGAGAACATGAATCCCGATGTGCCGATTCCCGACGAAGTCATCGAGCGCGTCGCTTCGATCCACGAGCGCGTCGAGGAGCATCGCGCCAACCGCGGCCTCAAGCCGTCACTGCACGGCTTTTTCTTCCGCGGAAAGAAACGCTAGCAAAACATCTTGGCCCGCCCCACAAACGTGAGGCGGGCCGTTTTCGTTTGAGCAATCATGCAGCGACGTGATGGGGCAAATTAATCCACGCGCTTGTCGCCCATAAAGAAGAGCGCCACCGTACCAGGTCCGGTATGCGAGCCAATCAGAGTACCGATGTCATTGATCTCAATCTTGCCTTTAAGCTGCGGAACCTGTTCCTCAATCAGCGCCGCGACCGCCTCGGCATCCTCGCGGCACGCCGACTGCGACATGATGCACTTACCCGAATAATCTGCACCGTCCTGTACGTGTGCCATCATGGTCTTAGCCATCTCGGAAATCGCGCGCTTCTTAGTGCGAATCTTCTCACGTGGCGACAGCTTACCTTCGCAATCGACCGTCATAAGCGGGCAAATCTTAAGCGCCGTGCCGATGATCGCGCTCGCGGCCGAAATGCGACCGCCGCGCAGGTAGCTCGACAGATCGGTCGAGAAGAACCAGTGGTGCAGGTTGAGCTTGTGCTCCTCGATCCAGGCAGCCGTCTCGTCGAGTGAAGCCCCACTATCGCGCACATCGGCGGCATATTCCAACAACAGGCCAAAGCCCGAAGACGCCGCCAGCGAATCGATGACGCGCACCTTGCCGCCCTCGGGATAGCGATCCGCAAGCATCTGCGCCGCGACGCAGGCCGATCCATACGTGCCCGAAATACCCGACGACAACGTCAGGTGCAGCACGTCTTTACCCTCGGCAACAAACGGCTCCCAAAACTCCTCGTACTCACCCACGCTCACCTGAGACGTCTTGGGCATGGCGCCCGCGGCAATCTGGGCAAAAAACTCGTCCGGCGTAATCGACTGATACAGATCGTCCGTATAGACAACATCGTCGATCTCGTAATGAAAACACACGACAGGGATATTGCGCGACGCAAAGAACTCACGGGTTCGATCGGCGGCGGATTCACAGGTCAGGACAAAATCACTCATATGAGGCTCCTTACTCATTGCTGCGCAAATTATCGCACAGTGAGCCTACATGCGGTACATATGTCCACTATTTACCAAATCGAACCAAAAATAGTGAACATCTTTACCACCATCGTCTCCACCGACCCGACGCATAAATATCTGAGAAAACACCCTCTGTCGTCTCCACCCGACCAACACATCTACCTTCACTAAATCGATTTACCAAACCGTTCAGCCGACAATTCAGCCGCTGGCGCAAAATCGAAACAAAAGCGGCGCATACTGGTAAACGTTTGACGCTGTTTATCAGTTTTACCAGCCCCATCGGAAGGTGTTTCATGGTCGCATTCGATCGCAACCCGCAAGACTTCAAGTATCTGCGCCTGCTGTCGAGACAGTTCCCCACCGAACAATCCGCATTTACCGAAATTATCAACCTCTCGGCCATCCTCAACCTACCCAAGGGCACCGAGCATTTTATGAGCGACGTGCATGGTGAGTACGAAGCCTTTATGCACATCCTCAACAACTGCTCGGGCGTCGTGCGCGAACATGTCGACGAGATCTTTGGCGACACGCTCTCCTTTGACGAAAAGGGCGAGCTGTGTACGCTCATCTACTACCCGCGCGAGAAGATCGACCTGGTCCGCAGCCGGCGCGAGGACTCGCCAACCTGGTACAAGACGATGCTTGACCAGCTCATCATGGTCGCTCGCTCACTTTCAAGCCGCTACACGCGCTCCAAGGTGCGTAAGGCCATCCCGCGCGACTACGCCTACATCATCGACGAGTTGTTGCACACGCACCCGGACGAGAACAACTATCGCGTGCGCTATCACGAGCGCATCGTGGAGTCCATCCTAGAGACCGCCAGCGCCGACGACTTTATCGAGTCGCTCGCCTCGCTCATCAAGCGCCTGGCCGTCGACCACTTGCACCTGGTGGGCGACATCTTCGACCGCGGCGGCGGCGCGGCCAAAATTATGGACCGTCTGCTCACCTACCATTCACTCGACATCCAGTGGGGCAACCACGACCTGCTGTGGATGGGCGCTGCGGCCGGTGAGCCCGCCTGCATCGCCACGGTGTTGCGCAACAACCTACGCTACGACAACTACGAGATCCTGGAGAACGACTACGGCATCTCGCTGCGTGAGCTTGTCGCCTTTGCCGATGCCACCTACACCGCCGGTGAGTCCATCACCCCGCTGATCAAGGCCATCAACGTGCTGCTCTTTAAGCTCGAGGGCCAGATTATCCAGCGCCACCCCGAGTTCGATATGACCGACCGCCTGTTACTCGACAAGATCGACCACGACACCGGCACGGTCACGCTCGCCGACGGCAGCGTGTGGCCGCTCACGACCAACGACTTCCCCACCGTCGACCCGGCGGACCCCTACACGCTCACGTCTCAGGAGCAGCACATCATCGACAAGCTCGTGTCCGAGTTTGTAACCGCCGATCACCTGCATCGCCATATCGATTTCCTCTACACCCACGGCTCGATGTACAAGGTCGCCAACGGCAACCTGCTCTTCCACGGCTGCGTTCCGCTCAACGAAGACGGCACCTTTAGCAGCATGAACTGCCTGGGCACCTGGCACGCTGGCCGCGATTATCTCGATTTTTGCGACCACATCGCCCGCCGCGCGTGGCGCGTGGGCGACCGCGATGCCCTCGACTGGATGTGGTACCTGTGGATTGGCTTCAATTCACCCGCCAGCGGACGCCTGGTGCGTACCTTTGAGCGCGCCTATATCGCCGATAAGAGCACCTGGGTCGAGCCGATGGACCCGTACTTTACGCTTACCAAGTCGCCCTCGGTCTGCGATGATATCATGCGCGAGTTTGGCGTCGCGCCCATGGCATGCTCGCCGACCGGCCACATCATCAACGGCCACACGCCCGTTAAAACCACCAAGGGCGAGCAGCCCATCCGCGCCGAGGGCAAGCTGCTGGTCATCGATGGCGGCTTCTGCCGCGCTTACCATCCCAAGACGGGCATCGCCGGCTATACGCTCATCTCGAGCTCGCGCGGCTGCCGCCTCAAGTCGCACCGGGCCTTTACGACGGTTGCCGAGGCACTCACGCGCAACGTGGACATCGAAAGCGAGACCAACCGTTTTGACCAAGCAGACCGTCGCCGCATGGTGAGCGACACCGATACTGGCGCCAAGATTCGCAGCCAGATCCAGGATCTGCGCCAGCTGCTCGATGCATATAGAAACGGTGCTATCGAAGAGCGCGTCTAGCCCCACCCGCGGGGATTGGCTAAACTTGCTGAGTTTGTCATCCCCACGGCGTCCCCGCGCCACCCTAAGGCAGGTACCATGCAAAAGCTCCTTGCGCAGATCATGAAATTTGGCGTCGTCGGTGTCATTGCCACGGTTATCGACTTTGGCATTATGAATCTGCTCCACTACGGTCTGGGCCTCAACATCCTAATCGCCAACACCAGCGGCTTTATCATCTCACTCATCTTTAACTACCTCGCAAGCATGAAGTACGTGTTTGCGCACAAGGAAGGCATGAGCCGCCGCCGCGAGTTCATCATCTTTGTCGTGCTGTCCGTGATCGGTTTGGTGCTCAACGACGGCATCGTGCTGGCGCTCAACGCCGGCCTGGGACTCGAGGTCAATATCGCCAAGATCTGCGCCACCGCGCTTGTCATGGTCTACAACTTTGTGACCCGAAAAATCTTCCTGGAGGGCGACGAGACCAAGTAGCTCGAAACCCCTGCAGCATTACGGCGCCCACGGACGACGTGCACTCAGCGCAGTATCGTCCGTGGGTGCCGCTCGTTTACGGGCAAATTTTCAACGTTTGCGGATTAGCTCTTGAAAATTTGGCGAGTTCATATAGTTCTTGGCAAAGACCTTACGTTTCCCTTGTAAAAGCTCTAAAGTATCCTCTGCTCGATTCATCAACGCATTGGATGTGATTACGTGCGCAAGGCGCTGGCACAACCTCATACCAAGCAGTTCCTCAAGTTTGCTGTCGTAGGTCTTATCTCCTTTGGCATCGACTGGGGCATGCTCATTGCGCTCGTCGAGCTGTTCCACCTCGACTTTTTGATGAGCACCACGGTTTCGTTTATCACGTCCGTCGTGGTCAACTACTGGCTCAGCATGAAGTACGTGTTCGACCACCGCGAAGGCATGAGCCGCAAGCGCGAGTTCACGATCTTCACCATCCTGTCGGTGATCGGCCTGGGCCTCAACGACCTGTATATGTTTGTGGGCGTCACGTTTTTGAGCATCGGCTACCAAGCCATGAAGGCCATCGCCACGTTCCTTGTCACCTGGTACAACTACTTCAGCCGTCGCTTCTTCCTCGAGGGCGCACGGTCGTAGTCGATTCACTATTTGCTTGAATGTATAACCGGTTGGAATTCCCGTTCCAACCGGTTTTTTAGTTTGCAGAGAGACCCGGCGACCCAGTCCCATTCGCATGAAAAACGGGCGGTCCGGATGTTGGCCCGAACCGCCCGTCTGGCGCGCTATGTCGAGGCCTCTAGCCCGTTACGTAATACCAAACGACGTTGTCGTCATTGGAGAGAACGTAGTTACTGCAGGCCGTCATGGGCGTTGTGCCGTTGACGGAGTACATCCAGTCGCTCGTGCCGCCGTACTGTTTCTCGGCCAAACCACCAATCGCGGAAACATACGTGCCGTACGACGAGCCGTGTGCGTTGACAGAAAGGCCTAGCGCGCACAGGGCATCGTAAACGGTGGCGCCTTCGTTAAAGGTAAAGGTGCCGCCAGAGGACACAGGATTGCCCACAGCGCTCGATGTGACCGAAACCGTCACTGTAACGTAGCTGGACTCCTGTGAGCCGCTTTGGCTGCCCGAGGAGGCGTTTCCACCATTAGAGGATGAGGCTCCATCAGACGACTGTCCACCGCCAGACGCATTGGAAGTATCACCGGCTCCCGTATTTTGGGCAGCGGATTTATCGCCAGACTTCTTGCCGTCCTGGTCCTCGGACTTCTTGTTATCCGAGTTCTTGTCCGATTCCTTGTTTGAAGACTCGGAATCGTCCTTGGACTTGGACTCATCAGAATGCTTGGACTCATCTTTTGCGTCATTCGATGACTTGGAATCCTTGGAACTGGCCTCGCCCGAAGTCGTAGTCGAGCCAGACACCTTGGTGTCCTTGGTGACGACGCTCTACCCCCGTCACGGTCTGAACGATCCAGTCAATGGACCAGGCGCCGCTCTCGGAAGGATGGACGAAGCCCAGCGAGACGACGATCAGAATGGTGCACGCGGCAGTCAGGACGCCGAGGAGCGTCTTGCGACGAGGGGCGGACGCCGCCGAAGCGGCGCCCTGTTGCTTTGCTTCGTCGAACTGAATGAACGAGGAATCTGGTTGCTTGGGGTCAGCGTCCTTGGATTTATTGGACACAGCCCTCACCTACCGACGTTTGGTGAACACGAACACGCCGACGATGGCGAGGCCGATGACGCCGGCGGCAACGCCAACAATGGCGAGCGGGTTGGTGCCAGTCTCCTGCTCGGAAGCACTAGAGGACTTCTTAGCAGTGGTCGTGGAAACAGCACCCGTATCGGACTTGGAATCGGACTTCTTGTCGGACTTGCTGTCCTTCTTGTCAGACTTCTTGTCAGACTTCTTGTCGTCCTTCCTATCGGACTTATCGGTGTCCTTCTTGTCGGACTTGTTGTCCCTGGTCTCGGTCTTGGTTGACACTGTCGTCTTGGTCACCGGCTTCTGACCCGGGGCGATAGCGCCACCGGCCTGCTGGCCCTTCGTGCCGGAGCCAGAACCCGTGCCAGTGCCAGTGCCAGTGCCAGCGCCAGCGCCGGAACCGTTGCCAGCGCCACCGTTGCCACCATTAGTGCCAGAACCGCCATTGCCGCCAGGGTTAACGGCATTCTTGGTCCACTTGGCATACAGCGTCAGAT
>ENA-OQKL01000499-OQKL01000499.1-human-gut-metagenome-genome-assembly--contig:-NODE-499-length-12422-cov-2.248882_pt1 | contig 12422 bp, 15 predicted proteins | sample MGYA00242779_ERZ504800 | MGnify/ENA primary metagenome ERZ504800 (study PRJEB26092, sample SAMD00036410) | human gut metagenome | host: Homo sapiens | study: EMG produced TPA metagenomics assembly of... | reverse complement strand
AGGCAATCAACTGTTTTAACTGTTCAGCTGATAACCCGGTCTTGTGATATGGTGGCCTCCTCCCAGATTCAGCCATTTCATCTTTTTCAGATACTTACCAAACTTTTCTTCAAAAGCCCGAAACGTAATCACCAGATCATCGGCATCCTGCTCACAGAGCGTATGAAAATGAAGCCCTTCCACACCTTCCAGCAGATCTTCCCGAAACTCTGCCTTCGTCACACCAAGCCGTGATCCCGGTCCGCATGGATCATAAATCTCATGACCTTCCTGTGTGGAACATTCCGGATTCACCCGGATTCCCACGCTGACCGGTTTTCCATCTTCCCGGATCTGTGCGCTTTGTTTACATAACTCTTTATATTTTTCATACTGTCGGAAGGAATTGAACACGATATGATCACAGATTTTCACCAGTTCTTTCATATCGGCTTCCTTATACGCCGGCGCAAACACATGATTTTCTTTTCCCATCTCTTCCCGGCCCAGGCGGGCTTCATAAAGCCCGCTGGCCGTGGTTCCGCTGATAAAGGTTCCAATCATCGGGTACAGAGAAAACATGGAAAACGCCTTCTGTGCCAGCAACACATGACAGCCCGTGTCCTTCTCCAGTTTCTGAAGAATCCTGAGATTTTCTTTTAACTTTTTCTCATCTGCCACGTAACAGGGAGTTGGCAGATCTTTCCACATCATTCTACGATCTGTGGATCTTCATCCACAACCCACGGCAGGCCATACTGATTCAGCATATCCATAAACGGATCCGGATCAAATTCTTCGATATTGAAGACGCCGTCTTTATCCCATACTTTATCCACAACCAGCGCCGCACCGATCATTGCAGGAACACCTGTCGTATAAGAGATTGCCTGGGAGCCAACTTCTTTGTAGCATTCCTGGTGATCACACACATTATAAATATAAATCGTCTTTTCTTTTCCGTCTTTCTTTCCGGTGAAGATACAGCCGATATTCGTCTTTCCCACAGTACGCGGACCAAGAGATGCCGGATCCGGAAGCAGTGCTTTCAGAAACTGAATCGGAACGATTTCTCTTCCTTCATAATTGATTGGAGAAGTGGAAAGCATTCCTACATTTTCCAGACATTTCATATGTGTCAGGTAACTCTGTCCGAATGTCATAAAGAAACGGATTCTTTTTACACCAGGTACATTCTTCGCCAGTGATTCTATCTCCTCATGGTGAAGCAGATACATATCTTTTTCTCCTACCTGCGGGAAATTATATTCTCTCTTGATCTCCATCGGTTCTGTCTCTACCCAGTGACCGTTCTCCCAGTAGGAACCATTGGCAGATACTTCACGAAGGTTGATCTCCGGATTAAAGTTGGTTGCAAATGGATATCCGTGGTCTCCGCCATTGCAGTCCAGGATATCAATGGTGTCGATCTGATCAAAATAATGTTTCATTGCATATGCGGTAAATACGCTGGTTACACCCGGATCAAATCCGCTTCCCAAGAGAGCTGTAATCCCCGCTTCTTTGAATCTTTCACGATACGCCCACTGCCAGGAATAATCAAAATATGCAGTAAATCCAGCCTCTTTGCATCGTTTTTCATAGATGGCTCTCCACTCCGGATCATCGGTATCTTCCGGTTCGTAATTCGCGGTATCGATATAATCCACCTTACACTCCAGGCAGGCCTCCATGATCGTCAGATCCTGATACGGCAGCGCCACATTCAGTAACCGCATCCGGCTGATACGACCGGATCAGGGCAACCAGTTCTTCTACTTTATCCGCATTCACCTGTGCCGTTGTGATCTTCGTATCTGTGGTACCTTCCAGTTTTTCCTTTAACGCATCACATTTTGCTTTCGTTCTGCTGGCGATGCAGATCTCTGAAAACGTCTTGCTGTTCTGACAGCACTTATGAATCGCTACTCCTGCTACGCCTCCGCATCCGATAATCAGTAATCTTCCCATTCTTTTTTCCTCCTGTTTTCTATTATGTACTCTTAGGGTCTTCCTGACCCAGTTACTTTTCCTGATTGTTCCGTACCTTCACAGTTGCTACTTTTCTTCTTCTTCCAGCATATCTTCCACATACTTCGGAAGCATAAAAGCTCCCTTATGAAGATTGGTGGTATAATACCAGGTCTTAATTTTCCGTTCTTTCCATCGTTTTACATTCAGATCATCCAGAGGATGATATTTTTTGGAAGCAAATCCAAACAGCCAGTATCCGGAAGAGCAGGTTGGTATATGTGCCTGATACACTCTGCTGACGGGAAAGCTGTGACTGGCCTTCCTGTGCATGACCCGGCAGGATTCTTCGTCCTCATCATAAAACGGACTGCCATGCTGATAAACCATGATCCCGTCTTCCTTTAGCGCCCGGTAACAGTTTCCGTAGAATTCTTTGGTAAATAATCCTGCATTATGCCCCAGTGGATCGATTGCGTCATTGATGATCAGATCGTACATATTTTGTTTGCTTCGCAGAAATCGCAATCCGTCTTCATAATAGACCGTTACCCGTGGATCTGACAGTCCGCAGGCATTATCCGGAAAGTATTCTTTACAGACTTCCACAAACACCCGATCCGGTTCCACCACATCAATGGTCTCAATTTCTTTGTAATGTCCCAGTTCTCTTGCCACACCGCCGTCACCGCCACCGATCACCAGCACATGTTTCACATTCGGATGAACAGCCATTGGAATATGTACGACCATTTCATCGTAGATAAATTCATCCTTCTCTGAAAATACAATGCTTCCGTCTGCACTTAAAAAACGGCCAAATTCATCCGAATCAAATACATCGATCCGCTGAAATTCCGTCTGCAGCCCGAACAGCTGCTTTTGTACCTTTACAGAAACTTTTACTTTTTCTGTATGGTAATCCGAAAACCATAATTCCATTCTTTTCTCCCCCCTTATCTTCTTACCGCACCGGTCGGAGCTTCCATCACATACAGATATTCCACCGCCGGATCCTGCGTTCCCTGCATGGAACAGCCTTTTTCTTTCGCATAAATAATATAATCAATAATTTCTTTTGTGATCATCTCTCCCGGGGCCAGAATTGGAATCCCCGGTGGATAACACATGGCAAATTCACCACAGATCATCCCTTCTGTCTCCCGGATCGGAACAGCCTTTTTCTCCGCATAAAATGCCGTCTGCGGAGATACCATAACGGTCGGATTGATATATTCGGTATTCGGCATCTGCTCCGGATCTCTGGCGTACAGCCTCTGGATATCCGAAAGAGCCCCTACCAGGCGTTCAATATCCTGAATCCGGTCACCAATGGAAATATACGCCAGAATATTGGCAATATCTCCCAGTTCAATCTGGATATCATATTCATCCCGCAAAAGATCATACACTTCGATACCCGCAAGACCGATATCTCTGGTATAGACAGACAGTTTAGTCACATCAAAATCGTATACACTGCTCCCATTGATCATGTCTTTTCCATACGCATAGAATCCACCGATGGCATTGATCTCTTCCCTTGCATACTCTGCCATCCGGCTCACTTTTGCAAAGGATTCTTTTCCCCTGAGAGCCAGATTTCTTCTGGAAATATCCAGACTGGACATCAGAAGGTAAGATGCACTGGTGGTCTGGGTCAGATTGATAATCTGACTCACATATTCCCAGTTCACATTTTTCCCCGTCAGCAACAGGGAACTCTGGGTCAGGCTTACCCCCGGACTTATGCATGGAAACCGATGCCATATCCGCTCCTGCGTCCATGGCACAGACCGGAAGGTTCTCACCAAAATACAGATGGGTTCCGTGGGCTTCATCCACCAGAACCAGCATATTGTGTGCATGAGCAATCTTTACAATGGATCGAAGATCCGAACAGATTCCATAATAGGTAGGATTGTTCACCAGCACCGCCACGGCATCCGGATTCGCGACAATCGCTTTTTCCACTTCAGACACTTCCATTCCCAGGGAAATTCCGAGACGGTTATCCACCTCCGGGTTTACATAAACCGGTATTGCTCCACACAATACCAGGGCATTGATTACACTCTTGTGTACATTTCTTGGAAGGATGATCTTATCCCCCGCCTTACAGCAGGAAAGTACCATTCCCTGTACGGAAGAGGTAGTTCCTCCTACCATGAAAAAAGCATGATCCGCACGGAATGCTTCCGCCGCCAGCTCCTCTGCCTCTTTGATCACCGATACCGGATGGCAGAGATTGTCCAGCGGTTTCATGGAATTCACATCCAGACTGACACATTTTTCACCCAGAAGTTCCACCAGTTCCGGATTCCCCCGCCCTCTCTTATGCCCGGGCACATCGAAGGGAACGACCCTTCGTTTCTTCAGTTTTTCCAGCGCCTCATAGACCGGCGCATGCATCTGTTTTTTCTTATCCATATCTTCTCCCTGTTGTCTTTTTCCTGTCCACAGATCAAATATTGTTTATATATGACTGTGAAAGTACTGACCCGTTATATTTATATAACGAGATAAAATACGCTTCGCGAATTTTACTCGTTATCGCGACAGTCACCAAAATCGCATGCAAGCATGGACTTTGCCTCGTTGTTCGCGTGAATCAAAATTGATCCACCGGACCAATTATTGATAGGTAATGCAACAAAAAAGGACAGGTGAAATCACCTGTCCGCATTGTCATTCTATAGTTCTACTTTGTATTTTCTCTACATCCGCAAAAACTATGTTCTCAGAGTTTGTCGTTGGCATCTTTGCCAGCAAATATTTGCTATTCCGTAACTGTATCCGCCCACAGCCACAAGCTAACTACTCTTTATTGACCATTTCACAAGTGATACCTCAACCGGATTTCTTCGCTTTCTTCCGGTTGGAAACTTATAAAATTTAGCTTTTAACTAAATCAATAATGCGGTCTCTCACCGCTCTCGGCAGCTGCCCCGCCTGTCCGTATGGGCTTAACCAATATGCTTGGTGGGCTAATAATAAATATTTGCATGAAAACATGGTTTGCTTCATGTAGTTTTGAGTATATCACAGCATTTTATGTAATGCAAGTAAAAGCTGGGGAAAGTCATTCAAAGTACTCTCCCGGTCTTCTTTTTATGTTGCTCCCGGTAATACCTCTGATCTCCCTGCTGTATTTTTAAACGTCGCGAAAACCCAAACAAATTACCAAATTCCAACGTCCCTGGAATCTGATAGTCTGTCTTATCCAGCAGCAGACACATACGCTCTATCCTGGTATTATTCAGATATTGCTGTGGCAGATAAAAAACGCACTTTTATATTTCTTAGTTTTTCTTGGTTTTTCGGACTTTGTAAGCCTTTGTGAATTTTTGCTTTCTGGCATAACCTGGTTTATTTTCGCATAATATCGTCCGCAAAACTACTCTCACCGATTGTCAACCTTCTCCGGGAACATATCATGATTACTCATGCGGTTCCAGGCAACCTTTTCCCAATCCGTACCCGGCTTTCCGTAATTACAATACGGATCAATGGACAATCCTCCTCTTGGGAGAAATTTACCCCAGACTTCTATATATTTCGGTTCAAGAAGACTGACCAGATCCTTCATGATTATGTTGATCACATCTTCGTGAAAGTCTCCATGATTTCTAAACGAGAACAAATATAATTTCAAGGATTTACTCTCCACAAGACGTTCATCCGGAACATAAGAAATTGTGATCGTTGCAAAGTCCGGCTGTCCGGTAATCGGACAAAGACTTGTAAATTCGGGGCAGTTAAACTTGACAAATAATCATTTTCAGGATGTTTATTCTGAAATGCCTCTAATACAGATGGATTGTAATCCATACTGTACTCTGTTTGCTGATTTCCCAATAATGTTAAATTTCTTTTTCTCTCATCGTTTTCTCCTCTACCTCAATGCCGGATCTTCCATATGGTTTGCCTGAAATGCCGCTGCACGGTCAATGCATGTTCCGCATTTTCCGCAAGGCTTCTCGCCTCCTTCGTAGCAGGACCAGGTCAACTCGTAAGGAACTCCCAGTTCTAATCCAATCCTTACTACTTCAGCTTTGGATACATTAACAAAAGGTGCTTCTATTTTAAGCTGATGTCCGGAACCTTCCCATATTGCTTCATTCATAGCCTGATTGAATACCGGCGAGCAGTCCGGATACGCAAAGCCTGCAGAATCATCTGCATGAGCTCCATAATAAATTACTTCGCAGTCCTTGCTCAGTGCGATACTTGCCGCAGAAGAAAGAAATAATCCGTTTCGGAACGGTACATATGTGCTTACCGGCTTATCGCCATTGGTTTTTGAAATCTGTTCTGCGTAACTTTCCTCCGGGATGTCTTCCGTAGACTGTTGAAGCAGTGAACAGTTACTATATTGAAATATCTTACTCAAATCCAGGAACAAATGCTCCACACCATAATATTGGGCAACTGCTATTGCAGCTTTAATTTCTTTATCATGTTTTTGTCCGTAGGAAACCGAAAGGGCAATCACCTGGTCTTTCCCATACTTTTGGATTGCCAGTCCCAATGCCGTTGTTGAGTCGATTCCTCCGCTAAAAAGAACTAATGCTTTCATCTCTATCACCTCACTATTTATACTCCCCGCTTGTCAGGATCCCAGATCACTTTATGCATCTGTATCTGCAACCGCACACCATTCAACCGATGCTTCAACATGAATTCTACTATTTGCACCGGTTCTATTGAGCCAAAAACAGGGCTAAGATAAACATGACATCTGTTGGTCAGATCATAAGTCCGAATCAATTCCAGTGCTTTCAGCAAATCTTCCTGACTGCCGGATACAAATTTTACAGTATCATTCTTTTCAAGCAGTTCCATGTTCTCTGTTATCATATGGTCTTCGCACCCGCTTGATGGTAACTTATAGTCCATTGTAAATACCGGACGTTCTTCACAAAATGCAGCCAGATCGACTGCTCCATTTGTCTCAATTTCAACCTGCAGTCCTGCTTGTAAAAGAAGATGGATGAGATCCCTGATATCTTTTTGCAACAGCGGTTCTCCGCCTGTAAGTGTCACATTGTGAATTCCTGTTCCAAGAACATAATTTAGTATTTCTTCCGGGGTTTCTTCTTTATATGGGCACTCAGATGTATTAGCCCACATAGTATCACAATAACTGCATCGCAGGTTGCACCCTTTAAAACGGATAAAAACTGCAAGTTCTCCTGCACGCGTGCCTTCCCCATTAATACTGGTAAACTTTTCTACTACCTTCATCTACTCTTCCTCATAGACTGCACAATTATTAGGTGTCTCATATACTTCCACATAATGAACTCCATACCCTAAATCTGTTAATTCTTTGTAGAAATAATATGCGAAATTTTCTGCTGTAGGACGAAACGAAACTTCCTCCAAATGAAAATCTTCGTTCTGAAGTGCAGCTACGGTCTCTGCTTTCAGAGATCCCGTCTCGTAGATCAGGCTATGGTCAAAGTAATCACAAAGTACCTTCAGGTCTTTTTTCAGATTACCAAAATCCACTACCATTCCTCGTGTCTGTCCTTCTTGTTCTAACTCCTGACTCTTGATTTTTGCAACAACATTCCAACGATGTCCGTGGATGTTTCTACATTTTCCCTCGTATTTCCAAAGAAAATGTGCTGCATCAAAGCTGGCTTTTGTTTGTAAATAATACATATTTCAACTCTCCTGTATGTGAAATGTATGTACCTGTTAAGAGCTATGCATTCTAAATAGAGCAGTTTTTATATATCAGAAAATCCATATCTAATATACAAAAAGCTCTGCGTACTTCTTCGCACGCAGAGCCTGAAATCCTCATGATTAGCCCCGGTTTTATTTTTCGACAGGAAGGTACAAATGAACTGTCGGCTGTTTTCACAGCATGAAAATTATACCACAGAAAGTCAGATTGTCAAATTGATTTTTGATATTATGATACTGACTGCCCGATCCATGCTTCTTAAGCGCAACTGTCCTAAAAAGATCCCCATGCCGGAACATGAATTCCCTTTTGTCCCAGTATCCCTATCCCCGGTATATATTATCTATATTTACATATAATATCTACACAAATTTTATGGATTATTTCGGGTTATTTTCAACCCTCTATGCCTTTCAGACATTGATTTTACCGGTTCGACGCAGGCGATGATATATTTCAGGTATTTTCGTTCCGCATTCGGATCGATGACATTCACAATACTGAGGCTGTAAAGATCCGAACTAAGCTGCAGTGCCTGCTCTTTCAGATAATTTCGGATTTTCTGGTAAGCGATCCGGATATCTCCGTCTTTCTCCCGGCAGACCATCACAACCGTAAGTCTGCCAGAAAGCTCGCGGATGCCCGGGCCGGATGCCTGTGCGTCTGCAAAGCTGAAAACTTCCCTATACACATACTGTTCTTTCTGGAAATCCTCCCGTCCGATCGATGCTCCCATAGGAAAGGCCTGTATTCCGGGATGAGCACATTCTTTCAGATGTCTGTGAATGTCTGTGGAAATCTCGCTGAAAGAGGTCGCCGGATCTGAGAGTACTTTTGTTACCTTTAATCGAAAAATCTCCGGCTGCTCATACAGTTCCGGCTTTCCTGTATCATTCTTCCGGATCTGTTCCAGCAGTTTTCTTGTATTTCCGATAATTCCGATCCGCCGCTCCAGCTCTCTTTGCTGCTTCAGAAGCACCGCGTACTGCCGGTCAACAAAACCGTCAAAGCGCACTTCTTCCCCGCCAAGCAGATATTCTTTTATATCCTCCACCGAACATCCCAGTCCACGAAAGGTACTGATAAAATAAAAGGAGCTGATCTGCGCATAGCTGTAATAGTGATACCCGTTTTTCTCACTTTTCTTCGGCACCAGGATCCCCTGTTTTTCATAATAGCGCAGCGTGTCTCTCGTCGTCTGACACATCCTGGCAAATACTCCCGCGCTGATACAATATTCCTCTCCCGCCATGTTTTTCCTCCTATTTTTTTCGATATTTCTATGTTGTAATCCGGTTCCAAATTTGTATTGTTACAGTTTTCTTCTTTTTCTGTATGTTCCCCGTTCCTGCTGTTATTCGCTGTCTTTTGTAACATTTGCATTCTTGACATGGGGGTTACACCCAGCTTTATTCTATCACAGGATAAAAATACACAACACCCTGATTTCAGGGGATTTTATAATAATGGAGTTGAAATATCATGCATACATTAAAGAAACTTTACTGTCGTTGTTTTCAGATCAGTTTTCGCGCTGCCCTGCCGCTGATGCCGTACCGGGAACCGAAGCTGATCGATGGATTTTCCGGTGTACCAAAAGTTTTGCGGAAACATAACATTACCAGGCTTCTTCTTGTCACGGATCCGGGTGTGTATTCTCTTGGACTGACTACACCGCTGGAACAGATTTTGAAAAAAGCCGGGATCACCTGTATCGTCTACAAAGATACGGTGGCCAATCCTACTTCTGCCAACGTGGAAGATGCCAAAAACCTGTATCTGAAAAAACACTGTCAGGCGCTTCTCGCTTTCGGCGGCGGCTCTTCCATGGACTGTGCCAAAGGAGTCGGTGCCAGACTCGCCCGTCCGAACAAATCACTGGCCAAGATGGAAGGCATCCTTCATGTCATGCACAAGCTGCCCCTGCTGATCGCCGTTCCCACCACAGCCGGAACCGGAAGTGAAACAACACTGGCCGCTGTCATCACCGATGCCGATACCCATCACAAATACGCGATCAACGATTTCAGCCTGATCCCGCACTACGCCGTTCTGGAACCGGAAATTACCGTCGGTCTGCCGCCACAGCTTACCGCTACGACCGGCATGGATGCCCTGACACATGCGATTGAAGCATATATCGGCCGCTCCACCACGAAGCAGACCCGAGAAGCCGCGATCGAAGCGATCCAGCTGATCTTCCAGTATCTCCCGGTCGCCTATAAAAATGGCAAAAACCGGACAGCAAGAAAAGAAATGCTCCGCGCCTCTTATCTGGCCGGTACTGCATTTACCAAAAGTTATGTCGGATATGTACACGCCGTAGCACACAGTCTGGGCGGTCAGTACGGCATCCCGCATGGACTGGCAAACTCCGTTCTTCTTCCGATCGTTCTCGAAGCGTACGGAAGCGCCGCGCACAAAAAACTGGCTCACCTCGCCCGGATCACCAAACTTTCATCTTCCCCGGACGATACCACCGCAGCCAATGCTTTTATCGCACATATCCGAAAAATGAACGCTTCCATGAACATCCCGACGACCCTCGCCGGTATCCGTAACGAAGATATCCCGAAACTGGCCCGCTATGCCGATAAAGAGGCGAATCCGCTTTATCCAGTTCCGATTCTTTGGGATGACAAACAGCTTGCTTTGATGTATCATCTGGTACAGGAGAAAAAGAAAAGGAGAATAACAGCCATGCAGAAACAGGACATCGAGACTATACTGGCATCTCAGCGTAAGTTCTTCGCCACCGGAAAAACTCTGCCGGTCTCCTGGCGTCTCGAACAGCTGAAGAAATTAAGAGCTTCTATGCTTCGCCACGGAGAGGATCTGTACGGAGCATTGAAAAAAGATCTGGGAAAAAGCCGGATGGAAAGTTATATGTGTGAGATCGGACTGACCCTTTCTGAACTGACCTGGATGGAAAAGCATATCCGCAGGCTGACCCGTGAAAAACGGGTTCCAACCCCACTGGCACAGTTCGCCGCAAGAAGTTTTCAGTCCCCGACACCGTACGGCACGGTTCTGATCATGAGTCCCTGGAATTATCCGGTACTCCTGACACTGGAACCTCTGATTGACGCACTGGCCGCCGGCAATACTGTCATCGTCAAACCAAGTGCCTACGCACCAGCTACAAGTGCTGTAATGGAAATGATTATAAAAGAGACTTACCTCCCGGAATATGTCCGTATGATCACTGGCGGCCGTCAGGAAACCAGGCCCTGCTTACACAGCGTTTTGATAAAATCTTTTTTACCGGCGGCAAAACCGTCGGCCGTGAAGTACTCCGCTATGCTGCAGAGTATCTAACCCCTGTCACCCTGGAACTCGGTGGGAAAAGTCCGTGTATCGTAGATTCCACCGCAAAGATTCCATTAGCTGCCAGACGCATCGTCTTTGGAAAATACCTAAACTGCGGGCAGACCTGTGTAGCTCCGGATTATATCCTCTGTGATGTTTCCATCAAAGATGCCTTGCTTGCTGCAATTCAGAAAGAAATTACCAGACAGTTTGGAGATCGTCCGTTGGACAATCCGGATTACGGAAAAATTATCAACGAAAAACATTTTGAACGGATCCTCGGTCTAATTGCAAAAGAAAAAATAATCTGTGGTGGCGAATCAGATTCTTCTACTCTTCGCATCGCCCCAACCGTCCTCACCGATGTTTCCTGGGACGATCCGGTCATGGGGGAAGAGATCTTCGGACCGCTCCTTCCGGTGCTGACATATTCCTCTCTGGATGAGGCGGTCCGCACCGTAGAATCTCACCCCCATCCCCTGGCATTATATTTCTTCAGCGAAGACAAAAAAGCGCAGAAAAAAGTACTGGATCTGTGTCACTTCGGCGGCGGCTGCATCAACGACACCATTATCCATCTTGCTACCAGTGCCATGCCATTTGGCGGTGTCGGTGAGAGCGGTATGGGTGGATACCACGGCATGGAAGGCTTCAAAACCTTCAGTCACACCCGCAGCATTGTCGACAAAAAAACCCTGGATGGATCTTCCGATCCGGTATCAGGAGTATGTGGGATGGAAAGAAAAACTTTTACGGATGTTTCTGCGATAGTTTTCTTATTTTTGCACTTCCAAAATTGAAATCCGTAAAATATCAAAAGGTGGTATGTTCATTGTCACGTCAAACAATTGAACACACCACCTTTTATTTACACAAGCAGCGCGCTAGAGCGTGTCTGAAAAAGGCTTTTCGTGAGCTGCAAAAAACCTGCAGGATACATTCATTTGTATCTTACAGGTCTATTCTATCTCATTCCTCCCGGAGCTTTCCCTGCCCTTCCTGGCATAAAAAAGCTCCCCCAGTTGGACTCGAACCAACGACACTGCGGTTAACAGCCGCATGCTCTACCGACTGAGCTATGGAGGATCATTCTCTTTCTCTCTTTTCTCTCCATGTACCTTCAAAACTGCACACACGTAACATCCTTCTTCCTACTGCTTTGCGATCAACCACTCTCCTGATCATGACCAGTACCGGCTCGACTTTCGTCTCGCCTGTCTGTCAGACTTCTGTCTCTGCCTCTCATCTCTGTCTTTGGAAGTTCACCTCACTTCGTTCAGTGAACGACCTTCCGACTAAGATTCAGCCTTCGACTTCGTCTCGTCTTCATCAAGTCTACAGGTCAAACCCTCGACCGATTAGTAACAGTCAGCTCCATACATTACTGCACTTCCACCTCTGCCCTATCTACCTCGTCGTCTTCAAGGGGTCTTACTTCTTCCGAATGGGATATCTCATCTTGAGG
>ENA-OQKL01000498-OQKL01000498.1-human-gut-metagenome-genome-assembly--contig:-NODE-498-length-12428-cov-4.164865_pt1 | contig 12428 bp, 9 predicted proteins | sample MGYA00242779_ERZ504800 | MGnify/ENA primary metagenome ERZ504800 (study PRJEB26092, sample SAMD00036410) | human gut metagenome | host: Homo sapiens | study: EMG produced TPA metagenomics assembly of... | reverse complement strand
CTCGTGGTGGTGCTCGTCACGCCGCTCTCCATCTTTGCGGCCAGCGCCATCGCCAAGCTTTCCAACAAAAGCTTTACGGCACAGCAGCGTATTCAAGGGCAGCTCGGCGGTCATATCGAGGAGTACGTAGGCGAGCAAAAGCTTGTCGACGCCTTTGCCTATGGCCCCAACGCTCAGCAGCGCTTCGATGCCCTCAATGCCGAGCTCTACACCGCGGGCGAGCGCGCGCAGTTTATGGGTTCGCTCTCCAACCCCGGCACACGCTTTATCAATAACATCATCTATGCCGTGGTCGCTGTGATCGGCTGCGTGGGCGTGATCACGGGCGTGCCGGCGGCGCTTACGGTGGGCGGCGTGCAGATTTTCCTGTCCTATGCTAACCAGTACACCAAGCCGTTCAACGAGGTCACCAACGTCATTACGCAGATCCAGACGGCGTATGCCTCGGCGCGCCGTATGTTTGCGCTGCTCGATGCGCGCGAGCAGGAGCCCGATGCGCCAGATGCCGTGGAACTTGCCGCACCGCAGGGCGAGGTCGGCCTTGAGCATGTGGACTTTAGCTACGTGCCCGACCGCAGGCTGCTGCAGGACATCTGCATCGAGGCTAAGCCCGGCATGCGCTTTGCCCTGGTCGGTCCTACGGGCTGTGGCAAGACGACGCTCATCAATTTGCTACTGCGTTTTTACGATATCGATGCCGGTCGCATTGCGGTCGATGGCCGTTCCTCGCGTGACTACACGCGCGCAAGCCTGCGCCGCGCCTTTGGCATGGTGCTGCAGGACACTTGGCTGTTCGAGGGCACGGTGGCGGACAACATCGCTTACGGTTGCCCAGGAGCTACGCGCGAGCAGGTTGTCGAAGCCGCCAAGCGCGCGCACGCGCACAAGTTTATCGTGCAGTTGCCAGGCGGCTACGATACGGTCATCGGCGAGGACGGCGGCACGTTTAGCCAGGGTCAAAAACAGCTGCTGTGCATCGCGCGCGTCATGCTCACCGACCCGGCTATCTTGCTGCTGGACGAGGCGACCTCGAGTATCGATACCCGCACCGAGCTGCAGGTGCAGGCGGCGTTCGACGAGCTTATGGCCGGCCGCACAAGCTTTGTGGTGGCGCACCGCCTGTCGACGATCCGCAACGCCGACTGCATTCTGGTGATGCGCGACGGCCAGATTATCGAGCGCGGCACGCACGACGAGCTGCTAGCGGCAGGCGGCTTCTACGCCGAACTCTATCGCAGCCAGTTTGCCCAGTGAGCAAGCCCGTGGGGCAAATTAATCAATCGACAGACGGTGGTTTACATCTGTCACGTTAGTACTAAGATATTCATCTAATAAATTGCATTAGTGGCTTTAGTTTTGGGGGATACGAGGCAACGTGACTATGACGTGCTCTTTGGTGGTTAACAGCAAGAGCGGTAATACCAGGATGGTTTCGGGCGCGATCAAGCGCGCTCTGCAGGCTGCGGGTGTTGAGTTTGTCCATGCCGCGGCGTTGAGCGACGATGCGGATGCAGATCAGGTTGCGCTCGAGGCGCAGGGCGCCTGCGCGGCCGACACGGTGCTCGTCGGTTTTTGGTGCGACAAGGGCGCGTGCACGCCTTCGGTCGCGGCGTTGCTCTCCGCCTTGCACGGCAAGCGCGTCTTCCTGTTTGGCACCTGCGGTTTTGGGGCCGACCAGAGCTATTACCAGCAGATTATTGATCGCGTGACTTCCAATTTGGCTGGGGATGCCGAGCTTGCGGGCTGGGCGATGTGCCAGGGCAAGATGGGTCCCGCGGTCAAGCAGCGCTACGAGGCCATGCTCGAGCAAGATCCCGACAACGCGCGCTATAAGATGCTGCTCGACAACTGGATTGCTGCGAAGGACCATCCCACCAAGGAAGATCTGGATAACATGGCCGCAGCCGCCAAGAAGGCCGTACTGGGAGAGTAGCTTCGCCGTCCGCGATCCTTCGTGCAAAACAATACAAATGTGAAAGCCTCGAAGTTCTCGAGGCTTTTTTCTTGACACTTGTGGGCACAACCGCTGCAAGCGTTTGGGGCGACTTTTTCCATCACCCCGATGACGAGGCTGTTCTGGACAACACGCTCGCATACGTTCGCTGGATGTATTCAGAGTGGGAAGGGCTTTCCGGATGGAAGGGCTTTCCGGATGGATGAGGTTGCGGAAGATGCGTCCCGGAATTTGCCTTTGGAATGGGATGGAGTTTCCGGTTAAGGACCTCGGCGGAAAGTGCATCCCGGAATTTGTAGCCGAAGTGGGATGCAGTTTTCCAACGGGCCCGCAGGCGGAAACCGCATCCCACTTTGCGCATGATTTCTGGGACACAGTTTCCGCGACTCGCATGACAGGCCGCGCCTCTGCTGTGAGGCGAGGGCGAGCGGGCACCGGGTAACGTCTGTCGCGAGTTCCGCACGCAAAGAAGGCCACTTAATGTGGCCTTCGTCTTGCGCAGGACTGTCTGAGCAGCAGATGTTACCCGGCGCCCGTCCGCCCTCGTTGGGGATTGCCCGGGTAGGCGAATCGGGATGCGTCCCGCTACTTGATCTTGGTTGTACCTGGCGCCAGGTTGGGGTCGGTTTCGTTGGCCTCGGTCTGGAAGTGCTCGGTGTAGACGTTCTTGCCGTCGCGGAACATCTCGTAGTACTGCATCTTGGCGTAATCCTCGCGCGCCTTGGTGGCGGCTGCGGCAGCGGCGTCGTCACCGGTGACGTTGGAGGAGAGCGCCCAGCGCAGGCTGGCGTCCTCGTAGCCCACCGAGTTGATGGCGGGCAGCGACTCACGCAGCGTCATGTGCGCCTTCTGGTAGTCGGAGAGGGGTGCGCCGATCAGCTGCATAAGCTGCGTGGACAGGTAGTTGGTGGACAGGTCGTCGACCTCGCTCGTCTGGTCGCAGCCGGCAACGTCGTAGTTGGCCCAGATGATGTAGTCGGTCTGCCACAGACGCTCCTGATGCGTGGCGTCGTCCTCACCGGTAAACCACTTGTCGTTGAACTTGGACGGGAAGAACGGCTGGTGATCGCCCCAGAACACCACGACCACCTTGCGGTCGAGCTTGCTCAGGGCGTTAAGGAAGTAGCGCAGCGCCTGGTCGGACTGCTCGATGCACGAGACGTACTCGTCGACATCGGAGAGCGTGCCGTCCTCGACGGTCTTGGCGTCCAGATCGGTCGTGTCGATGTTCAGGTGCATCTGCTTGTCGACCGGCAGCAGGCCCGTGTCGTAGCCCGAGTGGTTCTGCATGGTCACGTCGAAGATAAACTGCGGATCGGCGTTCTGGTCGAGCAGCTCAAGAATCTTGTCATAGGTCGCCTGGTCGGTCACCATACCGCGCAGAGTGTCGGCTCCCTGGAAGTCGTTGATGGACAGGAACCGGTCAAAGCCAAAGTCCTTGTACACGTTCTCGCGGTTCCAGTTGGTGGCGTGGTTGGGGTGCATGGCCGTGGTGGAATATCCGAGCGACTTGAACTGCTCTGCCAGGTTCCCGGTCGTTTCCATGTTGTAGATGGTGTAGGGGTACACGCCCGAGCCCAGGTTGGCCATGGAGTTGCCGGTCATAAACTCAAACTCGGTATTGGCGGTACCGCCGCCGTAGGCGCTCACGTAGAGCTTGCCGCGGCTGAGGCAGTTGGACAGGTTCTTAAAGTACTGCGGGCCCTCGTAGCCGGCGCGCATGTTCTGGTAGATCGACAGATCCGAGAAGGTCTCGTTCATGATGGCGATGACCGTGGGCTTCTCGCTGTCGAACTGCTCCTTTGCGGCGGCGCGCTCATCGCTCTTAGCCGCGTCGGATTTGTCATAGGCCTTGGCGTACTTTTTGAGCGTGGCCTTGGCATCGTCGACGGAGTAGTCGGCGGGTTTGGGCGGCTTGATGGACTGCGCTGCGCTAATGAAAGCGGGCAGGTAGCCCTCGCGCCAGTAGCTCTCGAGCGGGCGCCAGGTGTAGACGGTGATGCCGAGGGTGTTGTAGTAGTCGATGAGCGTGACGTGTGCGGTCACACCGCCCAGGCACAGCACGGCGACGAGCAGGTTGGTGAGCAGCATGCGCTTGGCGTTGGCGGCGCCCTTCTGACGGTGCGGTGCCACCAGGCCGGCGTACTCGCACAGCAGCATGGCGATGGCGGTAAAGCCCATGGACAGCACGCAGAACAGCGAGATCGAGAAGGTGTAGCCGGTGCCGGCGACCGCGGCGGCGGTGGAGATGGCCGAAAGGTCGCCCGGCTGGATGGGCATGGATTTAAACGTGATGACGAAGAACTCGGCAATGCCCAGGACAAAGAGGGCAAAGGCCAAGACCGCGGGGGCTGCGCCGTGGCGCTGGAACAGGAAGAACAGGCCGACCATGAGCGTGGTGATGATGGCCCACTCGAGCAGGATGCACAGGGGGTAGACCCAGGTAAAGTCGTGGTTGGACGAGACCTCCATGCCCAGCAGCGCAAAGACGCCGGCGAGCAGCAGGCACAGGACGGCGGCGACGAGCGGTTTACCCACAAAGGCTCCGCGCAGGCGGGCGAGCTTGCCGGTGGGGCGGGGGCGTCGGGCCCGGCGAACGCAAAGACGCGCGGGGCGATGCGGTCGCGGGCGATGCTGGCCCAAGCGCAGCCGGTGAGGATGGCGTTGGTCAGGATGAGCATCACGAAGGCGAGCGGCTCGTTCTGCGCGACGAGGCCAATAGCGCCCCAGACGGTCAAAAAGAGCTGGAACAGGCCAAAGGCGACGCTCCAGGCGAAGGCGCCCTTGGCAACGGTGCCCGACTGAGCGCGAATGGCCTTGGCCTCGCGCAAGACAAGGTAGACGGTCGCCGCAAGACCGACGAGCGAGATGGCGGCAGCGAACATGCTGAGACTCCTCACAAACTAAAACGTACGAAAGCGGGGGTTTACCCGATTGTTACCAAGATATGCGCTGCAATTGGTGTCTGCGCACAACAACCAGCCATATTAACGCGCACGTGTGACGGTGTGGCGCAATGTAGTGGCGACCTGCGCGATAATGGACGGGAATTACACGGAAACGTAAAGGCTTCTTAAAGAATTGGCGAGGATGAGGCGATGAACGAACGGGCTTGTATGACGAGTGCGGGTGACGTGGACGCTGGCATGGACGCGGGCGGCTATCCGGTCGAGACGACGGGCAATGCGGTGCTGGACACGTTGGAGCACCGTTCCTCCACGCGTGCCTTCGCGCGTGATGACGACGACCGTCCCGTGGCGGTGACCGACGAGCAGCGGGCGGCAATTTTGCATGCGGCGAGTCGCGCGCCGTCGGCGGGCGCCATGATGATGTATTCCATCGTGAGCATTCGCGAGCAGGCTACGCTGGATCGTCTGGCCGACCTGTGCGACCACCAGCCCATGATCGCCAAGGCGCCCTGGGCACTTATATTTGTGGTCGACTATGCCAAGTGGATCGATCTGTTTGAGCACGTGGGCTGCTTTGAGCCCGAGTTTGTCGAGCGCACGGGCAAGGCGCCCCGCCGTGCACCGGGTTTGGGTGACTTTGCCATCGCGGCCCAGGACGCCGTGATCGCTGCGCAAAACGCCGTGGTCGCCGCCGAGGCCCTGGGCCTGGGGAGCTGCTACATCGGTGATATCGTCGAGAATGCCGAGGAAGTGGCCGAGCTGCTCGATCTGCCTCCGTATACCATGCCGCTGTCGATGCTCATCATCGGCACGCCCCGTAAGGAGCGTCCGGCCATTGCGCATCCCGTGGTGAACCTGGTGCACGAGGAGCGCTACTGCCGCGCCGATGCTGCGACTATGGACGCGCAGGTAGCCGAGATGGACGCGATGTTCCGTCCGCATGCCCGCGTGGTGGGGGAGCGCGTCGTGGACATCTATACCCGCAAGCACGCGAGTCCCTTTATGGCCGAGATGAGCCGCTCCATGGAGTGGTGGTTCAAAAACTGGCTCGGAAAATGACGGATGCGACAAAGAGACAGTCCCTTTGTCACATTCCATATCGCCGAGGTGGCTTAAAGGCCGTATAAATGTTTATCTAGCTGGGAAAACAGTGCCATTCAAACATGGGCCGATTACCTATAATCCCTTCGAACATTAAAGTTGGGAGGAAACCGGCTTATGGAACAAAAGGCCAAGGAGGCAGCCTCGCACGCTGCGATTCCTGTGAGCATCTCGGCGATGCTCGTCACGCTGGGCGTGGTGTACGGCGATATCGGCACCAGCCCCATGTATGTAACCAAGGCGCTCGTTGCCGGCAACGGCGGCATCGGAAGCGTCACGGAGGAGTTCGTGCTCGGCGCGCTCTCCCTTGTCGTGTGGACGGTCACGTTGCTGACCACCATCAAGTATGTGCTCATCTCGCTGCGCGCCGATAACCATGGCGAGGGCGGTATCTTTGCCCTGTACAGTCTGGTCAAGCGCTGTGGCAAGTGGCTTATCATCCCCGCCATGCTAGGTGGCGCCGCGCTGCTCGCCGACGGCATCCTCACGCCGGCCGTTACCGTTACCACGGCCATCGAGGGCCTGCGCACCATCCCGGCGGTCCATGCCGTGCTGGGCGATGACCAGGGTCGCGTCGTCGCCATTACGCTCGCCATCATCATCGTGCTCTTCTTGGTACAGCGCATCGGTACGGCCAAGATCGGTCACGCCTTTGGCCCCATCATGACGCTGTGGTTCCTGTTCTTGGGCGGTACGGGTCTGTTCTTTGTCCTCCAGCACCCCGCCGTGCTGCTGTGCCTCAACCCGGTGCGCGGCATCGCCTTTTTGCTGAGCCCCAACAACCACGCGGGCATCATGATTCTGGGCAGCTGCTTCCTCGCCACCACCGGTGCCGAGGCGCTCTACTCCGACATGGGCCACGTCGGCCGCGGCAACATCTACGCTACCTGGCCGTTCGTTAAGTGCTGCCTGCTGCTTTCCTATATGGGCCAGGGCGCTTGGCTTATGAACAACGCTGCCAACCCCGAGCTCATGGGCATTGCCGACCTCAACCCGTTCTACCAGATGCTCGCCCCGGGCCTGCGCCCGTTTGCCGTCGGCCTTTCCACCGTCGCGGCCATCATTGCCTCGCAGGCGCTCATCACCGGCGCATTCTCGCTGGTGTCCGAGGCCAGCCGTCTGGACCTCATGCCGCACATGCAGGTCTTCTACCCTGCCGAGACCAAGGGCCAGCTCTACATCCCCATGGTCAACAACGTCATGCTTGTCGGCTGCGTCATCGTGGTGCTGCTGTTCCAGAACTCGGCGCATATGGAAGCCGCCTACGGCCTTGCCATTACGCTGACTATGATGTGCACCACGCTGCTGCTCTTCTTCTACCTGCACGAGGAGCGCAAGCTCAAGGTTGCTCCGTGGATCTTCGCGGCCTTCTTCCTTTTGCTCGAAGGCTTCTTCTTCGTGAGCTCACTTACCAAGTTCTTCCACGGCGGCTACTTCACCATCCTCATGGCCGCGCTCATCATGGGCATCATGGTGTGCTGGTACAACGGTACGGCTGTTGAGCAGCGCCAGTTTACGCTTCTGCCGCTGCGCAGCTACCTGCCGCAGCTCAAGCGCCTGCGCGACGACGACCGTTACGAGCGCATGAGCGACAACGTCGTGTACCTGACCAAGGACACCCATACCGACTACATCGACCGCGATATCGTCTATTCGATCTTGGACAAGCATCCCAAGCGCGCCCGCGCCTGGTGGTTTGTGAATGTCGAGACCATGGACGAACCGCACACCTTTGCCTATTCGGTCGAGACGTTCGGCACCGATTACGTGTTCCGCGTGCATCTGTACCTGGGCTACAAGATCAACCAGCGCGTCAATGCCTACCTGCGTCAGGTCGTTCAGGACCTGGCTGCCACCGGCGAGCTGCCGCCGCAGACGCATGACTACTCGGTCTACAAGGATCCGGGTAACATCGGCACGTTCAAGTTCGTCCTGATCCGTAAGCTTCTGGCGCCCGAAAGCGATGTGGAGCCGAGCGAGCGTACGGCCATCACGCTCAAGTACATCATCCGCCGCGCCGCTGGCACGCCTGCGCGCTGGTACGGCCTGGAGAACTCCAACGTGAACTTTGAGTACGTGCCGCTGTTCACCAAGTTTAAGGCCGTGAGCAAGATGCAGCGTCTGGCTCCCAACGAGCGCCCGTAATCGACACCTGAGATTTGACTGTGAACGGGCAGGTTTGCAATGACGGGAAATGAGTCTGGGGAGAAAACCATGGACGCTAAGACGCTTGACGGTCGCGATCTTGCGGCCGAGCTGGTGCGCGAGGCACGCGTCGACGCCGCCGAAGATCGGTTCTTTACGAATCGGGCCAACATGGACATGGCCGATCGTGTGATTTCGGTCGTGGCGCTGGTGTTTGTCGCGGCGTGCGTGTGCGCACTGCTCGCGCACGTGCTGTTTGTCTAGCGACCGCAGGTTGCAAAGGCTATACACTTGGAACCACCACGAGGGGAAACCACCACAAAGGTGCCTGTCCCCTTTGTGGTGGTTTTGTTTTTGAGAGAGGGGCGGGGCGCTGATGGACGTCCATGCGGACGGCGATATTGCCGAGAACTTTTGGTGGAGGCGTACAACGCTGACGCGTCGCAGCCCTCTGTATGACGCCTGCGTATCGGCGGGGCTGCTGGTCGCGGCGACGATTGTGGGCGCGCTGCTCGACCATCCGGGTCTCGCGCCGAGCATCATGATCGTCTATGTGTTCGCCGTGCAGCTGTGCGCATTCTTTACCTGGAGTCGCCTGTATTGCTTGCTGAGCTCGGCTGCCGCCGTGGCGCTCTACAACTTCTTGTTTGTCGACCCGCGCTGCTCGCTGTCGTTTATCGACCGCGTCTATCCCGGCATGTTCTTCATTATGTTTGCGGTCTCGCTCGTGTCGAGCTCGATCGCGCTGGCCCTGCGCCGCGCCTTGGCGCAGGCTGCCGCCAGCGATCGTCGCACGCAGATGGTGCTCGAGACCAACCGTATGCTGCAGCGCTGCGCCGATCAGCAACAGATTGTGCACGCTATGGCAACGCAGCTGGCGCGTCTTTCGGACTGTCCGGTCGTGTGGTATAGCGCCGATGCCGACGACGATGACCTGCTGCCGCGCGCGACGTACACGGCCGTGGGCGATGCCGCGCCGGTGCACCAGTTGGCGCCCCAGATGCCGCCGCGGCTCTCGGCATCCGCTTATGTGGGAACGCCGCTCGATGCCACCTATGGTGGCTCGGCGTTCTACGGCATATACCTGACCGTGCGCTCGGGTGACACCATGGTGCGCGCGGGCGATCCCGCCTCGGTGGTGGGGGTGCTCGCCATTGTCGCCGAGCCCGATGCGCTGACGCCCGAGGAGCGGACGCTTGCCGATGCCATTGTGAGCGAAGGCGAGCTTGCGCTCGATCGCGCCCGCGCCATGGAGGCCCGCGAGGAGGCGGCGGTACTCGCTAAAAACCGAGCAGCTGCGTGCCAATTTGCTGCGTTCCATTTCGCACGATCTGCGTACGCCGCTCACCAGTATTTCGGGTAATGCCGACGTGTTGCTCGACCAGGGCTCGACCGGCACGGCCGTGCTCGACGACCAGACACGCCGCGGCATGCTCCTATCCATTCGCTCGGATGCGCTGTGGCTCAACGCTACCGTCGAGAATCTGCTCGCCATCACCAAGCTCGAGGGCGGCGGCATGCACCTGTCGACCACGCTCGAGCTCATGGACGATATCGTCGAGGAGGCGCTGCGTCACGTAAATCCGGCCGTGCGCGAGCACGACCTTAAGGTAGTGGCGTGCGATGAGCCGGCGCTCGTCAACGTCGACGCGCGCCTGATGGTGCAGCTGGTGGTCAATCTGGTGAACAACGCCATCGCCTATACGCCTGCGGGCTCGCATGTCGTAATCTCGATTGGCGTCCATGATGGATGCGTGGCGTGCTCGGTTGCTGATGATGGCCCGGGCATTGCGCCCGAGGACCGCGAGCGAATCTTTGAGTCGTTCTACACCGCCAACCATGGCCTAGCCGACAGTTGCCGCAGCGTGGGCTTGGGGCTTTCGCTCTGTCGCTCCATTGCGCTGGCACATGGCGGTAGCATAGAGGTTGCCGCGGTGGCCCCGCACGGCTCTGTCTTTACGATTGAGCTTCCCGCCGCCGATATTTCGTTTGATAAGGAGTAGCGCTGTGCCGAACTCTGCCGTGAAACCGCTCATCTTGGTCGTTGAGGACGATCCCGCCGTCCGCAACCTTATCGTCGCCGCGCTCGAGGCGCACGGCTTGCGCCATATGGCCGTGGAGACCGCTCACGCCGCCATCGCCGCCGCCTCGTCGCAGGCGCCGAGCATTGTGCTGCTCGATCTGGGCCTGCCCGATATGGACGGCGTCAAGGTGGTGGAGTCGGTGCGCGCGTGGTCGGGCATGCCGATTATCGTGGTTTCGGCACGCAGCGAGGACGTGGACAAGATCCGCGCGCTCGATGCCGGCGCCGACGACTACCTGACTAAGCCGTTTTCGGTCGAGGAGCTGCTCGCGCGCATTCGCACGACGCTCAGGCGCCTTTCGTATGCGCAGGCGGGCGGTGTTGCTTCCGAGGGCTCGTTCGATACCGGCGAGTTGCATATCGATTTTGATGCCGGCATCGCCACGATGGATGGCGAGGAGCTGCATCTGACGCCGATCGAGTACAAGTTGCTCTGCCTGCTGGCACACAATGCCGACAAGGTGCTGACGCACCAATTTATCCTGAACGAGATTTGGGGTACGGCGACTAAGAGCGACCTGGCGAGCCTACGCGTCTTTATGGGCACGCTGCGCAAGAAGATCGAGTCCGACCCCGCGCATCCGCGCTATATCCAAACGCATGTGGGTATCGGTTACCGATTGGTCACCCAGGGGTAGGGCAGAGCGCGGCCCCTCTATGAGGTGCGGTGAAATAGATCCTATTTTGGCCTTTTACCAGGCATTTTTAGGAACTATTCCACCGCAATTTTGTTATTTGCCCTTGGGCTTGCTGGCGTAGAACTTCTTCTTTTTGGGCTTACCTGCACAGGTGGGCTTGCCGTCACCGCGCGGCCCTCGGTCGCCGGCCTGCGCGTGCGCGGGCACTGCTGTACGGGGCTTGCGGGCTTCGGGGTTGCGCAGCTCCTCGGTTCGCTCGGCAATCTCCTCGGTACTAAAGCCGACTTCGGCCATGGCATCCTCGATGGGCAGGCGGCGCACGATATAGCAATGGTGCACCTTCTGGTTGCGCGCGAAGTCCTCGGGGATGGTCTGCGCCGTAATGTCCTCCAGCACGACGCCCGCGCGCGCGAGCTTGCGCGTCTCGGGGCGGAAGCCGCGCAGGTTGCAGCTAAAGATGGCGTGGCCGCCCTGCGCGAGCAGGCGCGATACACCGGCCAAAAGCTCAACATGGTCGCGCTGAACATCCCAGGTGCGGTGGCCCATCTTGGACGAGTTCGAAAACGTGGGCGGATCGACAAGATCAGGTCCCAGCGATTGCGCGTCTGGCGCTGGTCGCGAATCCAGGCGAGCACGTCGTCGCGCACAAAGTAGTGCTGCGGCCCCACAAAGCCATTCTGGCGCATGTTGCGCTCGGCCCAGTCCAGGTAGGTGTTGGAGAGGTCGACCGTCACGGTTTCCTCGACGCCGCCGTCGGCTGCATAGCAGGTGGCGGTGCCGGTGTAGGCAAACAGGTTGAGGAAGCGGCGCGCCTGCTTGGCGTGCTCGCGCACCAGATTGCGCGTGACGCGATGATCCAGGAAGATGCCGACGTCCAGGTAGTCGTCAAAGTTGACGGCAAAGGTAAGGCCGCCTTCCTCGATGAGCGGCAGGCGACGGCGCGCAATGTTGGCGCGCTCGCCCGAGCCGCCCTTGCCGGCGCCCTGCTTACCGTACTGCGAACCGCCGCGCGAACGTATGCGGGCTTTGGCGTGCACGTGCTCGGCTGGAACATCCAAGATGAGCGGCGCGATGGCCAAGATATCGAGCATGCGGGCCTGGGCCAGCGCAGGATCGATGGTCTTGGGTGCGGCGTACTCGGCGATGACGAGCCAGCGGCCCGGCGTCTGCGAGCAGCCCTCGTACAGGTCGATGGCGGCGGAGTAGTCGGGCAGGTCGGCATCGTAGACGCGGTAGCAGCTCACGCCCTCACGCTTTGCCCACTTGCGGCGCAGGCGGGCGTTCTTGCGCAGACGGTTGGCGAACTGCTCGGACTCGGGAATGAGCACGGGCAGCGGCTTGCCGTCGCCCAGGTCGAGCATGGCGGCAGGCTCGGGCATGGGGGTGTTGGCGGCCTCATAATCGACATCCGCGGCCTCACCCTCGGTATCCGCGCTGGTCGCAGCCTCAAATGTCGCGGCGACATGATCGAGCGAGGGCCAAACCTCAATAGTCGCCTCTTCGTTGTTGGGCATGACGGCGATGGAGCGCGCGGGCTCGGCGTGGAGCGCGCGGGCCATAAGGCCATCGCGGGTGAGCGCGGCGACCGGCGCCGCGGC